>Ga0126338_10000315_pt1 | contig 24392 bp, 16 predicted proteins | sample OrbCmetagenome_2_FD_92529 | JGI IMG/M metagenome (GOLD analysis project Ga0126338, IMG submission 92529) | Coral microbial communities from Petempiche,Puerto Morelos, Mexico - Orbicella C C metagenome | ecosystem: Host-associated > Invertebrates > Cnidaria > Coral | place: Petempiche,Puerto... | reverse complement strand
TGTAATAAATAGTATTTTCTGGGAGCGGGTTATCAGCCCGCCGCCCAACCCCCAACCTGGAGGACCAGGGGCTGTTCTTCGTCTGGCCTCTACCCTTCGACCAATCCGGCATGGTTAGACCTGCCAGTGAACAAAGTCCCCGCCGGCACAGCTCTCCGGGTCATGAAGACACACAAGCTTCACCACCACGGCAAGGTGTCAGTTATATTACAGTTATTCCAAATTATAGAGTCAAAAGCTTTAGAATCCGTTGAAAAATTTGAGCGAAATTCAGACCACCACTGCAGCATTTCTAAATAAAAAATCGAATTAATACGATAGTCATTAATAATATAGTTGCAGTGAAAAAACAAAAAGCAAATAAGGTTTAAGCAAATGTCTAAGATAGCTTTTCCACGGAGACGGTTCGGGATTAAAAATTTTCGAGATCCATGCTAATCTAAGAGACTTAATTGAAGTCTCTAGATCAGTGAGATTTAACCCACCATAGTCAGAACAATTAATTGTAGCTCTTCTGGTTATTTTATCAGGCCCTTTCCACAAGAATCTATATATTATCGTTTGAATCAGTGATATAAATTCCGAGGGAGGTGAGAGGATAGAAAATATATATACCAATTAAGGGAGAAGAAGGCTTTTAATGATTGATACTTTACCAAATAAAGAGAGACCTCTTCAGCTCCAATGATGTATTTGTTTTTTAATTTCGGTAATCTTGTCGTAAAAATTTTTCTGAAAAGATACTTCTTTGTTATAACTATAGTGTACCCCAAGAGCTTTTACGCTTTTGCACCATTTTAAAGATAAGGGTCTCTCGGGGCTGTCATGACACGAACCAATCCACTTTGCCTCTGTGTTAATATAATTAACCTTTAAACCTGATAGTTTTCCAAAACAATCAAGTAATTTAAAGAGATTTTGTGCGGATGTTAAATCGGATAAAAAGGCAATGAGGTCTTCTGCATATTGGACAAGTCTCCATTCCTGTGTTTTGGAAGTTGACCGCTACCCAGGTACTGGTTTTTAATTGGATCCAGGCTCAAGCCAGGTTAACTTATTTTAATCAGGAGAGGAGCTAAGCTTTTAAGCTTCGCTAAATATTTTTTAGTATGATTTCTCGATTCCGTTAAAGTGCATTCTCGTCCCCAGAGGCCGCGCTCCTTTTGTTCAGCACCAAGAATCGCGATCTCCGGGCTGGTCCAGCACCGGAAGTGTCGCGATTCACGGACTTCCCGTCAAATCTGACAAAGCTGATTGGCTGAATACGAAACGAATCCTTTGCGCACGATGAGAAAATCGGGTCCGGCCAGAGGTCGCGATTGTTGGTGCTTACCAAGAGAGGCGCGGCCTTTGGGGACGAGAATGGATAAAGTGATAGTTCATTCGACCATCGGCCTTATGAACTAGCATCCCATAGAAATCCCTAGCTCAAAACAAAATTGTTAAATAAAAACGCAAGTAGCAGTTTCTAATTATATATCCTTTTTTTTTATTTTCACTAATAAAATAAGTTTCAGTGCTTACAATTTGCACTTGTTACAGAAAAAGGAAAACGATTAAAGCAAATAAATTTACAATAGAGCTTCTAAACATCTTAATTGATCACTTCCCCAATGGGGCTTTTCAGGGCCAAAAGAAACAAACCGTTAAAAATAATGTAAATGAACATATCATGGTTAAAAACCCAACTGGCAGGAATCAGATCAGTTGGCTATTTACAAGGGTACCGAGGAGCTGAAATGGACACCAACCTGTATTCAGAGCGGGACTTGAGAACCCGTGGTGAAGGGTAAGATAACGTAAAATAACAGTGTTATTTTACGATCAGCTGGTTAAATACAAGTAGAGGACTTACTCAACTCGTATAAGTCGTGCTTGTCGTGCAGCTAGTGAAACTACATCCATTATTGACACAATTGAGGCGTTATGAATATGAAAGGGGCCTTCAGAAAGAAAGGAAGCCCGCGAACACAGGGTGCTATATCTAAACAGACACTTTTAAACAATGTGTACAGCGGAGCAAACAAACCAACGAAAGCAAATAATGTTATTGTTAAAGAGAAGTGTCCATGGCTTTTGATTTTATGTTTATTTTTAATAGCGCATTTTCTCTAACAGAATGTTTTCTATTTAATTTGCTTCTAATAAAAAGCGCTTGAAATTTCTACAAAACAAGAACTGTCGAATTACATGTCACAGCTCATTCCATACAAGACTAATAATTATTTCTAGCGGAGCCCCATACTCGTATAGGAAAGAAAAGGAAACCGGCATGAGTTGATTTTCTCACGGTTATCATGGCTAGCGGTATTGCTCGTGGGCGCGTACGCACGACGGCGACGGCGACGGCGACGACGACGACGACGGAGTCGCGCAACATGGCGACCATACTCCAAATAATAGGTTGACTGAGACATGTAGCCTTGGTTTACCGTGTACTTCTTTGATATTGGACTTCCATGTTATGATCAATTGACACCTGACAAATCAAGGTATCCGCTGACCAGTATCACGTGACTATATTGCGGGCTCAAGTTTACAGGTCACGTGTTTTTTTTGAAGTGGACCGCTGACAAGTGCTGGTTTTCGATTGGATCGCTGGCTCATATCAGGTTAACTTGTTGAAAACGCTAACCCTGGATTAACAGTTAACCGAATTATAACTTCTTCTTCTATACAAATGACAGTTTTTTGCTTCTTTGTTTTATGTATATGGTGATTATTAAAACTCAAAACAGAAGGCCAAACAATATACAGAAAACCCCACCGCAAAGTTACATGAAATCAAAATTCTACCTTTTCCTTGGTTAGCTTAATCGGGATCTGAACAACCCGGCCCAGGAGCTACGCTTTTAGGCTGGCTTAAATCTATGTATTATATTTTTCTTTACGTTCAGATGTCTCAATAACAACCTTGTGGAGAATATCCCATATCAAGCATTTTCAAGTCTGGTTTATCTTAAGATAATGTAAGTATTTACCTAAACATCGGTTATGCACGTAGAGTAAATACCCACACACACCCACACATACCCACACACACAGTTTTCTTTGGCTGCAGTGTAACTTATTATGTCTTAAGATATTCCTAGGTTTAAAATATTTCGAAAATAAACGCTCTCAAGACAGCATAATTTCTTTCGCCATTAGCAATAGAAGACAAGAGCAGGAAGTGTATACAATGAATCGCAATAAATAGGGACACACCTGCCGATCAGTTCTGTTAGACTGTGACCGAGGTAAAGTGGCTTGAAACTAGATATTTGGTATCACATTTGTGGAATCACTTTTCAGCTGAAGGTGATATGTAGCATGCTAGCACAATGTGAATCACCTTTGGGGAAAAAACGGCGCTATTGATAGTAGGTTGGTGTTGTATTCAGTATACAAGGCTGTCTCCCCGCCTCAAAATTTGTTTGTTGTGTTGAAACTATTTTCACTGTAAACGTTTTAACACAATGTGTTTAAAACTTTTCTGCAATTAAAAAACTCAGTCTTACTGTTGATGAGTGACATCGTTGATTAGGTAAAAAGTATTAGCTTCTTTGTAACATTTTCACTACTTCCTACTTTTATGTGCACCCTCCTAGTTGCTCATGCCGAGAAGTTTGTAAATCACAGCCAAGTTCTGGTCAAGAAATTTTCTTTATTGAATTATTTTTTTCTTTACTGTCGACCAACAACTGGAAAATAAACGTTTATTCGTGTTTACGAGATTATCCGGGTTTACTCTACAATTGAAAGAATTACATATAAATATGGCTACACCCTAGCTGGCTACTCCCTAACACCCTAATACCTTAGCTTGGCAATTCAAAATTGTTACCCATAAGTTACAAAATGGCCTGAAATTATACAAAACAATCTGAACTTTATACTTTCCATAAGTAGACACCCTGTATTGGTTGAAAATCTTTAGACAAGGTCCCAAGGGTGTCCACATATGGGGCTGTATACAGTCTCCCCGTGGGTGGCCGAGTGTTTTTGGAATGAACCTCTCTGCCTCACCATTCGCTAATGGGGGAAGGGGTGTAACTTTACGGCGCATTGTTAATGGGAATCTCTATTGGATTGCAAATTCACTGAGTTTCTAAGAGCTGAATGGTTGCCTGCTGCCGCTCTCTGTTTCTCTTTGTATTCCATCAAAGGAGAACATGTGTTTTGGTCCTTCTTTGTAGGTTTGAAAGCTGTTTGATGCTACAGGCGCTACTACGGGTTATGTGGTCCTCTTGTCGATCAGAACGAGGTTGTAGTGATCATTTGGGTATGGCCCACTATGGTCCACGGATACTGCATCCCACAGTCGACTTCGGATTTTTGTTACCATGATGGGCTCCTCTATATTCTCCTCTGTAGCTAGTTGTCACTCTTTATCTATTCATCTATTCCTCGATGGGATGGAAACCAGTATTTTTCTACCAATAACTGCCTCGTCCTGGTCATGGTCTTGCCTGAGTGTCCTGGGGCCCGTTTCTCGAAAGCCCCGGAAACTTTTCGGGCCCGTAAAGCCGTTTTTAGTTCATCTGTATCTAACAACGGAGAAGTTTATATGCCTGAAACTTCTTGTATGAAGAAGAATACGTGAGTAAAACAGCTCTGTTATCATAAGGTTCGGGATTTTGCTATTGTTTTCCGGGTGCGAAAACTTTTCGGGACTTTCGAGAAACATGGCCCAGGGCTGTGTTCTACCTTGACAAGTTTCCCCTGTGTATACGTTGGCTGCTGATAGTAGGATCAGCTGTTCTCTGGAGATTAATCCTTCAACCGCCGATAGCTCTTGTTATATATGGCCCGAGGATGGCTCTGTAGTCGAAGTACATCGAAAAAGCAAGGGAGATTTAATAAACCCAGATAACCTACACTTAATTATACAGAAAGCAAAGAGTAAAATAAGTATTTTAACTCAGTTCGATCTGGTGATGATTGATCTTCTGTTTTGATCTTTTTTATTTGCAGCTTGCTTTCAGATAACCCTATAAAAACAATCGAACCTGAGGCATTTAGAATTGGTGAGCGTAGCCTAACAATGTAAGTTATACCAAAAGATCTACTGATGAATATTTTCTGTTACCATGCATTTATCTAACAAATGTCACTGGCTAGACTGTTTTACAAAGTTTCGTATTTGTTTCAAAAATCAAAAAAAGTCTATAACATTAGAGAATGATTAAAAAAAGAAACAACTAGAAACATTTTATTATATGAAATTTCGTGGTCTACGGAGTGGTAGCAAATCGATTGAAACAATATCCCACATGGATGTGGAGATATCATTTTTATCCACACGTGTAATATCATTTTTGATGTCATTTTTGACCCTTTCGCTGTAATTAAACCCCGTTGGTGTATGATTGAAACATCTACGAATCTTCCTTTGAAGTCTTCGGCAATCTAAAAATTTCAGAAAATGTTCGGAAACATTCCTGTGGCCTTAGGACATCTTTTGGAGAATCTTAGGAAATCTTCGGAAAATCATCAAAAACGTTAGTGTGCTTATGTCTTGTGGAAATTTTGTGTAATACAAAGAAAATTGCATGGTCGCTTGGAAATACGAAATTTCTCTTCTCGTGTCGAAAAACATTTCACTCACTGTAATATCCTTTATGTTCACCATCCAAACTTTTAAATTTGATTTTTAAATTTGATTCTTAAATTTGCTTTTTAAATTTGATTTTTAAGTTGATTTTTAAATTTGATTTTTTAATTTGATTTTTAGATTTGATTTTTAGATTCGATTTTTGAATTTGATTTTTAGATTTGAAAAAGTTTATTAACAACCTTAAGGCTTGGTGTGGTAATTCTTTGGCAGCTACCATTGCATATTTTTATTAGTCCGTACAGTTGCATATTTTCTGTGAAGACAAATGCTTATTTGTAATTAGTAATGCAATGCTATTTTATTCGTATCAGTCCATTTTGTTTTAATTTCAATGCAATGCATGCTCTGGTCCTATCTCATTAAGCGAAAACATAGCCGTAAGATTCTTCATGTCTTTACCATGAAGTAGTGCTAACACCGCTACCCATTTCTCGTGGTTGTGGCGCGTGGTGTTAGCACAACCTGCAACTCAAATCTTATGCAGATTCTTGCTGAGGACGAAGCTGAAAGCATTGGCACTAGACTCCTTCGCTGGCATCCGAGTTCAAGATTTTCAACTGTGACGTATCCTATTTATATTTAGTTATTGTCAACAGAGCGGAACGTCTGTGTGGGAGAATCTTGACTGAACTCTTCAGCACAGACCTAATATTTTATAATATGTTTATACTATGTCCAAGCAAGAAAACTACAATTCTTTTAATTCTTTAAAAGTCACTTAATGTAGGCGGCTCGTGGTCGCCGCTATTTTGCTTGCAAAGTAGCATGGCAAATTAACTTAGTCAGAAGAAGGCCGAACTCATTGACAGGTATGTTTTCACTTTCTTTAGCTTTTTTTATTGACTAAAACAATTTCTTAGAGGCGTTATACGTTTAAGTCGATCTAATTCTTGTATTGAGTACTTTTTACTTCTGAACTTGCAAAAAGGTCTCAATTTCGTATTCGACGGGTGTTGCGATTGCCTAAGTTAAACTAACATTGACCAGAAATTGCTTGTTTAATTGACCTTTTTTCTCTTGGTCTTTTTGGGGCTTCCGTTCTATTTAGTAATTTTAGCCGAAACAAGCCAAATCATTTTTTTTTCTGCTTACAACTTTCTCTCGGTGAAAGTAAAAGGTAGAGAGATCCAGATGCCAGTCTATATGACAAAATCTAGACCGCGGTCAATATCGATCTTAGCCAATCATATTCTTGAATTTAGTAGTCCTTAGTCGTTGTGAGACAAGGTTATACCTATAAAAAGGTATTTTTAGTCTCATTCTCGTGACATTTTTAAATGCTTGATAAATCAAAAGGGTTGATAACATGTTGGGGGAGTAGTGACTGTCTTTTTTTGCGGCTGCTATTAGTGAGAATGCCCCCTAGATTCAAGGGTACAATAATTTAATATATGAACATGGATTTTCTTTTTAATTTTTTTTTTAATTTTTTTCGTGTCCCGTGTTTAAATTATAAATCCTGATTTCAATTCTGGATCTTGTCGTCACTGGGACAGCTAAAATTCAATGACTTCCATGTTTTTTGCTACATCCTTGTTGCAGGGTAATGCCGAGTAGAAGAGTACGAACACTGGAATATTACACTGCTGGCCAGAACTGCAAAATACATCTGTCAGTGGTCCTTACATATAGAACTGTCCTTTGCATGTGGCTTATGTGGATAAAACTGATTCTAGCGTAGAAGTATATTTAACTAGAAAACCTGTTTCTCACACGTGTTAATGGCTATGTCAAGATTCTTGTCATCCTCTCTTTCTGTTGAGGCGATTACATTCTAATCCTAATTTCCTCGACAACAATGTAGTTGCACTTAAAATTCGAGTAAAATTTCCTCAAAAAAAAAATAATAAATCGCATTTATTTTATTGCATCGTAATCCTCTCCCAGTTTTACGAGCGGGACGAGGAGTGCTTAATCCACACTGGGGATTTAAGATGCTAAGAACGTCTAAGTACACTAACTTTGCTTCGTTTTTCGCCAAACTTTTCTCGTACCCTTGAATTCCTGTCATAATCATTTCAGTCTAAAAATGTGACAAAATGTCAAATTATGACGTCATATTTGATGACTCCACGTACATATGGTCTATAAAGTTTATGATTTCATACCACGAAATGCATCATTCGAACGGGCATGACTAGTGGAGTAATGGACTGAGTACCGTTTCTCGATATGACAAATATATTTTTTTTATTTATAACAATTTAAAGATCAGTGTCCCACCGAACTATACTGTTTCTTCAAAATCAACCCTATTGCTTTATTTTCTCTAGTTTTATTGAAAAATGCTACAAATTTGGTAAAGTAAATAACTTAGTGTCCCTAATAATCGTATCGTTTTGGATTTTTTGTTTTCGCTTTTAAAACGATAATTTGATGTCTTGAATAATCGATTACGTAAATTTTTTGTGACGTTAAAAAATGTTTTTTCTTGCTTACAAAGGTGTGAATAGCGTTGATTAAGATTTTTTAAAGGTCAAATGAACCAAATTTATATTTCTTTTCTTCAGCCATTTTAAAGCGACGAAAAAGAAAACGTTTAAGAAGAAACTTGTGCGGAAATTTTTCTTCTTGAGCCGTGAAAAGGAGTAAAAAAGTTAAAAGTACGAAGACAGCCGACAGTAAATTTTGCTGCGAAGTAGAAACCTGCCTTGCACCTCTCCTGAAACGCCCCTGACAAATCAAAGTCGAAAATCGCAACGAATATCTCTTTCTTGCAATGTTTGACAACTATATTCAAGAAACATGCTCGACATTGTTTAAATTGCATTCTCCTAAATCAACTTATATTGTCAATTTCATCTCCTAGGTATCCTCTTAATTCACGCACAAGAGGCGTCAAAGCCTCTTCAATCCAAGAAGCAACTGCTCTGTTGCTTTCAGGGTTTAGGCAAGTCCCTGATGATGAGAGCAATAGCTACGTATTTTTACCTTGTCCTCTGGGGACCTTTCTGAAGCCTTCATCAACAGCAAACCAACCATGTATAAAATGCCTGCCAGGTATATCTTAGACACTTCATACAGTTAGTTTTCAAAATTTTCCTCTAACATAATAAAGCGAGTAAATCGCAACGAAGCAGCCTTTTTACCATGTTTTGTAGTTTTGTTACCGTGAAAGAATTTAAGAATACTTCTGGGCCAACAAACCACCTTTCATTTCCTTTACAGGTCTTTTGTGACGTTTTTATCATAACACTGAGAAGTAGTTAGCTACGAATTAACCCAATTCAGCCATAGGTAATGGGAATGGGATAGGGGGCTCCAAGTGCTCACACACTTCATTCAGCCTGTACCTGTAGTGGTCAAAGTTTGTAACTTTTCCTAAAAATTTTCAGGGCTCATTTTGGTGTATCGATTTAATTACGTGACTTAAAGTCTCTTTGGCAACAGTGTTTTTAAAGGGTTATTTTACCTATTTTATTTCACCTTAGGATCAGATTTTTGTCTTAGTTTGGATTTTATACTTTGTTTTTAAAATTCCTAATTCGTTATATTTCCTGTATCATTAATTTTCAATAAATATCTTTGGATTTATTCTTATTTTTGAACGACTTGCCCAACTTACCGCAACATACTAAGCTGAAGCTCGAGCATTTATGTTCGAAAAGTCAACAAACACTGATTAAGGGGTTATCATGAAATGCACTTAATGCAAACAACCGCACCCCTGATGCGGTCATGACCACACCGTAGGGGTACGCATGAGCACTGCACCCCTGATGGGGCTCGCGAGTAGGGTGGGAGGGTATTGAAAATTGATGCTGCTAAGCTAAGTACGAGCAATGATATGATACAAAGCTGGCGACCTCACGCAAACACGTGATCGGCCCCGGAAATGATTAACTACGTAATATAATGCTATTGGTTGAAATCAAATACTGTACATATACCTTCGTGACATTCAACATACAACAAAGACCAGCCTATACTAATACATTGACTTTATTTGTTTGCTGGATAAAACAAAACCGCAGCCGGGGTAGGGGGGCAAGAAACCACGGCACCCCTAATGCGGCTCGCCCAAATCGCCAGACAAGTAAAGTTAGAAGAAACCAAAACAGGGGATTCAGGAGTTTCTATGAGTATGAGGCTCCGTTTGGCGGCCCTTTAGGCCGCCGGAGCTCCGCTAAAACCAATTGTTCGTGTCCTAGAAACCCCTTAATTGTGGAGCGGCCAAGACTCATTTCATTTGGAAAAATATGTAATGCGAAAAGCAAATAAGTACTAAATTTACAGTAAAAATATTATGAGTACAGATATAAAGAATTTGGATTTCATCATGTACCACACAGTCATTTTCGATTTAGCTCGGTCTTAGTGGACATTTGACATTCCCTAATTAATTGATACATAACGCTGCTAATACTGCTCCTAATGCGATTATTCTCTGGCAAAGGTCGTTATAATTACAGATTTGTATTTGTATCCCTACCTTCCTCATGGCGAATCTTTAAAATAAAAAATAAATAAATATATAAAATCAGATTACAAAAAACAGTATTCCATCAAATAAGTTTCCTTATCAATCTAACATCTTTTTCTCTCCCTAGGCGGATTTTACTCTGACACTCTCGGTTACATGGCCCATGACTGTAAGAAATGTCCAAATGGTTCTTATATCTCATATGACAAAGCTCCAGGAAAATCTGTCCTTGATTGTAAAGCTTGTCCCGAAGGTAAATAACCAACACGCTCAATTATTGTGCGCATGTCTGCTCAGCGCTATCAGGAAATTTGTCACCTGTTCCGATTGAATGATAGCTATGGGTGGATTTGTAGAAGTAGGAAGACTAGATTGGAGCTTCTTGAATCTTGAGAACTTGCCAACTGATTACTCTAAAGCTTGACATCACTCTCACTCCAAAGTGCTTCCGGCCAAACGAGTAACCCGCGATCGCAGACTGTTTTGTGCGTGTTGCATGACAACAGCGGAGGTTGGAGATTGTCCAGTACGATTGTAGTTAACCGTATTTTTGAAGTTTGGTATTTGTTGACAATGACTCAACTCTTAAATTGCGGCATTTCTGTAAGGACATGAAAGTTATTGTGACACATAACAGAACAGATGACGGCGAAAACGCTTGTGTCTACGCCCGGTGTCTACGTCCCTTGTTTTACCCCTACTATTCCGGGTCGATATTGAATGTTTAAATAATGATAAACAGTGCAAAAGAAAAAAAACCGGATTTAAATACGTTTTACTCTAATATTACTTAATTTCAGTTTGAAAACATTTTAAATGTTTCCACTGAGAAACCTTAACAAGACTTTTATTTTTTACCGGTCACTAGGAACAGAAACTGACTTTTTCGCTGGATACCGTGCTTGTCCATGCCTGGAAGGATTTTATCGAACCAATCTATTCGCCGAGTGTTACAAATGTGGGCAAGGTGGACTGTTATGTAAAGGAGAATATGCTTCTTTAAAACCTGGTTTCTGGTGGCAGTGGCGTAACGAGACATACAAACAACGTTACAGAGACTTTATTCAAAACCTTTTGGCATCTTCACCAGCGTTAGATAGATTCTCCATACAATATCCTTATCCGATTCCAACGCCTTATAAATGCCCGTTCGAAGAGTCATGCAAGGGCGGCTTAGATTCACCGTGTGAGAATGGGTACGATGGACCGATCTGCGGAGTTTGCAGTCCAGGATATTACAAACAGTTGCAAACATGCAAGCAATGTCCGTCAGGGCAGTGGACTGTGGGACAGTTGGTAATCATTGCAGCCATTTTATCGATAATTGTTGTTCTTCTTATCTGGAAGAGCAAAAGAAGAAAAGAAAAGGACCGACGACGCAATCTAATAGACGGTTTTTTCTCAAAACTTAAGATTGTAATCGGCTTTTATCAGGTTACCCATGGTTTACTGGAAGTATTCTCCTATATAAAATGGCCAGGCTCCATGGAAGTTATCTCCAAGTATTCTGGTATACTCCAGATGAATTTACTTCAAATTGCACCAATCCATTGCCTTTTCCCGGGATTACGCGTTGATGCCCTTGGAGACTTATGTCTGATTATGGCAATGAATATCATTGTCATTGGCGCTTTTGGCATCGTTTACTGCATCCGTAAGAGGATCATTTTAAAACGACAAGGCCTAGAGGACAAGGAAAAGTCAACTGAAATTTCACAGACGAAAGAAGTTTTGTACAGAAATTTGTTCTTTTTCCTATATGTAACTTATTTGAGCACGTGTTCCAAGACAGCCAGTGTCCTGCCGTTCGCTTGCCGGCAACTCTGCAAGGACGAAAATGAAGAGATCTGCGACGCGTATCTCAAAGTGGATTATAGCGTCAAGTGTCAAGGAGCAAAGTACAACCACTTACTTACCGTGGCATACATTTCTGCTGCATACATCTTTGCTCTTCCTACCGCCTCATTCATCGCCCTCTGGAGAAAACGCAGAATAATCCTAACCGCAACGGACAGTGATTCACGCGTTGGTACTGAAATGATCACAGGATTGCACTTTCTTTTTGAAAACTACCAAACTCGTTCATGGTATTGGGAACTAGTTGAAATGTCTCGTAAAGTAATCCTGACATCTGGTCTAATTCTCGTGGGACAAGAGAGCAGATCCTACATTGGCTTGGCATGGGTCGTCGCTGGAATGTATGGAATGCTTTTCTGCTGGGTCAAACCCATACAAGATGCGTTCGAAAACAGATTGATGTCGACCTCCCTTGCCGTTACTGTTGTCAACTTGGGTGTTGGAGCTGTAAGTCGAATTCCTGCCGAGAATATACCAGGCTCAATGGACCTACACACAGACGCAGCGGCGATGAAGATATTAATACTTGGAGCAAATTCTCTGGTGATTGGCCTACTCGTTGGTAAGATTGAACGTTAAGCAACACAAATTACCAGTAATCTGTATATGTTTCACACTTTAGTTCCATCAAGCTTTACGCTTTACAGGGAAATGATATTGTTTTTATCCCTTTTTTAAAGCCGTGCAGCTGTGGTTTTGAAAATGTCACATACATAGTAACATGTGTTAGTGAAAGCAATTTTATAAGTACACTTGTATGATTTCATTATTTGACTACAACTATAAAACTTTGACTATAACTATAAAACTGTATCTTCTGTATTCTATTACTGAGTTCTGAAGCGACAGGCGGCTTCAAACAATTAACAAAGATAGATTTAGTTCTCAACGATACTAACACGACCTCAGTTTATGCCATTTTTGAAATTGGCTTTAATGCCAATGAGCACTCATTTTCTTTAAAATACTCTGCAAAGATAAATTAATTTGGAATTTAATTTTTGCAGCGTATTCTTATATTATCACACTATGAACCCAGACACAACAGTGTCCAGGTAAAAGAAACCTGAGTCAACTTGCCCACCAGCAAGGCACTTACCTTATATTAACCAAGCCTGGTCTGTCAGGCTTTGTTGAGTTTGTCACTGGGCCATTTCCTTTTCTTCAGTGCCTGTTACTTGGCACTCAGTCCAATCTGCGCTTGAGTCGAGGCAACAATGACAATTAAGCGTCCATATAGCATGACTTAATTTCTTTGTTTTAGCTATTCCTGTTTTATTTTTTCCTGTTTCTGTTCCACAGTCAAGTCATTGTATTTCTTCGCTAGTTACTCAAATGTCATTTTCAGGAAGCTCGGAAATGACGTTGTACGACGTCTTTTTACCATGGCTAGGAAAATTCAGGCGGTGAAATTTCTGGTATCCGTATTGATTACCTTCCTTAAATTTAGATAGTACTACTATATTTTAAGGAGCATTTTGTTCTGATATGAGGGCAGCCAGGAAATACAATTTAAAAAACTTACTATCAATGTAGAAAATAGCTTTCGTCTTTTACCTTTCAGTTCAGTACTTGGTTCACTTGTATCAGTACTTCACTGAATGGAGAAAAAATCCACATTGGTCTTTCTCTTGCTGTTTAGCGTTGCTTCTCCCTCTCAATGACTTGCAAGGAGAAATTCGGGGCATGGTTGGTAAAAATGTCTTGAAAACCCAGCTACAAACAGGCACAGTGGATAAACCTTCCATTGCCTCTTCCGCGAAAGATAGCGGGGCTATGAGTATCACTCTGATACCTGGGGAAGGTAAACTCAGGGATCCAGATGAGAACACGATCGGGTTACAGGAAAGAGACTGGAAAGCAAAGGAAAGCGTCAAAGAAAAAATCCATCAAGAGACACAGACAGAGACATTTACGCTTCCAGTCGCTGCTTTCATGGAACGTGAATCAGTGGCAGGGTTTAATGAGAAGCCGTATGTATTGAAGAACACTCAGTGAGAAGAATCAGCACTACAGCTAAAACAACTGCGCAGGACCTGGCTCACTCGGTATTATCGATTACTCTTCTAGTCTAAGGGATTACTTGCAGGCGATTTTATTAGATGCTCCGTGTCCACATTAGATCCTTTGTTAAACGACCCCACAAGCTTTGTAGCTTTGAAAACTACATATCGTTTTAAAATAAAGGTTGATTGATTAATTGATTGATTGATTGATTGATTATTCTGACAAGAAATAATCATACGAAAAATAATACGAAAACTTAAGCTACTTCAAGTACGTTGTCGAAGTGAAAATAATTTTGTAGGATAACGGGAGTTGAGAATAAAGTGCTCCAGAAAAAAATGCTCGCACAGCTCAAGACTACGAACTAACACTCAATGGCACAAAAAGGTCACAGTCCTTTGTGCGAAGAGGGGCATAATCCCCAACCCTCTCCGGGGTGGTAGTTCCCGCTAGAGAAGTGCTTATCCTATCCGAGTTAGGGAGCTGAAAGATAGGTCACAATCCTCTTCGGCCAGTGGGGATTACACTCCCCCAATCCTCCCCAAGGTGTCAAGATCCTAATGAAAGATTTCCTTATCCTAAAAGACTCAGCTAGTTGCTATGGTAAGAATGTTATAAAGCTGCACTGGGGCTCTGTACCCCTGAATAAAAGAAAAAAGTGAGTCTATGGGGGCAAAGGGTGACCTGTATGGGAGCAATTCATCCCGAGCCCGTGGTTTATTGAAATTCGATAAATCTGTGACTAACTTTGACAGAACAAGATTATATAGGCTTCTAACGTTACCAGTTATAATTAGAAAATGTACGTGACATAATTATATCGTTCAAGTGCACCTATTTTCCACACAGTTGACGACCCAATTACCTCTGAATGAGTAATAGTCAATCACCAGCTACACTACTTGGCGCATTTTTAAAGCTTGAGGACCGAGACCATTTGTCGAAGTGATCTCATCCACTCTAAGAAAAGCATAAAAGGCAAACAAGCGCATTGCTTGAAATTGACACATTTGATACTCTAAGCTTGAAAATCCGTTTGTAGGTGGAAAGGGAAGATGATTGCAGGCTGGATCTCGTAAGGGGTGGAGCAGCCCTGGCCCGCCATCTTATACTATAGTTAATGGCATCATCAAAAGTTCCATAGTGAGCCCTGGTATGCTCAGAATAAATACCAGCTTTAACCGAGGAGCCCCGCGGAAAGGACAAGTAATGTATCAAACGAAACTCACCAGGGGCCTTTTTAGTGACATTCGAAATGGACGCAGTGGAGGTAACTGAAATGGAACAGCTAGCTAACCTGTGGGCCTCAAACTCAACTATTTCAGGACGGTGCGAGGCAGAAATTAGTCTTGCAGATATCTCGGTTCGGCCTCATCCTGTAAATTTTCATATAGCTTCGAAATAGAGGAAAGATTATTAGTAGCGTTGGAAAACGTTAAGTCGATTCGATGAGCCACCTGCTTTGGAACGAAGCCATGTTCATTTATCGTGATCGTCATTGGAACAAACGCAGGGTCAAAGAGGCGAATAACATCAGATTTAACCCTAACAACATCAACAGAGATAATGGAATAAAAACTACAGAAGTATGGATGCCTACGATCAAGAAACAGAACAACAGGAGAGCCGTACGACAACGGAAAGAAAAGACGCGTTTTTAATTAATCGTTGTACACCATCGAATTTTCGAACTTACCTTAACAGCTGACAAATCAGAGAGCACAAACCTTGGTAGCAAGAATCGAAAATCGGTTCGGTTTCGGGAAAATGCATCTTCCTTGCAAATGGAGGTGGATGACTTCCACCTTTGGAACTCTTTCACCATGCAAGAATTTATTTGCCTTCAAAACCAGTATTAAGTCATCTATGAGCGGCCTCTGATAAGTAGTAAAAGTGACCCTTTTTGCAAAATGCAAGACCAGGTTTAAAAGCAAGGCGCTTTCCTCTTGCTACATTTCTTGCAAGCGAAGAACGTCGACAATGGTTCCGATGACTTTTCAGGTCGAAAATCAAGGTCTCTTCCCAAAGTAATGTTCATGCCTTCATTGTGAACACGGTAGATCCACATGTAGCTATTTCCACGCTTTTGATGAAGTGATTTGCATAAAGGACCAAATAAATCAAATTTATCAAATTTATTTTCTGCTTAGAAGCCATTCGAGTTCCAAGTTTAGTTGGCGCGAGGTGCGTTGCGTGGCGGTTTCCTTATTCTGCGATTAATTCTGCTAAATTCACAAGAGTTATTCGGGTCTGAGTTTTCGAGACACCTTAAGAGACCTTCGAATCTAGTCTTTAAAAAAAATGCTCCCTCACAGACTGATTATCCTTTAGCAGGTCTTAAACTCAGGATGTCTGCCTCTATCATCCTAGACTGCCGTGAGATCTTCTATTCGCTCTAAACTCCGCGAGGAAAAGAAGGCAAAAACTGAGCCAAAAAACACCAAGTATTCGAGCGGCGAACTACATAAAGCGTCCACTCACGACGCTCTTGAGGCGCGCGAATATCTATAGTGCTCACCCGCATAGGTTTTGCGAAAGAAAGACTCCTCGCAATTTACTTTCATGGCAACATCATGCTGCATGCCAATGAGCAAGTGTCCTGCCTGACATAAATACAACAAAAGGACACTTAGAATTTTATCGCAACCATTGCTCATAGTCAGCTAAGAAGATAAAGGAAACATAAAGGAAGCTAAAAATAACAATAATGACAATTAAGTATAACCACATATTTTTAAAATTCAACCTGCCCTTCGTGTTCCTTCTTCTTTTGAATAGTCTCACTGTAATGAAGATTCAGACAATATATTCAACACTTTCAAGAAACATTTCAAGTTTCCATGACACTGACACGTTTAGGAAACGGTTTGAATTTATTCATTATTTTTTTTTATTCTGAATCCTTAAAGGCTGCTTTTCAATAGCGCATAAGCCACAGGAACATAAGCAACATAGCCAGACACAGGGACACCGTTACTTAAGAGAGCATTTTGACAAATGAAAAGTTTTGATGAAAAGGCGAGCGAGAATATACTTAATTTACTTGAGCCAAATTCCAAGAAAATACATATTCAACCTTTACAGACAACATTCTTTATTTTATCGTATTGTTGTTAAAGGAATGCTGTCGTGACTCCTGAGTATTATTTCGAACAGTTAAAACGCAAAAGATATATCTAACGTCGATAAAAACTAAAAAATAATGGTCTTGCGTCTTGTTTATAGTTAAAAATTTCGATACGATTGCACGGAAGCTGTAGACGGGTTGTTAAAGGTTGTGATGTGAAATTGAACACGCGCAAAAGACTGTAGTGTGCAAGAGACTTAAGTCCCTTGACGCGTGTGATAGACTGTTTCAAAACTATCAACGGTTTTGGTATAAATCTACAAATCCATGGTTTACAAATCCATGTTTTATAAATCTAATCCACGTTTTACCAATTCAATCCATATTTTACAATATATATGCCCCGATATTTATGGAAGTATTCTTTCGATTGCTGGTTGATCTTATAAGATCTCAAATGAACTGATTATCATTCAAATTTCACAGAATGACATCTCACAGGATTTGTGCCAATCGGAAGGCTAGAAATAAACTTTAATAACTAAATTCTAATCAAAGAGCATGTGCGTGCATTTATTTTTGTTAATTTGGCTTTGTGGGCGCAAATGTCACCGCTGGAGAACCATGAAGGGCTCTGCTTTTGTAGACCCGGTATGCCCCAAATTTGATAAAACTGGCCGGTCAGAATTGAAAAATATGTTGCAACAAATTTAACAAATATGGCAAATTTTTATCCCCGAAATTAATTCAAATTTGACTTCAGATTTCACGAGATTTCGACTTGATAATGCCTTAGCTAAACATAGAAACGCCGTCGTTTTTAACGGAAATTTCTGAATATGTTGTTAAGAAATATTTTATTGCAGTTTTCCTTAGTTTAGAAATTCAAATCAAGCCAAAATATCGTGGCGGGAAACCATGGTGTGTAAATTAGCTTGTTCAGTTCGAATGAACCAACGTTTATCGAGCCGAAAAATCGAAGAGTGTAAAGTAACCTTAAGTAGAGATGGACTGAACAGTTGTGCCTTGGTGCAAGGAAATAAAATTTCCTCAAAATTTAACGTTTATCGTAAACACTGCTTGGTAAATGACAGTTGTAGCTTTGGTCAATTTCAATAATTTTTCTTCATATAACTTTCTGCCTAGGTTTATATTAGACCTGTGATAAAACAACCTAACGGAAGCCACTAGCTAGAACTGAGCAAAACATTATCCATTAATTCATAGGAGGCAGTGTTAACAATGGACATGAAGGGAAACATCCGGTCCAATAATTTCGAGAGTGTTTATATCAATAATTTCGAGATTGTTTATATCAATAATTTCGAGAGTGTTTGTACCAGTAATTTAGTGAGTGTTTATACTCACGTTCTCTCGTTGCAAATGATAGGCATAACAGACTTTTATGGAGAAATTCTGGTTGGTAGAAAGGAATAAATCAGTAGTCTACATCGATAATCATTTTCCACAGTTAAACCAACATCTGTTTGTCACATGATATTTTTAAAATTGATCATGTAAATAATTTTTCTCCATATAACTCTGTCTGTTTGCCAATTTCCATGTTTGTGTTAGCAGGTGACCCAAAAGAGAAAATTCCCAAGGGATAAACAATTAAAATGGCAAAGGGATTATATAACATAACTTCTGTTCTTGGCAGTTTTAGGTAGTTCCAACGATCTTTCATTTGTTCAAAATGTCACAAGAACTAAAATGGAAGCATCTATGGCGGTTTCTGTGATGGCAGGATTAAATTTTGGCGAGAAAAGGTCTTGGTGGTTGTTTGAGCAGTTGCACAGTTCCAATTGAGTTCAATTAAAAGTCAAAAATTATGTAAATGTTTGCGTTAAATTAAGCGTGAAATTGGAAGCAATCTTTACCTTATGGCAAGAAAATAGACAGTTTCATAAAAAGTCATTGGCTTGTTAAAATATATTCATTCATTTTTCACACGTTTCAGGAAATGAAAGGCACTATTTAAGGAAGAAGCACGAAAAAGCATAAAATCAATTGTTTTTAAGAGGCAACATATAGCTAAGTGAATCCTGTTCAAAAATATCAAAAGCGATAAGCCCACAAGTCCTTCCACTGACGGCAATGGCGATAACAAACGTTTCTGGAAATCGAACGCAGAAAACGTTACATCAACTAATATGCACTGCAGCTGTAACAGTTGGAGCACCGCATCCGTTAACCTACCTATCAGTGCTGAATATACTTCTGTCCATGACTGCATTTCTGGGAAATGTTCTAATCCTAGTTGCCCTCCACAAGGTGTCTTCGCTTCATCCGCCATCAAAACTTTTGTTACGTTGTCTGGCAATAACTGATCTCTTTGTTGGTCTTATTGCACAACCCATCTATGCTGGCTATGAGATAAGTCTATTGTATGAACGATGGAATATGTGTCGCTCTACATTCGCCTCTAGTCTCATTGCAGGATACGTTTTGTGTGGAGTGTCTTTGCCGACCTTGTCTGCAATAAGCGTGGACAGACTTCTCGCCCTGTTGCTGGGTCTGAGATACAGACAAGTTGTAACAATGAGGCGAATGTTTCTATTTGTCATGAGCTTTTGGGTCATGTCCAGTTTCGCTGCAGTGATGTACTTTTTTAACTATCTAGTAACATTATCTTATTGCTATTTAATAGTATCACTTTGTGTAACAATATCGATCATATCTTACACAAAGATTTTCCTTACCCTCCATCGCCATCAGGTTCAAGTACAAGATTCTGTTCACCAGCAACAACCAAGCCAAATAATTCCATTGAATATAGCGCGATACAGAAAGGCAGTATCCAGTGCGTTGTGGTTGCAGTTGACATTGATCATTTGCTATCTCCCACATGGTATGGTGGAGTTTGTACTCGCTCATAGCGGACTGTCTCCAGCTGCCGTCCTTGCTAGGCAGTTTACTGCCACCTTAGTTTTCTCCAATTCATCATTAAATCCGTTACTTTACTGTTGGAAGATTAAGGAGGTAAGACGTGCAGTGAAGGACACAATCAGACAAGTACGTTGTTGTTCAACGTGTTAGTACTCGTCGACTTGTGCTGAGAAAATAGTTAACAATTCCGAGTGGGTTAGAACTCAGAAAAGAAATGTAAAAAGCGAATAATATCTATATATTTTAGTTTATCTGATTTGCTAAGACGATTGCTGGTTGTCGGGGAAGGTAGAAGGTGACCGGAAAGAAAGAAAAATCACTTTAAGGAAATGACATTCGTTTTACGTTCTTTTTTTCAAGGCTTTATGTAAGGAGGTAAAGAGAGTCAGGAACAGTTCTGTGATATCGGATGCGACATTAAACCACATACTGAAAGCAAAAATTAAATAGACAGAAGAATTCACGGTGGAAATGCACACTTATAAGTTAAGCTAGACAACAGATACCCGCCTTCCCTAATTCCAAAAGAATAAATTGGGTAAACGCTTTTCTCAGTAAGCAACGATTGTTGATACTGGGACAGTTTCAATTAAGACCAAAATTAAATTACTTAAAATGTGTCACTTTAAAAAGCCACGATTTCCTGTTTACGAGAGAGTCTTTGAACTATTTAAGCTTTTAATTTTTTTAGTTGTCAGTCTCCCGTATTTATCGAATACGCAAATAGCTATATTGAATAGTTCTACGCTTGTGTAAGTGTTGACAGTGCTTGGTACGGTCGGCTTGACCTATGTGTCATATCCAAAACAGCAATAGTGCTTGCATGCAAAGGCCGACGCAATGGTTTGTGGACATAGATTTCGAAAGGATATTTTAGTTCTTCCTCATCCAGCATATTCTCTTATAGCTTCGAAATAAACTGAAATAGTGGAAAGATTATGAGTAACGTTGTAAAATTTAATGTTGATTCGATGAGCCACTTGCTTTGGAATAAAGTGTAGTTCAGTTATCGTGATCCTTATTGGTATACATGTACACGCAGGGTTAAAGAGGCGATTCACATCAGACTTCGCCCTGACAACATCAACAGGGATAATGGAATAAAAATTCCAGAAGCATGGATACCTAAGATCAAGTAACAGTACACAACAACAGGAGAGCCGCATTACAACGAACGTCCGAGGAAACAACTCACAGAAACAGAGAGGAACAAAATGCGCCTACTCGACGCGTAGTCGAGTTCACAAGTAACCACACCGTGAAACAAACGATTATACTTTAATATGAAGGTTTAGCCAAGCTTAAGACAGGAGCCCCCATGAAATATTTATTATTTACTCGACTCTACAACCTTTAAGGAAATTCAGCAATAAGCATTTACACCAAACCGAATGAATTGAACAACAACAGCAAAAAAAAAAAAAAAAAAACGATGAAATCTACAGAAACATAATATGTATACTTCACTACATAGGAGTATTAAAGAGCAAATCCTGTCTCAACGAAGGACGACAACAAATGAAAGAAATGTTCAAGAAATTTCCTTATTTATTTACCGTAATTTAAATATTATTTTTGCCAGCGGCTTTGCAGTCATTTTTTCGGCAGCATGATTTCAAATCATGATCAGGAAGATTTATAAACTCCTATCGAAGATAAGCTTATCTTGTCGAGGCAAATTAATCATTTTTAAGCTTATAGAAAACGCAACGAATTTTTCATAACAAAGAGTCGCTTACCGCAAGTTGACAATTCATTTCATTGTTAATCTCCCAGGCAGAAACTTCCACCAGAGGTTGTGAAGACTGAACGGAACAACTATTTTTTGATAGATACGAATAAACTACCTTTTCAACTGTACTCGGCGTTTGGCGATTTTTCTATAAAAAAAAACCAAATACGTTTGATCTCTCTTGTTGATCATCTGATGAATCATGTGATGTTTCTTGCACCGCTGGACATTTCGGCGCGGGAATTAACTTGGGACGTTTTGCAGCCTTTCGAGTCAATTTTCCAGTTATTTCACCTCCTTCTCAAGCTCTTGCTCGCTCTGCTTCATGGCATTCTTCAGTACTGTTTCGCCTCCTTTCTCCAGCCCTGGCCGACTCTCTTTCGTTATTGTCTTGGCTACTTGTTTGCCGGTTTCTTTCGGCCTCAGTTAAAACCTGTATTGCAAACGTTATATCAACTATGCTATCATTTGTTTACATAACAAAAGAAACGACTTTTCTCCTCTTCAATTCCAGCAAGGGAAGATGACATTCTTGAGATCCCCGTTCCGGTTACCTTGAGACTCCTCTTCCCCTCCCCCAGAGTCTATAAGGACGGACGACGGTCGCTCGCTCGCTTACTCGTACGGTGACGTCTTAACCAAATTTTCTCGTCTGGATGGGTTGCCAAATTCCCTGAGGTATCGATGCTCCGCTCGCGCGCCTTCGGCGCTCAGGAGCTCCGCTATTATTACTGCTTTTCACCGCGATGAACAACTGCAAACTTTTTACATCATTTTAAAATGTCATTAGAGAGACAGGGTTAGGGTACAGTAAATTGGTACTCGGCCTTACTTCAACTCTAAAGGTGTAGTTAGGAATACAATAGAAAAAGTTTTCACACTTTGGTTGTCTGCGATTGACGACTTTAGCTTAGAGGAAATGTGTCATCTTTATTTAACTCCCAATGACTTTGAATTTTCCAAAAACTTGCTTCGGCAAGGGGTAAATCCTTACGGCTACCCCACTCAGTTTTCATGGCAGTCGTAGTTAAGTGACAAAAATTATGCAACTTGCCGACTACGAGGGCGGAAAGCTGAGGAAAACGAGCGGGAATAAAAACATTTCACAAGTGCCGGTATGGTTTTGTGTAGTTTTGTACAGTTTTATTTAGAGACCTGGACTAACAATTCACTGAAATAGCCGTCTACTGTCAGTCTTTACAAACGTACCAGCCCACTTAAGCCGTCAAAAGTTTCCTGGACTTACAGTGTACGCATCGTTTCATTTTACCACGTTTTTCATTTTCGTCAAGTTTCTTGTTGTAGTGCGCTTTGTACTTCTCAAGCATTGTCTTCATTACGTTAAAAACCACGTTGTGGTAATAAACATGTCTGAACATCTATGTGGATACCAATCGGTTAATGGATAGACGCCTATGACGTCAAGTCCTGCTTTGCACATGGCTGACATGGCGTAGGCGCTGAAAAGGGCATCTCGCTGAAAGGGAAGAACGCAGTATTTTTTTTGACGAATGTTAAAACAGCATAAGGGACGAGCCTTGACAGAACTGTATAGCCGACGGCCGAGTGAATCACCGTAGATCCAAAGCGTTCCAGATATTGTGTGTTATTTTGCAGCATCGTCCAATTGTAAGACTGTGTTATAGTATATATACAGAAAGAATGTTAAGTACGTCAATTTCGATGAAAGACAAATTTATATTCAGGTAAAGGGACGGTCCATTACAATGTGAAACAGCAGGAAAAACAAACAAATTATAGCCAGATTCTGTAGTAGTTAAGGATTATTTAATACTCAGCGGCGAATTTCGGATTTTTTATGTTCATCTGGTGGTCGTAAAAAAACGGAGAAAACAATAGTGTCCTTGCAGCTGTGCCCCTCTCTCCCCCTCCCTCTCATATTCCCCACTCCCTCCACTATGTGCGCCTGCCACGCAGGCTAGATTGACTGGACGAGAATTTACGATTAAAAGCTATTAATGGTTTTTATTATTCCAGTATTTCGCCATCTTACCCCATTAAGTCAAGAGATCGAGCAAAATACGAGCCCCTATTTCACCGTAGAATTGTATACTACGCGACTCGCAAAAGTACGGGTCCATCCACGGAAACGCGAACGATAAGTGCGTAAATTTTAAGTGGTAATTAATCTGGTTTGATACATACTCGTGATTATTCAACTCATTTTTAATCTGCGACTTCCGGTTTGAAAGCACTAGATAACATGTTACAAATCCAGGCCACAAGTTAAACCCAGAGACAGTTTTTGTACAAGGAAACACACTACCCCGTAATTAAATTGAAAGTTATTTCTTTCTTCAGTTTGTTAGAGAGATCTGAGTATTTTCAGATGACAACATCCGAGGCAATGCATTGTTTATATCTCTGTGAAGGCATTTCTTTTTTAAGATCTCGATTACCTAATCCCTTACTGGCATGGTTTGGTGTTTTTGTTATGTGCATAGTTTTGGAGCATTCCACTCCACACGCCCTTAACATCCCTTCTAGCTTTTTTCTATTACTCCAAAAGCGGTCAAGATCTTAAATTTCCAAATGTATTTATAACACTTGTTTTAAGACAGAATGAATGAGGTTCGATTTTTTTCGTTAAAACATTCGATGATTTTGAATTTATCTCCCCATAGCAGTGTTTTTCTGGGTACTTTTTTTGCTTGGAAAATGATATTTTCCAAGTTGTAGGTATGGATGGGAGAGTCACTCGATCCTTCTTCGCTCCTCCCCTCCTGCGAGACAAGATCTTTCGATAAGAGATAAGATTTTTCGTGCAGAGATGGGGAGGGGTGGGGGGGGGGGGGGG
>Ga0126338_10000314_pt1 | contig 24395 bp, 13 predicted proteins | sample OrbCmetagenome_2_FD_92529 | JGI IMG/M metagenome (GOLD analysis project Ga0126338, IMG submission 92529) | Coral microbial communities from Petempiche,Puerto Morelos, Mexico - Orbicella C C metagenome | ecosystem: Host-associated > Invertebrates > Cnidaria > Coral | place: Petempiche,Puerto... | reverse complement strand
TTTTTTGCGACCTGCGTGTACTTGCGAGGAAACTTGCGAGTCCGTTTGGCCACCCAACGCAAGTCTCTACGCAAGTTCAACTTGTGGCTACTTGCGACTACTTGCGAGCCCGTTTGACCAGGGCTTTAGTTTCTATGTAAACCTCTAATGAACCCCGCCATCTATCTCCTGCAATGTCCCATTCATAAGTAGTTGTTTATAGAACAAAATTTCGCCAAACAATCAACGCATCAATTGCGACAAAAAAGTATGAAAACATCGTTATGAAATGGGAGAATTAAAAACAAAATTAAAGCACTTATCCCGCTGGCTTATTAGTTTTAGCCACTCGCCGTTGCTAGGAAACAACGTGCAAACTAGTCCACGTTACTTTCACTCTGGCTAGACTAGAAACAAATGTTTCGGAAGCGAGACTTGTGCGCAGAAGGCAAACATGTTGGCTGAGGCAAAAACATTTTCCTGTTTCCGAGAAGCAAATTTTGCTTTCGCAACGAATCTTTCCAGGCTCGCGCACCGCTAGTCCAGTTCCTAAACTCTCCTTTCTCCCCGCCCCGTATAGGGGCTGAACCCGGGCGGGCGAAAAGAAGAGTCTTCTTTTCGCCCGCCCGGGTTCAGCCCCTATATGGGGCGGGAAGAAAGGAAAGTTCAGAAACTGGACTAGCGGTGACCTTGTTGACATCGTCCTAAATTCTAGAGATCTGGTGGACACGTTTCCTTTTTTGTTCTCCTTGTTCGTAAAGGAGACGTGAATATTGAAGATAGCGAAAGGGAATATGTTACAGGGATTCAGTCAAGGTATTTTGACCTGTTTTGACCACGTACAAATTATCTTTAAATTGAAGGAAACCTGAAAATAGTAGTTTACTAAGATACAAAAGCACTAAAGAGATAATAATAAGCCGTAGAGGAACAAAGATGGAATTTAACACGGATTACGATCGATGAACTTGGAAAATTTTGGCCAAACTTTTCAAGATGTGCAAAGCGTAATGCAGCTCCATCCCACAACTACACATAAGTCAATAAACAAATAAACACGATTTTACATGACAACTGCTAAAAGCGAAGGAGTCACTAGCCAGTCTAAATTATTGAATATCACAGTCCGAACCCGTACAGCAAGGTAAAGTCTGCATCGGGTCAAAAGCCCATTCCTGAATACAAGAGGAGCTAATCCCGATTTCTGTGTGACATGAAGCTACTAGGAGTATTTCTACTCTCCCCTGGATGGGATGCTAGTCCATTGCAAGGTTCCCGCCGGTATTAAATTGGCCAGTGCCCATGTAAACACCTGGATAGAGAGAGTCACTGTGATAATAGTGTCCTGCACAAGACGACAACAGAGTGATCCCGCCCGGGGACTTGATCCAGAGTCTAGGGCCAACATTGGGCCGCCGTGCCTGTAAAAGTAAAAAGCGGAAGATTAGCGTAACGTTACGAAAGTAAAGACGCTAGTTCCAGATTTGGAAGGAGCTTTTTCTATATCTGCATTCTAAGGTTGCCATTATCGGTGTGTCGTTCTACAACTAGGGTAGCCAAAATGTCTGTCTTATTGAGAAATCATTTCCAGTGAAACTAAAAATATAAGTAACATTATTTTAAAAGAAGTTATTTTGTGATATAGATAGTGCAGGTTTATTCTTCTCTTTAGTGACAGGAGTAGAGCCACGGTGGCCTCATTCCTTGTGCGCTCCCCTCCGGATCGAGCGGTCCGGGTTCGCGCCCTGGCCAGGGACATCGTGTTGTGTTCTTGAACAAGACACTTTACTCTCAGAGTGCCTCCCTCCACCCAGGTGTGTAACGGGGTACCGGCGAATTCAATGCACGGGGTAACCCTGCGATGAACTAGCATACCACCCAGGGGGAGTAGAAATACTCCTAGTCGCTTCATGCTACTGAAACCAGAGATAAACGCTATAGCCTGATGGGCCACTTGGCTCGTACGCAGACTTTACTTTAGTGTTAGGAAAATTTCGGCAGTTCATTTTTTTCTTTTCTCTACTTATTATTTTGCTTTTTCATACAGGTCACAACCGACCTCGGTATTTGAAGAGAATTATCGATCTTTGAATCATATTTCCTAACAAACCGGAATCAAAACATTTCCTTTCGATTCCACTTATTTGCTCATTTATGGATGCTTCTCGCTTCATTAATATACAGCTCCTTTTTGAATTAGGGCCAATTTATCACCAATAAGGCTATCTGCTTCAGCTTTCGAAACAATTCAAGACTTTCGATCTTACTTCTAGCAAACCGGAATCGAAACATTCTCTGGCTTTAGATATCCGCAATTCTTGCTCATTTATGGACTTTTTTAACTTCATTAAATTGTAATATGCAACAAGTTAAGCTAATTCCTGTCAACTGCACGTTGATTGGACAATCAAAGGGAAGAAAGTTCCGTATCAGATACGATGAAGAACTTAAAACACTTTCAGCATTTGAGCGTGTTTTCGTTTTCTTGTACTCGTTGATGTGTTCAGTGAGCGCTTCACACATTGCCTTTCAACCATAAGGTTGATTCCTCTGTGGGGTCACTTTTGTTTATTAATTCCGAATTGTTTTCTTCAATTTGCCATGGACGTACACGACCTAGACGAGAGTTTCACCGACATCTTAACCAAACACCGCTTGCTCATCGTGCAAAATCTACAAATGGATCGAACGTTCATGTTCGACTACCTAATCAGCAAATCGTCTTTTGATAAGACGGACTTCGAGTTGATTCAAGCCGAGAAGACCAGCGAATCAAAAGCAGGAAGGTTTCTAGATATCTTAGAAATGAAGGGAGAGAGAGCGTTCTACCATTTTATTGACGCCTTACAGATTCTTAATCCGAGCTTGTACGAGATGTTGACTGGGGAAAGTGGAACGAAAAGTAAGTAGCCTTTGTGATTTTCTTCGTAGTGTTTTTCGTAATAATTTTTGTCCGTTTGGCAAAATGATTTGATTTAAGGTCAAGAGGTGTAGCCCCTTCTGTTATCCAGTATAAGTACTTTTCACGAACCACTTCAGTTGTTGAATTTGTCTCCATACCTGAAGTTCCTAATTTTAATAATTTCTAGTTTCGACTTCAGTAGTTCAACAAAAGCTCTATTTCAGTAGGCGAAGGAGTGAATGAGATTACAGTAGGATGCTTTTTATCCTTCTAGTAGTGAAAAATAGCGTCAGATTATCTTTGGTTTTACAATGTTCCTGAGAAGGGCCTGAACGCAATCAGTTTGCAAAGACACAGGTCTAGTTTGAGTCATTTATCTGGCTTAATGTTGCAAGTAATTTTCGGTTTTAATCTGTTCCATGAAGCGGCTTGAAGTATTTCTTTTTTTCTTCAGACTGACTGCTAATTGTTCATCTATTATTTCTTCAGGCTCTTTAAGTTTGTTCGGTTTTAACTGATAGCCGAAAATTTATCCAAATTTTAACAATCAGTTGAGAGATACGAGATCAAAAATATTTACTAACAACGGGAAATGGGCGAAAGTTTTAATTGATAACTTAGATTCTAGCTAGTAACCCCGCCCATCGATGTCCAAATCCTCGTCCTCCAGTTCCCAGGCCTAGCCATTTGTGTTCTCTCTTGGGTGAAGAGAGGCACAACCAAGGCTGATACATAAGTGATCCTCATGCTGTCCAGGGTTAGAACCCAGACTAGGTTCCCATCCGGATCTCAGCGCTCTGTATGCCCGTCCACAAGGTTTGATCTGAAGATTAGAAAATTCACACGGTAAAATAATCTTGCCAGAGCGACCTTTGCACGTCAGTAACATAAAGGCGAGATTTACACCGTCAATTTCATCAACCAAAGAACGCCAATCAGCTGAAGCTAGTTGGTTAAAACTCGATGAATAAATATCACGTGTGTAAATGGGATGTGAAACCTTGCATCCAGGTTGTACACTTCCTAATAGTGAACAACGGCAAAGAGCAAGGCAAAAATATATTTCATTTCAATCAAAATGACGATCGCCGCATTGAAAAATTTAAGAATAAAGTACCTTTTAGCATGAGTTAATTGTTAGTCCGGGTGGGAGAGCTGGAATCTCAGTTGACAGTTAAATGTTTGGTGCTGGATTCCTCTGGACCTGTCCACACTACGCCGGAGGAAATTGAAAACGCGACAATCACCAGTCATTTTGGTTTTGTGTTCGAAGAAACCTCGCTCACAGAAATCGCATGATTATCGTGACCTCATTTCTTTCTAAAAGTTTCGTTTCAAAATGTATTCCGTCTACACGAAAGCACAAAGCCGGCGTTTTCCAATTTGCCCGGTTTGAAGAGCGATTAAAAAAACTCCGTTTTCGTGACGGATTAGTGTGAACGGTAGGCCAAACCGTGGAGATAAAGTTGCGTTTTCAAATTTCTTCGGCGTAGTGTGGACCCTGCCTCAGCTACTAGTTAGGATTTAAGCCCATCTCTCAGTTATCAACAAATTTTGCAAGTCCCAGATGTCTTTTATTGGTTTAAAAACGTCTCATTTCTCAACTGTCAGTTACAATTTTGATAAATTTTTAGCCGTATACGATCAACCTCATTGAGGCCCTCTTAAGTTGACCCCACTCAATTAATCCATAAAGATGAAAGATGACTTGATTTTATTTGGTTTCTTTAGGAAGCAATCCCATATTTTCGGACATGAAGAGTCACTTAATCAGCGGTAAGACGGACAAGAATCTACTCGTTCAGTGTTTGATTTTTATGAAGGATAATTGCTATATCTTCAGCTAGGAGGCGATGTAGAATTCTTAGAGGGTGGTAGACATTACTGTCGTCAAGCGCGAACGGTGATCTCCCCTAAATGAATAGCTAGGATGAAGGGGAGTTGAGTTGGCGCAGTGGTGAGAGCGCTCCCCTTTTATCAATGTGGCTCGGGTTTGATTCCATCCCGGTGCCATATGTGCATGGATTGAGTTTGTTGTTGGTTCTCCCTGCTCCGAGAGTTTTTCTCCGGGGTTTTAGGGGTTCCCCGGTTTTCCTCCCTCCACAAAAACCAACATCTCCAAAATTCAAATCGACCAAAGCTGATGGGGCTTTCTCTCTGAATATTGTAATTTAAGGGGATTCTAGTATCCCAGAGGCGTGAATTTCTTTTAGGCTTACTTGCGCAACTGCCTAAATTTTGCACATAAGTGCGAGGATCTCTCGTGTCTTATTTCTTTCTTTTTTTTTTTTTAATTTTATCAAGGTGGAGGGTCTAGCTTTCTTGACGTGGACATCCTGAGCAACTATTCAAAGGTACTCACTGAAAAATTACAGGACCTGACCCTTCATCATGACCAAGTTCTCAAAGACAACCACGAGCTGAGGAAAAAGCTTGAAGAAGCCTTGTTAGAGCAAGGTAGAAAACAACGCAGAATCGACTCACTAGAAAAGCAGGTATTAGACACTGAAGACGCTTTGGTTAACGAGGCGCGGTCCAGTGCCAACAAGACGGGAGAGAACCTCCTTCAGAGATTTGGAGAGGTTCAGCGGGAGGGCAGGACAAACCAGTTTATAATCCAGTTACAGATGAAGCTACTGACAGCGCACGAAGAAAACGAGACACTTCGACATCAGATGGAAGACGTAAACGCTCGAAGAGACGAGCTGCACCAGCAGTTGAGTAAAGTCAACGTGGACTACGCGTTTGAGAGAAAGGAGACCACTAAGTTGTCTCAGCAGCTACGATCGCAATCAGCAGAAATGAAGACCTGCGAGAGCCTGAAGAAGAAACTACTTGAAGTGCAGTTCGAAAGTGCGAAGTTGCAATGTGAGCTGCAGGAAAAAGAGAATGATTTAACGGAGGTGAAGCGCTGGACCGAAGCTCTGAAGGCACAGTTTGATCTGGTAGAGGCCGAGAAAGAGGAGTTACTAAAAAATCAAGAAGTTGTCGACAGAGAATGCTCCCGCCAGCGAGATGAAATCTCTGATTTGATGATCAAACTAAACCACAAGGAACGCGCCATGGAAGAACTCAAAAGAAACTGCAAAGAAGCGGAAGAAAGTTCAAAGATTTATAGAGAAGAACGGGATTTCTACTCCAAATCCATGACAGATACCTCCCTGGAACTCGACCAGATGAGGAAAGAGGCGGAAGAAGCTGCCCAACGACACAAGAAAACTTTGGAGTCCAAAGAATTGAGTCTTCGACAGCAGACGGACTACTTGCGACAGTTTGAAAAGAAATACGATCAGGCCAAAGAGGAACTTGCATCTGTAAAGACGATTCTAAACCAAGAGAAAGCAGAGAACGAAGAACTAAGAAAGAGGATCTCTAACCTGGAGACAGAGTTAAAACAAAAGGTAATTCCCAAAGGTGTTTTGTGTGAGGTATTGTGACCTTATAGTTAAAGTAGTTTACTGTGAACCTGGCCGAGCTCAGGTCACTCACTGTGTTACGTCCTTAACTTAGCCTGCAAGCATGCTTGGGTTTTTTGAAATAGCAGGGTCCAACTGCATCTAAATTAAGATGATTTCCGCAGAACATTCGAGCAATAATGGCAAAAATTAAGTTACCAAAAAAACCTCATGGCATGGTAATATGTTGAATTAAGGTAGGAAGATCTTATCGAGACCTTAGCTCTCAGGCTGACCCCGCGAGAGAAAACTGAACTTGAAGTTATCCATATTTCTCATAAAACGGACGTGTCGGGTTAGTTGAAAACACAATAACACACGCTTTAAGCATTCTTACGAGGTTTGAAATTAAATTTCTCGAATATGTTTGGGGATTTAAACGCGGGGTCACCTTGAGAAATGAATTACAGTAAGTTGTTTTAAATAGTATTCAAAAAGTTACCGTGTTATAAGTAGATTTTTAGTAAATAATTTTATGCACTTATTGCTGGAACTTTGAGCGGAATCCGTCTTAATCAAATCATGGATTAATTTATACATAATCATCAGTTTAGCCTTCCTTTTTCTTAGTTTCTCTTCGATAAACTATTTACTTTCTTATTTGTGCTTTCCTTATCAGGAATTAACCTCAAAGCCTTATTTGGAAGAAGGTGACCACCAGGGCGTAAGTCAAATGCAGGATTCTCATGATCCTGAACCGAGTGGGACTGGAGACGACGACGGCTTGATCATCGACTGGAGAAAAGAGCGCGCGGCAAAAGAACTCGTGGGGAGTATCCAGAGACGAGTCATGAGAACCGACCATGAGGAAATCAAGGTGTCCCGAGCCAGGAATAAAGTCATCCGCAAAAGTAGGAGCTTTGACGAGAGACTGGCCAAACTTATACCGGAAGTTGAAAGCTTGCCACTTGAAAACCTGAACGCTTGGAGTCTGGATCGACACAGAATGAAACAAAGTCTGCCATTCGAACTGCTGGCCACCATGTGCCCGCCAATGGGAAGCGTTGGCGATGCGTTTCCCGCTGCGCTTAGCGACGCGATCTTCCGATCAAGCGACGGCCCCAAAGCTGATATCAGACAGCGCGGATGTCGCAAGATGTCTGCTCCCACGGTGAGTGAATATCTTCCGTTTTATCGCCAGGATTCAAACTCAGCGAGAAAAGAACAGGACGGAATAGAGGACGGCGCGAAAGCCAGTCATGGTACAGTTACTGGTGATGGAATGGAAGTTTTCGAAGACGATCGTAAAGCCGCGCAAAATCAATTCCGCGCTCGTACTCGCGCATTCCGACTAAGGGATGGTGAGCGGCGCAATCGACGTCTCACCGAGCCAATCTTGTACACACAGGACTACTCCAGATCGGACCATATGTAACATAACGAAATTTGTCACGCAAAGGCCAAGAACAGTTGTTTTTCACTCGGTCCGCCGCGCGTGACGCGAAAGAAAACCGCGAGAAAATAATGGCCGTGCGAAATCCTGGGGGCGAGGATCCTCGCTCCTAGGATTTTCCGCGGCCATGTTTTCTTTCGCGTCATGCACGACGGACTAAGAGAAAGAGGGACTACTCGTAGTCTACAGTTGTCGCGCTATTAGTGGTCATTATTAATATGTAATGACTTGTGATCAAATCGACGAAAACCTGTAAATGGTACATAAGATATCTTTTCTGGAAACTGCGGTTGTTTTACATTTTTCCTCTAAGGAAATAGTAGATGTATGCGCGCGCTAATTGTGCAATAGGCACGCGTAGGCCCTTTGCATGAACGTGTCACGTGACCTCGTCAGTCGCAGGATGGAAAGAGCGGGATGAAATTAGTAAAATTTCCAACGTTGAAGTTACGGAAGTAGTGATGCGAGATTTTAGGACACTTTGAATGTTGCACGGCAAAGATTGCCATCCAGCAACATTTTTCCTTACAAGTCTTGTTTTATTTTTTTAACCTTAAGATAACCGTAACATCTCACATTCAAACGTTGCGGCCACAAAATTGGAATTCAAACTAATTTCATCACGCTTTTTCTATTTATGGTTTCTATTTTACATTAGTAGAATTCTATTAGTATACTAATGCAAATGCTGTAATCTGATTGGCTGAGCTACTCGTATACTATCAGCCATTAGAGTGCAGTGGCTATCGGTCGTTTACGAAATGCGACGTTTTTATCGTTTTTCCGAATTTTTGGCAGAAAGTTCAGATGTAAATGGGTAATTAAATTCCTGAGAAGACAAAAAGAAGGATAATAATGGTTTCTTGACCTTCAAAGCTTGAAATTATTGAGTTAACGGGTGCGCGCGCGTAAACACCTGCAAATTTACCAGGAACATTTCAACACGTGCGATTTTGTTAAAGTGTAAAGTTCAATGATGCGTACAAAAATATTTGGAAACCGTTATTTGCGTTAATTTCAATTAGAATTCTACTAAAACAATTAGATTATTCGCTCTCGATTTCTATGAGGCGATAGTTGACTCTGCCTTTGGCCCCATCAACTATCACCTCATAGAAATCTCGAGCTCATAATCTAATTGTTAATTATGATTGACAAGGTCACGTGACACGCTCACTCAAAGGGCTTATTGCACAAAACAACTGGGTGACAAGCTGCACAAACCATTGCCTCGTGTAACAGCATGCATCTTTTAAACATGAAAGAAGCACTCCCTCTTCACCAAGAGAAAATTGCTCTCCACATAATCGGTAACCGATAAGACACCAAAAGGAGAAGAACATACGAATTGAAGCTAACTTTAATAATTTGAATTTCTGTAAAGCATTCTGTTGAAATATAAAACTAGATTTTAATATGTTACAATGTACAAATTAGAAGATCAACATTTCATCATATCCTCTTAATATTTTGTTAACAACAGTGTACTGTTTCTCGCATCATTGATCTACATTGTTCATTTCCTGGCAGAATTTAATTTTGGCAAATAAACTTCTATTCAATATAACGATCTGTGTAGATCGAATTGTTCATTTACAACCGTAAATCTAATGCCTGAAATATTTAAACTTTTAAAAAATTCATCTGCTTACATGCAAATCACAGATCTGAATCTGCAGTGGTAGATAGATTCTGTTGGTCATCGAGTCATCTCAAATTCGCGCTTTCACATTGACAAAAAGGTTTCCATTATTGTATACATGGGTATTCGCTAAGTATTCGTTTTGCATGAAGCTATGTTAACAAAGATCTGATATTCCATTGCATTTTATTGACTTTATTTTTACAAAATAAAATCTCTATAAAAAAAATTGGCGGTTCTTTTGCATAAGCCAGCATAACCTGATGCGGACATTAAAGAAATGTCGGGAGAATTTCAAACTACTTATGTAAGCCCGTAGAATCCTTCACAGTCGTCGTCGGGTCATCACGCAACGCTCCCTCCTTCCATGACTAGTAACCCGGGGGAGGGAACTTCCAAGAGAAAAAGTCGGGGATGTTCGTCTTCTCGCTTATAAGAGTGTAAATCACAGACTTTTAGTCTTTTAGGGTTGCACCCGAAGAAATAATGAAACCAACGCTGCCTGTCCGTTTCTGAAGTGGTATCTTTTGGGGGTCAAATAAAGCTCAAACCACACCCAAGGGGTTTAATTCGGACGAGCATCTCCGACCTTTTCACATGTGAGCTCTCCCCCGGTACCCTCCGGAACTAGTAAACCCTTGACTGCAACTCGGGTTTACATAAACTTCCCAAGCCTTCCGAACTTTCTCTAGAGTTTTCATCACGCTACATATTTATATTCCTATTCCTAATTAAAACCCAGAAACTGGCTGAAGTTTAGCATAATCCGTAGCGAAGGAACTCGCCGACTGCTCGGATGTGTACAGTTTCAACTGAATCTCTCGCTCTCTCGAATTTCTGTTCTTATTAAAGAAAGAAGGTAAACGTCCTTTACTTCCTGAGTGGAACAACAGGAGAAAAAGTTTGTCACGTTTGCTAAGCAACAACCGCCAAATACGCTCAACTTGGAAACACTTTACCACGGCTCATTTTTGACGTGAACTGGGAAGAACTATCGTCAGCGTTTCGAAAGTTCTTATTTTTCACTTCGTAGGTGAAACATGACGAACTTTCCAATCTAAACTACGAAAAATTAGCCGCCGTCGTTTACGTTCTCCAAAATACGCAGAACTTTCATTTCACGTTGTTGTTTTAAAGAGGACGGCAAAGAAATGTACAAAGATTTATAACAAACGTGTACAGTCACTGTTCTGCTCGTGAAGTCTTTTGTTTGATGGCGTTCTCGTTGCCGTTGCGGTCGTGGTTTGCTTAAGGTCCCTATTCTCAGGCCCCGTCTACACTGCGCTGGAGGTATTGGAAAACGCAGCTCCATTTCTGCGGTTAGGCCTACCGTCCACACTAATCCGTCACGAAAACGGAGCTTTTCGAAAACGCTCTTCAAACCGGAGGAATTTGAAAACGCCGGCTTTTCATTTTCGTATGGACAGAAAACATTTTGAAAACGGAGCTTTTCGAAAGCGATGGCATCGCGATAGTCATGTGATTTCCCTGACCGAGTTTTCCTCAAACACAAAACCAAATGACCGGTGATTGCTGTGTTTTCAAGTTCCTGCGGCGTAGTGTAGATGGGCTCCTACAATCACGATTTTGCGTGAGTGAGGTCCAACCTGATGTCAGAAAGGATCTCGGAATGTGAAGCGCGTGCAGACGTGGCCGTGTTTGGTCAACTTGTCAGGTAAGGAGAGAAAGCACAAGCTCCAGGAAAGGAAAAAGTTCCTCTCTCTATTCCTCGTGCTTATCTCACTTCCACGAACGGTTAGGTTTTCTTGTGCTTCAAGACGAGAAAAGGGCAGCAAGGAAAGGCCTTACTTCACCAACAGTTGCCTGTCTTGCACCCTTTGGAAAAGGTTCCTTAGCAACCGGAGCTTGGTCCCTCATAATAGCCAGCAGTTCATAGGTACTAAAACCTTTGGGCTTTATGTTGAGGGCCTCGACTAGCATCTCACAGGAAGCTCTTCCGCTCTGAAGTCCCTTTATCAACATGACGAAAAGCAAAGTTGAATTCTCACTGCTCTTTCCACAACAGGAAACAAAGTCAATGGCTTCCTTCCACATTTTGCTGCTTAGAAGGAGATGCAAAGCTTGAGTCTCTTGACCAATAGAGTAACAGAGTTGTGAGTGAACCAACATGGACTTAGTGTTTACATGTCTTGTACGCAAAACTGGAAGACACTCCAACACAGACTGGGTTAGATACTCCTACAGAAAAAAAAATCAAAATGAAATCTTATGGCATTCCTTCAGTCAACTTTCCATTATCATTGGTCTTTGATGCTTGCAGAGAAATTAACACTTAAAAATTAGTTTGGAAGAAAGTTCTGACAAGTTTTTTGTAGTAATGTAAGATAGAGCGTCTCTTCAGGTCTAAAACAACTAATGTAATAATTTCATTACATCATATGAAATACGTGTACAAAAGACATGTATTTTCCTTTTCGTTAAAAGAAGCATAGCATTTTCTGAAAAAACGTCCACTGTTATCTGACAACCCGATCAGTTTTTTCCCTACAAAACACTGCCTATCAGTACGGTGGAACCCAGCCTCCCCTCATATTTCCCTGTTAATGCAGCCACCACGTTATTACCATCACTGAATTTGGCCCAAACACATTTCACGTGGAGGGAGGAGTACTAAAAAAGTTTTATGTGGGGAGGCTCTGCCTGGGGTCAATCCTTTGTCCTTTTACAACTTTAAACCATTTTTGACAAGAAAGGTAGCCCTTCTATATAACTACAGTAAAAACATGCAACTCTTCAGAACGTGACTGTAATTTCATTCGCTCCCTGTTTCACACACCTTTACTGTTTTAACGGCTAGGTTTACTGCTTCTGTTGTTTGTTCTATTGTTTCCTCAGCCAATACTGAAAGTGTCTGAGGGGTGCTTGGGATCCCTTTCAATTTAACTTATAGTGCAATTACTTGAACCGGGCAACATAGAAGAAAACCAACCAATCAGAACTTAAACTGAGAACTATGGAGTGCTGTCTTTTTCATGAATTCAAGTAATGCTTCATTTGACATGAACATGTGAATATCATCAACTCCTCTGTGTTGTATACACTCTACAGATTCATACCTTGATGGAGAATTTCCAAAATTACAAATTTCGCTCGAAAAATCTAGCTTGAAAACTAATTTCATGACAACTAAATTGAAACCACTGAAAAGAGCACAAAAAGTGTAGGACTGTAACTAACCAATCAACAAGTGGCAAAGTTTCCTGGGAGGTTCACAACAGTTCACACTTTTGTTGGGTTTCCAATTTGTAGTAGAACTGTTGTTTGTATCCATCAATGTTATTGGTTTATTTACAAAAAAGATCACTATCCTTTGTTCTCAAGTAACATTCTGATTGGTCAACTCACTGTCTAAATGGTATCGACAGGCCCTTTTAAATTTATCAATTATCTTTACCAGACCTCAGTTCTCTCATCTGACTCTGCCAGCTGAATTGTATCCATTCCTCTCTCCACCATCTTCATGAGCCATTCTGATTTTGAATCGCAAAAGATTCGTAGGAGGATGTTCAAAAGGGCATTAAAAGGATCTTTGAGAGCTATTCTACTCCTCTTCCACTGGCCATTTCTCCACTCAAGTCTGAAAGACATGTCAATAAAACCATATAATAATCGTAATTCCGTTGCAACCCTACAATATTACATTATCCTCCTCATTAAATCCTTATTAAATGCTTGGTGATAGATATAACAAGACGTTATTGAGTAGATGGTAATTGTTGGTCTGTTATCAGCTATCTGCTCGTTAATGCCTTGCAAGGTTACCACAAAAGTCAGATGCCTGTCCTAATGGTGGACATCTCTCTAAGATTAGCATTCATGGCTAATCCCAAGTTTCACTAATTTCATTTCAAAATAACCCCACAGGGTACAAAGCACCCACCTCCCCAACCACCATAAAAAAATTCAGCAAAAGTTGGACTGAAGAAAGAGGAAGGTTGGGTTGGGGGAGGGGGTTGAGTGTAACCTTACTTGGCCACAAAACGTGTGTCTGCTTTCAGATGGAAAGTCTCTAGAAGATCAAAATAATGCAGTTTGTTGCCAAGTGACTTGAGGCATTCCAGAGCAATATACTTTCCTTTTAAAGGATGTTGCCTGACAGTAAACAAGATTGTTGAGCAGACGTACCTGTAAATTGTTCTCCATCTCTGCTCCAATTGATGTCCCTGTGAGTCATCCTGCTTAGAATCAATCTTTAAATACTCTGCTACACATTCTAGAACCTTGTGGGGCTGTTGATGACTTAATGTGCTCAGCCTCTCCAGTGATGTCATGTCCAGTGGGCCACTGTTGAATGCCTCCAGCAAAGCAGGAACTTCTTGGCTGACAGAGTTTGTTGGAAGTGAGGGTGACTGCGTCATTCCTTTGAAACCAGAATCTATTGCAGACTTACACTGCTTGCCCAGCAAAACAAATTCACTCAAGTATGGATGCAAAAGCTCATTTAAAAATGTCTTGTGAGGTTTGTGTATGCTTTCACCCACATATTGTTCAAGCCTTTGAAGGATGAATTCTCTGTGCATTGGATGTTCCCAGAGTAAAGCAAGAGCTATCGCTGGGTCCTGAGCATGTTCGCTTACTAAGAGATCAAGAAAGTATCTTGGAATCTCTGAATCTTTCAGAGCACAATCTGACAAGAGTGTTGAACAAACAACTGAGTCCAGTGCAAGCTTGGCTGCCCTGTGATTCAAATTCCACTTCATCAAGTGACTTGCTGCCAAAAGTGGGCCAGTAAATAGCCTTTCATCAGTGTTCATAGATTGTTCAGTAGTGCTTCTGGAAGAAAACATTTCTTGCTCTTGTACAAGTTCAGGTATAACAAACTTCTCAGATGAGTTGTCAAATTCAGTTCTCAAGGATGGGTCATCGGCTATAAAACAATTCTTGTGCGAAGCCCTGGTTTTGGAACTGGATTCATTTAGCCTTCCTTGAATCACTGAAGAATTGGTTTCTCCAGTTACAATGTTTGCCAAAGAAATGGAAGATCTAATGCACTCGGAAATTTCAAGAACTGATCCAGATTGGAGCTTCCAAATTCCACTGATTGACCAAAATCCAATGGAATTAGCCAAATGAAAACTCTTCCATATGTGAACATTTTGACCTTGCAAGTCTTCAAGCTTACAGATTTTAGCTCCACTGTGAATGTCATGAAGCACAATAACACCTGAGTCCCACACCAGTCCAACAATAAGATCAAATGTAAAGAAGAATGAAATTTTGTCATTGGTAAATGAAGAATCCAGCAGAAGTTTCACAAGGGGTGTTAGAGCAGGATCTCTGTCGTCAAGTTTGAAATATGACAATTCTAAATCACTGTTGAGTACAAGAAGTTCATTAGTTGTAGGGTGAGATGTGATAGCAATGACATGGTGCCTGCCACTATTTGCTCCTGACGTCCATGGACAAACTAACTCTGCAACTACAGCTCTGAAGTCAAATGTGTCTACATCTCCAATTAAACCATAATTCCATATATAAATCTGTAACAAAAAGGAAAATATGATGATAATAATAATAATAATAATTACTTTTAAGTCAAGATGAAAATTCAGAATGCGCAGTTTAAAGTAAAGTAACTACTTTAAATCATCTGAAAATAAGTGCTCTTAAACACAGAGAGACCCTTCAACTCAAAAATAAGCGCGAAAACCTTAAATTAAGCCATAGTCAATAGAGGGGAATGGTTATGAAACCCAACAAATTTCTCTGTTGTATATTTTCATTCTCTTTTTTAGCCTTGACCATGCACGAAACTCAATAGTTGTTTACTCCGTACTGAGGAATTTACCAACAGAAACGTTTTGGTTACGTAATTCATGCATAGTGTATGAGTGCAAAACAAAAAATTGCGCACCGTCATGGACCTTGCAACAAAAATGTTGGCATCTTTGTTTGCTCCTTTGATGTTTGCCGGGCGTCACAACCATTTCTCTCTACAAACTATGATTAAGTCTTTGATAATAATCTTGTCCAAAACGCGAGTCTCTTTCTTACATGCAGAAAGCTTCAATCTCCCCCCTGTAGATGCCTAGTTGAAACATTTCAGGTATTACAGCCTTAAATGAAAACATTTTCAAAAAAAAGGAATAATTCATATGAACCAAGGCAAGAAAAGAAACATGCACAGCTGGTAAATATTGAATGATAAACTTTCCCCAATTCTGCGATTTTCAGAGGAAAAGTACTTCTGTTGGAGTTATTTTTGATGGTACTATGTTTGGTGGTATTTTGGTGCAGCTGGGACAGGTAAGTGATCAAAATGTCTTTGAAAATCTTCAAAATGTCTACAGGAATGTTTGGAAGTATTTGAATGTGGCCGCTCCTTCTTTAAAAAATACTGGAACTCCCAAGGTAAAAATCGGAAAAAGTTGGCAGATAAGTTGGCAGATGTAGGAGTCATTTCTTTTTCTTGTGAAAGCCAATATGTCGTACAGATTGCTTTGCATATCATATTTAGAGATTTTTTAACAAACCTTTAGGGACCGCTGAACAAATGTCCAAAAGAGAATAAAACTCCTCAACTCCTCAGGAAAGTCAGGAACAAGACAAACGCTTCTGCCAATGATGTGCAAAGACATGGTAGGACAGCCATGAAGAATCACAACCAAGGGTCCAACAGAAACCACCGTATTGTTTCCTAGTCTTTCAGAAACAGTCACATCTCTCAAACAAACACAACAGGTTATTAAATTTGATGCGGAGACTGAACGACGCTCGCACCAGAAGAATGCATTTACCAGGGGGTGGACTATGACATGCAATATTTCAACTCCTTTTGTGTTACTCAGTTGAAATTCATTTCTCTTAATCCATTTGTAGTTTGACTGAGTAAATTCCCAACATTCTGTGATGCTATTTTGGTGAACTATGAAGACGAGCAATGGATTTTCGACACTAGACAAGACACTCACAATGGGAGATTCTTGGTCTGAAATGAAAAGAAACCATTAATACAATTAATATTCACTGTATAATCACACGCAACAATGCCAAACATTGTTATGGGTAGTGGTAGTTTACCACTAATGGACTGAAGTTCATGGTGTCTCAGGGCTAAATGTAAAAATCATGACAAGCTGTACTTGACATGTGTTTTCTTGTGCCTTTGCCCTGAAGCAACATCATGTGAACTTTGATCAAACAAAGGTAAACTAATTGGAAACTCTACCTATGATAGCTTTTGGCACAGTCTCGTGCACTTTAATACTTCTGTAGGACAACCTTCTCCTGCCTCCTTCACATGTTTTTCCTGAGCATGGAGTGCAATCAGCAATTAAAATTAAACCAAGCATGAAGTGTAATCAGGGTGAGCTGGGAACAAGTGCAGAATGGAGCAGGGGGGCAACATTAACAACTGCATCATGCTGTATGGAAGATGGTAGCCTGGGATATCCAGGGGTTTCCACTGTGACCAGCCGTCCCCTAGACAGTATAACGCCCCCATGGCTGGCAATCCCCACAACCCAGCTATGAGCCCCCACGTTCCAGGGTCTGCCAGGCTGCAACACGCTAGTACAATGATGAAGTGCACTGAGCCTGCATTACCATATGAATACTGCTGATCAGAAGTACCAGCTACATTTTGTTGTTAAACTTGTTAAACTGCATTTACCAGCATTTAACTTTTTCACTCCCAAGATCTCAATGTTAATTCTCCTTACTGTCCGCCATACATTTCTAAAACTGATAATTCTGAGAATTTGGTGTTAAATCAAGCAATATCGCCTAGTTGATGGATTCTTCATTGTTATCACCTGTGTACTATCTGCTTGACAATTTTATACTGTGAGAAATTACTTATTAGTAATTTCGCTTCTCCTCCCTTTCCCATCTTTCCTTCCCCCAATTTTCGTGGATTTAACTTTTAATTTACTTTCGCTGGTTTGGACAACTGGGGACGAGGCATTCCTTTCCCATCCAGTTTCCATCAATGAACTGATTGCTTGCTTTGTCCACAACAAAGGGATTACAGCAATGGGGTGCAAAAGAAGCCACAAGAAAGGATACACCCACCCACACACCCACCCCCTCAAAATGCAAAAACATCACATCTCGTGTCATGAGATTTACAACACAATTTCATTATTTATGATGTTTGAACAAACATAAGCTTAAATGTTAATAAAAATGTTTTACTTAAGAACTTAATTAAGCTTAAATAGTAACCCATTAAGTCCTATGAAGATCACACTTGAATTCTCCACCCCCTAATCAGCTGAACGCCCCTAGCCTTACCTTGCAACAGAAGGCTTTCACTCTCAGGTGTCCACTTTGATCGAGGAATGGATTCGAAAGCATGCAAGTTACGGCCGGCGTTGGTCGCGACAAAAACATGACCACAGCTGCCCCAGACATTCGCTAACTCGGCCTGATCTCGAGACGATCCTGGTTTCCGGTTAATGAGGCTTCCCAATTTCGAGCCATCGCGAAGTCCAAACCCCGCATCATCGATATTTTTCAGTGAAAAAACCATTAGGAATAAGATGTTACTCCATTATCAAAGAAGATAAAACAACGTCCTTGGAGGTTTATAGAAATAGAAAGTAGCTCGCATCTCGTGACTATAGCTAGTCGTCGTTTTCAGCAGGACTGCTAAGGTCTGCTTAGCAGCCTCGCCTTCATATTTGGCCGCTCTCGATCCGGACCTATGCCAAAAACCCAAAACTCAAGTTTTTTCGGTTCTCGCTAATTTCGAATCATTTCGAATAGACAAATTCGGCTAACTCACACGCGGGGACGTGGGGACGCAGGGACGTGGGACGCGAGCACGCGCGGGGACTGGAGGACGTGAGAAACAAACATCACCTGATTTTTGCGCTGAATTTGTAAAATACAATTTTCGGTGGTCAAGTGAAAAGTAATAGGGACCTTAAGCACCGATGATGAATTGAATGAGACGACGATGATGAGTAAAACTTTTGGAAGACTGGGTCGAGGACGTCATTCACGGCGTGAAAACTAAGTGCAAGTACATGTAAATAGAGCTGAGTCCTTGCAAACATCGACCTAAAACTATCGAAAAATTTTGTCATGTCTTCCTTTCACGAGCTCCACGACCAGTTTCGCTTGAGCTACGAAAACGGTACTATCGATGACAACGAACTTTCAGTTCTACATGAGGAATTTATGTCGAAAAACCTCGATTTCTCATAGGACGAACATAACAGGTTTTCACTCGGAGAGATTAACTAACCCGAATTTTCGGGCCGATATAATCTAAAACGACTTTCACGGTATAAAATTCTATCCTAAAAACATAAGCGAAAGCCTACATGTAGATAGGAACCAGAAGAAAATGAAAGAAAGAGTCATTTTTCAATTTCTGAATCATTTAATTTTCTACTTTCGCTGACAAGCAAATTTCACTACGGACAAATCGACAAACCCAAAATAATGTTATTACCAACGATTTCTACCCCACGTCAGATTCAGATTTCAGATTTTATTAATTGACACTATTTACAGACATATTTACTATCGCACACTATTACAAAAAAATTCATTAATTAAAAATAAGGAAAATATAATAATCGTCCCCGCGTCCCCGCGTCCCCGCGTCCCCGAGTCCCACGTCCCACGTCCTATGTCCCAGTCCCCAAGTCCCCGTCCCACTTTTAGTCACAGCCACCAAAACAAGTACGTTCGTATTGTCATTTAGAGAAAAATAAGCCACGATTCCGCGGTTTTGTTGCACCGGAGACTGTCAGAACAGCTTCGCTAACCGAAAAGATCTGCGGTTTCACGGGTTTCCGTCAAATTTTAAAAGTCTTGTCTCTGTTTGGATCGTGAAAATGAAAAGAGATCCACGATATTTCAACGCCAGTACTGCAGCGAACACTTTACATCAGAAGATTTTATCAATCCTTACACTAGTAAAAATCGATTGAAGGCCGATGCAGTTCCTTTGTTTTTCGTGGGATAAAGATAAGCAGGAGAAGGTCCAAGCGGTGAAGAGGTACGCTTCAGAAAAGATGAATCAAAGCAGAAAAGAAAATGAAGCAACGGATTCGGCAGCATCTGAGGGAGAATGTGTCACGTTGGTCTCGAAAGGCACAAACATCTTGGGGATGAAATCTGTAGTTAATTAGATGAACATCTTAGAATTCCCTGGTTTCATAATTTTTCTGTATCTTACCTTCTTTCCGAATGTGCAGCTCAAAGAAAGAGGGCAAATTTATTACACTTTTCACTGGATTTAACAGTCATGGTGAATTCACAATTATCTTACAATTTCTGTTGCCTAATCTAGATAGAAAAATGCAGATTTAGTGGGATACTACAACAAGAAAATCAAGTGTCATTAACACAAAGAAACTGATCTCGAAATATACCAAGACTGGGGTAGTCTTGTAAAGACTGCATCACTCGGGATGTCTTTGATTTTAAAACATGAATAATAATTCAACCGGAACAATAATGCAAATACATGATTGCAATGTCCACCGCTTCCCCCCTTACACGAAGAGCGTTCTTCTGCCCTGCCATCGCTCGCCCTGAAGATTACGGCTAAAATGAGGCTCTTCAATTTTTCTTAGAGATCTTTAGCAACCTGCCCTGACATAGAAATCCTCCAACTACTGACACGTGTAAACATCGTAAACATATCCTAGCTTCCCGAAAGAACTTATAGCTTTTCTCTCCAGTATTCTTTTTTCCGCCTTGCTCGAGCCACGAAGACCATGCTCGTTGAGCCAAATTTTGGAAAATTCCTCGAGGATTTTGACCATTTCTATTCTTTATTGAATAAACAACTACAGCAACGCGCATAATTAACACAACAAATACAAACGGCTGGAATAATAAGGAAAATGTTAAGGGAGCCTCGTTTTCACGCAATGTAAACACCCAATTTAATGTCACATGCGTGATAGCCGAATTTGTCTATTCGATGTAGTCTCTCGTCAAAAACCTGAGGAGGAACAAGTTACTTGTTCGATCTGTTTGGACACTTACTCCAAACCCAAGACCATAGCTTGTCTTCATATCGTCTTGTCTTCTGCTGTGAGTGCTTGGAGAAACACGTCAGCCAAAGACAAGGGAAATTTCGTTGTCCCGAGTGTCAAGCAGAAGTTGACTTCCCTAAAGGAAACATTTTCGATAATTTGCCTAGCAGTTTTCTGCACAACAGTTTGTTGAGTCTTCTCGCTGTTCGACAAAGTGGCGATGGAAGCCAAATCAGCTGTGGTGTTTGCAAGAAGAAGAGCGTTGAGACCAGCCATTCCTTTGATTGCGAAAAGTTAAAGACTACGAGTAGTCCCCCGTTCGCTTAGTCCGTCGTGCGTGACGCGAAAGATCTAGAAAACTGCGATTGAGTCACCTTTTGCCGAAGACAGTCATCTTTCATATAGTTTTCATTCTTTCAGTGTTCCCCTCGAGAGAGACTTCTGACATTTAAACAATTATTGCAACAATTTGTTGATAAAGTGATTGATTGTTACTCGCTATTCGTTTTGCCTAGCCAATCAGAAACAGTGCAGTCTGTCACGTGTGGGACTGGGAATAGCTGGAACAATCAGACGTGTTAAGAAAATTTGCAATGTCTGGTAGATTTAGTAGATCAGAGGAACGATAAAGCGAGATTTAACGACTAGCCTGTGAATGCAACAGAGATTAGCAAATTTCCCATCTTTCAAAGAAAAATAACATCAAAAACAATAACAACTCACCTTGATTTTCAACTTGGTTTTTAGAAAAGTGTAGATAGTTTTAGATGAATCGTGAAGGGAAGAGGCCATGGGAACGAAGTTGGCTGAAGGTTCCATAGTGATCACTACGATCACTGCCAAAAAACTTAAGCGCCAATCAGCGGTCGTAGCGATATATGGAAAGCAGCCTTGAATTAAATGGGGCGTTTGGATACAGGTAGAAAAGGTACAATCAGGAGGAAAAGTAGTTGAAACGCTACTCAAATTAAAAAAAAAGCTTTTCCCTTCAAGCGCGATTTACCCTATCTTCACTCCTCGTATTCGTTAAAGATAGTGAGAAATCTTCTAAGTTGTCAGTCTTAGTTCCAAGAAGCGCGCTTGGCCCAACGTGTCCAAGCGCGCCTAGTTTCTCAGTTCCACTTTTCGCGCCAATTTTTTTTCTTTAATATTGTCCCATTATTGTTTGAGCTAGGGAGCGACGATACTAGTGATTTAAAGCTGTAAAAGCCGAAGACTGATTTGTAAAAACCCAACTGTGATCGACAACGTCCGATATAGAAAAAGAGATTTCGTGACTGAAATTCGTCGGTAATCTCCGTTTATCTTCGTTATTCTCCGAAGAACACAAAAGCTCCCGTATGTAGAGCTGCCGACGTGGCGGACATTTATTTGAGAGGCCTGCGGCTGAATCAAATTCTAGTGCTCACAAAACCTAGTTTTCTGCAGTTGGTTGGCCGTTTTCCACCAAGAGTGTTTAACCATATGAGAACAGAATGAATGTCTTCAGACTAACAGGAGATCTCTCGCATCTTCTGGCCATCCTTGCGCTATTGTGGAAAATATGGAAAACGAGATCGTGCGCCGGTAACTTTTTTCAGTTGTGCTTTGTGAGGCTATAATGGCTCCAATTTTTATGGGAAATTGCTTTTCAGACGTTTTGTCAAAGGACATTTCAACAACAGGGGTTTCAATTCTTGTTTTCTTTTTGGTTAGCAGCTTAGCAGTAGTGTGGTGCGCTGAAATCCTACAATAAGATATTCGGATCGATGGTTGAATGATCAGGGATTGTTGACTAGATTTTGTACACGTGTAACAACTGTAGCTTTACATGTCTTTGTGTCTTTACATGTTTTTGTTGAACAGCTCGTTAATCCTAAATACGTTTAACTCAACAAGCCTAGGGGTATTGTTTTCCAGACGAAGAAACTCTTTCGTGTACCTAAAGTTGGATTTGCACATTTTCAATTACTCTTTGTGTTGTGTCTCTGGAGTCGCCTGACGGTTTTCGTCAATACTGCTCCTCAAAGATCAAATGTCAGATATCGTCGGCTGAAGTGCTTCGTTGTCGATCATAAGTCATCATATATCACTTGCTCGAAATTTCAGACGTTCCTTTGAACATTTGTGGGCTTTTCAGCCCCCTAAAAGTTGTCATGTTTAGATAAAAGTAACATTTTGAGATCCAGTATTACTGTCAGAGTGACGTTTGGCAGGAAAACTTCAATTCAATATTTCTAAACGAACAAGAGTTAATGGAAAATCATTGTAAGTTGAATTTTTGGACAACAGATGAGGGCTGAAAATTTCAAGACAAAATATTTCCTTTATTTTTTTTTTGAATAAATTTGTATATTTCAATTTATTGGACCAGTTAGAATATTATTTGCCCTTTTACTATGAGATAGAAATTGGATTGGTTACTTGCCATTGATTTCGCAGAATTTAGTTTCTGTAACATCAGTGACTTGGCAATGCAATAAATATCAAGAACACAGAAAGTTATCTCTTTATACAATGCCAAATTCTCCTAGAGGACATCAAGAGAAGTATATGAAAGCTTAACAAACACACTGCACAAATAATTGTTACATTTCAAATGTACCTGTCAGTTGCTCTATTGGGACCTGTCATGCCATCATCCCAACATGTCTTTGAAACTCTTTTTCGTGGAGTGAAATTTGTTTTACAAAATTGGTGATGCAAACATACATTTAGTTTACTTTTTCTCTTGTACAAGACATACTTTCAAGTTTCCAATAACATGAGGAAGTCTTAAGTCTAAGTGGCTTTGTCCAGTTAACAGGAACTTCAAAGTCAAAACATTGCTTTGCACAAAGGAAAATGTAAAACCCATTGTGGCAATTTTGTTTTATTTTCTCCTAGTTTAAGTCCAAGGTCACAGGGTCTGAAATTAACTTTTTTCGGCAGGCACCAACTGGAAAAATGTGGTCGCCAAAAAGTGTCATTAAAATTTTTCCTTCGTAGCGAAACAAAAACCAAAATTTTTGGTCGCCACAGGCTTGCCGGCAAAATATTTGCATTCGATGTAATCAGGACTCAAACCAGTGCTGAAATCATCTTTTGACCACTTTGACAGATCTACATTTCCACCGTTTGATGCCCACAGAATATCTGAATCTTCATCTAATTTCTTCGCGGATGTTCCGTCTCTGGAACATGGTGGCAAAGCTTCGCACTGATCGTAGCTGTAAAACGTTGTGGTAGATTTATGATAACAGGAAAATTGGTTTTATACTTCAAAAGCAGCGGCAAGGTGACCAATTGGCGGGTGGCTTTGAATTTTATTTTAATCGATTTGGCTGAAAATCAAAGTTTTTGTTTGTGCAATTATCGTGGCATGAAATAGTTAATCACCCGCTGGCGACCAGTTGTAAAATTCTGGTCGCCAGTGCAAAATTTTTAGTCGCATTGGCGACCAGGAAAGCGCAATTTCGGACCCTGGGTCAGCGTAATAGGCACTTGTTACTGTTTCCATGGTGATTTTCTGTGGGTGTTTACACTTAAATATGAAAATTTTGTTTCCAATATAAAGTTATTGTTTTCTTTTCTTCCAGGCTTGTCAGGCAAAAGTCAGATTCTCTTTGCCCTGGTGTTCAGCACACGATACCTCGATCTGGTTCTGACATTCATCTCAGTGTACAACACTGTGATGAAAGTCATCTACTTGGTGTGTGCGTATGCTACAGTCTATTTGATGTTAGTCAAGTTTAAGGCAACCTACGATTCCAACCATGACACATTCAGGATCGAGTTCTTGCTGATACCCGTCGCTGGACTGGCGTGTTTAGTAAACCATGAGTTCTCAGTGTTGGAGGTAGGCTTGTACAAAGCGCATTAGTAAGGAATATTAAATATACCTTTCGTCGTCAAGTACTTAGATACTATCTAAGTACTTGACGACCATACTGCAACCCCTTACTGACAAATCAAGACACAAACTACAATCTACGGAGAACTTTATTGACGCTATTAAGACAGTACAGATACCTGACGACTACAAACTTGTGTCTTTTGATGTGAAATCACTGTTCACCAGTATTCCACTTCAATTAGCATT
>Ga0126338_10000313_pt1 | contig 24448 bp, 13 predicted proteins | sample OrbCmetagenome_2_FD_92529 | JGI IMG/M metagenome (GOLD analysis project Ga0126338, IMG submission 92529) | Coral microbial communities from Petempiche,Puerto Morelos, Mexico - Orbicella C C metagenome | ecosystem: Host-associated > Invertebrates > Cnidaria > Coral | place: Petempiche,Puerto... | reverse complement strand
AGCCACACTCAGTTTGATCTTTGACAAGTCTCCCCATCCCTTTAACATGGGAGTTCCCCCAGGGACAAATGCCTCAGTTTACCCTCTCACTGAATACATGCCCCACCTGCAAGATTCTTGCAGGTGAAGATGTCTTGGATTCGACATGATAAAGATGATATTGATGACATAGCTCTCTATTACTTGCATGACAAAATTCAAAGTCAAATAACAACTTGTCAGAGAGAATACAATACACTGTATGAAATTCTGTAGAACTATATTAGATCATTATAGGGAGTGTTAATAGAATTTATTGGGCTGAAAGAGACTTCTGTTTACGCCGGATAACAGGATAATATTATACTATATTTATAATCAATTTTTTATATTGTTGTTGATAGCGATCTCAAGCAGACTGCCATATTACTTTTAGCAGATAAATCCTGTCATACAACAATAAAGTGATTAAGTATCATTAATTGTGGATGATTTTCACATGTAGTTTTGTTGAGGGTGGCAAGGGTACAATGGGAGCAGGAGGGCTATAATCCTGTTTTATGAATTACTTTTGTTCAGTTCTTACGTCAATTGTCACTGTTAGATCCAGGCGAGGGTTCTGGGGTGTTCTTGCCCCAGCTACCATAATTTGCCAACAAAGCAATGTTGGTAGGGGCAAAATAGTTTTGTGGGCTTATAATGTTTTCTTTAATCTTTAATCTTTAATAAGTATACTCCTTAAACAGTGGAACTATACTAGGAGTTTAAAATAACGTAATAAGAGCGCGTAATAATTCAATTCAATCCAGAATCACGTGGAACCAAAACTGTGTCTTGGCTGTAATTTAAAGCACCCATACATAAGCACACCACCAAACCACTTTTCTGTCTGATACGATTATTTAATGGTGGTCTCAACAAGTCGTGCCCTAAATTTAGCCCCAATGTCTTGGGTACTTTGGGGGTGGGGTGGGCTGTATATTGGTCTAGAGGGATATTTTTAAATCCATAAGATTTGCGGTCTCTGTCCTGTTATAATCTGTCATGATGGGCCATAAATGTGTGTATGAAAACAACATAAAGATCAGCCTAGACGCCGAATAAGTCAAAGCCGTCGATAACAGAGCCCCTGTTGGCGCTTTGGGATTCCGGAAGAGAGGAGCCTGGAACGAATTGGACTCGTCACCTCGGCGATTCGCTGATGCTGTAAACTGTGTTCAAATTGTGGAACTAAATGAAGTTCGTGAAAGTCAAGATCAGCCACGATGACTGGTTTTACTGAGTAGAAAGACCAACGATCCTGTTGTGCCACAGTCAGAAGAATCTGTGGGAGATAGGCACTGAAAATCGAGCTAGGAAATATGAACATGTAACACGGTTGAAGGGATCACGATGGATTGTTAGAGTGAGAGATTTTGTGTTTTTTGGGGGCACTGTAAATATTTTAAAGCGTGGTATGTTTAAAGTATGCGTACTTGACCTCATAATAAATCCATTAACAGTGGCATCGTTTTACTCTTAAACAGCTGTCCCTCTGTGTTGCAAACTACTGCATTGAGCTTGAAGGTTTGAACAGAATTTTACAATTGAGCAGACGCGGGAGTCTTCCTGGAACCAATGAAAGATAAAGTTGTTCATGAGAGCTCACAAAGCGATGAAAATAATGAGGCATTAAATCGTTCCTCTGCATCAGCTATTCCTCCATTCAATATACCCGGTAAGTTGGCGAAGTATTCAACAAAATATCAACTACTACTGCCACCACGAGCATCCAAGCAGTAACTGCTACACTCAGCTGTTTGTTTGTGTTGGAAATTTTGTAAACAACGTTTTGTTTGTTTAAGTTGTCCATTACCCAGGTTATATAGCTCAAGCTGTGAATTATGATGATCTTATTGCTTCATGTAGGTAATTTATACCATTGCCATCGTTTACAAATACCGTTTTAGTGGTTACAGTTACAGGTCAAAGTACTAAGTGAACAGAACTGCTTGTACCTATAATTTGATCGCTGTATCTGAACACCCACAATTTTCTGTACTTGCATGTCAGTTAGTATAGGCACTTGGTTTGTTTCGCTGGTGGATTATATATTTACTGACTTTCCAACTTAGTAAAATGTTCTTTCTGCAATTAATGTGACACGTTTTGTATCCTTACTGTAATTTTGTATATATTGACCTTGCATGGTGCAGGGTCAACTTTTCTTACTTAGGCAGCAGTCGCACTAACAGGATCGATGTTTACATTGGACATAAATTCCATCATCACATGTTCGCCACATGATTGTGTAACCCTTATGTCGCGATCAGACATGAGGGTCTCGCAAATGACTCACAGCATATCATATATCTTTTAGGTCACAGTCTTGCGACCCCAGTAACCCTCTGGGGGTAAATGCTCCGACAAACTTGTGTGAGAATTCAGGAGGCAACAAAAATAAAAAAAGTCAACAGTGCAAGCCATGCCTTGATATTCTTTGTCCCCTGTGGGACATCAGGCAACAACAATATCTCCATTTAGCTCTGTGTTGCACTGCATGTTGTGCCTACCTTACATGTAGCCAGGAGTGGGAAGGACTGGGTTACATCTACACACAGACAGTTGTGCCTTGTCCCAATTAAATTTTACCTTACTGAGCTGGGCTGTGACAGTTTCATGCCAGATAATTTTTGTGAGCTGGCCAGGTTTCCTTCTGCAAGCTGATGTCCAAAGCAGGGCAACCTTAGTGATATAAGCCTGATCTGTTCTTAAGTATGTGGCCCACCCATCAGATTCATCTACAGGTGTTTGATTTTCATTCCAATGCTTTGGTAATCAATCTTTCTGTAAAGGTCCCTATTCAGGATCTTGTTTGGCTAGAAGATATGCAGTTTTTTTTTAGAGACACCCCATTCTGGAAGGACATAATTAAAAATTAAAAAACCTTTTTTGTATTTCATAATTTTTCTCACTGTGACTTGAATGTTTTTCTGACAGACTTGAAGCTATTTGAGAAGGAATCTCGAACAACACAGCTTGTTTTTAGCTACCAAGGAGGGAAAAAGGTCAGTTATGAATTTAAAAAGATTAATTTGGTAAGCAGTTTTTGCTGGATTAATGTTGCAGTTCCTAGAGAGTTATGTTCAAATGTTTGTAGTAGATGAATGCAAAAACCACACAGTAATAAATGGCGTAAAGAGAGTTTGTTATTTAGGGTTTGTCGAGTCTTAGAACTGGCCAAGACCAAAAGTTACATCACATTTGTTGCCAGGTAATAATAATATCAAAAGAATGTGTCATCTCAGATGGCAACCCCAACCTTGTTCCCAGGATTTCTCTATCTCTTTGTCCCCAAGAGCTCTTGGGGGTGGGGAGAGAGAGAGAGAGAGAGAGAGAGAGAGAGAGACCCTGGGAATGAGGTTGATGGCAACCCCTCAAGATTGGGAAATCTCATTGAATTTTGGACCTGAGGGTTTACCACTGAAAGCTGCAGACATTTTAAATAAAAATATGATGGCACCCCTGCTTAATTTAACTGTTGTAAGTTAAAATTCTAAAAATTAATCTGTAACATTCATTTTAGTTATTATAAATAATTTATATTTTAGGTTCCAAAGCTTAGAGAGCCTAGAAATTTGTATGCATTTTCTAAAGATAAAGGGCAGCAGTCTTCACCAAGATGGTAAGGGAATGTGTTGTTAGCACGGCCTTTGCATAAGTGTTTTGAGAGTACAAATTTTGACAATCTTAATTAATGAGTTAATTAAAAAAATATATTAACTACAGCTTTAGAGAAGTGGCAATCTGTAATCAGACATGTGAAATATTATAACTTACAAAAAAAAAAATAATTTAATAAAATTAAATCATTTTTAGACTTTGATCAAAGTTAGCACATACTGTTCTTTGACGAAGTAATGTCTTGGTCTGTACTTCCTTAGGCCATCTCAGATGAAGATTTTGCCGACACGACCCCTACACATACAGTACATACCAAGAAATCCAGAACCATTTGTTAAGCCAGGTATGAGCTTCTCTAAATTTAACAACTAAAACTACGTGCATATGGTTCCCTGGCTTGTCTTCCAAGGACTTCTACATGTACTGTTGTCTTTCCGGCCCTATAAATATAGGGCCTGACAGCCAAAAGTACACGTAGAAGTACTGTAGCTACTGTAGTACTGTAGTTACAGTAACAAGTACTTATTTGTTTTTGAGAAATCTCAAGTGCTATTTTCTTGAGTTGTAATGATCTTATGTTCATGTTTGTGACATGAAGTAACATCAAATTACACAAGCTTTGTTTTTAACCTTAACTTTGTCTATTATTTTCAGAGAAAACATTAGATGAATTGAGTCTTACAAAGCTACCTTGCGAAGAAGGAAAAATTGTTTTTAACAATGAACCAGGTCCAGAGAAATATGTAAGTCAATGGCACTAGTCTAACTGAAGTCACTCTAACTAAAGTCATTATAATGAATTCATTCAAAAGTGTGCAGCAGTTACTGTATCTTTGAAACCTCATTACTGGTAGTCATTCGTGAATAGCCTTGATGTAACCACATGATTTTTGCTTTTTCTTTCATTCTTTCAGTAATATATGATTTAATTTAATATCTTTCTCTCTTTTTTTTTTTGTCAGTTTCTCAGGTCACGTGTTGGTGGCAGTCAAATTTCCAACAAACCTTTTTACAAGCTAGCCTCTCCTGATGATGTTACTCTGCTTTTTGAGTCTCGTTTCGAATGTGGAAATCTTTTGAGGGCCATAAAAGTGTAAGTAATAGTTAAAATGATTTTCTTGGTCCATACCAAAATAATTAGTTCTACAGCAACATAGTAGAAACCCACCATACGATATTGCAAATCCTCAAATATGCATGCCTGCTTCAATGTTTCATACATTGTTGACCATTTGTTGATAGATCTCATTAGGATAATATGCCCTTTGAAAAATACTAGGTTAGACCAAGTTATATTTGACTTAAAATACTGCAGCTGTACCTCATTTACTAAATATTCAAACAAAAAAAACACTCTAGGTTGTTGTCTAGGTGATAAATATCTTGTGAGTTACATGTAATTGAATCTATGGAGGGTCCAACATAGGCTTTTTCAATCCCGCATTCTATCACTGTTTTTGGCTTAATCGTGTCATCCCACCCCAGTCAGAATGTTTATCCCAATCCTGCCTGGTTTAAGTGGCAGTTCTTTGTGTAACGTCTGTAACATGTGATTTTCCGTTTTTCATCCCACATCCTGCTGTCAATTTTAAAACTATCCCACATCTTATTTGTCAAAATGAACAAATGCCTTTCCCACGGAAATATTTTTATCCTGCATCCTGCCATTAAAAGTCCTGTCATTCTGTAACCCGCCTTCATTTTTGCTCTCATCCCCTATCCTGCAAAATCTATGTTAGGCCCTCTTTATATCATACTCTAAGTATTGGGTATATTATTTTGTGACTCTGATCTCCTTTCAACCCTTAGTAATGACACTGAATACCAGTTATGGCTGAGAAATGATTTGTATACAAACAAACACACACAGTGGTATTACTTCAGAGTGCAAAATACAAGACCCGCTGTCAAGTATAAGTTTACCATCATGAATCTCCTCAAAGTAAGAGATTGAAATAACTTAGTTCTTAGCATTTCTACTATCGCCTAGCAACATATGGGCATGTCATGTACGCAACAGATGATGATAGCTGTACCTTTTTAAATGTACTGCAGATCTATTATGCTAGCCATTAATCATTTACTTCTGTTGTTATTAATCACAACAGTTTGAGCAATATTTAGGTATAAGATGAGGTGGGTCATGCATGTACGTTTAATTGTGATCTTACAATTGCAGTTTAAACCATTTCACCGTCACGTACACCACAGCTTTCTTTATCACTTCTAAACTGCAGTTAAATACTGGCAATCACATCATTAAGTTATTTTGTCGCAACATTCAAGAATTAACTCTTTCGAGGCTGTTTCAACATACATGTACATGTAGATAAAGTGGCTATGTCTGATTGAATGTTCTGTGATCGCACATACACATATTTTTTTATTTCTCCACATTATGTAGTCTGGTAGCTTGTACAATGAAGGCATGAGACCTTTGTTATACTCTGAACTGGATGCAGCTACAAAGAAGATTGGTTGGGTCAGAACTGGAGACAATATCAAGTACTACAAGAATGCCATCAGGTAAGGCAACCCTAGTAGTTCACTTCTCATTTCCTTTTCTGTCAGCCTAATGGTAACTTGGGATTCTGAAACATTCAATGGGGAGCATTGGTATCCCCTACAGGTTTTTCTGGCCTTGCATGGTAGCTGCATAGTTTTCCCAAGTCTGTTTTTGTGTGAAATTTCAGCCAAATATGTTCTCTTTCAGCTGGAGAAAATAGCTGGTAGTCGGCCCTTAGCTACATTGTATATCCCTACCCCTCCATAGAATGCTACTTTGTTACCTTACCCCAGCAATTCATTGTTGCCTATTTATACACCTGAGTGAAGAGGGCACTAAAAAACCCAGTGTCCCCTGCTAGATTCTTAATTTTTTTTTTTGGCTCACACCAAAGTCCAGTGCACTGACCAATAGAAATTAAATGTCGGACTCTTTTTAAGAATAGAAATCTCAGGCATCACAAATTTCCAGTTGTGGGAGTCTTTTGTAGCCTTCCTGCAAATTGTTAATGCATAAAGTGTTTCTTGTCATTTAAGGCGTGAAGATACAGCAAAAGACAAATACCATTACTCGTTAACCTGGACCTGTGAGTTTCCTAACAAGGATGACACATATTATTTTGCCCATTGCTATCCGTACACCTACTCTGATTTACAGGTACATCAAGCTTTGAATTTAAGAATATACTTACAGCTGTACCAGAGCTGTCTACAATATGATGTCTTAAAACATTATTAAGCTACCAGTTTTATTGTTGTCTCACAACCAAGTTACAAACTCGAGATGTATAAAATTGCAACATTTGCACTGCTTATACGGCAAGATTTCAACAGACCATTAGACCAGATGATTGTATGTGTTACCATCTGTAGCGAGATGGTCGGCTGTTATATTGGTTATTGATGAACACTTTAGAGTCTTGCATTGAGACAAGCACTAATTATAAGTAATAGAAAACAACATATTTTGAACATGTTAGTCAGAACTTTTCTTTTTGCATGTTTAAACCTATGTCATTTACCAGCATAATAGATTATTTATGTACAAAGTAATTAATGGCTGTCTTGAGCAAGTCACAGCTATCACAATGTGTTACACATTATTTTCATGCCCCAGGAATATCTTCAAACCTTGAGGAATGACCCTGTGCGGTCCAGAATTTGCAAACAGAGAGTGTTATGCCGAACTCTTGCTGGGAACTTTGTTTATGCACTGACAGTGACCAACCCATCAAGACGACCAGCTGATGCCGAGGTACATTTGTAGCAATTCAAGCTGTCAAATCTGCATGTAAATACAAGTTGTAGTCTTTTTTCAGATAAGTTGCAGTTTATTTAATCCCAGTCTGTTTTAGCCCTCTGTCACTAGCCTGCAAACAGGCTGTTTGCAAGCAGGTTCTTGCCACGCAAAGAGCCTGCTCACAGGCTACTCTGACGCTTTTTCAAAGTGTAGTACTGTACATGTATTTTAACGTTGGGTTCTTGTTATTGACAGGCTAAACAAGGAGTGGTTTTAACTGCAAGGGTTCATCCCGGCGAGACAAACTCAAGTTGGATGATGAAAGGCCTTTTAGATTATCTCACAAGCAATGCTCCTGATGCAAAGGTTTCACTACTTTCTGTTAAATAAATGTACTCTGTTGCACAGGAAGTAATATATCAAACACGAAAGACCGTGTTTGAACACAATTCCAAACACCGAGAAGAGAGTTCAAAATACGATGCGCAGCGGAGTATTTTTGACTAACTTCGAGGTGTTCGGAAATGTGGTCATACACTGTTTTTCAGAGCATTTAGAGTATCCTCTCATTTGAAACTAGAACTAAGGTGAAAATGGAGAATTAAAATCGTAAAAATCTTCATGTACTGTGTGCGTGTTAAGATCAGATATCCAAACACCGACACGGCCATGATTTCCTTTGAATTTGAGAAGGGGTAATCTCAAAATCACAATGACTAAAAATTCTGCTTCCAGTGTTGCGATCGGAGAAAAAAAAAATCCAGAAAGAAAACGAGCAATAACGAACTTTCATTGATATCGTAACTCTGATAAAGGTGGACAGAGGGCAACGAAAATTCAGAAAAAAAAAAAACAGATCAGATTACAAAAAGTTTCGGAAATTATGATAATGTTAATGTTTTTTTTTATTCACAGCTTCTGCGAGACACGTTCATTTTCAAGATTGTTCCCATGTTAAACCCAGACGGAGTTATCGTTGGTAACTATCGCTGTTCACTGGCTGGCAGAGATCTGAACAGGAACTACAAGACAGTGCTCAAGGATTCATTCCCTCCCATCTGGCATGTTAGGAATATGGTTCGAAAGTGAGTAACTTTTATGAGGGTCTATTATACTCTGGCCTTGGTTTGGCGGTTCAAGCCAATTTTGAGTGCCGGTTTGCGGATACATTCACATTAATTATCTGGCGGTTTACGGTTAAGAGTACTTGTGATAATATGTTTTAAAATAGTCGTTTTTTCGCTATATTAAATGGTTAAAAGTTTTTGTTGTTAGATTGCGAAAAAATCTAGAGATAATTACGTCAAAAACTGAAAAGCGTGATTGTGCTTTTCTCAACAAATCTACCTCCCTCAAATTTCAACAGGAGCACCTTTCGAAAATCAAAGTTCTCAGAAATTGTTTGACGTAGAATTTCCAGACAAACTACTTTGCGCCACGAGCTCGATAAAACAAGACGGGTCGACAAAAGCTTTCACTTGATCGGTACGAAAAACGTTCACTCACGTTTCACAATGAAATGATGTCAACTTTCTCTCACTCAAAAGCCTGTTTGTCGATGGACTTACATGTATGATAGTAGTCCATTGGCGCTGAAGAAAATCTTGTTCAGCTCACGCCCCTTGAGTGTCTCTTGTCTTATCTGGTTCTTGCATCGCTCAGCCTTTCTTTCAACGTTTCTTTCAAATGCAGATTATTGGAGGAACGAGACATAACGCTATATTGTGATCTCCATGGGCATAGTCGCAAGCAGAATGTTTTCATTTATGGCTGTGAAAATCGATTTGACCCTCTGAAACGATTGAGGGAAAGAGTCTTTCCCGTGATGATTTCTAAAAACGCGCCAAGCAAGGTACAGTGGTAAATATTGTGTATGTTGGAGTCTTTTCATCTTTGTTCAACATTTTGTGAAAAACCATTGAGTTACTAAACAAAGAATGTCATTTAAGATTAATCAAGTTACAAGGACGCTTCGTTCAAAAAGAAAACAACCGTACGTACAGTCGACCCGAAGTTTTTTCGGGGGAAAATAATCTGACGGAAACCTTGCGGATGCAGCACGTGGCGGGGAAACGGTAGTTTTCTACTTCTAAAATAGTAAACTTGATTGTTATAATTAAACAAAAAATGTCTTTTTTTCTTCTCACAGTTTTCATTTAGAGGCTGCAAATTCAAGGTGCAAAAGAGCAAGGTTTGTAAATGATGGCAGTTGATCAATTTAGTTTAATTCTTTGCAATTTTTGACAACTCGCTATTTATTTGTTACTCACAGGAAGGCACAGGTCGAATTGTAATGTGGAACATGGGAATCTTGAACAGTTTCACGATGGAGGTATGGAGGTCAAAACGTTATAGGCAGATCAAAAAGGCCCCAGTAGAGGGTGGGAGACGGGAAGGGGGGTTTGTGAGTGTCCCATGTCTAATTAATTCCCCGCCCCCAAATATCCTGTATCCCGTTGGATTTTTTTTACCATATATATATGGCATTTATCTCGAAAACCCCTCATAGGGCCTCATAAGAGGAATGCTTTCCTTTGTATACACCAAGCTCTACTGACAAAAACGACCGCAAAGACTTGATAGAGTAAATTTTGCGTTGCTTTTCACTTTTAAGTTTGATGTTTTCCTTGGTCATTTTTCCACTTCAGCTAGGTAATGCCAACTGCAAGTTGTGTGAAATCTTTTCTCTAATTTAGCTGTTTGTTTATATGTCTAAAATTGTTGTAAATGTATGTTGATGTTGTCGTTTCATCCAGCTCTAGAGAGTCTTTACTTCCTAATCGCTTCCTGTCATTTTCTAAGTTGTGTGCTCTGAAAAAGAAGCAATTTCAATTCTTTTGTATTTCTACGATCTAGGCATGTTTTTACGAGTCCCTCTTCTTTCTCTTTCACCAGGCAACCTTTTGCGGCTCATCGCTGGGTAAACGGGCCGGATATCATTTTAACACAGCAGACTTTGAGTCCATGGGATATCACTTATGTGATACGCTGCTTGATTACTGCGATCCTGATGATTCCAAGGTAGTTTGATTTTGCGTTTTTTGTAGCCTCCATAGCAAGCGTTCCGGTGCGAAGAGATTTCTCCAAATTTCCACAACCTGCTTTGTCGCCCTCTTTTGCTCCCGCTCCAGTTGGCGCGCGGCCAGAATACAGAAAAAGCTCTTCGTACGGGAACGCTTGCTTCGCAAGCTGCGTTTTCTTTGACCAGTTGTATTTTATGGTTGAGAAACTCGTACTGAGAACTCACTGGTCCTACTTGCCTATGATCAGTTTGAACGAAACGGAACGAAATACAATGCAACGCAACACCTCAAATCTTTGGGACATGAATCTTTTCCATCATTCATAGAAGACTATTTAGTGGTCACCTAAGCATTAACAAGAACAATGATTAAAGGAGCCCATTCACGGTATTTTAAGCTATTTTGTGTTATCCACAGTATGTTTCCATCTTAAGCGAGCTGGAGTTGAAAATGAAGGCAGAGATCTTAGAAAAGATGAAACGTAGAGGCATCGCAGCGCCCAACCTGACCGAGTCTGACATAGATCTGGACCTCAATTACACTTCTGACATCGAATCAAGGTAAATTATAATGCTACGGTTCTACAGAGGTAACTCAACGCCTGTTAAGTTTGGTTCTTTAGTTTTCCCGACTTAATATATGTCTGAAAGATAACTTCAAGCCTAAAGTCTTCCGCAATTTTGAGAGAATTTTCAAATATCACTTGCAGATTGTAAATTCTTAATTGTACTCGCGTTCATACGATTACCTATACTAATTACTAAGGAAGGATGTTGTATATTCTGAATTCGAGCCAAGTGGTCCATCAGGCCGGTGCTTATCTCTGGTTTCAGTGGCATGAAGCGACTAGGAGTCGCAGGGTTACCCCCAGCATTAAATTCGCCGGTAGTCATTTATACACCAGGGCGGAGAGAGGCACTGTGAGAGTAAAGTGTCTTGCCCAAGGCTTGAACCCAGTCTGCTCGATCCAGAGACGAGCGCACTAACCCTGAGGCCACCGTGCCTCCCACAAGGATGTTTATAACTGAGTACATTTTCTGCATCATTTCTTCAGCACTGGTGGCTCGGACAGCTCTGTGTCAGATGGTCTGCCCATGCATCTTATTTATGCTCCTGAAGGACTCAAAATGGTAAGACAGATGTAATGTTCGATTATTTGTATTACTACCAATGTTGGTATCGTCTTCTTCCTTAAACCCCGCTTAAACCTAAGCATAAAAGAAAACAAGAGATGTCACGAAGATCGTAGTTAACTACATGTAAATAGGCATGCCAGTGTTTTTAGTAAGTCACGCGCACATTTAGGTGCGTTGTAGAAATATCTTATTCAACATAAAATGATTTTTCTTTTAAATGCAAATTTTCTCATGTTTCATCATCTGTATAACTATTTCAGACTCGATTATCAGCGAAGGAGAAATCGAGCGAACCCCTGTTTTGACCTTAGCCGATATTTAGCTATGCTTTTAATCAATTAATACATTTTCGTACGGGATCTAACTTTTCTGACGATATTTCTTCTGTCAAGCTGGAATGATCTCTGCGCTGATTCTGTCTTTGTATCATATTATGTTGTAAATGAAATAGTTTTCTGACCAGGAGCCAAGGAAGAAAAAGCTCAAGTCGAGGAAAGAACGAAACAAGCGACGCGCAAAGGCCATGAAAGTCAAGGATGTGTTACTGGCCGATATTGCCACTCGATCCGCGGTAAGGAACATGACATTGTGTAACGAGATTCGCGTGTGCCTTTGAAATAATATATCAAACACGAAAGACCGTATTTTACCACATTTCCAAACACCGAGAAGAGAGTTGAAAATACGACGCACAGCGGAGTATTTTTGACGAATTTCGAGGTGTTTGGAAATATGGTCAAACACTGTCTTGAGTGTTTGATATATCTTCTCAATCGAAACTAAAACTATGGAGAAACGGAGAAGTAAAATCATAAAAATCTGTGCTAATTAAGATCAGATATCCAAACCCCGTGATGGATGTGATTTTCTTTTTTTTTTTAACTTGATGAATTATTAATGAGTTTGAGAACAGTTCTGCGACTTTGGAAAAATGCTAGTTGAGACAAGCGAATATCTCGCATGTATTCCTATCCCGCTCTCCTCCAGGTCAATGTTGGACAGATAAAACTGCTAGTACTTCAGTGGTCGAATTGATCGAAATTTCAGGTAGCTGCCCAACTCTATAGCACATTGGCAAGCTTTCTTGCAGTTTGCGTTTAAAACGGTAAGACTTGTCGCAAGAAGTACACTCCGCCGCAGATTACGGATGAGTGTTACTTTACAATTGTTTTACAGTTCTAACGTGACACTCTTCTTTTACCATTCTAGCAACACCAAGATCCGCCAACTGAAGTGAAGTTAATGTATCAGAAACATCATCCCAAGGTGATTATTTTATTGTATTCCGTAGTTTTAAAACCAACACAGCTAGGAAATTCAGTACGGCTATTGATCACAAGACGGTCAGGGTGAACGTCTCTGTCTCTACCTGCGAATCTACTACTAACCAAAAAGATATTACATAAACATCAAAATGGTCTGCTTTTCATGTTAAAGATACATGTATTTGATACGATTTAAAGTTTTGGAATTTCTATTCAGCGGTCTGCTCAGCCCAGTCCTACGCGGATGAAGTTGGACAATCCTCAGCCTCGGAAGCATGAGCACAAGGACAACAGTAGATCATGTACACCAGTCTCCGGCGCGTTCAGAATGGACGGCACCGGATGCAGGGTCAGTAGTCATAGTTTTGAAATTCAAACAATAAAAATGTCAGGAAACGAAACAGAATGGGCTGGTTTTTGAGGTAGAATCCGCGTTATTGTTCCTTAGATTTAGATCGTAAAATACGGCTTCGGGTCCGTAAAATTACTGGGACTTTCGAGAAAGGGGCTTCTTGTCCCAACGTAGCTAAGCCATGGCACGAAGGCCTGTAAAGCTTTCGTAGATATAAGAAAAGAAGCCGGCACCTTCTTCCGTTGTTTAAGATAGTTTGGTTGGGCTTGTCCTGAGAAGGGATTTTGTATCTCGAAGAGTCAAGTTGTCTTTAAGAGTAATTATGGTACCCAGATTTCAAACATTTTAGGCACTGTTAGTCGTTAAACAACTTCTTACCATTTTTGAAGGACGCAAATTGTAAAACATGCTCTAAAGTAGAAAGCTTACAATCAAAAAGAAACTTATAGATAGTGGCAGAAGCATATCACCTAGAATAGGTGATATGTTTCTGATAGTGGTAATTGCCTCCAGGGTGGGATTGTTTTCGCAGGACATTAGATGTTTGAATCTGATGCGCAGGTGGATCCATTTGCGGAGATGGGACCGTAACCCAAAGGTGTACTCTGTAACCTGGTGATCTAACTACCAACTGAGTTGATACGATGACTGCTGTCAATCGCGTTGGGCGGGGGGAGGGGGGGGGGGATGGGGGGGCACTTCCATAGAAAAAGGACGGTGAAGCTCGTCGGAAATTTCAAAAAGCATCACTAAGAGGTACCAAGCTCCTGCTTTGTGGGCGTGGCTTGAAATTTTTTTCTCCCCGAAGAGGTACAAATTGTCTTTTAACACATTATTTCTTGTCGTATTTTTCGGCTCAACACCCTAAAAGTTACTGCAAAAGCTCCTGCTGTGGACCTGTTGAGGCTGAAGACTCTAAGAGGTTACAAACCTGCTTTTCTAACCCCTAAAAAGTACTACGAGCACCCCCGTCCTTTCTATACGAAAGTGCCCCCGGGCTGTCAATATGCTACTTTAATTACAGAACTTTACTGGTTTTTTTTTTAGCATGAGTACCTGGAAGCCGTGACCAACGCCTACATGATGAGTGGAGTGCTGGTCACCGAGTCTAAAGGTATTTTGTTTGGATATCTCCCTTGGAGTCGTAATGCAAAAGCGTTTTGAAGAAGCTGCGTCACAAATGGTGCTTCTCGAGTTTCGTACAGCGTAACATCTTCACTGAAGTTCACTGTTCTTTTTGCTGCTTTTCTGTTATTAATTCGATGTTTCTTGCGTTTTAGTGTTACTTTTGTATGCTGGGACGTTTTTCAAAATTTCCTAGCTTTGATGTGAATATACCGTGTGGTACAAAATAATAGGATCTTGTTCGTTTTGCACGTACATTGTTGTTTCGTGTTTTCCTCTGGTGCTGTCTCAACAGAGGTTCCTCATTTTCGTTACACTGATGGTACTACTTACTTGAAGGAAGCGTCTTCGCCTGAAAGGACTGGCAAGTAAGTTTATAGTCTGGAGTTCGTAACCGCCAGAACTAGCCTACACAATCTGTGAAATGGCAATGGAAGAAAAACTATACAATGAAAATAGACTTAATTATTACTGCTACAGAAACTTTTAAGCTGCTCATTAGCGATACCCACAGCTAAGTAACTATCACGGTATACGCTGTTTAGATACACAGATATTATAAAGGTGTTTCGTTAACTGTTTGCTTTGTTTCTTTCGTCAGCTTGAGTCGCTGGTCCGTCACCAGTCCTCCGCAACCTCAAGGCTTTGAAATAAGCGAGGAAGAGGGACACTTCACGGTGTCTTATTTGGCCAAGCAGCTGGAAAGAAGTGCTGGTAGGTAGTATGTTTTTAGAAACAGCATTTTTCCTTTTTGTCAATTCTGTAAGCTCAGTAGTAGCGTGGAGCATATGCCAAGTTTGCAAAGAAGGTCATTGGTTTGTCTCATTTTGGGAGATCCTTAAGATTTGTTTTCGATCAGCTTGTGTCGCCAAGTCAACAGTTTCCTTATACCGTAAACTGCCGCTTATAAACCTCTGGGCTTACACAGCTTCGTAAGGGCTTTGAGATGGGCTTGTAAACGGAGGGGCTTATATCCGAGGGGGCTTATAACCGGAATAAAAAAAAATGGTTTTGAAACGAGCTACAGCTGCACGTGTTAGTCGAAATAGATTTTTAATTTCCTGGTAATTAAGCTTTAGAACATCTCAAAACAAGGAAAGCTAGAGGTAGGCTTATAACCGGAGGTATGTTGTGGTTAACAAGTAGATGGGCCTATAACCCGGGGGGGGGGGGGGGTCTCATAAGCGGCAGTTTAGGGTATTCCAATACGGCACCAGGCAGAAAAGGTTTCAAAATACAAAAAGGAAGAGAAAAGCTAAGGCGCTGTATATCTTTTCTACACTCAACTAGTGAGGCATCTCATAAAACTCACTGTTACGTTCTGTTTGATTAAAAGTGATTTATTTTAATTCGTAGAGTGTACATCTCCGGCTCCCCGAAGTCGAAACGAAAAGCGAATCAGCTCAGCTCTGGAATTGGCGCGAAAAATCACCATGTACAACAACCGCTACAAGGCGGCCGGGATAATCGGACAGGAGACTGAGGTCCAGCCAGCTCCTTCACTCAAACCCAGGACCCCCGTTCAACCATACCCGTACTTTCCGTGGCAGCCTAAAGGAGACTGTTTGTCCAGTACTAAGGTAAGCGAAGGTTTTTTGCTGCTAGGTCACTCACTGGAAAGATAGCCAGCTATGATATGTACAGAAATGAAATTAGCAGACTCGTCCAACGGAAAGTTGGTATAATTGCAGCGTTTCCTGTGATATATCAAACACGAAAGTCCGTGTGTGATCACATTTCGAAACACCGAGAAGACGGTTGAAAATACGACGTATGGCGGAGTCTCGAGGTGTTGAGAAATGTAGTCAAGCACTGTCTTGAGTGTTTGATATATCAGTCTCTCAATCGAAACTAAAACTAAGGAGAAAACGGAGAAATATAATCATAAAAATCTATGCTAATGAGGGTCAGCTATCCAGACGCCTTCAGGGTCATCATTTGCTTTGTTTAACTTGTTGAATCATAAATGAGTTTGATTTTAGGCTAAGAAAGTAAAGAAAATAAATTAAAACACATTCATGTAAACCAATTCCATCTTTCTCTTTTCATTTCTGGAATGTGGTTTAAACTATTTGAAATGTAGAGAGAAATTTTAGATACACGGTTTGCGTCGTTCCTCAGTAAAAGATATGTTTTAAACATGTTTAACTTGCTGTTATGCTGGATTTTCTAGGCGCGTTTGTATGAACCGAAACCTGTGAAAGAGCAAGAACTGAAGAAGTCTTTTTCCCAGATGTCCCTGGAAGAAAGGAAAATCAAGAAAGTCAGTCAAAAGAACTCCACGCGAAAGAAAACGGTGTCCGCGGCGGCTGCTGAACGTACAAACTGGCAACAAACAGAGGAACAAATGGCGTGTCCGTCCAGCAAACGAGAAAGTATGGAATAACTGCTGAATTTCTTTCTGCATGCACCTAAATCACTCGTTATATTGCTTTTTCATACAAGAATAGTAGTATTTTCGGTAAGTTGTTTCCAACGAAACTGCGTATGTTGAGAATATGACACTGTGTGTATCGCCAGCAGAGTGGGCCGAATCGTGTTAGACCATGGTATTTTTTTCAACTCATTGTGTGTAAGATGTCGTTGATGACGATTCTTTGCGCTAAATCGCTTCGCAATCGGCCATTTTCGAGTTACCTTGTGCCTCTGTTTCAAAGCGAGTACTCGTGCAAAACCTTTCGTACGAAAATGAGTTTGATTTGCATCAAAATGAACCTGTAAAGAATGCATTTTCATATGAATGGTTTTGCATAAGACTCGTTTTGACTCCGAGGCAAAAGGCAACTCGGAAATGGCCTATTGCATTTTGATGACTCTTACACGAAGCCTATTTAAATTCAGTTCAAGAGCTCGAACCAACAAATACTACTCAGTTCCAGTCTCCGAGGCTGCCCGCGACTACAGAGCTTAGTGCACCGGACAATTACGTGCAACCCGCGCCACTTGTGGGGCCCAGGCCCATGAAGAAATACACCGGCAATGGACAGGCGCCACTAAACAGGAATCCTACTGGTTTGGTTAGTGAGATATTCACTCCTTTCTGTATGTTAATTAACTTTAACCTGATTGTTCGAGTTCTTTAAAAAACAGTTTACTTTCTTCATATTATCGGCTTATTTTTTGAAACATTGTATGATGTTTGTTCGCAGTAGCTCTCAGAGGTTTTTGATTATAGACATTTATGGAATTGTTACATTACGAAAGTAGATTACAAATCACAGCAATAAAACGTTTCAAAAACCAAGTGAATTGGTTGCTCGTGGTCTCGGCTTTAATTGATCAGTTGGAAAACTTCTGCGTTGAAGTCAACTTGAAGAGAATGCTAGCAGCTACGACAGTAAAAGAAATTGTTTCAGACTTCAACACCAAAGAAAACACGACGAGCAGAATGTCTAAGAACCTGTGCTGATAAGCAACTGATATTAAATTATTTTTTCAGAGGCCAAGCGCAATTGACAGATTCAACCCTTTAACGAAGCCCAGTTCTACATTGGTGGACACCCCTCGTTTCACAAGTAACAATCCTACTCTAGTGACCGGACGCCATTCACCTGTTTACGTGGCTGTACCTGTTGACAGACCCCCCGTGAAGCTCAAGCCCAGGATTCGTGCCACTGCGCAGGACACGAAGGACATATCTACCATAAACGAGCTGAGGAGCAAACTGTTAAATGTCGACGACTCGGGGTACAAATCGATATCACCTAGAGTCCATCGTGACCGTTATTTGGGTCGTCACACAACACATTTCTTCCCATAATGTTGCGTGACCTTCCAGTTAAGGCTACAAAGAAGACTTATGTAAACTATAGCGGAACCTAGCCTTACGGCCAGCCCCTTAATACGGTCACTTCGTTATTATGGCCATTTTATTACGGCCCCTGCGACGAAAGCTTTTTGGCCGTTAATACGGGCAGAGTGTTTTTGCGGCCCGTCGTTGGCCGGATAAATGAGGCTGTATTGTACATGTAATGTGGTGGGATTTTCAGCGCTACTTTACTAATCAGTAAATTGAAGCCAGGCCCTCCTGAATTCGGGAGTTATTTTGACAATGACTGTATTAAGTCGCACTCAAGAAACTGAATAACGTGTTGTCCGACAACTTTGTTCGTCAAAAAAGGCTTTTTTGAAGAACAAAGTCTCGATGTGAGAGCGCGGGCAAGTTGATATGTCTGGGCTCTCATTGATAGTAAAAATTTGGTCAGTCCGCGTGAGAAGTTTTGAAATTATGAGTTATCATCTCCATATTGGTGGTCATCACTTAAGTAAAAAGTGAAATATTACGATCTTTTTATACTTAGCCTGCATGCTTCGATAGTATGGGTGCGAGGGGAAAAGAGTTTTTATCAAAGCTTTTAGTTCTGGCCTTTTATTTAACTAATCTACTTTGTGCGTTTTGTTTTTGTTGCAGAACATTAGTCACGTATGCTTTACAGAACCACGAAGAGGACGAGGTGAGGATTCTTGTCCAGGGTCCGAAATTGCGCTTTCCTGGTCGCCAATGCGACTAAAAATTTTGCACTGACGCCAGCGGGCGATTAACTATTTCATGCCACGATAATTACACAAACAATAACTTTGATTTTCAGCCAAATCGATTAAAATAAAATTCAAAGCCGCCCGCCAATTGGTCACTTTCTTTTACCTTTCCGCTGCTTTTGAAGTATAAAACCGATTTTCCTGTTATTATAAATCTACCACAATGTTTTACAGCGAAGCTTCGCCGTCATGTTTTTACAGCGGTTTCCCATAACATACGTATTGCGGGCGCAAGAGGCCCCATGCGTTCTTTCGCCATGAATATTTATTCAGGCGATGTGGTGTCCAAAGCTGTTCTGAAATCTTTCCGTAATTTATTACAAGGTGGAGACGGAACATCCGCGAAGAAATTAGATGAAGATTTAGATATTCTCTGGGCGTCAAAAGGTGGAAATGTAGATGGCGACCACATTTTTCCATCTGGCGACTGAAAAAAAATTTCAGTCCCTAGTTGACGCCTGCCGAAAAAAGTTAATTTCGGACCCTGTTATCTTACCAACTTATTTCATCTGACGTTATTTTGACTCTGAAAGACCCGCAATCTCAAATATCTAGGAATATATGGTTTCACGCGCACTGAATGGCAGATGTTGTCGGAAAGTCACCTCTAGGATTTTCGAATGCAGTGGTTAGAGTACTATAGAAGCAGTAGAGCACTTTTCCGTGTTCACATAGCCTCATCTAAACAAGAGGGGGATTCCGAGAATTCGAGACAGTTATGCAAACCTTTCGAGAATTCTCCCAGTCTCCCAGTCTCCCAAGTGTCTAAATGCTCCGTGTTTAAATGCTCTTATCTAAACACACCCATCGACCAATGAGAGTGCGCGTAGTATCTCAGTTATTTTATTAAAACGTTTACTTGTGGAGGTCTAAAATATAAACTTCAGTGTGGTTAATCTGCTTCTACGGCTTTTAATGTGTTAACATTGTTGATATCACCATGCTAGTTCGACTTGGGATACATCAATTTTCCCATAAAATTATCAAACATCTCTTTGTATATCTGCTCTGAGAATTTCGTAGTATATCAAATAAGACAATATTCCATAGTTGATAGTTATCTTTTTTTCTCAACACTTGTCTGCTTGGCAATGTAATTCATGTTAAATCTGTTGATTACCGAGTGTTTTGTATATTTACTTTAGCGGCCCGCTCCAAGCAGCAGTGAGAGCGAGAAAGATGGTACAGCTTTTGCCACTGAGCATGCTCCGTCCGTCAGCCCGCGGAGGAAGAGAAACGAAGCTGACGGCGTTACTATGGCAACTGGTTTGATCCCCTGGGAAGACGAAAGTATTCAACATGTTGGCTTTGTGACTGGAAAACATGGCAGGAAGTCCCAGTCTCCAGGGATATCTCCCGGTAGGTTGAGAACGATGTATGAGCGAGGGACGATTGGTGAGTTAAAACCTTTGCGTGGGTTTCGTAATGAAGCGCAAACGTGATATTGCACTTCTTAAAAGAGCTCCGTCATTTCTTAGAATGATTTCAAAAACAGCTTAAAACACAACTAGATTGTATTATTACGGGTAATTTATTCCGGTAACTCATCGATGACCAGCAAAAACTGACTCCAAGACAGGGTTGTTGGTCGTTGTTCGAAAGCCCGTTAACGCTAAGGTAAGGTAAAGTCTGCATACGAGCCAAGTGGCCCATCAGGCCGGAGCTTATCCCGGTTTCTGTAGCATGAAGCGACTAGGAGTATTTCTACTCCCCCCTGGATGGGATGCTAGCCCATCACAGGGTTACCCCCAACATTAAGTTCGCCGGTACCCATTTATGCACCTGGGTGGAGAGAGGCACTTTGAGAGTAAAGTGTCTTGCCCAAGAACACAACACAATGTTCCCGGCCGGGGCTCGAACCCGGACCGCTCGATCCGGAGACGAGCGCACTAACCATGAGGCCACCGCGCCTCTCACGTTAACGCTAAGCCAGGGTTAAAAGTTTATCAAAGTATTAAAGGAAGTATTAATTTTTCTTGTGGAAAAAAATTCACTGCTAAGGTTTTTGTAGTTTCGAGATCAATCAAACTCAAATTTGAAGGACAAATAATATAAACAGAAAACCTCACCGAAAAGTTACAATATCTTTAATTAACCCGGCCCAGGCCTTCATATCCTCTTTCCTTTCCGCCACCACAACCCCGAATTTGACTATCTTTCTTCGGGTACTGGCCACAAATGAGAACCCATTGTTTAACAGTATTGTTTGTGAGTTACGTGTTTTGATGCAGGCTTTTGCTTCTAATAGTTAGGTCACTTGTGATGGTTGACATTAGAGTACACCAGGGACAAGCCGATATTTGTTTATTTTTGTCAGGTCTAGAGCGGTTATCAATTGAGTGTCGTAAAACCAAAACCAAACCAGTTACTTACCAATTAGACTACTCAGTCAATCTAAAACCGAAGTAAAACCAAAACCAAAACCAAAGTAATTGCCTGATTACTTTCCACATTCAATTGAAAACCGCTCTATTGTGAACTTGAATAAAATTAACAGTGATAACACTGCTCATTTTTGCTGTCGACTGATGCATAGTTTCGCTTTAGGGATAGTCCAAATTGGGAAGGGACTCGAAGAAGTGGGGCCTTTTTCTGGTGACTCAAAGAGGTCCACTACGCTTAATAAATCACCTCAAAGTCCTCCCAGAAATCAGGAAACGGGTAAGTTCTTTGTCATTGATTTTGTGTTCTGCGCGCATCATACGTATTTCGTGTTAAAGGCGACGGATTTCCTTACATTTTTAAGTGGAGCAAGAGAGGTGATAGAGGTACAGATGGAAGGGACTAACTTCAACTGATTGAAATGCTGCGGAACAAAATCAAAATGGTGAATTTTTTTTGGTTTATAGCCGAATTCCCCCCACTGCTTGACTTACTTAAGAATGTAGACAGATGAGAAAACAAGCGCCAGTCTATAGCGAAATCCGGTTTCGGAGACCTGAGTAAGCCTTCGTCTCGAAGTTCCCAAGCAACTTATCGCGCTCCAGTCCCGTGACAATTTTTGGATAGTCTGCTGGCAGCCGGTTTTTTCTCTTAGGGTCACTTAGACGAGTGTTCAGTCATCGCGAACGCAAAAAGGCAGTATGGCGGTGGCCGAATGGGGAAGAAGGCGGGACGAGAAAAAACCGTCTGCGGGCTCTTTTTAACTTTTCAAACCCGAGTGGGGAAGAAGGCGGGTCTCGTCCCATTCCCCTTTACGCTAAAGCGTCCTTCCTCATAACTCCTGCTGAATTTCGAGAGAAAAACAGACTGCCAGCAGTCTAATTTTTGGAGTACACGCGCTATTAATAAAACTCGGAAATAACTCGGTGTTGTTGCTATAGAGTGTTGAATGGTGGGATCGATTATGAATACTATGGGATAAGTGTCGATCGCAGTGGATCGCAATTGTGTTTCGATATGATCGCAATGATCGTAGGCGATCATAGGCGATCGCAGGGAATAGAACATGGTTCTATTTTTTGCGGTCCCAATAGATCGCAAACTATCGCGGATGCGTGTTTCCATATGATCGTAGATCGCAGAACCCACGATTCTGCGATCATATGGAAACCAGAAGATCGGTCAGAAACGACACTTCATTTCCGTCTGTAAATCGGAAACTATACGAAAGAGCACGTCACTTATAACATGCGTACTGTGGTGTTTTTCCAGGGGCAGCGCCGTCAACAATTTCGCTGACTTTCCAGTTCGGCTCCGGCGCCTCACCTCGAGAGCAAAGTTCTTCTCCGCCTCAGAGACCCGCGATCTTCCCACCGCAGCTGAAAAACTTCTTCAGACCTCACGGACCGCCACACAGATAGCAGTGGTCAGCGGGATCACTTGAACGAATGTTAAACAGTCGGTTGAGCCCGCGACAAATGGTCTGAGCCCGCAATCTTTTTCAAAGTAGTTGCTTGGCAACGTTGGTCTTATGAGGTCAACATAACGTGGCACCTTACAGAGTGTTCGCTATTGAGCGCATTGATCTTTGATTGGTGGTTTGAAGCATTGGGAATTGTTCAAATGTTACCGAACATTTGCCAGGAAAACGTCATTTGACTTTATTTTGACAAGCAAACCGAAGAACGAGAGAATGAAGAGAATACACCTGTCGCGTTTTAAAACTAATGGATAGAAGAAGAGAACACCATGTTTTATTTGTCATAGAACCTCTAACTTGTGATCAGGCGTTCTTCTCTTTCGCCGTGAAAAACCCGCCTGATCGCCGATAGTTAAGCCACAGATCAGAAACTTCGATTCGATTGTTGAAGCAGGTGGTACAATACAATGTAATAACTTTTATTTCATCTCAAATTTAAGATAGCAAGATTGTTAATTAATATATTCGAGAAATAATGTGGTTATCTTTTACCGACCAGTCCAGGACGAATCAAGACACTTAGAAATGGATAGTGAAGCTTTCACACGACATTTCAGTGTTGCTCGTTATTACTTTCCGCAGATCTGATGGTAATTTAGACATCACATGCAGCCGCGAGCAATACAGTTGCCCCGCTCACTTGATATTTTATGTCACAAGACGCACGGTTGAAGAAGTTCAGTGACTGCTTTGTTTGAATGAGTCAAATTTATTTTCTGTACATTAAAATTGGAAGCAAAGTGTTTTACAATGAAGTTGTTCCTTTTGTGACTTTTGTATACGGTTGTCAACAGTGGATGTATGGCGCACCACAATATTTATCGTGCCGGAGAAATTTGAAAACGGAGGTTTCACTCTGAAAACGCATCAAATGTTTTCCGTCCAAGCTACAGCAATTATCGGTCATTTTGGATTTGTGTTTCAAATAAACTCATGCAGGGAAATCACATAATTATTGTCAGGTCATCGTTTTCGAAAAGCTCCGTTTTCAAAATATTTTCCGTCCACACAAAACGGAAAGCTGACGCTTTCAAATTCTTCCTGTTTGAAGAACGTTTTCAAAAGCTCGATTTTCTTGACGGCTAAGTGTGGACGGTAGGCCTAACCGAAGAAATAAAGCTGCGTTTTCAAATTTTTCCGGCGCAGTGAGGACGCTTCCTTATTCGTTCGCGCCAAGTGATCCTGGGGTTAATCGCAAGATTATTTGTCGTTTTTACTTATGGTCCTTGCATAAATACACTGTGAAGGTTGAATTTTAGGGCATGAAATTCATGGTAAGACACATTTTGTCGCCTTCCCTTTCACCCCTTTAATACAAACCGCAAGCAAACAGCAGTAAATAAATGCTAACCGCGAGCAAACACAGTATGTAAATGCGAACGGCAAGCAAACGGCAGTAAATAAATGCAAACTATATATGTGTCCTACGATGAATTGTATCCCAATTTTAGTGGGAGAATGTATTTATAAAGAAAAGCAATTGCTCTGAGAAGAGAAATGAAAACTCGATATGTTCAAAGTCTCGTTGAGTGTTGAGCGCTGTTTATTTGAGCGCGAATGTCTAACTCGTGCCTAGTCCATTGTGTGGCACCCGAGTCTCTCCCCCACCCCCCCCCCGCCCCCCCTCCCACTTTCTCTTCTTTTTCTAGATCGCCTTTTATTGTCGTCAGAAAAGAGGTAAAGAAGGCTTTAAATTCTTCTTTTTGGGCAGCATTCATGATACCGGATACAGGACAAACACAAATATTACTTTCTCTGT
>Ga0126338_10000312_pt1 | contig 24458 bp, 11 predicted proteins | sample OrbCmetagenome_2_FD_92529 | JGI IMG/M metagenome (GOLD analysis project Ga0126338, IMG submission 92529) | Coral microbial communities from Petempiche,Puerto Morelos, Mexico - Orbicella C C metagenome | ecosystem: Host-associated > Invertebrates > Cnidaria > Coral | place: Petempiche,Puerto... | reverse complement strand
GGGGGGGGGGGGGGGGGGGGGGGGGGAAGGGGGGGGGGGGGGGGGGGGGGGGGGGGGGGGGTAAACGCTTTCTGTGCTAAAGAAACCAGAGTAAAGTTATGATTTTCGATCTGTAGTATTCACCCGTGAAAGAGATTCGAAGTAAATGTTAGTTTAACGTTCACTAAAGCTAGGCATCCAAGAAATGACCTGCAAATTAGTTTGACACGGGTTTGAGTTAACTGTGACATCAAATTCGAGGCAGTTCGTTTATAGATTTTTCAAATGCTTTCAAACCTCTTGTCATTTTGCAGAGGTATTTGTCTCATCAGCTGAAGTGTCATTTGCTTGGTTGTCCTTTTCATGACCCTCTCTCGTGTGGCTTGTTCACGTAGCGTGATATTTCTTCAAGTTCTCTTCGGTTAGAGTTTCTTGTATTGATTGCAACTGAGGCTAAAACGGAAAACTGGTTCAGATTATTCTTTATTGTTGAGGACCTTTGCGCAGTTAAAAATATTCTGAGCGTGTTTTTGGCCCTATGTCCGCAATACTGCTTAGGGTTCAATACAGTGGAGTGTTGTTAAGACGTCGGAAAAAAAAACCCTAAAAAAAGAGAACATGACAATCTAGAAAAAAGATCAGTACATAAAAATGACGAACTGGCTGTCAGTGGACTTGCTCAAAAGACACGTGTTTTTCCACTCGAGTTAATAAGACGACTGAAATAGTTTTGTTTTTTGTGGAGCGGGCGAATATTAATTTTCCGCCGCTTTAATGAGAAGTCTTCCCCAATTAAAGGACGCAGTCTTAACATGCAAATACACCAGCCGTAGACAGATGTCAAATAAAGTCTTGGTGAAGAGAAAATAATTCTTAACTTGTGTAAATATTGACCAAACGCGGTTTAATTAAACAAAGACAACTTGCTCACGAAAACCAACTTAACAGGCCACTTTTAGCCTCACATCGTGTCAATAAAACCACCAGAAATTTGAAGAGGTGAAAATTCTTTGAAGTGGGTTTTTGATGAGGGCTTTGTTCGTTTCTGTTGAAAGGCAATAAAACATGCGATAAGCAGGTTTAACTCACCATGGGTTTATAGCGGTGATGTTGCTTAGTTTTAATCGGGTTAAGTTTCTTGTCTTAGCTTGTGTGAAGCTCATTTAATAGTTGTTGCCTGGGCGAATGAAATTGTTTTATTTCCAGCATTTGAGTGTTCTGAGTCACTAGAGCTCCAAGCAAACCGAGGTCTTCTAATATTGTTTTAACTTTCTCTTAATTTCACGTTAGGTGATCATTATCCCCCTCCTTTATTCACGAGTTTTTTTTGCCCGACGTAGCAATTTCAACTGTGTCTTTTAATTTCCAAACTGAATCAATTATGTAGGATGGATGTACCTAAAAAAAGCTTAAGATAGCAAAAACTTGCAAAATATTACTTCTGACATGAAAGCTTGGGAGTCGAGATGAAGCGCGCGCCTTAAGGCTTCTGCGTAAGGTTTATTGCCAGCAAATCTTGCAAAATGAAGGATTTCGTATTTGCGTGCGCGTTTTTCAGCGGGCCTTGCTAACAATGGTTTCTGCTGACCTCTAGCAGAGGATGTTGAAGAAAATAGAGATTTGTACTCGTGTTTCCCAGCACTTCTAGCTGGGTTTGTGCTCATGTTTGTCAACAATTCTGGCATAACAAGGTTCTCAGTAGCAAACGAAGATTTGTACGCGGATTTTGTGGCAATTCTAGTAAACGTCTCATGGCAAATCCAATAAATGAGGGTTAGCGCAGTTCTTTGTTAAAAACACGCTAGAATACATGTGTGTGTACTTTACCAGAAAGCTTTTTAAATTACATTATCACTTTTGAATTGCATTCCGTACTTCCTATACGTCAAAAAGTTAGTAATCACCAAAACTGTTCAACTTTCTGAGCGTAGAACGGAAATTACTGCAATATGGTACACGCTCTCGCTGTAATACGACCTTCTTCAATACACAAAGCGGAAGACGAAAATTGAATTGCTTTCATTTACACTTCATCTGTACCCTGTCTCCTCAGGTTCTGATGTATATGGATTGCCTGCATGGTAAATGGCCCTTGGACGCGATAAAAGCCGTATTTTCACGAAGATTCCTGTTGCAGAATTGCGCGGTTGAAGTGTACACTTCCGCCGGAAGTAAGTTTACCCTTTGTTCCGTCGTATTGTCACTAGGGAGTCTAGAGTAAACTACAACGGCAACGGAGACGTCACCAAACAATGGAGCAGTATGTACAATGGCTGTGGACTTGCGTTATAATTCTTGGCACATTTTTTTGCCGTTCCCTACAAAACAACAACGTGAAATGACCAAATTCTGCGTTATCTGGAGAAACTGAACCACGACGCCAATTGAGAAAATTTGTTTTTCGAATTTTAACGTTGTCTTACATATTCTGTTTTTGTCTTACATATTCTGTTTTGGGATACCTTTGACTATGGTAGACAAACTGAATGAATCTAGATTCTTGCGAGATTCATGGCTTGAATATAAATTAATTTTTTGATCCACGTTGTCCTTGGCGTTGCCGTCGTGTTTGCTTGAACTCCCTACTATCGTGTACAATGTAGACCCTCTTTTCTTGGATTCCCTACAATGCTAGCAATTTTGTCTGTTGGCAAGTTTTTTTCTTTCTCCTCTAAGGCTTTTATTGTTGCGCAAAAAAAATACGAAGTGTTTTTACGCTATTTAGAAATGTTAGAACTCAGTGTACTTCGATTGTAAAGCGACTGTTCTACTTTATTTTCTCTTTGCTTGTCTGACAGCGTCTGTGATGTTCAAGTTTGCTGATCAGCAGACCGTGAGGAGAGTAGTGCGAGCTCTTCCTCCTGTTGGAGTCGGCACATATTATGGGATACCACAAACAAGGTACGCTTGTTTTGGATAGACTGTTTGCAATCCTCTGTTTTGTCGTATTTTTATTCGATCGTTGAACGCGCAGATAGAATCACAAGAGAACTGGGCGCCAGCGCAAAATGAACGACTTGACTGGGTGGGGCGTGGGGACCGAGATAACCCCACCCCCACCCCCGCGTGCTTCGCGCTCGCTTCGCTCGCTTTTTCTTTCGCGTGCGTAAATAGAGAGGGCGTGAACAGTCTAGTTTTGGATTGTTTGTTTGTTTGTTTGTGTATTGGTTGTTAATACGCACTTCGTTTTCAGGGCAGCGTCATTGTACTCTCCTCGCCAGCTGTTCCAAAAATCCACCATGACGCAACGTTGGCAGAAAGGAGAAGTGTCCAATTTTCAATATCTCATGTTCCTCAACACCATCGCCGGTAAGCACATTGTCTTCCAGTGACCCCTACTTGTTTTCTGTGTTTAAAGTAGAAATCTGGGTTGTGAAAACGGACGCCACTCTCTTCGCGTGATTAATACTCTTCCAGCAGAGGAACGTCTGAGATCGTGCTGTTAAAAAATGGTACACTGATAAATGGTTTGAAATTTTAACGTGCAAGAACTGACTGAGAGACACTACACCAAACTCATTAACCAGGAAGATTATTACCTGTCGAATCGCTGACGTTCTGCTGGGAAGAATATAGCGTGAAATGACATCTATTTCTCGGGCTGGTGGAAATCCAATAATTATCATTGACTCTTGTTATGGTAGGTCGAAGTTTCTGTGATCTTAATCAGTACCCAGTGTTTCCGTGGGTTTTGACCAACTACGAGTCTGACGCATTGGATCTGACGGATCCTAATAACTACAGAGATCTGTCCAAGGTATGAGAAAATCAATAATAATATTCTAGTGACTGCAGCTGCTTTTCTGTCTCTTTGTGACTTCTGTCTCTTTGTGTGGTTTGTCCTCACATCCTATTTGTTATTAGTAATACTCTGGTAAAGTTATGGCATATTTTTAAGGTTTTTGTAATCCGATCTGATTTTCCTTTCTGAATTTTTGGTGGCGTCTGTCCACCTTCATTGTAGCCTGCAGTGCGGGCGTCTTATTGGGGCGAGTTAGCGTCACAACCTTGCGACCGCCTTTTTAGACCGCCATGTTAGACCTTTCTTTCTCTCCCCAGTCTTCCACTGCATGAAAAATTCAAGATGGCGGCTAAACTTTTTACGATGTGAGCGCTCGCTCGAAAAAATCTCGCCTTCTCTGCAGGCTACCTTCATTGGAGTTACAATCTGTATGTTCGTTATTGCTTGCACCACAAGCCCGCGTGCTGTCGTTTTATTGATTTTGATTCAACCTTTAAAAATGTTAATTTTGTCACCGATGGCGACACTGGAAGTAGTATTTTCCGTCGCTTCGTGGCATATATTATATAAATTTCACTGTCTCGAGATAGGTAGGAAGTAGCTGTGTGAGTCATAGAAAGTGTTCTGTTGTTCTAAGTTTGGTTGGGGATGAAATAAAAAAGGGAAGCGGGCTCTAGAGCTTTTATTCCTAGTAGCGGATTTCACGCATTGCCTTAGATAAAAGATGACAGTCTCCCTAAAATAATAACACCTTCGCCTCGATGACCACGCATTATGAAATTTCGTGCAAGTTTCGTAGCTGATTCATGATCGTTATAATATGATTTACTGTGGACGCCCACGGAGGTTTTCGTGTCGCCACACATGAAATACTTATTTCTACTTCCCTGTTCTGTTCGCAGCCTATCGGTGTTCTGAACCCTACAAGACATGCGCAGTTTCTTGAACGCTACGCATCCTGGGATGAAAATGACGACATTCCACCGTTTCACTATGGCACGCACTATTCCACATCCGGATTCACACTAGCATGGATGATTCGTGTGGTAAGTTGTCATGGTTACGTGATACAGCCGAAGTTAACCGTTAAAGCTTCCGTCGGAGGTTCCATACGATAATTAGAAGGATATAGAGGGAGCTTAGCGGCACTTAAAAGCTTTTACGGTACATAGAAAAAGTACTTGTATTTCTGCAATAACCCACACGGTGAAGCCTCGGATCCAACTGGCTCATAGCTGTCGCAGCTTATCCCGGTTTCTGTAGCATAAAGCGGCTAGGAGTATTTCTACTCCCCCTGGACGGGATGCTAGTCCATCGCAGGTCACTCCCCCGCAATTTGTTAGGTTCTCCAACAATTCGCCGGTACCCATTTATACTCTTGGTGGAGAGAGGCACTGTGAGAGTTAAGTGTCTTGCCCAAGAACACAACACAATGTTCCCGGCCAGGGCTCGAACCCAAACCGCTCGATCCGGAGACGAGCACACTAACCATGAGACCACCGCGCCTCCCACAATAACCCACACACTGATGATAAATTGATTTCAACAGGAACCGTTTGCGACCCAGTTCCTGAATCTCCAAGGCGGTAAATTTGACCATCCTGGTAGAACGTTCTGTTCTATCATCCGTTCTTGGAAAAATTGTCAGCGAGACACGTCAGACGTCAAGGTGGGTGTTAAGTCTATGCTAATGATGCAACGCTTTCCAGTTGGATATCTTGGAATATCTCACGAGTCACGTTTATTTTCTTGGTTAAACCATGCAATAGGAAACACATTGGCCAACATAATTAATGCGGCATACGCGCAGCGCACAGTGGGAAAGTTGGATGTACTACCGTTGAGTATACAACGGATTTCCTGTATTCTGGTTGGCTGTATTTTCTCTGGCATGATATAAAATACATTATTATATGGTAAAGTACATCATTCTTGTAGTCTTGAGGTAAATCCGAACGTTCTGATTGGTTCTTTCTTGGTGGGGATTTTGCCATACGGACTCATAAGCCGTGAAGTTTGCCATATTATGAACTACTGACTTACCTAAGGCGCTCGAGCCGTAATGGGGAATATTGGACCTCGGTCGTTTTTGTACGGAACCCGCTGCGTTCGATCCGTATTTCCACGACCTGGCGTCGCGCTCGGTTAGTACCAGGTTATTATTTAATGGAATACAAATTCAAGTGCATGGGTTTCATCTAACATTTTGGTGGTTAACACTGGCATTGTGACTTACATGTATTGTTGGCTTGCGAAGTTCGCGCGAAAAACTGTGCACACGTATTTGGATCTGAGCTGTATGATCTGTATCGGTGGCAAAGGTAATGCATTTTTTGTTTAATTTTCTTTCTTGTCTGAAATGTTGACTGTTTTGTTTCAGGAACTTATTCCAGAGCTGTACTATCTTCCGGAGATGTTTGTGAATTCCAATAATGTAAGGCTCGTCTTCATATTTTGTTCTTTAACTTTGGTCAACCAACCAATAAAATACGCCTTTCTGTTCATGCCCGTGTAAATTTTGGTTAGGGAGAATTTTCTTGTATAAGTAGGGATGTATGGTAGTGTCTACTTTCACGGCTCGAAACTCGATTTCTTCCTTAATTTGAATACCTTACTGCGGGTCATTATTAAATGTGTGTCGTTGTAAAAGGTTTAAAACGAAAAATTACTCTTTCAAATGGGACAAACAAATAAATAGATGCCATTTTGCTGCTTATTTTTAACTTCGTTTTAGGCGTAATAGAAAACTTTTTAAGGACTTTCTAAACTGCTGGATCGTTATTAAATCAGGAACGAACTAAATGTGAGGACCTCATGGCGGAGTACCATAACTATAGTAAGAGAACCACATGCATGCATAGAAATAGAAAACTATGCAACCCTTTTTTCATGGTCAACATGGCTAGCGGCATGGATCGCGGGCGGGTACGACTACGACCTTGATCTTTGATATTGAACATCTTGTTATGGTTAATTGACACCTGTCAAAACAAGGTAGTTCATCTGAAGTTAGGCGCAGGTAGTATAGATAAGTTACCACTTTGTGATCAGTTATTTTAGTCTCATTACCTGTCTGACTGACTTTTGTGTTGATGATAGGAGAAAAGTAATTTTGATCGCAGCATTCGGTTAATTTTCAGTTTACGTTTGGTATTGACGATGATGGTGTGGTCATCGATGACGTGGAGCTTCCCAAATGGGCGTCAACACCGGAGGAGTTTGTCATGCTACACAGAGCTGTAAGTTGATTGAACTGCTGTTGACGTGTTCGAGCGTTGTTAGCTCATTGTCGGGGAAAACGGCTGATTTGATTGAAGTCAAAGCTGAGATTTCAAGTATCACTCTAGGGCGGATATAGGGGACTTCGGGAGGGGTGGGGTGAGGGCTTGGCAGAACCCCCTAAATAAAAGAAAAAATGAGACATTATAACACGCTGACTTGACCTTAAAATGCCGGAAATCCCATTTCCGAGAACCTCAATTTTAAAACTTTTCCGGGGGAGGATGCACTCGGTAAACTCTAATATCCTGTATCCACCCCAGTCACTGATGTTGTAAGCATCATACTGTCGCGTGTCCCACATGTTTTAATACTGAATTCAAATATAAAACAAACAATCAAACAAACAACCCAGATTAGGAAGGACTGAATGGTTTGGCTGAGGATTGAGATCGGGGAATAGTGGGCGTGTCGTGCAAAAATGAAGGACAGATAACTATTTTCCCATCCGTCCCTACCTAACTCAGTCTGTAAACATTTCATCATGACATACTCTTGATTACGTGTGGGGAATTGTCAAAATGTCTTGGTGAATGTTCCAATCTGAGCGCGCTAAATAAATCGCTGACGTGAATGGGTGGACATTTTCTTTGGCTCTGTCTTTGTTTCTAAACAAGTTCTTGTGCAAATCTTTTCTTGCGAAAATGAAATCGACTTGCAGTACATTGAGAAAGGAAAACGCATTTTCACAACAAAGGTTTTGCTTCTGGACTCGCAGAATTGAATTCAATGTTCTCGATTGTTAGTAATAACGTACAATGCGGCAGTGTTTTTTCCCTCGACATTCAAACTCGGAGATATTAGACTTGTAAAGCCCCATCGGACACTTTATGTGGAAGATCTATTCTGTTTACATTGCAGGCTTTAGAATCGAAACACGTGTCCGCCCATCTACACGAATGGGTGGATCTCATATTTGGATTTAAACAGAAAGGTACAGTCATGGAATGAAATACATTGATCAGCTTGTAAATTCCCCTTAGTGTTTCCCAGTTCTCAACGTATTTCCCGAAGTGGTCGACGCCTTTGTTAAGAATTATGTACTTGAATAGCAAACTGGATTTATGAAAACCGTGGCAATACTTTGCACCAAATCACCCATATGCACTTTTATTTTACAACTCCTAAAAGCCTTAAAATCACTCCAAGCGATGAAAAAAAAAAAAAAATTAGAGAGAAGAGTAAGAAAAAAAAACATAAGAGAGTGGACGAAAAAAGAAGACTGACATTTTTTTTTAATTTGTTCTGGCGAGAACCAAAACACATGGGCGCCATTTCTTTAAGACTGTTTTCGTAATCCAGACGTACATTCAATAACTTTAAGTCCTGCTTCCAAACTCCCAGGGAAGATTTCTAACCATGCCATTACGCAGAATTTTCTCTAAGTTTATTTTAAAATTGTTCTGTGTGGCCTAAATGAAGAAGAGAAATATATAGATTAATTTTCGCTGGAGATAGTCAACAGTCTATTCTTTTCTTAGGTCCTGAAGCAGAGAAGGCGACCAATGTGTTTTTCCACTTGACTTATGAAGGAAATGTTGATCTGGACTCCATAGCCGACCCTGTCATGAGAGAGGTGAAAAGTGTTATGCTTCTGTGGTTTGTTGCTAAGCTTCCTAGAGCAAATTTATCGAGTTAGCTACCCTCTGTCATTGGTTTAAAAATCTGGCGCCACCAACTGGGCCAATCAGGTAAAAAAAAAAAAAAAATCGACTTGGCCAGGCAAGGGCCTGGTGCATTTTCTTGCGCTTGGTAACGCTATGCTCTGAATTATAATTGGCTCATTATGTCACTCACGATAGTTGTGATTATTTTGGTTTCACGACCCACGACTGAAATCCTCCCTATTATATGAAAGGTAGTTTATTTTATTTTAGAAAGAGTTCTTTCGCTTAGGTCTGTGGTTTTTAAAGCTTCATATGAATAAAATGTCAAAGTTTGGCTAGCTTTCCCGACTGACCACAACAAACTCATGTTTCCTCTTCAGGCTGTTGAACAACAGATCAAAAGTTTTGGTCAAACGCCGTCACAGCTGTTACATGAACCACATGTTCCAAGAATACCCCTGGAACAGGTAAAATGACAGCACTTTTGTGGGTGGGAAGTAAGAGCTTTTTTTCGTTTGGTTAGTTGGGAGGAATTATTGAGCCCGCGAGGCTTGCGGAATTCGAGGTTTTCGTAAAGAGGTTAATAGGTAACATGACGTAGATAGATGAGCGTCATCTTGATGTAATATCGTTCGGAGTGCTCATGCCTCTTGCTGATTGGACAAAGAGAATCGTCAACTTGTCGGGTGCTGATACGAAGTATTGTCGAAAGTAAGGAATGTCTCTCCAAGTGATTTTAAAATTTCCCTTATAGTTGCACTGTAATTTTTGTACGATGAAACTCACCTTGTTCTTTGTACTTTGCTTTAGAGTAACGAAGAAGGAGAGCCATTTAAAAGTACGTTGAAGAGCCTGTTGTCGTATCAGTTCTTTCTTGCTTTAGAGTTTTGAATTTGTAATAGATACTTGTTATCAGGGCATTGAAGTTACTTGTTTTCATGTGTCTATACCGCTAACGTCCGTGCGTGGTATTTCTCCTCTACAGGTATATATTTGACTTTCAAAGTTACGGGTGATGTCCCGGTAACTCACGTGGCAGCTAACACGGACTCTACCGTCCCCTCCCCTGCTGTAGTAACCATCAGTTGTAACCAGTGTTTCTCGGTCAACAAGTGGTTCACATCAGGTGAGGGACTTGCCGTCTCTGTGACACACGGCTCGATTTTCTGTAGCATGAGTATTGCAGCTCCACCCGGATGGAGTGTTATCTCAAGGACATTCCCCACCGCGGAACTTTGTCAGGTTTTCACGACAATTGGTCGAATCTCATTTATTCTCCTGGGTGGAGACGAATTGTGAGAGTAAAGAGTCTTACCCAATGACTCCGGCGAGAGGTTGAACCATTCGTTGCGATCCAGGCTTTCAGATAGTGTGTAATTTAGACAAACTCCAACAATAATGGCTTGATCTCATAGGAATTCGACAAATGATAGAGACAGTTGGCAATGGCTTTGAAGGAGATGAAAAAGTTAACGATTTTCCACGCTTTCAAATTTTGCCCCGTCTGCTTTGAGATTTTACCGATAATGTATTTGCATCATGAAATCCTTCCAGGAAATTGCCATCAGTTTTGAGAAGAGTTTATATCAATTCTTTTTCCGTGAGCGAAAAGAATATTTTGTACATTCATTACAGACATCTTGTAAAAGACCCGTGGACGTTTATCCAAATTAACCGAGACATCTGTCTTCTTTCTTTAGCGGATCCAAAGCAAAGTCTTCGAGGAGTTCAAGTTGAACAAGATCCCTTATTAGGTATGCTGGTCACTTTACTGTTTCAAGTTTTGCTTGACATATTTTGAAATTGTGCTCAGGAATATCTATTGCCTTAACAGCTACATCCGCTGGCCGACAGAAGCGGCAGCTCGGTGAGCCGCTGGACCAGTCAGTCACGCCGTGCGCCTGCTGTTTCGTGGTGACCGCTGACAACAAGTACATCATGGCTTGCGGCTACTGGGATAACAGCTTCAAGTGTTTCTCGGCGGATAGTGGTGAGAAACTTGCGATAAATAGAAACGTTCGTGTTTGGCTATCTGCGTGAGAGCCTGCGGGTTTAACTACTTGGATGCGAGACATTTTTGGAGATTTTGGGCAAAATATTCGTTATGTTCGCGCTTGTTATCGCCTTTATACAACAGTACCTTTCGATGAATAATGCTTTATTTTCGTTATGAGGTCCAGTCAATGTCTTAAGAATAGACCGTTTTCGATATGTTAAAATTCAGCTTGGCAGTGAGGCCTAGAGGACACAAACAAAAGAAATTGAATGACCATGTTTATTCATTTCTTTTGTTTGTGTTCTCTAGACCTCACTATCAAGCTGAATTTTAATTTATCGAAAGTAACCTATCGGCATTTTCTGGCTGTTTTTCCATATGCAATCAACACCCGACAACTTGGTAAAACCCTCCATATAGCGACTTCTCGTGTGTTGAAGCTTAAAATCTGTTGTAACAGAAGTGGTCTTTAGCAAATCTGCTGTACATTTTGCCTCATCTTTCGCTGATGTATGTCCGTAATAGCGGGTTGAGTGACTTGACAGTACAGGAAAATAATGTTATGCTTTTTTGGGGGAAGAGGAGGGGTGGGAGTGGCTGAAATTGCTATCAACTCGTCCTTTGGTACTCTGTTTCGTTCTTAGGCAAATTGACACAATGCGTGTTCGGCCACTGGGATGTTGTAACGTGTTTGGCGTACTCCCGACACGCGGGTTTGACAGGAGGAGACGCGTTTGTCGTTTCTGGATCACGTGACGCCACTGTGTTGGTTTGGCGCTGGAGCGAGCGGCTTCAGAGAGTTGCGGCATCTGACCGCGCGGAGGGTGAGTACTAGCTTTAAAATCTACTTTTAAAAATCAAAGGAGTTAGGACTTTATTTCATTTTATTAGCCCTTAAGGCCCTATGATGTAAAAAGGAAATTAAATTCAGCATACCCTTTTAAGTAGAAAGGGGCTCATTTCGTTTGAAATCATAAATCATTAAAAAAAGTAACAAAAAGTGAGTGTTTTGAGTAAAAACGAAATACCGGGAACGGTTCAAACTGGTAGTTGTAGCTGCCAAAATAATCGGTTTTTGGCTCGCGAAGTCTATAGGATTGCCAGGATCTTTCCGTAGATATATTTGCTCACAGCACCTTAGGAATGGCGAGGGCATGGGGCTTAGTAAAGTGGGAGGCTAATGAAAATTGAAGTTTTAGAACGTTTAGAGCTTGGACGGTATTTTCGTCAAGTTTAGTTTTGACTAAACATGTTTAGTTACTGGAATTGAGGTACATGTCAATTTTTAGGATTGATGTAGATCATGTCTGATTTTGTTTTGTCAGGTGACAACCCTTCCCCACTGGCCATACTTACTGGACACGAGCAGCCTGTTGTTTGTGTTGATGTCAGCGCCTCCATGGGACTTGTGGTCAGCGGTTCGCAAGGTATGTATCTTAGGAACAAGATGGTCGAGACAATGGTATTAAAATAGGGGGGTGATGGTACTGTTTTGTTCTCTTGTAGAGGGGCCCTGTCTCTTACACACCACAACAGGAAATCTCTTGAGAACACTGCGTGGTCCGGGAGAGTGTGTCAGACCGAGGCTGTTGAAGCTGACGCGCGATGGCCTGGTGCTAATTAACTATACAGATGGGACAGGTCATCTGGCGGTGTTTACCATCAATGGCCGGTTGTTAAGCGACAAAAGGCTTGATGACCAGATGCTGGTACGTATTGTCAATCACAGAGAGTTTTCAAGGCAGAGTAGCGAGTCACAGTTTTCTTGCTTTGTATGGAACCATATTATCTAAAACTGGAAAAAACTGCTATCGCCTCGTGCGACCCTTGCCGCTTCTTTGGTGCTTAGCAACCTCTCGCAGGCATCCATGACTCGATAGTTGCACTCTGCACGCGTACCACTTCTTAATTTTCGAATTCGTGGAACTGATATGAGCTTTCATGTTAGGGAGCAATTACTGAAAGGCTTTCTCCGGTTCAAGGGCAAAAGGTATTGATTACAACTTGAACTGCAAACTTTAGTTAGATACAATGCCAAGTTTGTCTCTATTGTAATCTATTTCCATCCTTGCAGTCGTTAATCATTCTCGTTTTCCCTGGTGCTCTTGTCATTTATCAAATACTGTTCTACAAAATCAAATTGTTATTTCGGGGTGAACATTTTGAACCATTTCAAATAATTCTGAAAGAAATGGCTTTACTCCTTGTAGAAATCCGATGCATCAGTTAGCTTTGAATTTTGAAAGAAATCATCGTGTAAACCTTAGTGCGTAGATCGCTACCAATCGAGACTTTTTCTAAGAATTGTGTGCAAAATAACTGATGTGTTTCAATCCTTTACCTGCTCGCAGGCATTGGCGCTCAACAAAGATGGGAATTTCTTTGTATCCGGGGGGTTCAGTCGATACTTGCGGGTATGGCGGACACATGACTTGTGCCTACTACACACCTATCCGCCATGTGATGGCAGTATTAGAGCTCTGGCTATCTCCACTGATCAGAGGTGCGTAAAATTCGCTTGATCTTTGCAGTTTTTCAGTAACGCAACCAGTTCTTAAGAAAGTTTAGCAAAATAAACTTGATTCGAGGCCGTTGAGAATGCTCCACTGTTGGGCTACGGAGCCACAAATAGGCTATTTTACAGTTGTTTGCTCTAAGGCTGGAGATGTCCTTGCTTTGGCACAAGCCTCTCCGCTTGTCTTATTTAAATGCAAACTAGTTAGCATTAGAACAACTCGATTTACACAACAAAAGCAGTGACGTCTGCATCAAAACAAGGTCACCTCCAGCCTCGCTGCCATTCAAAGGCCAAGTCACTGAGCAGTCAACTGCAAAACGGTCTATTGAGAGTTCTGTTCATATCTTTGGCAGGGTGAACATGCACAGAAAGAGGTGGTATTTGATAGTGTACATGAGATAAATCATATGTCAAGCGCTGGTGAAAGACTGCAGGAGAGTGCGATCTTTGTACCTTTTTAGCTGTTGCAATTGGAATTTGTTCTTTGTCAAACGCTAATGATGCCGTGCGCGCTGCAATTAGGCTATGTGAATTGACACAATTTGACTGTTGCGCGGATAAGTCGTGACAATTTTAGTCATTAATTCATGAAGTCAACAGGCTTCTTAACTTAATGGTTTTTGGCTCGAAAAAGTACTCTGGATGTTACAAAAACACTAACAAAGCTCTTCTCGGGTTGCTTTAGTGTCTTACTTGGTGTTTGGAACCTATAAGCAATAGAAATGATACAAAGTGGTTTATTAAACATGACAGAGGGAGTCCTTATGTAGTAGGCAAATGTTTGTAAACGTTCGTGCGATTCTCCGTTTTTTTTTTCTTTTGAAGCGGCCGAAACGTTTCTGTTGGGTTCGAGGGTAACCCTGCGATGGACTAGCATGCCACTCACGGAGGAGTCGAAGTATTCCTTGTTGCTCCATGGGCCATAAGGCTCAACGCAGACTTGACTCCCAACCTCTATTTACTAGCTTGGTATACCAGTTTTTTTCTGTCACTTATCTCATTTGATAACCTTTTTGTCTCTAGGTGTTTGGTGGCTGGACTGGCCTCGGGCAGTATCTTAGCCATCGCCGTGAACTTTCCAGGTCGTCTTTGACATCAATACAAGTCCTTCCTTTACAGAGAATTTTGTCACAGATGTCACTGAGAGATATCGAATTCTTATGGTTCAAGACTGAAGACTAAAAGTTTCAATTGTAAGCTGCAATGGACAGTCTCGATTGTGTAAAATGGTTACAATTCTACAATTAAATCAAGTTTTGATTTGACAGCAACATACCCTTTATTGTTTCAAAACCGACGTTTCTTAGCGTGGACCTACAGGCACGTTTGATATGGCGACTTTTCTACAATTAAAAACATCCCTGTTAGTCTACACAGGGGGTTGAAATCGCCGCGGCAACGACTCACAAATCGCAGGTGTAAACGCGCCGTCGGGAACTGGATTTTTGGGGTCATTCCGACAACAAGAAGCAATCGCAATGCAGAACGTGGAGCATTCCAATTTCAGCCAATCAATGTGGAGTACAATTCAGTACCAGTGGCTTTTTCCCGCCTTGCTTCCGGTTTCTTCCCGGTTGTGTGTTGCCTTCTAAATTCTCCAACGACAATCCATGAGAACTAGTTGTATAAACTCTTTATTTTAAAGGACAACCACACAGACAGTTGATAAGGACCGTGTTTGTATTTATTAATTCAATGGACTTTTGCATTACGATAAAACAACTAGTAATGGTTACATTTTCTAGCCGAGAGATTGTACAAAATCAATAGAACTGATTCCATTCCGATAGGGTTGTTCTCCACCAATTTTTGGGTGATCTCAAATTGCTAGTGAAAATTAACTTTTGTTGTACGGGTTTGGTAAAATCACTTAGTATCAACAAAAAATTCTTCTTACATTACTATTTGGGAGATTACAATAAGGTGGTCAATTCTTTCAGTGTCCCGACCTATAAGCTAGATTACGTGTTGATCTTATAATGACAAATAAGAGGCTGATTACGATTGAGGCTTAAATTTAGGTGGGTGTAATTTTTCGGGACATTTTTTACGACGGTAGTAAATTGTAGATGTACTCAAATTACAAAGTGCAACATAATTTTCCTTAGGATAACAAATTGGTGTTGAAAATTGGTAGGATTAATTTAAGCTTGTGGAATTGAAACGGCTGTAGTGTTTATTGATCAAGTTCAGGAATATAATATTTGAATGTTATTGTAATAAAGTTGCCTGCTGGGTAAAACACAGCTGGCACCATGAGCACCTCTTTAAATAGCTAGTATATAAACAGTCGGCAAGCTATGAAATGTTATAAATTAAGATAGCACTGTAAAACGAAGTAAAGATAAAAGGAAAGTTTGATTGTGGTGTTCATTGTTATAATAACTGTAAACGATCAAGATTCACCCTTGGCGCCCCGCTGAAGGAAAAGATAAAAAAAGGACCTGGTAACTAGGAGGTCGAGGAAAAAAAATAGTACCCAGGATCTTTCTTCCTTTCTGTCCCTCTCTTGCTCAAGACCCTGGGAACGAGTCTAGGTAGCGGGGAAAAAAGCTCCCGTTATAAAAAGACCCTGAACGCTGTAAAAACAGATTTTTTATGTTGAAATCGCTCCGTGTTCTGATTTCTTTTAGCGAACGAGTTAGTACAAAGTCATACTTCTTTTGGATACCACATTCAGTGGAGGCTCACTCTTATGAGAGAGGGAAAAATTAACATGAACTCTACCTCTATTATACAGCAACTGACATTCCCCATTTTTTGCCCCAGTTAACGAGGTTAGACTGTATTACTAGAATTAAGTTAATAATTTGTTAATATTCTACGTGTCTTTATTTCTTCTTTCCCTTCATTGATTCCTTGGCGACTTGGGCGGTGGCTTGCTGAGCTTGAGCCTGTGCGGCCAGGGCAGCGGCTCTTTTCTTGTTAAATAAGTTGATTTCTTCGTCCTTAAGACAGAACACAAAATAGCAAGTCCAAGTGTCACCCTTCAGAATCATTACAAGAATCGCGTTTAAGAATCTTTCATAACTATCCAGTCGAATGCACTTCCGAGTAACAGTCAAGTCAATTGTTTTACTAAGTTTTGTATTGATTCAGTCACAACCCCTGAAGTCCTTCTCAAAGTAGAACGATACTCGATTGGTTTCGAACTCGAGGGAACCTCAAAAGTTCTGTTATTTCATATCCTCGTCTATTATTATTAACCTAAAAATAAATGCCACCCTATACCAGCATGACTGAAGTGTCGTTAAGTAAGTCTCGCTTTTTTCAATGTGGTCCACCTCACAGCCCAATACCATCTCCGCCATCATAAGCCATCCTCTTAATGGTTCCTATCATTTATCAAATGCGATAAGCCATTTCCGAGGTACTTTGTGCCTCAGTTTCAAAACGAGCCCTCGCACAAAACCTTTCATGTGAAAATGAGTTTGATTTGCATGAAAATGAACCTGTGGGCGGAACACAATTTATATCTGAACTGTTTCACACGAAGACTCGTTTTGACATGAAGGGAAGAGGCAACTCTGAAAGGGCCAATTGTAATGGTCTACATTAATGTTGAGCCTGCTATTGTTAGAGTTCGTAAGATGTTCGTTCGAGAAATCATAATAGAAGTGCTCCAATGATACGAAACTACGCCTCGCACAACAGAATGAAACTCATCTGCCTTACCAGCATCCTTCGTTTTTCCTCCAGCTTCTTTTTCTCGTCTACTTGTGTCTTCTTCAAATGTTCAAACTTTGCATGGAGCTGGTGATAAAATAACGACGCAACGACATTAGCGTTCAAATGCTACAATAGGTTCAGTTCGTGTCCTAGCGGTCATAAAGGTTTGCATAAGAACATGGCCTAAAATGACCAATACTTATTTGCACAAACTGGCTGAGACTCTGTTATCTTGTTGCGGAAAGGGTATATAATATCGACGTAGCCACTAAAGTTAGAAGACACCACGGTTTTGATGGAGAGTGTGTGCGTTTGTGATCGAAGACGATCGCAATGGACAGGGGTTTTATTACCGATTTCGGCAGGAGGGCAACTGGATTTCACAGGTGGACAAAACTTTTTGAACTGAGGTTCTCTATCAGAAAAACGTTCCTCCAGATGGTCAAACCTGTTGGGCAAAATCATCCTCACAGCTGGTCAATTTGCCTGGTGCCTGGCCCTTAATGAAACCCCTGGCAATCTACATTCTTCCAGAGTTTTTGAATCAGTTTTTCTACAGAACAAGTAACGCTTTCGTAGACGCTCTCGAAAATCTCCATCTCTTACTTCCTGTTCGGCTTGTTTCAATTCCGCTTCCTTCTCCTTGACCTTGTTGACAAAGCTCTGCCTCATCTGCTCCTCTCTGCCCTGAATGTTCTTCATGTATTCTTGTCGTCTGAGTTCGTACGTCTCCTGTAGACTGTGAGGCTGTTTGTCTCCGCGACCATCACTGAATCCCATGTCCTCCAGCTTGGTCCTTCTGTATAGCTCGTAGTGCACGGCGTGAGTCTTGTCAATCAAGTCCTGCATGTTAGTACTGAAAATAGAATAAAGAGTATGGTTGAAGAGGTAGTAAAATGCTGGTTAAATACCTATAGGTTCCCCAGTTAGAGACCTATCAGCCTATAGTAGACAACGAAAAATATCCCAGTTATAAGCCCCTCTCTGCTTTTTCTTGTTTCAATACAATGTTTTGGGCACCTCACACGTTTGTCTCCTTACTTGACTTACTGTACTTTATATTTAAATGCAGCTGAACGTGTATACGTTATCCTCATCTTACTTTCATCAGCTCAGTCCCTTTCTCCTTACCTCTTGTAATTCCTTCCCTCACCTTGTAACTTTGTAAGCCTAAACGAAAAATTTCCTGCCAACAGCATACTTGAATAGTAAAAGTCGACACTCAACACTCGTTTGAAAAGGTCTCATCTCGTTTCCTGAAATTCGACTTTAGTTGTCTTCAGCCTCGATTCTCGAAATTTGAGAGAATTGAGGAAACGGAAAAGGCAAAATGAATTTCCCACTTACCGCACTAACATTTCCCTCAGCTTCACAAAGTCACAGTGATTTTCATTTTCAACTAAAAAGTACAGAAAAGAAATCTAATTTGAACTTTCTTCAAAAAAAGAACGATTTTCACAACGACCCTCTTGGAAATGTCTAACACTGAACTTAAACAAAAAGGCCATTGAGAATACTTTTCGGTTAACAATTATCAATCACTTTCAGTAAAAGAAATCTTATTGTTATGCGCTATTTATGAATAGAGGTCATTTCCAACAAAAGAGTTTGCTTTGGAAAACCAAAATGGCCATTGTAACTCCCCACAAAGCGCTCTACAAGTAGACAGCAGTGCTAATTATTGAATAACGTTTCCTTTTACCTTCTACAGTTCCCCAGGGATATTGTCGAGCTCTTGTCTTCACTTTGTTAACGATCGCTTCTTCACGGCTGCCAACCACCGCAAATGGAATTTGTTCCTACAGTTGAACATAATGACATCAGTGCTTGCTGGTTAAAATACTGTACAGAACCTAAAAATGAATATCCCTAAAATTTTCTAAGCAGTATTCCTTACATTCATGCTAGCATTCATTTCGGCAACAGTTTCATCGTCAACGGGAAATCGGTAAATTTCTACTCCATTACTTGCAAGTTCTTCCATGATCTGAAAAAAAACAAAAAACAAATATTGCTTGGAAATTGAATGTCAGCTCACCAAGCTGACCTCCTTATGTCAACTTACATGTAATTTAATAATTCATCAAAGAAAGGAAAGGGAATCAAAACTGTGTCCGTGGCTTGGTATTTGATCGTCTTTAGCACAGACCCTGTACACCCTTATTTTAACTTTATTGCCTGTATTCAGATATGACATGAAACACCATCTCTCATTAAATATTGATATAATGTACGTGTATTACTTAGCTCTTATCAACCGAGCAGGAGGTCTGTAAGGGAGAATCTTGACCGAGGTCGTGAGTAAAGACCGAACGCAGTGAGGTCTCTACACACGACCTCAGTCAAGATTCTCCCATACAGACCAACTTAGTTCAGTTAATAAGATGTTTATTATATGGCAAAGAAAAAAACTTTAATTCGTTTAATGTAACTGGTTTGCTAACATTTTCCTTGCAAACGGAGATGAGCTTAACTTTAACCTGCCGAAATTTGCTCGTCCTCTTTACTTTTTTTTTTTTTCTTTGTCACCAGGCTTTTTGGCACTTCCGTAAATGATTGAGAAGAAAATAAAAGAAAACAGTGAACAGTTTTGTATTTTAGTTTGCTACTTTTTCAACACAAAATGAAACCGGTCTAGATGCCAGTCTACATGGGAAAATCTAGACCACCGTCAATATCGATTTCAGCCAATCAAATTCGTGAATTCGGTAGTTCCCAGTCCTTGTGAGACACAGCCATATAATAAAGATAGGTTACAAGTATTAAAATGCTTGGCCAAGAAAGACAGTAATTAGCCACACAAGCTACATGTACTTGCAACAAGTTTTAAGTCCTCTCAAAAGAATTCAATGAAAACACATTCGTCACAATGATGCTCTACCAACGAGAGACAAGAAAAATTGTGACCTACAGCTGTAGGTTCAAATGTGACAGAAGTCCTGCATGCTACTAGGATTAATTTCCTAATATCCTCCTCATACTCCCCCACATGGCAAACATGTAAATCAGTGTTTTTTTTAAATTTTATTTTAATCTCAGTCTTGTAATACAACTGATGTTTCTACTGTATTTAAATAAAGTGTATGTACGTATGGTTTCATTTGGTTTCATATGGGAAGGGGGATGGGAAGGGGGAACTCCCATATGAAAGGGTCGTTGATGTTTGTTGGAAAATGTGAATAAAACTCTTAACTGAAAGAAGAAGACCAATCTGGTCATGGCTCCAGCTTTATTTGACCCCTAAAAATATCAGTCTAAAACTGACATGACAGTGTTACCTAAAAGAAACATTGGCAGCTAAAACTTGGGCATTTCCTGAACACCCTAAGCAAGAACAAAATCTGTGATTTACACCCCTAGCGAGATGACCTGAAGACAAGTATCCCTAATCTTTTCATTCACACGGGATAAAATTACACCATGTTGACAACTGGTTTCTCTCACCTTTTCTTTGAACTGGTTCAGTTCACTTTTTGCTACGGTGTCAGCTTTGGCAATGATGGGAACAATATTCACCTGCAATAATAAAACAATCAGACAATGTAGATAATGTATGTTACATTTTTTGTGGCAAACAATAGAAGCTCACCTTTTTGTCCAATTTCTTCATACAAAGAAGATCCAGTGATTTTAACCTAAGGACAAACAAAGTTCATATATGTTTTTATAGTTACATGAAGTAGTATGGAAATACTACTCAAATTCCATGCCCTTTGATAATTTTGCAAGTTAGCGTCTTTCTTTTTGTATGTATGATTTGTGAAATTAAATAAATTTATAATTATAAAAGAAAAAATAATGACTTACGAGTGGCCTGTTGGAGAAATGAAGTAGAGGCAGACATGTACACGAGTGTCATTATAAGAGTTCAGCGTTCTTCTTATCTTGAGTTCTTGCTGAAGATATTTGTCAAACTGTGAATCAATGTACTCCACAATGGGACTAGCACTGAATAAAGAACACAAAAAAAACTTGTTACTTGTTGAGTATGTCAATAGCTTGCTACAGATTCTATTGGCAGTTTAAAATAAAGGTAGTACACACAATTATTGTAACAACTACAAATTGATGGAATTGATATGGTTAAAATAATGCAATCTACCTGTCGTCCTTGTTGATCTGGTCTCCATAACCAACAGTATCCACAATTGTCAACTTTAGTTTCACATTACTCTCATTTAAATCTGTAAATAATAAATGACAATTTTATCAATGTTTACCATGTACAGGTACATTTTATTTTATTGTCAATTTTATGGTTACAGTTAATTATATTTTTGCATGGAAAATGTAACTTTAGTACATGCAGTAGCTTCAAAAACCATTAGTGTTTTACTTTTATTATCCAGTTTCATTGTACTGAGCAAGAACAAATGCTAAGAACAGAAAATTTTGCAACTGGCAAACATTTCACTCAACAACAGCATTACAGACTTATAGTAGCCTGTAAGAAATTTCAAGGAATTTTCAGACATCATTTTCCACACTTATCTTGACTTGAAAAAACAAAAAACAACAACAAAAAAAACACATGGAAAAATGTCTGATAACACATGTGCAGTAAGTAGTGGAGTCTCTTCAGGAGTTCTTTGGAAAGTTTTCAGGTTTCTAGGACTGGTGTAACATTTTGAACACGACAGACTGGGTTTTGCCACATTTCCAAACGCTGAGAACAGAGTTACTGTAAATCCTCTAATTAGCGCCTGGGGCGCTTATTTCAAATTCAAGAGAAGACGAGGGGCGCTTATTTGAGGGGGGTGCTTAATTGAGGAGGTGCACTTATTTAATTTTTCTCAAATCGTGGCCTGACATGACCATTTTTTTTAATACATCATCTGTGTGTAAACAGCAACATAAGCTGTTTATTGACATAAAAATTGATCTTAAAGTTTAAATTGTGGCGCTGTTAGTACTTGTAATTTTTTTCCAAACTTAATGTGTTCACAAACTGAAACAATGCACAAATCTAATACTACACGACAAAAACTATAAATCCTTTGTTGTCTCATTACTTGTCAACAAAATGGGGGAAGGGGAGGGGGGCGCTTATTTGAGGGGGCGCTTATTTTAAATAGTTGGTTTGACTGTTCTTTGAAATAACTGGGTAACATTTTTTGGGTCTGACCACATTATAGCGGCACCTGTTGTACACATTGTCACACATTTAATTTGACGTGAAATTAAAAACCACAATCTATCCTAAATAAGTTAACCACAACTGTAAAGAAACCTAATTAATCAGTGCTTGGACCTGACTAAAAATGTTTTGCCAGGATGAATTCTGTGAGTTTTTTAACATTAAAAGAAAAAATGTCCAAGTCTATATGCTCACCATAGGTGTGATGCTCTACTTTAACACCTGGCAGCTGATGAGAATGAGGGAGACCTAAAAAGAACAACAGGTTCACAGGTAAGGTACATTGTAGCCAAATTGTAAGGAGACTTGTGATAAACTTAATACACAAGCCATGGAGAGACATCTCTGAGCCTGAATCAGTAGCTTGGGTTAATTCCAGAACTATAACTACTACCAGGCCTTGTCAGTTTCAGTTTTTTCAGTTTTTTTATTATTGCATGCTATTTACAGAAAAACAACTTAATGTAAGATGGTTTACAATGACATAGGAAAAATAAATACAGATAGAAATTAACTAGAAGAAACAATATTTAATTGTGTACAGTGACCAAAGTAGCCAATGAGCTTTCGAGTTGGTGACTGTCATGCAGATATAAGTTGGCGTTGGCTGCATGCTAAGTTAATTTAAATTAATATTTACATTAAAGACAATATTATTATCATAAAAGAAGAAAGACATAAATAAATGCAAGCTAAAATAAAGGAAAACAATGTCCTGAATATTGTACAGCATTATCTTACATACTTAACGGTTAAACTATGGTTAGTTTTGAGTGGTCAATAAGAATCTTTTAGACCGCTTTTTGAAGAGCATGTATGGAAAATGTTTAAGTTCTAGTGGAACAGATTCCCAGATTTTTATTGCTGAGAATTGAAATGTAGATACACCATAATTGGTGCGCACTGATGGCTTAAAGAAAACTAATTATCTACCACACGTGATTACTTTGTGTGAGTCCTGTAGTCCTTTAAACTCAAGACTATAGGCACAGCCCAGTTAAGATTGTTGGGCAATGGAAAGAATCAGTTAATTTGAGTGCTATGCCTCACAATCACTTAGAAACTAAATGTGGAGTTCTGAAGAGACTTGCAAATAAGTTACTGAAGGTCTATTTCAAAATAAATTCAAACTCTAAAACATGAATTTTTTTTCCACATTTTAAAAAATCAGGCGTACTATTTTTCAACAGGAAAAGTGGCTTGCAATTTCTTTTGTTTCCTACAAAGATATACAACTGTAATTTATTCAGCTACAGAGCTGATCTATAAGAAAGATCTAATTGTTTGTTATCATTCCATACTACTGAACTTCTGATTCAGCTGCAGAATGTCTCAGCGTTAAGGTTAATATTTTTGGCCCTTGAATAAGTTATGTTTGGTTATCTGGTTTCAAAATCTGTAAACATTAAAAAGCTCACTTTTTAGTAACAGAATGAAAACCAACATTGAAAATTCACTTCATTCAGTCTGATGATCAACAGGTGTTTCCACTAATTATTCTCAATACCTGGTTGATTCTTTTGAACAACACAACATAATTTTTGATATATTCATCACTCTTGCATTTGCATAAAAATAAGCACATTACAGAGACCAACTTTAAAACACTCCTCAAGTCTGTAGTACGTGACATTTCAGGTACTTTACATAAAACTAACAATTGTACCCACAGATCTGTCACTCATGCAATATTTAGTGGATTTTGGAGAGTGGCCACACCTATTAATTCTACCACACAATAACTATTAATATTAACAATAGCAAAGCGCGTTTGCATCACTTCCCCTCACAAACTCCAAAGCTTGTGCGGAATTTGAATGGAACTCTTGAAGACCCACATATGTACATGTACATGTTACATATTACAGATATAGCCCTCACACACCTTCAAACGTCGTTTTGAAAAGACAATCCATCAGCGTTGATTTTCCGATTCCCGTTTCCCCTAAAAAAAAATGAAAATAGATCCATTCATTTAATTACGTTCTAGATTTTCGCTTTAACATCAATTCAACTTCACGAACATCGTGTTTGTATTTTGATTTTGACGTATGATAATAAGTTTGTATACTGCCGTTGAATCATCGACGCTCTGTCCCAAAGCAAAATGAAAGACTGAAAACTAATTTCACCCTTAACAAGACGTATCTCTGACTCACCTATGCATAGAATATTGAAGGCAAATCCTCTATTCACTGATTTATTGACGAGCTGGTCTGGTAAACTGTCAAAGCCGACATGGCCTGCTAAACGAAGCTGCCGCCCATCCGCTCCCTGAAACAGAAATATTTAAGGAGAATCGCAAAGAATTCTTTTTCAGAACAACACTTACCTACAAAAACGAATACTTACGAGCGTTCTGCAGTAATCTGTAACCGCCGAAGCCATTTCTATCGTATGAAAAATCTAAAGAAAGCTTACTGCAGCTGTTGATGTATATTTTGTGAAATGAAGTGCCGAAGAATGAAAGATCGCGCTTTGGTCAGCGGTTTCTACTAGAGCTCAGTCTTTCACCTGCCAGTACCTCGAAG
>Ga0126338_10000310_pt1 | contig 24478 bp, 16 predicted proteins | sample OrbCmetagenome_2_FD_92529 | JGI IMG/M metagenome (GOLD analysis project Ga0126338, IMG submission 92529) | Coral microbial communities from Petempiche,Puerto Morelos, Mexico - Orbicella C C metagenome | ecosystem: Host-associated > Invertebrates > Cnidaria > Coral | place: Petempiche,Puerto... | reverse complement strand
TACCTATCTACCTACCTACCTACCTATCTATCTATCTGTCTGTCTGTCTGTCTGTCTGTCTGTTTAACTGTCTATCTATCTATCTATCTATCTATCTATCTCTCCATCTGTCTGTCTGTTTATCCAATTATTAACGTTAGAAATTTACAAACCAATTTACAAAACATTTTTGGTACTTTTGGATCGATCACCTCATTCGCCAGTCGAGCATTTTGATGTTTGTGAATCTCCTTTAAAAAGGGTGAATTAGATTACTCGGATATCTACATAACTGGCGATATAAATTGTAATCTCCTACAAGACTCTAGGGATTCGTACACAACACTACTCATTAATATTATTGAAGAGTACCAATTGACGCAGGTGATAAGTGAACCTATTAGAGTAACAAGTAGCACCTCTACTCTGATTGACCTTTTCATTACGAACAGTACGGAGTGTATTGTGCATTCTGGTGTGTATTCTCTATCTATAAGCGATCATAATCTTATTTTTGCCATTCGCAAAATTAGTATCCTAAGACGCAGTCCAAGATATGTTGAGACTCGAAATTTTAAGAAATTTAACGCGAATGCATTTCTATCAGACATAAAGAATTCTCATTTGCTGCAATTTGATTCTCACTCAGTTATTATTAATGAGGCAGGGCACTTTCGGAAAAGCGACTTTCTGAATATCCTCAATAAACACGCTCCAAAGAGAGTTATAAAAGTACGAAATAAGCCAGCGCCTTGGCTTAATTCGGAAATCAAGAAAGAAATGTTTAATAGGGACTCGCTGAAAAAGAAAGCCATAAAATCGGGTTCTAAAAAGGATTGGTTCACTTTAAAGAAAGCGAGAAACGTAGTCGAGTAAGACTAAACTAAACACAAAATTTCTAAAATTGGTCTTGAAATTACTTTCAGTTAAGGTAAGAAACCATTGATTGTCTCGAATTTAACGAAACCAATAAACAAAATGTTTATGAGATTAACTTATTTAAAAAATTCAACTTTTCTCAAAATAATTCGCAAAATAATTGTTGACACAGATTAATGCCAGGAATGAAACATCAAAACATCACTTCTAAAATCAGTTAAAATAAGTACATAACCCTGCTTTCCGACGAAAATGTTGGAGTCCGTTTCAGGGCACAGCAGCGAGTAAAGTATAGCCTACTACAGCTCACTGCCAACTGTATCGCAGCTATAAGGTGTCTCCGACACTATATCAAACTGATTTGAGAATCACCAACCACAGAGGACACAAATTTCCACCGTCTCTAACGTTCCTTTCATTCAAAACTCGAATCGAATAGCCTCCAGTGTTGGCCACAACCGCAAGTTTTCCGAGAGTATTTTTTAAAATCCTGCAACATTTAAGGCAACATCCAAGCTTTTCGACTCACAGGGCTACTCTGATGACAAAAACTGACTTGACCTTTCCAGTATTTCATCAAGAGCTGTAGATTTCGCAGTTCAATTCTGCCTTCGCTGTAAGTTTTCACTTCGCGAGAAGCGACTTTCAAGTCATGTTTGACAGTAATGTGATTTTCCTCAACCAATCATAATTCTTTGCTACGTATAGCAACCAATGAGATTGCTGCATTTTGTATAGACAATAGATCACGTCAAATGGCTTTTTTCCGTGTTCGCCTAAATGGGCAAAGGCCGAGTTTCGAGTTATGGTGAAAGATTCGGAAAAAAAAAGCTTTATCTGTAGTAGTTTGTTTCTTTATTATGTAAAACAAATAGAGTCCATGTTGCCGTGCGTCTGTTCAGTAATACATCACAGAAGACGTCAAAATGTGGTAAGAACATCAGTGACACACTCGGCCCTCGCCTCGTGTGCCATTAATTTGTTCTTACCACATTTTGACGTCATTAGTGATCTATTACTGAACAGACGCACGGCAAAATGGAATCTATTTGTTAAATCTATCTATTTATCTATCGATCTATCTATCCATCTATCTATATATTGATTGCAACTAAATTAACAAGTTTTACGTTTTACGTTCTTACCTTAGAACAGTTAAAACACATGTGCACAAGTTTATATCTCTTATTCTTTTATCTACTCATTTATTTTTTTTTTTAATTTTCGTATTGCTATTATTTGCGTTTCCACTTACTCCTTCAACTGTGTGAGTATTCCCCTTTCAAAAGCTGGAAAATATGGTCATCGTTTGACGTCCTTTTTCCATTTATCTGAGTTCATTCCCTTGATCTTTAGAAAAGAGAAAGACACTGTGAAGTTGCTGCCAATGATGCCTTCTTTTTTTTTCGCAGCAACCTTTGAGCAACTTTCTTAGAAATTTCTCTGAGTACTTTTACAAACTTGGAGCATCTTAGGGACAAGATAAGTCGTGGTATGACCTTGTGCTTCTGAGGGCTAAGTTAAACGGTCTAGGCCTTGCCAAGTGGTCCATAAGGCCGGAGTTTATCCCGGTTTCCATACCATTGACCCTGCTGGATAATCTGCTAGCGTACCACAGAGTTACTTTCCAACATTAAATACGCCGACAACCCATTCGAACTCCTTTTCCTAAAGCACAACACAATGTTCCCAGACAAGGTTCGAACCTGGACCGCTAGATTCGAAGTTAGGCGCGCTAACCATTATAGACCAGCGCGCCCTCCACCCGAGAGCTAGAGTATGTTTTAAATATTTTTGCAAGCACATGTGTTTGGGTGAACAAATGTGTGGCCACATTGATCAATTTCTTCCTAGAGATAAATTCAATTGGACTAATGCCACTTTTCTTTGCATAGAACTCAGTTGCAAGTTATGACTTTTTGAGTGACCAGGAAATCTACAGTACTCGAAACCCTGACAGGTATGTAAGCGTCATGATACAAAGTGAAAACGTTGCGTGGCACCCTTGTAGAGTGGAAATAACTATTTAAGCAACAGACAACATTTATGCCTGATTTGGGGATAAGCATTATAAAACCTTAGAAATCGCGCGCGAGCCAAACGGTTGGTTATTTACAAGATATTTTGCGTTGACGGATGACAGACATTTTGATCGGACGGCCGAACAAAATTGTAATCAATTGTAAAATATTTCGTCACAACTGGCTGAACAAAATTTGGACTCGAAGGACCAAATACTTTGCTTAGAGCAGTAAATGTTTTGATTCAACAGGATGTATACCACATTGCGTAAACGAGAGCAGTAAGTTTAGGTGTACAATTAATTGTTATCAGTGTCTATTTCTAAATGCAATGAGGAAGAAGTACATATCGTTTGCAGGAAATAGGGAAACACAATCATAAAAATCGCCTCGCTTCTCCCAGATAGAAATTGTTCGCTGCTTAATGCGACTTTCGAAAGCGAATAAGAACATTTAGGCAGTCATTCCTCTTAAAACAGGTTTTGTTGAATGGTACAAGCCTGGCGCATTGAGAATGTTTGGAACGTTTTCAGTTCTTGTATCTGCTTGTCTCCGGTTCCCACTATTAAAATTGATTAGCACAACCTCGCGAAATAGAAAAAAAAAGAAAACAAAAAAAAATTCCTATCTTTGTTAGTGAATGTGATTGTGTTGTGACAAATGAAGGAAACACGCTTAACTGTACATGTCTTCTCTTTGTAATACAATTCTAGTCATGGAACAAAGTGTGCTGGGATCATCGCTGGAGGAAATAACTCAAAGTGCGGAGTAGGAATCGCGTTTGGCGCACAGATCTCGAGTAAGGAATTGTGAATGTGCTTTTTGGTTAGAAACATGTAGCATAATACAAACATGAAAGGAATAATCCCCAATTTTTCGTAGTCTCCTTCCACGTAAAGTCGCTCAGCGTAATTCAGGAAGCTTGGAAACTTTTTGTGTCCAGAAAGTCGCTTGTAGAAGAGTTCGACGATCTGTATATATGTTTCCTCTCTTACTCATAAGAATTTCGGCAGATTCGATCATAAAATGTTACAAAATTAAACGGCCTAGACGGTCAGTTTGTTCACGCTTCCACTCGTCTGATCTTCCTCGCGCATGTCCAACTAAAATCCAATATTCAAGAGATAGGGGTAAAAAGTACTCCCGAGTTACCAGGAGTGACCATAAGTGGCCAAGAATGACTACGAATGACCACGAATGACCACGAGTGAGACTGCACCAAAAAATGTCGGTGATGTTATTATGACGCCAGTACGAAGTCATTGTAAGGTCATTTCATCACGATAATGACATGTGCACCAAAATAAGGCTATCTACTGGTGTAGTAATCAAAGACTAGAGCAGTGTCTGTGCGATCATAATTCCATTGTTCAGTTCCGTCACAAATATTGCATGCTCATCATGTAACCTTTTTATTTGTGAAAGCGAAGAAAAATCCGAGCGACTGTATTAAACGAAGTGAGGCTCAAAACTTCAGGCGCGGACTTTGTATACATTTTCTGAGCGTCGAGCTACAAAACATTCATGCTCAGTTATTTGTTGTCGAAATTCACAGCGCCAAACTATGGCTAGTGTTTTACGGAATAGCAGATTTGCACATTGTCGTCATTTGACTACAACTACCAGAATTCCCTTCGTTTTTTCTTCATTATTTCATTTTGAATTCCCAGTGGGGTTTAAATACCAAGTCTTGATTAGCATAAGAAACAGAAAAAGTGAAGGATTCTGGTAGTTGTAGTCATGCACATCGCCTATTCATACGTACTTCCATCGGATCTAACTCGTGACTGAGTGCACGCACTCATGATGTTATTTGCCCCTACGACAGTATAGGGATGGCAAATCGATGAACAGGGAAATTCAACGCACTGGATTAGGATTGCGTTACACCATGTGAACATAGTTAGTAGAGGGGAATGGTTATGAGACTCGGCAAACTTCAAAGGTTTAAACAATAGCGCGGTCTCCGATGTTGAACAGACCCGTCACGTGACTCTGACCGTGCACAAGTTCATTCAAGATGGCGGACAGTACAGACGGTCTGTTCTTGTGGGGAGACGATTTTGAGGCCATTTTGGACGTTTTGGAAGACACTGAAGAGTTAGAGGAACAATTTGCGGTCACAGTTAGAAATGTAAGTTGAAAAAATGGTAATGCTGAGTCGAAATTTCGCATAACTCTTCTTAGTAGTCTGCTCGACTACCTATGATGTGAACGCGACTAGTTTAACTAAGGCACGTTCGATTTTTTACTTAAAATTGTACAGAGAGAGACACACAGGATTACGCGTTATTACAGCGCCGAGCTACAAACAGCCAAACAAACTCTCACAACTTCAAAAAACTCAATTGAATTTACTAACAGTGACTTTCTTTGCCATTTAAAGGTGAATAGAAATAAACTTGCGTTGACTAATCGTCTATGGAAGTGTGAAAAAAGGCGAAAGCTTAACGATTACCGCTAATTTGTTCACGAAATTAGATCAACTCGACGGATTTCGCCCGCTGTGGCGGTCCGGATAAACCAGTCAATCAGGAACCAATCAGATTGCAGGTTTTGTTGAATTTCGACCGCGCACGACCTGAGAAAAAGATAAATATGGATTATTCACCAAGCGTGGATTCAAGATGGCTGGATATTGGTCAAGTTCTTTTGTATATGTTTATGGACCGAGACAGAGTCGAGGTCCATAAACAAGCAAAAAAAGAAAAAACAAATATCCAGCCATTTTGACCTAACAAGCTTGGTCAATAAGGAAATTAATTATAAAGAAAAACAACACTAATTTCTTGCGGGACACGGCGGATAATCCCGAGCGGGCAAAACACCGCGATCTTTCCCACTCGGGTAGCCAATTATAGCGCGCAGGATTCGGTTAATTTTGCCCACTCACAGAGCTAGCCATGTAATTAATAGTATTCCGTCTTTTCTTAAGACAATAGTCCATCTTGGCTTACTACTTAACTCTCTAACTACATGCAGTTAAGTAAGTAGAATAGTGGTACTCCCACCCTCCCTCCCGTTGGTTAAGATTTAAGTCGATTACAGTGCTACCTTTAAATCTTTTTATTTTTTCGCTTGACTGCGTAGATATTGTTAGACATCTATTATAAAGCGGTCTTGTCCTCTACTTATGGCTAAATCAGGAATCGATTAACATCAGCCGACTGTGTTAATCATTGGACAAGTAAGCTATTATTGGAAGCTGTGAGATTAATGCTAGTCTGCTTCATTTCTCTCGTTAGGTATTCGACTGTACAACGACAGCACTCGCTCAACGGATCCCTTAGAAGCCAAGGCTTTGAGCTACAAGAGGGATTTGATTGACATATACTCAAACAGCTGGGGACCTGGGGACAGGGGATTTGAAGTAAAGGGACCAGGCCCTCTATTAAAAGAGAATCTTGAGAATGGAACTCGACTGGTATGCTACAACTCTGTTATTTATAGATGTTCGACAGGTTGCTGGAGAAATATGCCCTCCGTTCAATACATTCTCTTTATCTAAATGGTAGAGGAGCATTAAGTGGTGAGGTCCGTATTGGGAACTATAAATTGCGTTCTAATTAACAACAAGGATATGAATAATTCGTTTCAGCAGCACTTTAAAACAAAACGTGTTACCATTTCGTTTTAATTCAGACAAAACTGTTATTTTTTGCACTTGATCTGAAGTCAGCTATTTTCACGGCTTCGAGTCGATCAGGGCGAGTTGGAAGCAACAGCATTTTAAATTGTCAGATATCGTAAATTAACAGGTTTCTATTCTGAAAGCACCATAAATGTGATGGTTCGTAATGTTCCACTAATTCAAGAATCAATAAAGGCCGGGTTAAAAAATTACAAGAGAAAGCAATGCAACCTTTAATACTGGTAGCCAATGAAGCTTGTTTATTAATTAGCACTCGTAATTACTTTCTCGCAAACTCTTAGGGCCGTGGCGGCAAGGGATCCATTTTCGTCTTTGCAGCAGGAAATGGTGGAATAATAGGTGATAGCTGTGCGTTTAGTGGTTATGTAAACAACATCCACACCATAGCTATCTCTGGAGTGAATTGGGATGGGTCAGTACCAGCCTATACTGAGGACTGTGCTTCTATCATGGCGGTGACATATGGACAGGACATGTTTAGATATGGCAAATTCGTACCGCCCTTGGTGAGAGTTTTATTGCACTGAAAACTATTTCTGTTGTAGCGGGTCTCGATTCCAATGTTCTCAGCTCGGCCCTTTGACTTCTGTCTTACATTCTGGCTAATTTGTTTTCACCCAATTCTCACCTCTGAGCTTGTTTTACGGGTTCAATAATTGGTTATTAAAAGAGGCAAAGATTGCTTACCAGGAGTCACAGCGAACGGACCCCCTTATATAGGCAAAATAGATATGCGCGGGGTCAAGAAGTAGCGCTCGGTTAATAAGATAACATTTATGGAATCTGTAAAACTACTTTATCCTCATTTTTCAAATTTTGAGCACCTTGTTTCCGCGTTTTATTGACGAAATGCCACCGTATAATATCATATATTTTAATAGGTCACTTCTAAATGAGCCAATGATTGCACCGAGCGATTCCCAGGCACTTCTGGCACTGCTGCAGTGGCTTCTGGTATCATTGCTTTGGCCCTTCAGGCAAAGTAAGATTCTGTTTCAACTGTAATTGGCGCGCGCGCTGTCCTTTGTTCCCAGTGTATTCCAATATTCAAATTGTTAACGTAAATTTTATGGCGTAATTATATAACGTTGTCATGCATACAGTGAAAATTTAAATGTACAACCGTCGAACATTTGCAACTGAAGATGACATAGGAATGTGGAAACATGCTTTATAAAATGAAAACTGTCGTTTCCTTTTTAAAGTAAGATAAATTCTGATCAGTCAGTATCTATATGCTGTATGTACGTCAAGTAGTGCCAAGTTCGAAGGATTCTGAATGTTAAGGGTTTGGGAAAGTCCTTCTGTAAAAACAAACTTCGCTTGTCAGTGACTGGACATTTTCTCACGCTCTGGGTTCGTTGTAAGCAGCTTTCACGTTGAGTGCGTCATCTGCCTATTGTTATAATAATAAATGAATAAATGCATTTATACAACAAATGAATAAATGCATTTATAATGCAATTTTTATCGATACTCTCATAGTACACTAATAGTTTACTCGACAAAATAACCTGTAAAGAAATTCACCAATAAGCAACCAAACCGAATAAATTGATAAAAGCGAGGAAATCTACAGAACCACAATATGCATGTCTTCATATCCGAGTATCAAGTAGAAATCCTGTCTCCACGAAGGATGGCCGAATTAATGAGAGAAATGTAGGAGAAAATACATTTCAGATCCAAGATATACATTTAGAAGCCCAGTACAAAGACGTGCGATGTTCAAGTTTAACAATTATTCACGCTGTCACTCACTCAATCTTCTTCGTTCCTGATGGAAGATAGGTCGTCCACTAGTGCCCGCCACCTGACCCTATTTTGAGCAGTGCGCTTTACTTCCTGCCACGTGAGCTGTCTCTCTGGCAACTCTGCCATTCTTCTGCGCCTCCAGGTGTGTTGGGGTCTGCCTCTCTTGCGCTTCCCCTGTGGGTTGCACTCTATCGCCCTCTTGGCTATGTCTCCGCCTGGTCTCATTCGCGTGTGGCCAATCCAACACCAAGTTCTTTGTCTTATCTCCTGCTTTACCGGTCGCTGCTCTGCTTGTCTCCAGAGCTCCTCATTGCGTATTCGTCTAGGCCACCAAATCCACAGGATGTTCCTCAGGCTCTTATTGATGAGCACTTGCAGCTTCTGCTTTAATCCCCTGGTCAGCCGCCAAGTTTCAGAACCATACAGAAGCACAGCCTTCACATTTGACCCAAAGACTCTTAGTTGTCAGTGCCGTAGACCGCCATATTGGCCTCAATCACAAATGCCTGCCTTGCCTTCTCAATGCGTGCCTGGATGTCCTTGTCAGTACCTACCTTCTTACTAACAATGCTCCCCAGGTACGTGAATTCGTCCACTTTTTTGACCTGCTCCCCTTTGACGAATACACCATCGCTGCATTTGGTACCGATACACATCATCTTTGTCTTTGTAGCATTGATCTTCAGGCCTACCATTGCACCTTGCTCCTTTAAGGCTTGTTTCTTATCTCTCATGTCCTGCGCTCTGTGCGACAGTAAGGCCAGGTTATCCGCAAAATTAAGATCGTCTAAAGATGTTGTGAAGGACCACTGGATACCAAAGGCTCTCCTGGTCACCCAATCAAGGGCAACCAGAAACAGCAAGGGAGATAGCTGGTAGCCTTGTCTGACGCAAGTCGTCATGTTCAGTGGTTCGGTCCTCTGTCCATTGTGTACCACCTACGTAGAAAAACTCTCATAAATAGCTGTGATGATTTTAACTATCTTGACGGGCATCCCGTAGTGGCGCAGCAACCTCCACAATACCTCTCTGCTGGTGCTATCGAAAGCCTTCTCGGAATCTATAAAGTTGATGTACAAGGAGGACTGCCATTCAATGCTTTGTTCCACAGTAATCCTCAGCATTGCTATTTGGTCCGTGCAGCTTCGGCCAGCTCGAAACCCCGCTTGCTCCTCTCGCAGCTGTCCATCCAGTGCGGTCTTGATATGCTCACTCTTGATATGATCACTCTACAGAACACCCTAGTTACCATGTTCAAAAGCACGATGTCACGCCAGTTCTTTCAGTGGCTCAGATCGCCTTTCTTTGGCAGCTTGATCGGCAAACCTTTCTTCCACCCCTCTGGTACCTGCTCCTTACTGCATATCTGGTTAAAGAGATCCAAAAGAACCTCCTCTGACACTTCGCGCCCAGCCTTTAATTGCCTCTGGCGGTATATTGTCACATCCTGGTGCCTTCCCGTTCTTTAACTTCTTTGATGGAGTCCTTGATCTCAGCACGTGTAAAGTGACCTGTCCTGATGTTTAGTTCGTCACTTGGCTCTACCTCTGACGGGTTGGGCGGCTCCTCATGGTTAAGCAACACGCCTGCCTCATTTCTCACCGGCTTAAAAATACTCTGAAACCTCCCACTCAGCCCTCTTGTGATCTCGTGCAAAGTCTTCATATCAGCCCTCTTTCCAGCTTCCTCAGTTCTCTCGACCTCTGACTCCACATACACCCTGTTGTCTCTCCTACAGCCTCTCTTCACCGTCCTATTCAGCTCCTGGCACCTTTTACTCGCATCCCTCCTCTGCTTTCTTGTCCTGGCATCTTGTCCTGTTCTCAGTATTTTTTGCCTTCCTTCTTAGGTCAATTATCTCCGGGGTCTCCTTACTGATCCACTCCTTCTTTTTTGTCTTCCCCCGACCCAGTACCTTCTCATGATCACAGGTCTTCACGTGGCCTTGCTCGATCTGCCTCCATTCTTTCTCCATAGGCAGTTCCTCTTCCTCAATCAACTGCTGCAGAGCCTCAAATCTGTTGTGCAGCGTCAGGTTGAACATGTCCCTTATCTCTCACTTACTGACCTCAAAACGCACTTTGTAAGTTTCCCCTTTTTTACTTTGGCAATCTTTAGCCTGACTTTTCACAGCAGCAGGTGGTGGTCTGACCCAGCATCTGCCCCACACTTGACACGAAAATTCTACAGCGAACTCCTCCCTCTTTTACTAAAAGCCATATGGTCGATCTGATTCTCCGTACCACCATCAAGAGACACCCATGTCCGCCTATGACACTTCTTGTGAGGGAACAGTGTTCCACCAATCACAAACTCGTTTACCAAACAGAAATCCGCCCATCTCACACCATTGTCATTCATTTCAGCTCATGCTTTAGGTCTACCCATCACCTTCTCTCTATCCGTGTTGTCCGTCCCCACCTTAGCGTTCAAGTCTCCCATAACAATTCTCACATCCCTATGTGGCACCTGCTCCACAACTGCCTGTAGCTGATCATAGAATTCACGCTATAGCGTAATTTAAATACTATCAGACGGCTTTGCGGTCAGTGTATCACCGGTAGCTTTACCAGTCTTTTACCGATAACCTTTAAAGAAATTCACCAATAGGGATTTCACCAAGCCGAATAAATTGATAAAACATTGCAAACACTATGCACGTCACCATGTGCGGGAGTCAAAAAGCAAATCCTTTCTTGGTTTCTAACCATAACAGAAAAAGGTATTTTAGCAGTCTACGAAGCGGCTGTCCCTAGTGACACACACACACACACACATGATGGCAACTACAAGTTTATTTATCTATTCATTCGTTCGATACTTAGTTTGCTCGGTTTTATGTTTTTAAATTTAATTATTTATTTATTGCTTTTTTTGTCTGTTTGTGTTATTCTGTACATTATAGTTCTTAAAAGTTCTTAACTTTGGCTAGAACAAATAAGACTACTTTGCGTGCCGGTTTGCACACCAAATACCATGTCAGTGACTTACGGTCCGTTTTACTATCCCAAGATATTTAGTGTCAGTCTACACTGTTCATACGGCGAGCATTTGGTGACGGTCCCGATGGAGTCTGCCATACAAAGAGTTGACTGCAAAAACAAAATTGCTAATAATCTGGTTCTGTTCAAAAGTTTTACAATGTGGGAGTCCATCATGTATGTGGGTTTCTTTGAGAAAGAGTTGATATATCGATCCTTTACTCATTGAACAATGCATTTTATACTGTTTTTAGCAAAGAGTTGACGTGGCGTGACGTTCAACACTTAATTGCTAGAAGTTCAAAGCCCTTGGGTCCTCCAGTAAATCGTCAGAGTGTCAGTCGTCCCGGGACAACCTGGATAAAAAACGCGGTTGACCTTAAAGGTAAATCTGCTCATTGCGTGTTTTGGTCAAAGGTAAATTGTAAAGTTAAATACCGACCAAATTTCTTGACTTTTTTCTGCCAAATTGATAGATAGAGTTTCTTGTTATACCTCCCACCTTAAATATGTTTTCCAATTACAGGAGAACGTGTTAGGGCGAACAAAACTCACTAACTCCTTTGGGAAACAAAATCTTGAACTCTCAACTCGCACCTGATCAGATCGTGCTCCTTGAAACCGCGGAAAATTTGTGAGCTAGCTGGCCTCAAGCAAACGATTTCTTCGCAGTTTTTTCCTATTTTTGAGTTGGGAGGTTTCGCCTCGGGGAACATTGAGGGCCTTGGGGAAACAAAACTCATGGTTTGCCTTGGGGCTAGTCATTAAGTGCTTATTGTAACTATAAAGCTTGTGTCCCCGCCCAAAGAAATTGAACCCTTTTTTTCACCTTTTGCTAATTCTTAAGAAATTCGGCTTTTTTATTTCAGTGAGCAAGGACTATGGATTTGGACTGATGGATGCTGTCAAAATGATTGAATACGCGAAGAAATGGCAATCTGTACCTCCTCAGCTCTCTTGTGAAATCTACCTCAATATTGCGAAGTAATTATCCAATATCACTTATGTTTAGTCGGGTGGGAAACAGTACCAATTGTCACTGTTTATCGAGATTTCCTTGGGATCAAACAAAAACCTAACCCACCATGAGCAAAGCTTTGTATTGTATTTGTCATGGGATACAATGTTTTTCACAGCAAAAAGGAAAAGGCAATTGTCTATTCCGATCAGTATAGAAGCGTTATATAAAAAGGTCATACCCGTAGGACGGTGCAATTATCGCTGAAATTCAATAAATCCTGCTGAACACGGTTGCTATGTTATACTCAGTAACCATAAACAAGAAAGTGCGGTATTTATCCATGCATTGGCGCCTAACCCGAAAAAGGAAAGCCGAAGAAAATAAAATAAAATAAAATAAAAACGAAAAATCTAAAGACGGAAAGTTTGTGGAATGCTTCAAATGGCTTTTTTGGGTAGATTGGAGCTAATTTACCTTATATCCACGCTGAAATGTGGATGGAATGTTCAGATGGCTTTTTTGGGTAGATTGGAGCTAATTTACCTTATATCCACGCTGAAATGTCCAAAATGCATAAAACATATCTGAACCGTTTTCGCCAAAAGCTCCAGGTGTCAATGGTTTGGGCGACTACTTTTTTTTTTTTTTCTGAGCATCCAAGGATAAACCCATTCTCAGAATTGCGTCCACTTCCCAGGCCTTTGTATGTCCGAGGGTTAATGAGTTGTCTCTATTGTTTGCAACTAGTGGCGTTCCAAATACGATAAGTATTTCAACATAAAATTGCTACTTACGCTATAACACAGTTTAATGGTTTATATGAGACTGAGTCGAGTTAAATCGGGTCTCCAAGAATTGTTCGGTACACTCTTCATGTTTTCCCTGTAAGTAATGTAAGTTACTTAGCTTTATTTGTGTGTCGGAGGCTAAAAATGGTGATTTTATAACCATTTTAGTCTAAGATATATTATACAGATTTTGTCCAAAGCTTCTACGATTTCAGTCTAACAAGTTTAAGAGGTTTTGGATTGGGTTCAACTGATAGCTTAGAATTGCTTGGAATCTTAACTGACAGCCTTTTTAACTGATAGCCGAGACCTGAGAACTGCAAAATCTGCTGATAGCGTATAAAAACAAGCCAAAATTTTAACTGATAGCTAAAGAAATTGCCCAAATTCAACTTACAATAAAAATTCCATAGTTATTCAATTTTAATAGTGCGACTGACTGACACCTATGTCATGAGTTTACGTAACTAGACAAGGTTTTGTTAAATTAAACTTTGTTTCTTTCTTTCAAAAGTACCTTTGGTTTAGATTTTCCCCCGCGTGGCGACTTACGCGTCACATTATATCTGAAGCAAGACGATTGCGGCATTCAATACTTGGAACATATGCAAGCAGAAGTCAGTCTAAGTTTTCCCCGTCGAGGTGACCTGGAAATGGTTTCGAAATCACCGAACGGAACTCAGTCCAAACTGTTTTATTCCCGGACGTTAGACAGTGTGGCCGGTTTCAAGACCTTTAAAAATTTGACAGTAACCAGTTTACATTACTGGGGAGAAAATCCTGTCGGACAGTGGAATATAACGATACACAACACCAAACCTAGGAGGAACACTGGAAAAGGTAAAACATAAAACAAAATGCCTGGGTAATTAAATTATTCTTTGTAGATGTAATAGATAGTTGATATAATAGTTAACAGCTAAAATTGCCGGTCGACGTCAATAGTACGCTGGACAAAACTGTTCTGGATCGACGTTTTACAACATTAAAGTAAAACAAGCAAAGCGGCGCAAATAATCTTGTGATTGTCTTATCAGCCAGCTGGAAGTTACAAACTCCCCTTGAGCTTAGAGGATTGACGAGCCAATGTCTCGAGAAGTTCAAAGACTCTTCGCAGTCAATATATACACACAAGGTTAAACCTTGTCAATATCTACACACAAAGTTAAACCTTAAGTCTTTCAAACAGCTATTAGCAATGACTCCGTTAAACTTCGGGAGGAAGAAGGGGCCTAACCAAGTTTTACACAAGGAGGCTCTGCCCAAAGGTTCAAATCCTTTCCCTTTTCTACAGTCTATAGTGTAGAGTGTATACTGTTTTTTTTTTTCTCCAGAAAAGGTTGCTCTTTCATACAAATGTAGCTTCCAGCTTGAAACCCCTTTCACAAACCTACAGTAAACCCGTTACATCTCTTTTCTGGGATGAATTAGCGATGAATGTTTAAAATCCCCGCCTGTTTGTCATACCTCCCGCTTGATAAAAAATGCACCTTGAGTCAAGAATAGGGACCCTCCCCCCTCCCCCGCAGCTTGAAACAATACAAAATATAAAGGGTATTGCAGATTGTAATGTAGACAATCAAAATAGGAATATTTTTTTTTCCTTTGGAAACGGAAATCACAGTATTTTATTCCTATCTTGGCAACTAGCAATGCAGAAATGTTCAAAACGATTGTTGACATGTACAATGAAGGTTTCTTTCAACTTTTGATTCCGATTGTTTACATATCGATCTCGTTTCTACAAGGTTCATAAAATTATACGTACATCACCACTATCCCTGTCTGACATGGCTTGTGTTTGGCAAGATTGGACAGTAGATTTCTCTCGCAAGAAGTAGATCTACGCAGTCTCTTGGATGCTAAATTGTCTAATATCCATCAATTAAATTTTAGGGCATATTTTACTCAATCGTGGATGCTGACTTGTATACCATTCATGAAGAAATGTTCACTCAGGTCGAACTGCATAGAATGACGAAATGTAGTGAACAACCTAAGACAACAAAGTTTAAAGATAAAGCAGTTTGAATGTTTTTGCTTGGAGTAAGCTTAACCATTTTTTAAAACATAAAATTAAATCACGGGTTTGGAAAATTCGAGCACCGCCAGAATTTCAATGTGTACGTAAAAAAAAGAACACAATACAGAGACAGGCTACCTTGGGCTTACCTTGGACTCTGCAAGGAGAGAAAGCAAATGGAAAACCATCAAATTCTCTAACCAAGAAAAAAGCTATGAGCCTAATATTCACGTCTATTTTCCTGACTTTGACTCTCATCAATTCTTTGACCTTGCTGCCGCGCTGTTGTGACCCACACATGACCGCAGTCATAAAAGACCTCTCTCAGCTTTCATCTATGTGTAAGCAAAAGCCTATAGGCAAAATACTACATATTTACAAAAGCGAAGCTTATTAACCGCCAAAATGGCCGCTCTCAACTCTGGAGGTCTTCGAGAAATTCGTACCCAAGCTCTCCACGATGTAGGCCAAACGTTTACATCTGAGTGAGTGACACATTTGCATATTCTGCGCCATAAGAATGGTCGTTTCTACGCTTCGCGTATCCACGACTAAAAAGGTCACATTTGAAGTGTTGTTTTGCGCAGAACACAATTACGTGTTTGTGTATTTTTTGACAAGAATTTGACAAAAAAGCACGAGAAAGACTTGACAACTTATTTGGCCACTGAAATGCGGTTCTTTCTTCAGACTTTCATTTTCTTTAAAAAAGTCTTTAAACTGTTCTTGCCACTAGATTGGTCTTCCACCTGTTTTGTTCGGGTAAAACAAGAAGAAATCACTGAAGGAAGAAAAGCCGGCAAGGCAAGCAAAACAAAACCACCCCCCTCCCCCCTCTTAGCTCAAGGTCTGGATCCACCATTGCTTTATGCTTGTTTTATTTTTCTTGTCGTAAAACCTCGATCCAGCACAGTTTTGTCGAGCGTACTAGTTAGGTAATGAAATTAAGTGAAGTTGTAAAGCACTGAAAGCGAATAAACTTGAATTAATAAAATACTGAATCTAATCCTGGCTAAAAGGAGAGAGATATATTAGAGAAAATGTGGCGTGGAAAGAAAAGCAATACTTGAGTCATAACCATAAAACCAAAATATTGCTTTAAACTGACACGAACTAATTCAGTGTTTGCCCATGAAAGCAACGCTGCAGACTATATAAAGCCTAATTTTTGTTTTGTTATCTAGAGGTATAAAATCAACAATAAAAGCAGAAATTTTTTTCTATACGATCAACAATACAGCGGCTAAGCTGAGCCATTTGCACTTCAAATGTCGTTGTATCTATAATTTTGCTTCCAATCAACAGCTCACCCGTTGACTCTTGTTTCCCTAAACAGGTCGACTACGAGGTTTGAAGTTAATCTTTTACGGAACTAAAGACGACCCTCTTGCATATAACAAGCATGTTGACAGAGGGACAAAGAGTATAGAGACAGTCGATATCTACCGTCGCGAAAAAGGTCAGTAATGTAAAAAGAATGAAACTCTTTCTGATATACGTAGTTAATGAATGGAATTGAAATTTTCTGAGCATTGTCACTCAAACAATGACTAGGAATGACGAGGAAGAGAGCCTCCTCAAAAGGCAACGAATCGATCGAGGAAAGACAGTATTTCCAGCATTGAAAGGCAAAGCACGAGAAAAGATTAGAATAGGGGGAGATGGAGTTCCAGGCTTCGAGTCAAAGTTTACTGTTTTATGACTTTCCTTGTTTGCGAACGGATTTTTCTTTTTTTTTTTTTAGTAATCCTCATTCACGGAAGATACTCTCAGTGGAGCTATTGGAGCTTTTGTAGCCAGTAATGTGGTGAAGGAACTCAGCAACGTTCTCGTTACTGCACAAATTCTCGACCGAAAAACGGCGGAAGAGACTGCACCAGCCTAGGACCCGAAACAGAAACAAGAGTTTGTTACAACCGCAGACGGTGCCAGGTATTATTATTGTCTCATTGTTTTATTTCCAATTTTAACTTCACAAATATTTTTATTACTCATCTTACATATTTTATGCATTTCTACGTTCGTGATATTTTCTTTAGCTGTGAAGAAAAGTATTAAATCGTGTTATTTGGGTTGGACAGCTCGGTTTTAAATTGCCCCTCGGACTGCGGGTACAGCCACCGCATGCATGGACTTCCGCCTCCCCTTATTTAAAGCTGCAAAAGACAAATTATGTAAAACGCGCTACTTTTTACGTGACACGAGTTCTTATTTGCGTGTTCCTCAGAATGAAAAAGCAATTAGCAGATTACAGAATGTCTAGCATTAAAAGGCAAAGTACGAAAAAATAAGATTAGAGTAAGGAGTGAACAGATGTGGCCTAAAGAGAAGGTTCCGAGTATAGCGTCCAGGTTTACTCTTATAGTCTTTCCTTGTTTACAAACCTATTTTTGCATTTTCAGAAATCCAGATCAACGGAAGATACTTACAGTGGAGCTACTGGAGCTCATGTAGCCAGCAATGTGGTGGAGGAACTCAACGACGTTCTCGTTACTGCACAAATCCTCGACCGAAAAACGGAGGAAGAAACTGCAACAGCCTGGGACCCGGAACAGAAACAAGAATTTGTAACATCCATAGGTGCCAAGGTAAACTTTTTAAATTCTTTTTCGTGCGATCATATACTGAAACCGCAGAGTTATACGACCATACACCTCATCATAAACCCTACTTAACGGGGTAGGAGGCTATTCAGGCCCTCATCAACAAACGCTCGTATTTTAAAGTCATGAAAGTAAAGAACGCTAAATCCGTAACTTTTCATCAAAGTTATACAAGAACAAATTGGTATGATATGCCATTGGTCGAAGGTCTTTGATCTGGGGATAGCGTAGTTTGATAGGAATCTTTTTAAAAAAAATTATAAATTGCTGAGTTTTGTTTTTTTTTTTTTGTTTTTGTTTTTGTTTTTTGTTTGTTTGTTTGTTTGTTTTTTATTTTGTCATGCCACGGAGAAGTAAAGTTGAAACCATTAAACAAAAGAAGTCAAGAATTTGATTTAAAATGTTCCGTAGTCCAGTTTTCCGTCACAAATGTACTTTCAAACAAACTTTCACACAAATTTATACAGCTCAGTATGGTAACGAGAGTCATATTTGTACTCTGGTGAGCGCCCAGAAATCAATAAAGATATATAGAATTTACTGACTAAAAAATCGTAAAATCCAAGTTATCCAAGTATAATGAAATAATAATTCTAGGTTATAGAGTTTTTGGAACAGTTTTGGTCACAGTTGATGTTCGAAAGCTTAAGGTGTTGTGTCAGTTTCTATTTAAAATGAAGTGGTTTTTTTAAGTCAGCATTTTGCTCATAACACATTCTCATTTCCTTCAGCCTGCAGTGACATGAATAGTGGCAGCAATTGTCAATTCTACTTTAACAACGGTCACTGCTCCAATCCTTCTGTCAAGAAAATGTGCAGGAAGACTTGTGGCGTTTGTCAAGGTAATTGTTTAACTGAAGATTGCTCGGCTTCTGTTGTTATACTTACATGCATGCAATCAACCAAATAATTACCTTGCAAGAAGCTCTCGTTGGTGACTTTGTGACATTTAAACAGAAATTCAAAAAATCTAAGATGGCGTCTTTTTGAAAATAATGACGTGAGCTCTCTGGACCAGTTTTGGTCACAGCTGATGTTTTACTCCTGAAAAGGTGTTGAAGCAGTTTTTACTTAAAACAAAGTGGTCCTTTTTAAGTCAACATGTCGCTGATAACACTTTCTCGTTCACTTTAGCTTGCAGTGACATGAGTAGTGGCAGCAATTGCCAATTCTACCTTAACAACGGTCACTGCTCCAATCCTTCTGTCAAGAAAATGTGCAGGAAGACTTGTGGCGTTTGTCAAGGTTTGTCTTTTCAATATCTTTTAAGTTAATATCAGCACTTTAGAAATATCTTAAAGCATTAGAAAAGCCAGTGCAAATTCGTCAATATAGATGTTTACACAGTGATCAAGAGGGCGTCCTCTCAGGGTCTCATCTAAAACTACTCTACAGCAACTGCAAATGAGAAAAAAAACTCCGTTGCTGACTGTTTCCTCGTGCTATTTGACTCTCTAGTTTTATTACTTTCTCGAACGCGAAGCGACTGACACTAAGTTTGCATTTAAACCGAACGACGGTTAAACTCCACTCAAATTGAATAATAATCAATAGCGTAAATAACCCCAGCGGTTCACACATTCTGCACGCATCATAGCTTAATTATTCCGAGTGGTTGACACATTCTAGACGCAACTAGTATTACAACACTGACATAACTACCACGCCATGCTTTTGTCACTGCTGAATAATTTCTTGTCAAAAAATATCTTTTCTCTACTTATTATTTCTATTGCACAAATTTAACTGTTTAAGTGAGTATACGGTTTCCCGCCTACCGCCATCCCCTATTTAAACCTCGAAAGGACGAATCCTATAAAAGGCGTGGGCAGTGCCTTAGGCTACTTGTTTACATAAATAGAAAGTTGTTATTTGCATGCTTTTTAGAAAGAAAATACAATTGGCAGATTACAATATTTTCAGCATTGAAAGGCAAAGTACGAAAAAGGATCAGGGTGAGGAGTGAATGAAGGGGAGCAAGGAGAGAGAGTTAAGAGTATCGAGTCCAAGTTTATTGGTCGTAGACTTTCCTTGTTTACACACGGATTTTTTTTATTTTCAGAAATCCCCATTGACGGAAGATACTCTCAGTGGAGTGACTGGGGCTCATGTAGCCAGCGATGCGGTAGAGGAACTCAACAACGTTCTCGTTCCTGCACAAATCCCCGACCGGAAAACGGAGGAAGAGGCTGCAGCATCCTGGGACCCGAAACAGAAACAAGAATTTGTAACGTCCGTAGGTGTCAAGGTAAACTTATTAAATTCTTTTTCGCTCGTACAAGCCACAGTGCACACACTGAAACGTGGTCTATAAAAAAATGAAGAGCCTCGTTAAGTTTAAAAGTTGTAAAATGTCAAGTTCTTAGACGGTCTTACATCTGATGAAACTAAAACTTCAGAAGGACTAGTAATTTTTTGTTTTGAAAAATGATCACGTCACGTGAAAACCGCCAATAGTTTCTTTTGTTTTAATCACATGTGTGTAATCAACCAAAGAATAGGCCATTTTGCTGATGCAAATATTTCCTAGTTCCATTCCCTTGTGGGGGCAAGAAGTGATCACTCGGCCAAAAATGGCCTCGTTAATTCATTAAATACATCAAATTTTGCCCCCACAACGGACTGGAGCTAGCATAAGCAAAATGGTGTATTGATCTTTGAAGAATTTGTAACGTTTTATATAATTCATAAAATCCAATGTGGCGTTCTGTTTGGAAACGGCAATGGCGTCATTGTTTCATGTTGTGTGGTTTTTGGACCAGTTTTAGTTCAGGGGTTCAAATCCCGTTGATTCTTTTCTTAGGCTTTAATTTCAGAGCTGTTAAAGCTGTGTATATAACTGCGATAATCAATCATGTCTTCAGTATTGGTTTACAGATGATGTTTGATAAATCAGTTCTATTTAAAAGTCACAATATCGCTCATAATACTTCAGCTTGCAGTGACATGAATAGTGGCAGCAATTGTCGATTCTACTTGAGCAACGGTCACTGCTCCAATCCTTCTGTCAAGAAAATGTGCAGGAAGACTTGTGGCGTTTGTCAAGGTAATTGTGTAACTGAAGATTGCTCGGCTTCCGTTGTTATACTTACATGCATGCAATTAACCAAATAATTACCTTGCAAGCAACTCTCGTTGGTGACTTTGTGACATTTAAACAAAAATTCAAAAAATCTAAGATGGCGTCTTTTTGAAAATAATGACGTCATTTCAATAACATATCTCGTCATCGTTTATGTTGTGAGCTTTCTGTACCAGTTTTGGTCACAGCTGATGTTTTACTCCTGAAAAGGCGTTGAAGCAGTTTTTACTTAATACAAAGGGGTCCTTTTTAAGTCAACATGTCGCTGATAACACTTTCTCGTTCACTTCAGCTTGCAGTGACGTGAATAGTGGCAGCAATTGCCAATTCTACTTTAACAACGGTCACTGCTCCAATCCTTCTGTCAAGAAAATGTGCAGGAAGACTTGTGGTGTTTGTCAAGGTAATTGTTTAACTGAAGCTCCCTTTGTTTGTTCCGTGTTGTAATTGCTGGCACTCAGTCGACTATTTAATTAGTCAGTCAGTCAGTGAGTCAATAAATCAATTCATCAATTCAATCAATCATTCATTTACTAAATCCTAGTTTTAATTATTGCCAAAGATACTAATTTCCAAACATTAAAGGTTACGTTGCTTCAATTTATGAGATCTGCTTACTTTTAGAAACAGACTTCTTCAAATTAGCAACAGGCTCCTGCTGTTTATCATTAACACACAGTTCAACAATCATCTCAGAATTCCTCTTATCATGACGACCTTAGTAGACTTTAGGCGGCTGAAAACAGTTTTCCAGTATTTTTCAGCACTTGTAGTTTTATGGATCTATTTTACCATTCTTGTTCAGTTAAGACGATAAGAGTTCTTATCATATGACCCGTACGGCCCCGCGCGCAATTTCCCCTGAAAACCATTATAAAAAAGTTCTCGTATGAGGGCCGTACGTGTCGAAGTGATAGGGCCGGAAGAACCCGTACGGCCCTACTAGAAATGCGTACGGCCCTACTAGAAACGCGAACAGCAAAATCGATGGGAGTTAATGACAAAAACAATTTTTTTTGCTGCAAAAGTTTGTTCTCTTCAAGATGAGTGATGAAAGTTAACATTCTGAGAGTGAATTCTACTATCCAGGCGAATTGTCCGATGCAGAACTACTCCGAAAGCTTTGAAAGAAAGTCAACACTCCTCACAAACAACTTTCTCAGAAGCCAACAACAAGCAAACCTGTAGGTGTTCAAGAAAACAACTTTTCTGGATGAACTGTCCGATAATTAACCTTTGGAATAAGCAAACAGTCTTGAGGCGAAACTTCTTTCAGTGGAAAGCATCAAAGAATTCATCGTGGGTCAAAAGCAAGAAAACCAGCAACGCGAAGAAAACAAAGTACGTATAAGCTTAAATCAGTTAAAGTTTTTCCTCGAGTTTCCAGAGTTTCTGGGAGAAGTTGGTTAAACCAGAGAAATGACAAACATACCTTGTGTACAGGAGGATAAATTGCTCTGTAGTTTCTACATCAGTGTTGTTTGAAGAGACAAAACTGAGTACGAACACAAGTTCATTACCGTACAGTTCATCCAGAAAATAAAACTCGCTTGTGTTTTTTGTTCGACAAAAAGCTTGAAACGACGCCGACATTTTCTTGAGTCCTCAGATGAAGAAGATTTGTGAACAATTTCAGTGAAGCGTGAAGCGAACTTTTGTCCCTCGCTAAGTTTTTGATAGTTTTGACATATTGTTGACAGCTTTATATCAACTTTCTGTTGGCTTTTTAGCATGAATTGTAATTGTGGACTTTACATGAGAAAATGAGTCGTGTTTTTCGATGAATGGTGAGTTTCTTGTTCGACGCGAAGAAATAAGTGACAAGTTTTTTATTGTAGTTGTTCCGCGCGCGGCCGTCTGATGTTATGTAATCGCGTCCTATTAAGGTTCAAACAGAATTTTCAAAATTTTCAACACAAATGGTCATATGATAAAATGCTCATTGACTGAGTAAGGTTGGGCCGAACGGAATAATATTTGGCTCTCGTCAGAACGTACGGACCTCGCTGCGCTCGGTCCGTACGTCCTGACCTCGAGCCAAATATTTTCCCGTCCGGCCCTCCCACTCAATCAATAAGTACATATTATTTATGTCATGCCCAGTCATTAAGAAGTCATGATCGTTTTCTCGATATTATTAATTACAGTGGCAATGGTACAATCTGTAAGAAACACACGGCCCTTAGTTTTTGCTTTAAGAGCTTATAATTTAAAAGAAGATGAGTCCGGTAACCTCCGCATTTTTTTATTATCGCATTGTAATCAGCAAGACACGCCTCAACTTTTTGCAAAGCCAAAACAGAAAATTTTTAGGAGTGAGAACTCAGAGCCACCTTCTATTTTCGAAAACTTAAGGGGCCCTGAAAACCCTCCTACCTTTTTCACACAAAGCGAAAAATTGCGCGAGGAGTCTGTTTCAAAACAAAAGAATCACTGTGCCACTTCAAAGTCTAATCAAATTAAACTGCGGTTTAACTTTCCGACGTGGAGTCTGCAGAAATATTGGAAAAGATTCCACACGTCAAGTAGTTTAGAAAATCTCTGATAAAAATTCCTTTTTTAAGAATCGCTATTAATGTAAGACATTAAAATCCCGCAGAAGACACAAAAGTTTATATTTAAGTCCCTTCCCAGTACGTCGGAGAAATTTGAAAACGTCGTTCCACTCTGAAAACATAAAAATGTTACCGCCCACACACTAGGCTGCGGAAATTTTGGATTTGTGTCTGAGGAAAATCACGATTATCGTGACGTCATTGTTGTTAAAAACATTCTTTTTCAAAATGTTTTCCGTCCACAATAAAGCGCAAATTGTCCTAGTTTGAAGAGCGATTTCGAAAAGCTACGGTTTTCATGACGGATTACTGTGGACGGTAGGCCTAACCCTAAAATAAATCTACGTTTTGAAATTCTCAAGCGTAGTGTGGACGTGGCTTAAGTTGAAGTTTCTGGGCGTGCCGCTAGATTAGCGTCTACCTTGTTTGCTTGTTTCTGACCGTGGGAACAAGATTCACTGATTCGTCAGTTTTAATCGCAAACACTGAAAAACAGAAGTGCGTAGTTACCATTTGTAAGTAATATATCAAACACGAAAGACTGCGTTTGACCACATTTCCAAACACCGAGAACAGAGTTGAAAATACGACGTGCAGTGGAGTATTTTGGACGAACCACGAGGTGTTTGGAAATTTGATCAAACACTGTCTCGAGTGCGTGATATATCTTCTCAATAGGACCTAAAAGTAAGAAGAAAACTGAGAAATAAAATCGTTAACTCTATGCTAATTAAGATCAAATATTCAAACACCGGCAGGGTCATGATTTTCTTTCTTTAAACTTCATGAATTATTAATGAGTTTGAGAATAACAAATAAAAAAGAAAAACAAAAGCGTTCTCATTCTCAACTGGTCGTCCGTATTTTCTTTGGTTTTGGCAAAGAAAAACACTTCAAATGAGTATCGATTCCAAAGAAACGGTCCACGAGAAGACATTATTAAACGTAATCAGCACTACTTGATAGAGACTTATCTTGCATCTACAAAGTGTAAAACCTTGTTCGAGCGTAAACTGCTTTTACATACTTCTTTTCCGTGAGATACACGTAATGCATACATTATCTGAGCTCAGATCATAGCGGAGCTCCGGCGGCCCGAAGGGCCGCCAAGCGGAGCCCCATACTCATATAGGAAAGAAAAGGAAACCCATGAGTTGATTTTCTCATGGTTATCATGGCTAGCGGTATTGCTCGTGGGC
>Ga0126338_10000309_pt1 | contig 24524 bp, 17 predicted proteins | sample OrbCmetagenome_2_FD_92529 | JGI IMG/M metagenome (GOLD analysis project Ga0126338, IMG submission 92529) | Coral microbial communities from Petempiche,Puerto Morelos, Mexico - Orbicella C C metagenome | ecosystem: Host-associated > Invertebrates > Cnidaria > Coral | place: Petempiche,Puerto... | reverse complement strand
TATGTAAATGTAGTCGATGCAAAGTGTAGGAAAACATTTGCCAGTAAACCACGATTGGTTTTGGCTTTGCTTCTGGGAACGTAGTTCCAAAGCAAATGCGCAAAATTTTTAGTTACTCAAGTGACATCCATCCTAAACGTCAATGTTGTCCGTTTCGCAAATCTTTTTTTTTTCCTTTTATAGAGGTGGATGGTGGCTACTCGGCGTGGAGTATGTGGTCCATGTGTAGTGCCACATGTGGCGAAGGAGTCAGAATGCGAAGCAGAATCTGTAATTCACCTCCGCCCAGAAAGGGAGGAAAACATTGTGCCAGTCTGGGAAGCAATTACGAAACAGCGACATGCAATGAGGCCGAATGTCCAATAGGTACTTTGACATGTTAAAAGAAAGTTGAATATCATTTACATTATCTAGTTTCCATTTGGTCTACTCCCCAAATGCGTCTTTCTGTGATACTTCCAACTTCTAAAACGTAATAGGAATATTGGTAGTATCTGGACTAAGTGAACCTAGGCGTGCACGATGGTCCCGGTTAATTTTTTGGCAAGTTGAGCTAAGTCACTCCAATATGGCCCGCTTCGAAATGGAACAAATCTAAAATGATTTCAAAGATCCTGAAGATACATTTTGGGGGAAAAACAATTCAGAAGGTATCGTAAGTCATTGAGAAAGTATTTTTCTAAATAACCTTGAAATTGGAAGCGAGAATTCTAGCTAAACGGTCCGCGATATTAACACCGTTATTCAAATGCTACTTAAATATCTTTGGGATCGCCAGTTTAACGTTTGAATATAGTTTACAAAAAGAAAAATAAATGAAAGTTTTAGCTCATACAATAATGTCCAATTGTTTTCAATTAGCAAAAGAAAAGAAAAAATGGGGGCAGCTTTACTGAGATCTATTACTAGTCAATTAGTATAAATCTATTCGCTTCATATCCATGAATGCCGTTCGCTGATTAGCTACCCAACTCACTATCTATTCTGTTGTAGGTAGTGAGTGGCTTTGCAGTTTGCGGTTTTAACAAAATGACGGCCTCTTTTCTGCGTTTTCGAAGTGTCTGTGAAGAGGATTTGGATAAAGTTTTGAACGACTAATAGATTTATACTAAAACATTAGTTTATTCCCTCTGGATTTCATAATCTAATTGTTAAAAATATATGCAAAGCATTCAATCTTAAGTATTTCTTCTTTAATACCCGTGCTCACCAACTTCCAAAGCTTTCCTGGTAGGTTACATTACATGAAATGTGCTATGTCTTTTTTTGTCAGTACCATCACCATGCGAACATAAGAAACTGGACGTGTGCCTCATCGTTGATTCGTCTAAGAGCGTTGGTGTTCAGAATTTTGTCCGTGTGAAGACCTTCCTGATCCAATTCATTCACCAGTTTGAGCCGGACACACACTTCAGTGTTATTACCTTCTCTAGAAAGCCCATCGTACAATGCAAATTCGACTCACCTCAGTGTCAGTCTCCAGACGCAACCCACGGTCTCATTTCAGAGATACCTGACAAGGTTTCCTGGGGCACTGCAACAGATAGAGCCTTAGTCGCTGCCGACCAGATTGTGTTTACGCGGGAGAATGGCGAAAGAGCGGATGCTGCCAACATCGTCGTGGTTGTTACGGACGGAAGGACGATGAAGGGTTCTCTGCCATTTAACATTACCGTCCCTCCATTAAGGGTATATATACGTGTTCTGTGGTAGACAGTAACTAGCAGCTGGCTCACTGAGTTGCAGCCTTGAGGCCATTAAGCACGGTTTCTTCCCTAGATAGGAATGTCTCAATCGTCCGGTTACCCCTGGGGATGCTGTCAGTCAGGGAGCCAAAATAACCCGGTTCCGAGAAAGAAAGAGAATCTGAGAGGGTTTTAAAAGTGTCTTGTCTAATAACTCAGTACAATGGCCCCAGCCAGTGTTTGAGCCCGGACATCCAGATAAGGAAAGCAGCAATCTCCTTCAGATCAGGCCAACGCACCCCTTCCCCCACCCCGATATGAATGAATTCCGTAACTTGAAATTTTAGATGTTTCTCTGTCTCACAATGGTTTGCAAATCAATTATAGGAAGGAAAACAAGCTAAGGTGTTAGCATTCGGTGTTGGCCCATCCATACGTGAAGAGGATCTTAACGAGATGGCAGGAGAGAAGAATTGGTTCTACGTGGAACAGTTTGAAGAGATGAAATACAGAATCTATGATATTCTAGAGACGGCTTGTGGTAATATCACCTCAGTAAACGGCGTACCAACAAGCTTGTAGGTATGGTATGTTCAGAAGTGTAACCAATCCCAAGCCGTTTCCGTTAAACAGAAACAAAGAAAAAACCAATTTGTTCTTATCAAGCGACAGCGCATATCCAATTGACCTATCTAGGTTTCGACCTTTTTCCTTGCAGAGCCAGAGAACGAGGACTTGCAGACGACGGTTGGGCGAGCGGGTTATATTCCTTTCACAAGATAATTCAGTGGGTTCAGGCTGATCAAAGAAAAATAAACGACTTGTGGCCTTTCGACTATTGCGGGATTACGTTTTACCAGGGAAGTGCAAGGGACATTCCAATTTATATTTTACATGGTATAACTGCAGTGACTTGAATAAAAGCGATGGTTATCATTGTTAGTTTCAGTTCTCTCTCGATGTTTCATTCTACAATTTAACTTGATTTCCTAATTAACTAGGCCGATCGGTCTAAAAACCTGCTAAAACTAAATATGTCATGCCAGGGATAAATTCCAAACGGAAATACGAAAATTAGCAGTCGTGGCTCACCTTCTCCAAACTGCGAAAAATTTGGTCATTTTACGTTGAAATGCATAGCCACTGTGCTGCTCATTGATACTTTTGTTATTGACGTTCCCGTTGCCGTCGTGGTTTGCTTCAAGCTCCCTATACTATGAAAGTCAACTGGACGTTTAGGTCAGAGGTCCCCATTATTCAATTTGTACTATAGATTCGCTTTTTATCACCCTTTTAATAGTAGGTAGTGTCCTCAATTAGTGGTGAGCAACTGCTAGTATTTACCGGCAATCGCAGACAAGATACCTGTAACGAGATTCCCGTAGCAATCTTTCCCGTGCTTTAACATCACGGATGCCGAATATTAAACAGTCACACAACATCTCCTCGGGTGTGATAATGTCGGACTCGCAGCCTTCGGCGAGTTTTCTAAGTGCCGTTTTATACTGGTCATAGCTCTCGCCTGCTTCCTGAGACTGCTTATGAAAGCGATAACGTTCGAAAGTGATGTTTTTGCGGGGTTGATAATAATCGGCGAAATGTTGCGACACTGGCTCAATTTTATTCTTGTTTGCTTCATCTTCCCAGTCGAAGGTAGAGTAATCATTTCTCGCGTCCTCTCCAATGACTGTCAGCAGTATAGCCACCTGTATTGGCTCGGAATTTTTGGTTCGCTCTGTTGCAAGTGCATAGTTGCTACAGGCAAGACGAAACTGTTTCCATTTCTCTGCTTCATTACCATCATGAATCTCGAGCGGAGGAGGTGGCGGTAACGTAAATCCAGTGGCCATGGTTAATTGTGTGGTTGTGGGTTCGCTTCTCGTTGTTCCAGCTATCCCACCGCTGTCACCATATAAAGATGTCATGTACAGGACAATAATTGCTTATGATTGTGCTTTAATCTTCGAGAGCCATCGTGCGGCTTCCCATCTTGCCCACTCAAGTAGCCAATCACAATGCAGGATTTGGTTCATCTTGCCCACTTGCAGTAGCAAAATAATAAAGTGATTTATCCAGTAAACACAACACGTGGTTATACCCTAGCTTGTTGTCAAACTCAGTTCACTCAACACAGGGGCCAAGGCACTTGTCATTGGGTCACCGCTACCTGTGTGTATAGTCTCTGTTATATCAGCAAGCTGTCTCTGGCTTGAATGGATATCAGCTACTAATTCCTGATCCGTGCTCCAATCACTTTGTGAGCATGGCCGAGAGGCTTTGGACACGAGGAGCACCAACAGTCCACGAGTCCCGGGGTATTCAATCGATGGAATCGATAATCGATGACAATCGATATCAATCGATGCCAATCGATATCAATTAATCGATCGATATTGATAATCGATGACCAATCGATGGCGAAGATTCGTGTGGTTATCGATTTGTATCGATTATCAATACCAATCGATAGATAAATTGGTATCGATTGGTATCGATTGGTTGCAGATTGACGGAACCGGAATCGACGCATAAAAACACAACTTTGTACGTAGTACAAATTACAAATTGTACGGATTGTTTGTTACAGTTTTAATAAAAAATAATAATTCACTAAGACAGAAATATGTGCATGTAGTGGCCGAAGAGGATCCACAAGCTCGGACTGTAGGTGGCCGAGCTGTCCACGATGGTTCACAACTTTAAACGCGTTTCCGCGTTCTCCCCTCTTCTTGTTTGCAGTGAACACTTCGAATTCACCGACGTTGACCTTAAAACGGCAAAGATGATAGCCTTCGACGATGCACTCTATATTCAGTAAAGCCTCTATTCGGACGTCTTGCGTAGACATTATGGCACGGAAAGGCAATGACGGGCAAGTGGGTAATTCACGTACACGTGCAACGGGGGTATATTCTTTGCGTTGAGAAGACTGGGTCGGAATTTGTTTTACCAATTTCGTCCCCAGGGCTTCCTAAAAATGGCGGATGATCGGACAGGTAGCGTGCGTGACGTCTGTTCGAGGTTGCTGAGCCAATCGATAGCAAGTGATGAATGGTTTATGTGTGGTTATCGATTGGTCATCGATTGGCCGATACCAATCGATACCAATTAACTAATTTTATCGAATGATATCGATTGATCGATTGAATTTCCGACCATCGGTTTCCATCGATTGGATACCCCGGGACGGGTTTGCACAGTATCTTTGTCGTCTGATAAGAAGCCTCGAGCTGTTCGCAACATGGGATGCTTGCTCATAGCGAACCCTTTCATGTACATGGCGATGTTGGAGATTTCATCACTCAACAGATGTCGCAAATTCTGGAACCACTTCGGATAGCCAACAATTTTCTCAGCATCCGAAAGAGCTCTTGTCAAATCGTCTTGTCGAGAAGACCAGATAAGTCTCCTTATAAAAAGACATGCGCATCGAGATTGCCTTGAGAGGAGAGTAGAATTATGTTGCAGCAGCCTACGTTTGGAGTCATGATAGCTTCTGATGAAACGAAAAGCTAATAGCAATGGTTTTCTTACCTTCGCAAGGCTGCCAACGACCGCCATTTTGCATCTTTGAACTTATGTCAGTGGTAACATAACAAACAGGTTGACACGTCATGTAAAGTTATATTGTTGAATCACTGAGGCTCTTCAAATTTAATGTTTAATTCTAAAGGTTTCCCACAAGGTGCGGGAAATCAGTCATGGAGGGTCGATTGGACTAGTTGGCAAGCAGAGCAAAGAAGAAAGGTAACGTAAGAACAAAGAATGTATGAATATATAAGACGAATGCGTTTTCTTCTCCATCTTCTTTTTTTATTCATTGTTTTCTTTTCTTTTTTCGTTTTTTGTTATTTTTTTGTTTTACTCACCACTTGATTAACTTTCTTTCAGGGGTTAAATTTAGCCAGAAAATTAGTGGCGAAGTAAGCGAAGAAAGGGGCGAAAGGGCAAATCTTTTTAAAGCAGACGCTTATGCGTGTCATTTGTCACTCGTAAATTTTCCGTAAAACCACAAATTCTGGCTCAACAAAAATTGGTGTCTATAAAAGTAAACCGATTACTCTTTATTAATTAATGCCATATTAAATTAATTAATGCCACATTTTTTAAATTTTTGTTTTAATTTCATAAGGCTTTGATTTCATACAATACGGAAGATATGTCCTTTCTACTGAAAAGCCATTATGTATATTCGACATGTTGAAATAGCACAAAGCTTTCGCGACATTTCCTCAAACACAGTGAACTTCAAGGAGTGACACTTACGAATGACACGGATGAATTACCTGGATGAATTTCGAAGATAACAAGCGAATTTTGCGATGCTATCGCAAGATTTAAGAAGACTGAGAGGACAGTGGCTGCTTTTCAACAAGAGAGTATTGTGCGTGAGTGACATCCATTTGACCAAGTTTTAAATGACGACAATTTCATGACAGGTAATTCACTTTATATACACAATGGAACAAGCGCTATTTATATCCTGCCGTGATCAATAATTAGTGTTTGCAAAGCTATGAGACTAATTGCGATGCAAATAACATTTCGGTGGTACAACGCCTATCAATTTTACGCTTCCGTGCATTAAAGAGTCATAAGATTTCTCGATGATGAAACTGCACACGCATATTATAGTGCTGATAACGTTCGTCAGTCTTGTACTATACCATGGCTGAAAATCGGATTAATGGGTTTGTTTTGGCACGTTCGTCAGTAAATGGCAGAGAAAACATATCTCAGGGCATTGACGTTTCGAAGATTTATAGGGATCAGGGAAAAGATGTTGATGATAACGAGTTAGGACATAAAGCAGATTTACGAGAAAGTCTACTGCGTCGAGAGACTGGAAATGCGGAAGCCGAAAGTTTCGTGATCGAAGGGCCGTTACACGGCCAAGAGACTTCGATTTCAGGTTTTAGAGTTGGGACTCGACGTAAAAGTGAAGCACAGTCATTACCAAGAGCTACGTTGACGCCGCAGGCCATAAACACTCGAAGGAAAAGCACTAGCGAGTTAGAACTAGAGCCTGATGACAGACGACGCACGAGTCCGCAGAACTCAGAGAACTTGAGACTAACGTCTGTTCCATTTACAGGTTGGAATGAAGGGGATATGTTTCACGAAAGGAGAGATACTTCACATAACAACTACGAGAACGACAGGGTTGTACAGACGTCGACTTTTCCAGCCATGTCTCGCGTAAACTTTGACGAGGGTGAAGAATTGAAATTGTCGTTCTCTGGTCGAGCACATCGAAAAGAATCAAAGTTTAACCGGCTGAAAAGCGAGGAAAGCGCCACTGTAAACAGTGAACGTTTGGTACACTTCGAAAACGATTCTCCAACACACAAACCAAGTCTTCTCGATCCAGGGCAGGGGAATTTATTGCGGAAGAGAACGTCTGATCAAGAGCTAACCAGGAGCAGAAGTTTTTCAGATAGCGAGGTGGAAGACCCCACGCGGATTTCTGCAGAGCAGAGAGAGAAACTTGAACGTTTAAAACGTCAAATATTAGAGAAAAATTTGAAGGGAAAGGGTGGAAGAAAAGTGAGTGGAGTACAACAAAGCACAGGGTTGACTGGAGAAAGCAGATTTCCTGTTTTAACGGAGAAATCATTGAAGCGTTACGCAAAATATCACGAGACGGCACACGCAGCAGCGTCGCTAAGTACGATAAATGCAGATCAAAGGATTTCGGCATTGACTGATGTTAGTTCAGAACAATATCAAAATTCTGATATCGAGACAGCATCAAACGCGGAAAAAACAAGCGGCGAGTTTATTGCAGCTCCTTCTCTATCAACTTTAACATATTCTGAAAACAACCCAATTATTGAGCGGAAGGCTTACGGATCAGACATTCCAAGCCCGCCGAACAGCGAAGACGGCGACTTCGAATCGATCAGCACTATTAGTGTCGCACGGTCACGAGCACGATCCGAACCAGGTGATGTAGCCACCCGAAAGGTATCGACCGTACAGCAACTTCAAAATCGCTCCAGATCCGAAACTTACCAATTGAACACGAAGGTTCAATCGTTTGTAAAGAAACCACTTCCTGCATTACCGCCCTCCACGTTACGCGTGAAGAAACAAGCTCCAGAAAAAGTGACCTCAAAAGCAGGCCATTTTAAGGCGGGCGCAAATGCGAATGTCGCTCTTGAGAGGTCACGCGAGAAAAAAGAAGGAGTAATCAATATTCATACTTGTCCAAACATGAACCTGTTTTCAGACAACTCATGGATGTACCAGGAACTGTCTCGAAAGAAACACAGGTACATCAGAGCACCCGCCACGCCTGTGCCACCTGCCGAGTTTGTATTCAGGAAGGATGAGCCCGATAGCTAAACTGTGGGTAGGTCAGTAGATGGGCAGGCAGGCAGGCAAGCAGGCAGACAGGCAGGCAGGCAGGCAGGCAGGCAGGCAGGCAGGTAGGTAGGTAGGTAGGTAGGTAGGTAGGTAGGTAGGTAGGTAGGTAGGTAGGTAGGTAGGTAGGTAGGTAGGTAGGTAGGTAGGTATGTAGGTAAACTTTAATTAAAGACGCTTCCTCCGTCAACTACAAAATACAAGGCAAAAAGCTGATGTCCACATGCAAGGGGCATGTGGCTATAAGCCAAAACCAGGAAGATTAATACTATCTTAAGTTATTTACTCTATAATTATGTATTACTAATTACTAGTACTAACTTTAAGACACTAATTACTTAAACAGATTTAAAATGCTAACGCAGCTAATACATTAGCATTAATTCTATTAAAAAAGGCAAGGAGTTTGAGTTGCGGAGTGCAGCGGGAAGCGAATTCCAGAGTTTTACCCCCCTGGAGATATTTGGGAGAAAGCATGAGGTTAAAAAATTAAGGAAGACTGAGTGATAGGTAAGCCCCAAGTAGATGGCAAAAGATGTGATTTCAGAAACATAGTGAGAAGTAAAACCACTGGGAGAGAGCGAGTGATATATAACATCAGGGAGAAACTAAAAGAAGGGGTGGAAGCCCTTGGAGACAATACGTAAAATTTCGGGAAGACAGCCAGGGAGATAGCAAGATAGCCAGAGGTAGAACTCCACAGAGATATTTTAACGAGACTAAACCCCAAAGGAGAAGTAGAACCCAAGGAAGATATAAAGAGATGAAACTCAGGAAGATAGCAAGGAAATATTACACCCCTGACACTATAACAAGAGGATAAAGTTACTGAAACACTTGACATAACAGGAAAAAGATTTGGAGATAACAACACGTCATAGGAAAATGTATGACAAACAAAGCCTGCGGGCGATAATGAAAAGTATCAAAACGCTAAGATGGTGGATAACGTAAAATTAGTCCGCCGGATAGATCACATTCTAGTGCAAAACGCTCATTTATTCTGTTATAAAACAGACGCTGGAAAGGTATTTTATCCCCCCAGTGAACAACCAAGGAGAAGCGAACTGGTAAACTGATTCGTCTCAATTATTCACACATAAGAAATACGAACAAAGATCGTAACGAGACAGATTGCTTCCGGGCTCGTGATGTATTTATGTACCTATGTTATTTAAAAAATAAATCAGTTAAATGTTGGCTTTGATCCCAGGAAACATTGTACGTCTTTTGAGAGAATATACTCCTCGGGTATACTTCTTGTTGCTTCATGCTACTGAAACCTCTTAAAATTAGAGTTCTGTTATTGCTACTATATGACTGGCGAAAAGACAACGGTTTACCAAGCGCAAATGCAGTAAAGCTTGATCACAGGCCAAGGTTATTTTCAAGTCACTGAGAGGTTCCCAGTTTTGAAAGAGAAACGTAAACATGGCGCTACGTTGAAAAACAACTAAATTGGAAACAACCGGGTCCAGGGTTTCAGTTTTCTTGAACTATTTCTTTATTCCACGATGCAACAAAATTAAGGACATCTTCACTTACATAACAACTGATGCACTGCGCGTAAAAATTCTTCTTTGCTGCTTCTTCAAGCTCGAACAAAAAGCCATATTTGGAAACGTTATGCCTTGTTCCGCTTAAGCGCGCAATCTGATTGGTCCAGACTACACTAAACCGAGGTTTGCTTTTCACGTGATAGGCCCTGACGTAAGATAACGTCACACCCTGCTTGGCTTGTTTGTGAAATTCAAACTGGTAATAATCCGGTTTAAGGTCAAATTCGGCGATGCATTCGCCATTCGGGACTTTTTCGTATAGAGCTGTCACGTGTAACCGACCCTTGAACTCAGTTAGGCATTGTACTGTTAAGTTGTAATCACTTTTAAACATTATGGGCATGGTTTTTCGATGTTGAGCGACAGTGAGATCGTAATTTAACGTCCATGACACTCCATTTGTAGGAGTTAAAAGCACAGCATACAGAAGCTCGTTGTTTTCGACGTAGCTCTCGATATGGAAAGGCCGAAGACCAACGAGACTGTTAACATGGTCGCGACACGAGTCGGCTGTTAATCCAATATAAACAGTGGTAGCCGGCTTTAAGCCGCAGCTTTGAATGAAAATCGTGTTAAAGTGTACAGCATCCGCCATTTTATAGGCGTTAAGCCATGTCAAATCAAATCCTCCTCGTTTCAAATCTTCATACAATGACCAGAAATCACTGACTGGTATCATCAATTTAATGACCTGACGATTGTCCTCTGTCCTTATGGCGTCGGGGATGACACATGAAATATGTTGATTTGTAACAGAGGCAATGCGACTCAACGCATACTTCACCAAGCCGTCTAGATCCAAGTCTTTAGCCCAGGAATTGAACAACAGTGCCCAAGCATATCCCCCACAGTGGCGCGTTAAAACACCCGAGGTACCCTCCATTTGTCCGCTGTGACCCCAAGTGCTACCATTGTCTCGGATGTCAAGACCAAACCCGTACCATTCTTCCGCGTCTTTTTCAAAGGACGGTTTTTCAAGCATTGTTCCAAAAGTTTCGGCTGAGATAATTCTGCCACCATTCACACCATGCTCCAGAGCGAGGAGGAAGTGCAATAAATCAGCAGCGGTCGCGGTCCACCCGCCATGCGCATCAGCCTCTTCCATGGTCCACCTCCCATACTGTGGAGGCACTCTGCCCCCGTCGGGAAATACTGACTTCACCATCCTTGGATGGCGATTGTGAAAATATTCCACCTAAAAACAAATGTCCACAATGGACAATAAACATATAGGCTTAATCTGAAAATCTATCGGTTAACGTTTCAGACAATTCTGAGGCAAGTAGTTACAACCATGGACAAATTGTGTTGCAAAATGTGAAAAACATTAGATCATAACCATAATACCTACAAAATAAGTGTCAGCACCCCCATTCCCCCCCCCCCCCCCCCCCCCCACTCCCCCCAACTTTGAGGGAGGACAAAGGGAAAAAAAACAGATATTTAAACAAAATAACACACAAAACGATGAAGATCGCCCCCCACACCCCCCCCCCCCCACCACCATTCACCTCAATGTTGGAGAATGGAAAATGGCAAAATGCAAACTTGTGTTGGATGAAAGTGTTTCACAGGGGTGGGGAGGGGCAAAATGCGTATAGAATGAGGTTGCCCAACCCTTGTCACCAATGTTGTAGCTAGCAAGGCTGGCGTATTTTGAGAAAGCGAGGAGACTTTGAGGGAGCGAGCGCCATCTTGAATTTAAAAAAAACTGGGGTGGCCTGGGGTTAAATAGCAATGAGTCTAAAGGAGGCCACTGTAGGTTAGGAAGCCATATCCCTCGGAATTTCGCATGTCTAAGAAGATAGCGGGAGAGGGGATTCCAATAAGAGAGGGGGGTTCCCAATAAGGGAGATCAAGGGGATTCCAAAAACGCCGAGAAAGGGATAGCTCCTTAAGACACCAGCTCTTACCTCTTCATCGCCAAGATCTTTCTTCCGAGTTCGGCCGATTTTCATTTGGTTTATACCCACACTCTTCAACAGACCCGTCATGAATTCTTCATAGGCTTGTCCTGTCTTTCTTTCGATCACTTGTCCCAAAACGGTATAACCGAGATTGGAATAGGCGTGTCTTTTGCCTTTGAAAGCAACAGCAAGGAACTTGAATTTCATTTAATTGTGTCATGTCATGTGAACAAGCGTCGTGATAATTAACTATCACGTAACAAGTCGTGTAAGTGAGCTGCAGATTGGTGACAGTGGGCGCTTTCCATTCGACCAAAAATTCCGGTTTTTATAATTTCCTGGAATTTCCCGTGTCGAATGAAACAGAATTTCCCGGAATTTCCGGAGAAGAGAACAACCTCGGGAGGAATATCCATATTTTCGAAAATTTCTTACCGGAAATTTCTGTTCCATTTGATTTTCCTCCCGGAATTTCAGGAATTTTCGATTGAATAGTTCGTTTTTCAGAAATTCAACAATTTTCGGATTTTGTGGAAGCTTTCCAAGGAAGTTTCCGAACCATTTGCCTCCTTTCTAAAATCCCAGAATTTTTGGCAGAATAGAAAGTGCCCAGTGTTTTAAAACACTTCACAGGAACACTTTGTAACAAATCACAGCCAATCAAATGAGCGCGCTAGCGTAGCGATGATCTCTCTCCATATTCTCACTCACCTGGACCAAACTGAAGCTTTCTTCCCATCATATACTTTATCAAAACTCCAGGGGCCACAGGCTCAGCAACATCCATGTACTTGCCAACCTTCCAGAACACAGGATCCCCAGCCTTGTCTCTGTCCCAACCAGCAGAGTGATGCAGTAGATGTTTTACCGTGATGTCCACAATCCGTCTGTCTCCATTCTCTGTTGGAGTGTACTCACTCAAAATTCCTTGAACATAGAAACAGTAGAATTTTATGCTTGTATGTATAGCAAGCTTCTTATTAAGCTTCTCCTTTCCTACCACTTATTTCCTTTCCTCAAAAATAAAGACCAACTTTTAAAAGTCTTCCACATCTTTTAAATGTAACTAAACCTACTTATTTTCTGTACAGAATACCACAGGCTATCTTTGTAAATCCAACCCGGTGCTTACAGCTCCTTATCGTTTTCATTTACTTTCTTTTGACATTCACAAACCTGGAAACAGACAGTTTTTGATTACTAAAGCCCCCAAAAAGATGTCCAAAACAAATTCACACATAACTGTCTACCTTGTGGTCCAAACACTATATCCTCCAAGGAAAGTTTTCTTTCTTCAACAAGTCTCATGATACCTACAGCAGTAACTGTCTTGCTGATGCTGGCAATCCTGAACAACAAATCCGGTTGGACTTTCCTTCCAACACCAGCACTGCCATAACCTGTGTTATTAAATGAAAGAGACCCAAAGGGTACCTTGTGAATGCATATAAGGCTAAACTGCGAGCAGTCCCTGTAGAACAATGACTCAAAAGCCCAAAATGCAAGTGCAAGAAATGGCTACACAAAGATTGGGCCATGAAAAACAGCTGTGCAAAAATTTAAATGGGGCACTGCATGCGATTCTTGTGTTCCTTTAAAAGGAAAGTACAAAGGTTTCCAAAGAAGGGAATGGGGGGGAGGGGGGGTGGTCAATTAGCAAAAACTGTGTCTGTCAGTGGGGAAGGGGGTATGAATATTTCCTGGAGTTAGGCATTCATAAATAGCACACATGACTCCGGAGATGAGATTTAATATAAATGAAAAACTTGAATCAGCTGTTAGCCCTCCCTTATTCATGCTGGATGTCAGAGAATTTTCAGTCTTGTTTTAAAAATTATATTTACTTGTTGTTACAAAACTACAAATGTATGTGCAGTCATGATCATAGCATTTCACAAATAAATTGAAGTTAGAGGTTTCCATTTCTGAAGTATTGATATGGCTCATCGAGTTTAACACTCCACACTATGGGCAAAGACATAAAAGGCACACATGGGATAGATCAAGAGCTACATATAATTTCATCTTTAGGGTTTTCAGCATTTTTTTCAAGCCCTATAATTAAAGGTTTTATGTCTTACAATCATTTATAAGAATTTACTTGATATCTCCATAGTAACTGAAGGACTAAGTTAACACAACTGATTTTACATGTATTCTTTCATTTACCTTGACAATACAGCAGATTTCCATGTCTACTCAAGGCAACACTCGCCCCAGGTATATCTTGTTCTGTCATAAAATCCAGGATCACATCATCAAAACGCTGCATTGACTCTGATATTGAGGCATTGGCTCTTGGGGGTTCTAAGACATAAAAAGAGTGCAACTTAATTAGTCATTTATAATATACATTAGTTAGCCATTTATAAGCTGATTTTTTTTCTGTGTATAGGTGATCATTTTGATCATAACTGACTGACAAACTCTCAACAAACCACATTTTCAGACCCAGGTTTCCTGAGCTCTATTTATTATAAACTTCGAGACTAATGTCATTAGTATAGGCAATCATACGGTTTTGAGTTCAATTTGGAATTAATTTGCATCAGTGAGTTTTTCAAAAAGCTCAAATTGCACGAGCTGCTTTTTGAAAAACTCACAAGTGCAAATTATTTCCAAATTGAATGAGAAAAACCATATGATCACTTATTAATAATATAAACATGAAAAGATTTGCACAGAGGAAGTGCCAGAAGACCTTTCTTGAAGCCATTTTTCCGCTTTTGAGAAAACTTTTTTCAAAGTTTCTACACAAAATTTTCGTCATCATTGGTGAAAATTTCCTATTGTCTTTCAGCCAATCATAATCCAGAATTACGATGTGTAATTTGCACTGGTGTTACACTTTTTCCACCGGTGTTACACTTTTTGCACTGGTGTTACACTAGAACAACACTGCTCTCAGCCAATCAGAATTGAGTAATTTTTCATATATATTATTAACTGTCATATAATTTAATTTGTTTTGTTTACTGTACAGTAACTACTCTTCCTATCAAAAAAAAAAACTGCAAGACAGCTTCTAATGTAATGTGATCTTGGAAAGAACTTCAAATGAAGACTGATCAAAGTCTATACTTATATTGCAAACTGTAGCAAACAATGTAAATGTTCAGGTATCGTGTTTCAAATTGTTTGATTGTGTGCAGATATTCCACGTTTTCGATAGATAAAATATGTATGGTACCAACTCAGGCACGGGTTCATTAATGTTTTCAGCAGGAGGGTAACTGATTTTCATACCTGTGGGCATAACTATTAGAACTGAACTTCTTTGTAAGAAAAACTTTCTGCTGGATGGTCAAACCAGCCAGGCAAAATTGTCCTCACAGCCGGTCAAATATTTGTCCTGTGCCCCGTTCACAATGAACCCCTGCTCAGGATTGGGCAGATGTACTGTGTTGGAGTCATATCGTGATGCAATAATATGAGGATTGAATGAGGGAGATTTACATCACTGATCCAACTTTAGGTTTCAGGTGGTGGGGGTAGAGGTTGGTGGTTGGTGACAAGGCAAGTATTGCCAAGGGTGAGCTCCTTTGAGAAATTTTGAAGTACCAAATGTTGTTACAACAGCCAATGGTAGCACATACATGTCAATTCTAGTAAGTAGCAGTTTGCATCAATATACATTGAATTCACTATCTCTTTTCTGATTGGCCGAAAGTGTACAGTGACTTTTTGAAATCAGCGCCCGTGATGTCATCTAGCTGCAGATTCTACAATAATCATCTCAAGGACACTCAAGGTCACGGGTAATCATGTCATGTATGACTGCGGTGCATGATTTTTAAGGGTAATCATGTCAAATTCATGTGCTTTGTGTTGCTCGGCATCGGTGAAGAAGCAGAAACGTGACTTCCATTATCTTTTTTGTTCAATGTATAATAAAACAATTATTAGATTCGGTTTTTGCGATATCCAGAATAATCAAGGTCTCAGTAAGGGTTATCACAAAACCTCATCTAATAATTGTCTATGATCTGGAGGTACTGTACTCATAAGATAATGCCTTCTAACTAACATGCCGGGGCAACACGTTAGGGTATGGCAAGTTTATCTCCATGTTTTTCAGTACCTAAATCTACAAAAATTTGACCCCCAACCCCACACCTTCCTGCACCGCTCCAATCTGGTTTTCTTGGAAAATCAAATTACTTCATGTGGAGATGCAGCCCGGGGGGCACTGCCATATATGGGCTATATAGGTATGTGCTGCTGTGAAGGGTATGGTTTTCAAGCAGTTTACTCTAGGATAGGGTATATAAATCAGAGCGTTTGGGTCTAGTATAGGGTATCATTTTCCACAAAACTGACTAGTTGGTTGAGGATTTTATCTAGACTAAGGAAACCAGGAATTGCCACTCAAAAATATAAAAAAATCAAATCAGCAAGTTTGAATTTACGCAAATCAGCCTCAACAGTGTCGATAGATGGGGGGATTTGGGGAGTTTACTCTAGTATAGAGTAGCAAAATTCAGCTGAACTAGCTCCGGTATAGGCTAAGGGTTCCAGGGTTCCAGCGGCACATCCTCACCCAGAAATTCCCAAAGTACCTGCCCCGGGAGCTGCAGCTACTGGACGATATCCAACAGATATCATATCAGTGTCTTAGGCAGCCGAAAGTTGCCGAGAAACTATACGATTCGATAAAACCACAAACCTACATCTACGCGAATCAACTTACCACATGTGATCCAGTAGTTGTGATCCTCAAGACAGCTCAAAAGAAAAGGTTCTTGTTCAAAATCCATCTGATTTAGTAAATGGGGGAATAGATGGGAATAATAATCTGTGTTAGTGATTGAGCCCACGGATCTTGTCCGCGGTCATCCGCGGGATAGTACTTGGTGTAAGACCTCACTATTATGTCCCGAGATACACCGTGTCACCTATTGGCTTTAGTACTACTATAGCAGCTGAAGTGGTCGTCGCGGCCGAAGTAGCTGTATTAGCTGTAGTAGCGGTAGTAGCTGTAGTAGCGGTAGTAGCTGTAGTAGCTGTAGTAGCTGTAGCAGCTGTAGGAGCGGTAGCAGCGGTAGCAGCGGTAGCAGCGGTAGCAGCGGTAGTAGCGGTAGTAGCGGTAGTAGCGGTAGTAGCGGTAGTAGCGGTAGTAGCGGTAGTAGCGGTAGTAGCTGTAGTAGCGGTAGTAGCTGTAATAGATAATGTTTTATCCTAAGACCAGTCGAACGCAGATGAGAGTATCGTGTAAAAACTGTAAAAAAATCACATAAATTGCAGCTCTTTGCCAAGGTTCTTAATTCAGCGATTAAGTTGTCGAGTGTTTCGGTAGGAAGTTGCTGCTTAAGATGACAACGACGGCAACGGCAACGGCAACGGCAACGGCAACGGCAACGGCAACGGCAACGGCAACGGCAACGGCAACGGCACTGAACAAACGAATTAATGAGCAGTACAATGGCTGTGCACGTGCGTTATAATTCTTGGTACATTTCTTTGCCGTTTTCTGCAAAACAACAACGTGAAATGACCAAATTTTGCGTTGTCTGGACAACGTGAACCGCGACGGTCAATTTTTTAAATTTTTATTTCGAATTTATCGATGTATCCTAGATTCAGTTTCGCGTTAGCTTTGACAGTGATAAACAAAGTAAATGACTTTTGGGTACCGCGAGATTCGCAGGTAAAATATAAAATCATTTTTTTAAACGACGTTGTCCTCGACGTCGCCGTCGTGGTTTCTTAAGCTCCCGTTTAAATCTCGTTTACGTTACTTCGCCGATGCAATACCTTCTCATCTTCCCCATTACTACACTGTAATCCTTTGCATCTTCTTCTTCAGTATAGCTTAACGCTTTGAACACTTATAGGCCATCGTCATCAATAACGGCCTTGAACATGGCGAGTTGATACTCGGGGCTTTCCCGCTCCAAACCAAGTAATTATTACAGTATGTCTCTTTCCATAGCTTCCAGTTCTCGGGGATCTCGCTACTTAATTAGCCTCAAATCTAAATGTTGCGGAGACAATGATATCTGGTGGAATAACATTGGAAATTGTGATGCTTTAGGCGGCGAGGCACCGGAAGTTGTTTTCGCTCGTAGACATTCGTAGACGGTGGACATTATCGACGAATTTGAACTACCCTTTCGCTGCAACATTATTGCAATATTAGATGGCAGAGAAAACCTTAAACGAACGTCATCAATGAAGGCTTAATCTGTCAGCTGTAACTCAGGATACACAACGTGAACGCGTATTTTAATATGTAACTGTATGTGTAGCATAAATTATAAAGCCGTTACAGAACATAAGCGTGCATATAAAGAATGTTTGGCAAATTAGCATATTATAAGGTATGTCCGCCATTTTGAATAATCAAATCCAGCCGGTGTCAGAAACTCGTTTGTCCAGTTTGGCTATGACGTCAGTGCTTTCTCATTGGCTCACAGCCAAGCCTTTTGTTCTTTGGCTTTATAAATGTGACAGCACCCGGATGATTGGGCGGCCAGTTAATTAACTCCGCCGCAATATACACATCTCTCTTAATCTCTCTTAAGACAATACCTCCTGGATATATAATCAAGTATTCTTCCTCAACCACCCCCCTAAATATCCTCCAATATCCTCTCACAGCTTACATTTCATTAATCCCCCACATATACCTACACAGCTTACATCTCATTAATATCCCACATATACCTACACAGCCTGCATCTCTTTAAGCCTTCACATTTACTTACACAGCATACATCTCATTAATCCCCCAAATATACCTACACAGCCCACATCTCATGAATCCCTAACATTTACCTTCACAGTTTGCATTTCATTGAATCGTTTCTAGGGTCATTACTCATTATATTGAGTGGTTATCAACTCATGTAAAACCAAGTAGTCTTAAGATATCTTGAAACAAGTAAATTGACTATCGCTACTCAAATTATCCGTTCACTTGTAGCCTGGAAACAGGCTCCCGGTTGAGCTAATGGGTTTAGTGCGAACAAGCCAAGTGCGTGACTGGTGAAAAAAACTCTTCGTGATGCGTGATTTAATAGAAAAATTCAGCGTGATGCGTGATCGGTACCCCACCTTTGCCACCCTCCGACTTCAGTGTCTCAAAATCTCATGTTAAAGATTTTTTGTGTCTCTCTTACTGGTTTACAATTCTTATAATAATACTTTTTTCCATCCAGGAATGGTCGTAAGACCTTCGGATATGTTTCGCGGTGATCAATAATGAAAAAAAATAATTTTTAACCTTTTAAAACAATGGTAATTAATGTCTAAGATTTCTGTAACAAAATTAACTGTTAGTCGTAAAAGCCACCACCCCATTGAGACCCTCTTTCTCGATTCCTATTTCTGACAAATAACAACAGCCAAAGAGTAGTATTACGAAATCGGTCCGTTTGACCTCTCAAGCTCCCATCGGGACTCGAGCCTCCACCTCGCTCGTACTACAGGGCAGGGCGTGGTGGCCCACACCATCAAAGAAAATATCTGAAGTATACGTTGATCCTTCATCTGCAGTCGGCAGAAATCGTTTTCAAAATATGGAACAATTTACTTGGTTTGTCTCATTTTTTAATTAACAATACTGCGGGGGACCCCAACGACCGTTTTCTCTCGAAGCTTTTAAACGCTGTTTTAGGCTATCTGGAGTACTTTTAAAGCTCTGTGGGTTAATTTTAGGTTGCGCTAAAAAGTTTTATCTGTTCGGTTATTCTGGGGGAACTTGAGTATTCTCGAATTTATTAGGGCTTTTTTGTCCATTTCCCGAAAACCTTAGGTCTTTTCGCCTTTCCGAAAAATAATAGTTCACCTTTTTAAGGTACCCAAAACGACATTTTTAACAGTCCGAAAACAACAGACATTAAATTTCTGATATCGCGAAAGTTCGAGGTGACAATTCTCTAAAGAAAATCAGAGGGAATTAAAGGCCTTCCGAACAGATAATTTACCGAAACGATCCGTTGGGTGCCCCCGATAGTGATGTTACAAGCCCTGACATAGAATACCTGGATCACAGAAAATTACTTAGACCTACGCTTGAATAAGCGCTTTTTTCAATAACCTTAAAACATACATACGTAAATACTTAATTCATTGCGCAGCTCCCTCTTGGGGAATCTTCCGCCATACGATAATATATATGCTGCGTGATGCTGCTGACTATGATATTACAAAATCACTTATTGTTTGAAGGAAATATCCGAAGTTTACTTTGCGGATCCTTTGGCCAAATTCGTTTCAAGTAACAACGCACAATTTACTTGGTTGGTTTCTACATCTTTTAGTTAATACAAAAAATACTGTTGTTACAAGCCTTACTGACATGCAATACTTAGATCGCAGAAATTTACTTGCAGCAACCCTTGAATAAGTTCTTTCTTTTTTCTTTTAATCAATGTAATAAACTTCACACTACAGCTAATTACGATGTTTGTGCGGTAGTAATATCAGCACTTCATCTCACAGTACAGCATGTTGCTGAATACGGCGCCCATTAGAAGACGATTTTTATAGACTAACGCAGATGTACAACCAGACAGTTCCTGTCCATCGTTCATGTACACCTCACGAACCTTGTAATCAGGGAAAGCTTCCCCGGATGGAGATGGCTTTCCCAGTTGCACTGTAAGAACTTGAGAGGGACTGAGGTGACTGAGGTTTTGGGAATGCGCAGAGAACTCCAATACTCTCGGTAATGCTGCTACCCACAGATCCCCAGTCACAGCGTCAACATTGATGTTGTCAACAATGGATCCAACTTTAATCAACTGTGGAAAGGCAATAATAATAGGCTTAGTGACGTTATCCCGCTAAAAATATTATAAAAACACAAGCTTTCGACGGTACTTCAGTGCAACTTTAAAATTTTACGGGCAAAAAGGTTGGAATGTAATCATCATTACACCCGTCGAAGACTGCAATGTAGGGCAGTCGAAAGCTTGCCTTTTTATAACCAGTATTTTTAGCCGAGAACGTTCAGTTTAAATTTTACTATGATTCATCCTTGCTGCCTTTTCAAATAAAAGGCTTGCTGACTTTTCATTGCCAGGGCATGACCGTAATCGACTGATCGCGAAAAGTACTGAAGTTACTAGCGGTTCAAACGATCCAGCGAAACCAGCCACACCTGTGATAATAAATTTTCAACTCATATACCTCGGAGAAAAAAGAAACTTTCTCCTCGTGTGTTCAAAGAACTTCCTACCTAATACGATTTGTGGTTTGCACATGGTTAAAGTTTCGATTGTGTTCGCGCTGTAAGGATGAGGAAAGTCCCTAATTCCAGCTATGTATGGCTGCCTGCCTATTTTAGCAGCGCAATGCCATGATTGGCACAGCTTCGTGATTGACAGATCTGGGACATTAGATTTCAAACATTTAACAATTTAACAACCTGGGAGGCCTCCAACGTGTTGTCCTGAAGACGTCTAAAAATGGCGATACCATTTTCAAACAAAGCTGACGTAAAAACAAACCTGCAAGGAATCGAAACAAAACAAAAAAAAAGAAAGAAAGAAAGAAAGAAAGACAGTCAGCGTATACATGGGTTAAGAATATCTCTGCTCAATTTAGCAAGGCAGACAAAGCACTTTCCGAACATAATGGCAGAAGACAACACAGTTATAATTCATGAACATTTACCTTCAAATTATCAGTTTACCTTATTCATTATAAAAAGCAAATGAAAATGAGCCTTCTATAATAGGAAAAATCAAAAATAACTTTATTTATACACGGTATTCCCATCAGTCTATTTATGATAATCAACTAGCTAGCTACCCATCTTCCTTACTACAATCAAAGAATAAAAATTCCAAAAAAATAGCTAAAAAATCAAAAAATGAAAACTGCTTTTCGTGGAGGCCGTGTAGAATTTAATTTACTTGGCAACGTTTCGACTTAGTTCAGTCTTGAACTCGGTTAATGAAGTTACTTGTCTTAGTTCTACAGATACGTTGTTCCACAACTGAGCTCCACTGTACGAAAAGCTTCTCTTCCGATAATCAATGCGAGGTTGTGGAAGAACAAATTTGTTTTCCGTTTATTACACTATGGACTGCGGTGGCCTAATGGGTACTCTGTCAGATACCTATGTAAAGGCGGTCTGGGCTTGGGCCCCAGCGGCAGCAAACTTTACCATCGCAATGTCCCTCTCCCAAGAGTATACTGATGGGTACCAGCCAACTGTTAGGGTGACCTGGCAAATTTCTGGTGGTGTTATGCGATGGAATGCACCCCATCCATCCACAGATATAGCAATACTCCTAGCCTCAGTCTTGCTACTATACGAGAAGCAACAAAGGATACACTAGGCTCTAAAAGGGTCTTTACGTCCTTCACTCGAGGCACACAAACTCTTTTCCGTTGTTACCATCTTGACAGAAACTGATTTTTCTGTGGTTATTTCCAGAGTTTTAACAAAATGTCTTTCTCTAGATCTACAGCATATTGCAAGCAATTTGGGCTAGAATTGAGGGTCACAGTCCACGGGTTTTTGGTCAAAATTCTAACCGTCGGCTGCCAGCTTAAGAAAACCACGACGGCAACGGCAATGGCAACGTTTCTAAGCAAAAGGTTTAATGAGAAGAACAATAGCTGTGCACGTGCGTTATAATTCTTTGTACATTTCTTTGCCGACCTCTAAACAACAACAGCGTCACGGGTGAAATTACCAAATTCTGCGTCGTCTGGAGAACTTTAACCACGACGGCTAATGTTTTAAATTTTTATTAAGAATTTGTCAATGTGCCCCAGATTCAGTTTCGTAAGAGCTTTGACAGTGACAAACAAAGTAAATGACTTTACGATACCTCGAGATTCTAGGTAAAATACAAACTCATTTTTTAGTCGACGTTGACCTCGGCGTCGCCGTCCTGGTTTCTTAAACTCCCTATTAGCTGAGATTTGAGATCAGAGGAATTCACTGATAGCTGAGAAAAGGGCTCTGAATTCCAGAATTCTTTGGGTTTTACAACTCATTAAATAACAACACAAGTATTTGCAACTGGAGAATGCTAACCTTTCGTCTTTATCCATGCTGATGCCATTGGGATGAACACCTCCTATCGCTTCGATGGCTTTAAATCCGTCGAAGAACACAATGTTACAGTGCAACCACTTGTTTAGTAAAAACTTGTGGAGGACGCAGAGTAGGGTGTTGTCAAAATGAAAAAAATTGTCGTTGGTGACGTAGAAGCTATCCGGACCTGCGTGAGAAGGAGAATGAAGACAAAATAACCAGTCTAACCCATAGGGGGAGGTGGGGTGGGGAACGCTGGGTGAATGGTAGCTGGATCCCGTCAGTCATTCACTGTAAAAAGTGTCAGAACATAAAATAGTACTAACCTACTGCGTGTAAGTTGTTTGGACTCCAGATCAACGCGTCAACCACAGAACGACGATGAATCAGTGAATGCGTTTCTCGCTCGAAGTCGAATATTTCAATGGCTTGAGCGTCAGGTCGGTGATTCACCACAAACAGGGACACCGTACCCGAGGACGGATCCCGATACACACTGATCCCGTGCGGGTTAAATCCCGTGCGATTGAAGTTCTTTAGTGTTAATTCAACTGGATTTTCATTGGGTTTGTTTAAGTCAAATGTCATCAGTTTACTTTCCCATGTGTCAATCACTGGATCGTACCACGTAAGAACGTTATAGCGAAGTCCCTGCGTGACAAAATATTGCAGTCTAATGGCTGTGGTATTGGCGATTAGATTATACATATGCCGTCTTTGGCGAGAACTCTAACGCTATAAAATGGCAAACAGCAACACTAATCTTACTGCAGCGTCACACTACTTTTGTAGGAGTGCAATAAAGGCTTCGTAGTCAGCGGTCGACATATTTGTAAACGCGTGGGAGCGAATTGAAAGTTCAAATTTTAATATTTGGCTCTAATCTTAAGCTCGCGTTTTGGTTAACGGTTTCGAGGCTCGCACGATGTAAACAATAGTTGAATGATCTGTGCTGATCATGACTCGCTACTTTCTCTATTGGATGGTTAATGGTGGGGTGGGAAATTTGACACTGGCTATATAAGCCGGCAAGGGGGATTGAACAACAGCATGGTCTTTGTACACGTTGTCGATCAAAAACAATCCCTTCGAAAGGTTTGTTACTTTCGGGGGGGGGGGCATTTGAACACTATTTTTGCCCAGGGGGATGGCAATTTGACAAACTGACAATTCAAAATGTCTAATGCTCGGGGCGTTGCCTGCAGGGGATGTTGAAATGTCGAATTGACTGATTCATCATAATCGGCAAGTCTAAAGGCTGGTTTTCACTAGAACATAAGCTCAAGTGAAAACAGCCGCGGCATAAACATAAGCATAAGCGGAAACATAAGAAGAACGAACCCACTGCACTTATTTGTCTTGTGCAGTTTTCACTAGTGACGCGCTCGACATAAGCATAAGCATAAGCACAAGAAAAACGGAACTGTTCGTTTTTCTTGTGCTTATGCTTATGCTTATGTCGAACGCGTTACTAGTGAAAACTGCACAAGACAAATAAGTGGGTTCGTTCTTCTTATGTTTCCGCTTATGCTTATGTTTATGTCGCGGCTGTTTTCACTTGTGCTTATGCCTATGCTTGTGTTTGTGCTTATGCTCTAGTGAAAACCAGCCTTAAATGTATAATATCACTTACAGAAGAGACAAACACTAGTCCATCAGGAAGAAGAGCGAGATCCTCTGAACCATTCACTGTAATGATAGTAACGAACAAATACTTTGTTATTATACTGTTCACAGCCTCTCTATTTATGCACGCGAAAGAAAAAGAGAGCGAAGCGAGCGCGAAGCACGCGGGTGTGGGGGATGGGATGTGCGAGCGTGATATTTAACGGTGCCCCCCCCCCCCCCCCCCCCGCCCAAGGCGTTTTGGGGCGGCGCCCCCCCTTTTATGGCCGGGAAAAAAAAAAAAGGGGAAGGGGGGGGGGAGCCCGGGGGGGGGGGGGGGGGGGTTGTGGGGGGGGAAATTTTAAGGGGCCCCCCCCCCCCCCTTACCCGGCCAAGTCGTTTT
>Ga0126338_10000308_pt1:0-22500 | contig 24576 bp, 9 predicted proteins | sample OrbCmetagenome_2_FD_92529 | JGI IMG/M metagenome (GOLD analysis project Ga0126338, IMG submission 92529) | Coral microbial communities from Petempiche,Puerto Morelos, Mexico - Orbicella C C metagenome | ecosystem: Host-associated > Invertebrates > Cnidaria > Coral | place... | reverse complement strand
TTCTCGTTCTCCCAAACTTCCACTCTTGGGGCTATAACTCGATAGAAACACGGTACATGTTTTTTATTTCTTAATTATTAAAGCTTCGTTATTGCAAAATACGACAAACAATTTTAAAATGCACGCGACAACTGTTAATACAATTTATGACAAATATTGCAAAATTTATTTTCGTACCGGCGCGTCGCGTGCTTGAGTACAAACGAGAACATGTTGAAGTTGCCTCTTAACAATATTAGGCCATTTTCGAGTTACCTTGTACGTCTGTTTCAAAAGAAGTCCCCGAGCAAAACCTTTCATATGAGTTTGATTTGCATGAAAATGATCCTTAGGGGAACACATTTTCGTCCTTATGAATGGTTTACTCGTGTTGACACAGAGAGGCAAAACGCAACTCGGAAATGGCCTATTCCTTGGCAAATGACATCCACACATAGGCAATAATGCCTTTCGACAAGAAACGGAACAAGGTGTACGACTGACAGGCGTCTCCTTTCTTATCAACATCAGTCCCACAACTCCACGCGCGCCGCGCTCGACCATAGAGTAACGTCCCCAAACGAGGCTAAAATTCAAATACATGTAACGGCTATCCGTTCCTAGCATCGTCAAATTTAGTACAAAATAAAACAATAAATACCCTCTTCACATTCATTTTTGATTCCATTGATTTATGGGTCGAACCTCCGTTTACACACACATTTTATTGGCTGCGACAAGGACTCGCTAACACTTGAACCATCAGCTTTTAACTTTGCGTTGACATATATGTGTTATTGGAGAACTAATTTTAACCTCTTTTAAGACTTCCCATATAGAATAGCGATATAAAGATCGGGCCGACTTTCAGTAACAACCCACTGTCGAGCATTAACACAATCTTGAGGATATTATCCTGATTCATCCACACATTCTCAAACCAAGCGCTGCAAGAAGTGTATGGTAAAGTATGGAGAACTGCTATTTTCAGTTAAACAATGGGTTTGTCAAAAGGACAATTCGCAAAAGACTCAGTTTGAGGGAAGTTGATTAAAGCAGTGATTTGATCCGTCAAAAGCTTTGTCAACGCTCTCTTTCAGTCAAGAATCTCGTCTCTTGGAGCGCAAACAAAACGTAATCCATCCACAAACACACCAGTTTCCATTGCAATGCCATCCCGGGGGCTCCTTGTAGTGGAGCTTACCTTGAATAAGTGTTTCAGCCAGCTAGATTGGTGAGTGGAGGGATAATTGTCTTTTACCATTTAAGTCACGCTAAACCTCTTTGGGATCACTGTTTTCTGCCGTAAGTCTATTAATTACTCTTGTAAAAAGTAAACAAGGCTTATGCGAAGTCATTTGAATATCAATATAACTTGCAAATAATGCGCTCCCACTGTAAAGAGGAATATAAAACATGGCGGGCGGACAAAAAAGTGGTGATACCTTGAAATATGAGTGAACACACCTTTAAATATTTTGTAGTTTTATTATCGGGATTTCAATTAGATATCTTAAATGACTACAGAATGAAGTCTGCAGTAGTCAGCCTGGCGATTGGCATATAAATTAAAAGTTAATTCAGGTTCAAAACTCTATAATCTCTCCGTTTATTGAAACGAAATCGTTTTTTATTTATTTCTGCGTGCCCAACAAAAATGTTTTGAGATGAACCGCACGTAGCTCTGGCTACATCAGTTAATAACAGCGTCAAATATATCGCTTGCTACGTTGTGTAACTTCGATTTCTTGTACCATTAAATTCAGGAAAGAAACTGATGTGGTTTTCCTCGGGCTGTTTCGGTACCCCTTGATGAAACACTGTCTCCAGGTAATCACAGGCGAGTTTGTTCGCCCAAGAGGACGGAATACCATTCTCTAAAAATCCACAATGACCTCCTTTGTCTGTAGTTACCAAAAAGAGGTTGGACGAGGTTTTAAAAAGGCTAAAGGGGATCGTATCTTTAGTGCATATGGGATCATCCAGCGCGCTCACACAGAGTACAGGAATGGTAATATTTGTGACGTTGCGCATTGGATCATTGTATCTCCAATACTCTTCCAAGGAATTATACTGATTTAGTTTCACGAAAACGCGTTCATCCAGTTCTTTAATGTTCGAGCTTTGGAGTGCAAGATTGTAATTGATCACGTTTCCTAAGCACGGGTGCTGTCGCAAGATAGATTTAAGTTTTAACGTCCAAAGCCAGTTGTAGGGCTCGGGTGCACTTTTAGAGGTAAACAGCCCTTCAGCATCGTAACAGGGCGAGATACAAACTGCAGCATTAATTTGTGTTGCCGCACCAGTTTCTCCCAAATAGGACAGTAGCAGCCCTGAGCCGGTAGAAAATCCGATGGCAAATATTTCCGAATATGGATACATGTGGCGGATGAATTGCACAGCCTCGTCTAAGTCACGCGCATCTCCAAAACTTTGCAAACGGTAAGTTGATAAAGATGTCCCGCCATGGCCGCGCCGATTGAAAACCACCGGACGAAAGTTTCGCGCCAAAACCTCTGTGCAGGCGGCTGCCATATCTGTAGCCGCGCCGGTTAAGTCGGGTATAAGTAACATAACTGGACTCATTTTCGTCAGCGTTTTGTCATCCACCGCCAGCCAGTCCAAGGCAACCACTCCTTTGTCCGCCATTTGTAAATATTCGCGATTAAATTCCAGCTCTTCCTGCCACCAGGAACAGATCCAGGGCAGAAGTGTCTGAATATGGCTATTCCTCGCCCAAAATGTTGGCCTGAAGTCTTCATTCAGTCGCTTGCAACCTTTTTTTATAACGACGCTTATGCGCGACTTCTTGTAGTACAAACATGGTTTGAATTCCTGCTGGTTCTGGAGGTACCGCACGTACAGTAAAGTAACGACAACAATGAATACAAGCAACATCGCAGGCAGGCACATGCTGAGGCAAAAACCGGCCAATAAAATGACGCTCTCTAGCCACAGTTCTTTGTAGCAGAAATGAGGCACAGTGGACCCCAGGATTTTCATTCACAGCGGCTTTCAGCAACGTTATGCAGAGTAGTCTGGAAGTACTTCAAAACATCTGGAAATGTATACATTTGTAGCGGGTGCGATCTGTCAAAGTAAGTAATCAGATTGACGTTAGCATAATTCACCTTTCGGTCTCGCTGCCTGAGAAGCTAATAAACAGACGCTATGGAAATTTTGGAAGTTCCAGAAACTTCTTCGATCGCATTTCGTTATCGTGCTTAGCGGACCAAAAATGCTTGAGGCACTCAGTGCTCCCAAAGCAACATGGTTTCTCCTCGAAAATTTAAGGTGAAAATATGAATATATTGATTTATAAACTTGAGGTCAAACAAAAAGAGTCAAGAAATAAAATAAACCGACTCGATGATATTGCACGCCCGGTCGACAAGTAAAGCCGAAGGATTTTGAACTAGTTTTGGTTTTACTGCTTCACGAATGATAAATACAGCGCGAGCTACTATGAAGTCTATAAAGGCATACCCACTGGCTGCCTCAATGGCTAGGTTTTGTTTGTAGCTGACAATACAAAGACCCATTAGCTAACTGTCAAAGCAGGCAGCCTCCATGGTCGCTATATACATGTCTGTGTCTTGTAAAGCCTTTTTCTACAAAAGCCGAGCACTAAATGAAAACAAGTAATATCTGACTGACCCTAGGGACAAAATGAGAGGAGCCTTGCCGGGAATTCATTCCAGGGCCGAGCAATCGCCATTGCAAAGGAGCTTTTTGTACTGTCGCGTTTAGATGTCATATTTCATCGGTTGTTGTGTTTTGTAGGAAAATCGGGGTCATCAGTTTGAAGAGTTTTATAGATAAAAATAATTGAGGATATAAATACCTTACGATGTGGCAAACGGCGTTTCCTTGAATCGAGCAAGAACTCAAGCGGATTTGGTGGGCGCAACGTTTAGTCGCCCCGATCTCGCTGCCTCGAACTGTTTAATATGCAAAAACGAAAGTATGTACTTAATATGGACAAAAGTGACGTGATTATATCAAGAAACTTACAAGACATGTTTGTCTTAGGAGACAGAATGCACTCGTATTATTCAGGCATGTTTATTTACCAGCGCCCGCCTCGACAGAGCATTTCATTGCGCTCCCCATTCTGCCCAATCATAGCTTTTTGTCAGTAAAAGAAAAATCATTTGAAAAGGAAAGGGCCGGATATCCACTGACGCAATTAACATGGCTGTCAGAAAAATTATGCAAGTCATCTTGAATTGCCTAGAACAATTCTGCCTACAACTGGAAAAAATTCTTGTTCTGCTAATGTTGATTTTTTTCCAGTTTATCTCAAAAACACAAAAAAGTAAATTTCTTATCACAAATTTCGATATATCTTCGTTAACTCTTTCACTTTATCTTTTCGTTTTCTGTCATGGATATGCTATTTTTTTCTTTCAAAACGAAATTGGCATAAATAACCTTTAGCAATTTCCAATTAGGAAAGCTATTTTGATTATGGATGCAAAAAGCTTTCATTTAAGGTACTAAATCAAATATCACTTACTTCAAAACGGCTTTTTCTTTTCAATGTTTTGTCCCAAAGTAGTAATAAATAATTTTACTGATTTTGAACTACTTTGTGACAAGTTTACTGCTTTACGGTACAACGAAGACAAATTCGCAATTTTGAAACAACGCAGCGCTAGCGCAACGTAACTTCGAGTGGACAAGGACGAACAGAAATAACCTCCAGCTAAATGAGACAAACAGTTCGGGTTGATGAAAACTATTTTTGATTACAATAAACATTGCGTGGATTGTAGCTCGACCGCCAATGTTTGTGTTTCCTTAAATATAAATAATAGTTCAAGATAAAGATAATGTTTCACAATTAATGTCGAATTAAATGATTTCCTAATAGCTTTCGAAATACGACAACTCGGAACTGAGAAAATGATTTGTGTCTCGCAGTTTCCTGTACCATCAAAACTTTTGACGATAAAGGCAGATTGCTTCTTTAGCAGTAAGCAAAGACTTTGTTACTAAACTTCCAACTCAGTAAGGAAACACATTAGATTTGTTGGTATGAATGAGAACAAAAAAAGAAAGTAAGAGCCAGTGAAACTCCTGTGAAATCTCAATACAAAGAACCCGTTTTTGTACTCAGAGTTCGGATTACGGTAAGGCTGCAGAAAGGAGTCTCATGCAGAGGTCCGCTGAATAATGGAATCGAGGGCTATGGAGACAAAAACGTATCTCGAAAGCCTGGGCTACTTGTTAGACAGCTGTCTAGATTTTTAATAACTGATCAATATACGAACAAAAGACTCCACAAATTCCAAAACAGGGTTGTTAGGGATCATTAATTCACTCACTGTACTTTGATAGGTGAACTGCCATACTAAATTCTTTACGATCTATAGGTGTTGTTGTTGTTGATTGATCACAAGTCGTAAGCAGTCAGTTAATGCTTGGGCCACCAGCCCTGTGACTACTGTTTGTTTGTTTTTCAGTTAGCACTAAAGCTACTTTTCTCACACTTGAACACGGCGCAGTGAACAAACTGATAAGTCATGATACACTTAAATTCTTTGCAATGCGAAACGCTCGTTATCAATTAGCTACAAAAGCGACCCTCTGCATAAGATGACTACAGTAGCCGTAAATGAAAAGAAATAGGGTCTGAACAAAATATTATTCAATAACCTTGGAAAACATGGCTACCTGGTTGGTAACTTGGTAGGTCTTGGGCCTCATACTGACATACCAGCTTAAAACTGCTCAATGAAATTCTGGGCGTAAAAAGACTGAATGGAAAAACAGGGACGCATTTTCTCACAAGTTTGATATCATTGATTCAAGAATGAGGTGAACAACGCAAGAGGTGACAAGACGGGATTCATTTTTCAAGGCTTAAAAATTTACATTTCACAGAGGACTTCGAGCGTCTGAATAAAAAGAACGTGATTCTTTGTAAACAAAGAAAGGCAAGTTTCTTCGTAGATACCGTACAATCTTGACCTAGAAGTCTTTGACTAGCTTGACGCTGATGTGGACTGAAAATTAGATTTTCGACTATGTACGCTGATCGAGTAGTTGTAATATGTTGTGTTCAGACGAATCTCAAGTCATTCAATTTCTGTAGACTTTCGTAAATCTAAGTTTGGGCCTAAGCAGGCTGATCCTGGATCAGAATGCGAAAATGAATTAACTTGATTGTGGTCACGTGATTGAGGGCCGCGTCACTTACAGCTAAAATAATTTGGATAAATATCATTATCCAGCCTACCTCCTCCCCCTTAAATTATTGGTGGTCTCGGCCCAGCTGGTTAATTTACATGATTAGGATATTGGCATTAGAGCAATTGAAAGGAAGTGCAAGTCAAATAAGCCGAAAAAAAGTGCTAAGAAGCTGGTTAATACAAAAGGAACGTTGAGAGTTTTTTCTCCGCCGTTGCATATCTTATCGTGAAGTGTACATACAAACTGAAAGAGAAAAAATCATGAATTTTGTAAATCAAATCGAAAAGGTTTTTATTATAGATTTACTTATATTAATCAATGTAGGCCGAGAGGAGCTCATTATTTTCGCCGACTGTAAATAGAAGAGCTGTGCTTAGAAGAAAACAAAAATGGTTTGAATTACCCTAAAAGCTTAATGTGTCGGTTTGAATGATAAATATGCTAATGTAATATCTTGGAACAAAAACAAACATTTCATTCATTTAAGACCGTCCTTCTATCCTGCAGATTACAATAACTGCATAAGAAACAGGAAAAATTACTTCGGAAGGCGTACAAAGTCCGGAATTTCTACGTCAAAATATCGTTGTGTTTTTTTACTTTCTGTTTGTCTCTTAAGCTTTGCGTGAAATATTTCTGTGATCACCGAGATCCCTCTCAACTCAATTAAAATACGATGCCAAAAAAAGAGAACTCGCAGCGGCCGAACGAAAATTCATTTTTCAAATGCAAATTTGGGCTTTTCTGCGCAAACACCTCCAAGGCAGCATGGGTGATGGCTTCTAAACTAGTAAATTTTCAAACAGCAATATGCCTTTGTCAGAGACAATTCCTTGCTGTAAATAGCCCTTTGTTAGAAATGGAGATAAAGTTCATTTAATAGTTGTTTTAAAGAAAGAGTTGGTGTGTGTGTGTGTACGGCGTGTGGTTGAACAGCACCTGTCAGTTTTTACAGACGAATGATATCTTTGGAATCGCGGCGTAAAGAGACCAAGAGCGGAGATAACATAACTTATCCCATACTAGCGTGTAGAGATTTTTATCTTCTAGTTCGAAATTTTAATTTGCCGTGAAGGTTGGGCCCAATTTAAGTGCGGACGCAGGCTATCTGTCAAATGTTGGCCTGAATTTTTTTTAATCGAAAAAGGCGCCTTGTCTGAAGATAATTTCCATCAATGTATGTACACCTGCTTTCCCAAAAATACCCCACAAGGCGAACAGAGCTAAGCTTGCAGCGTAAATTAAAATATACATTTTGAAGCACATAATTCGCCCATACAGACAACTTGAGCTAAAAAATACACTCTATGGTCTGTTTACCGACTGTAAAACAAGCAGAATCTGAAAGCTGTGTTTGATCGACGGCTGTCTTTATACGTAATCCTTGTGTTAACTGGTGAAAGTCACCAAATTTAAATTTCAAAATGAGTTTTCCGTACGAATATTATATGAACGCGTTGCGCTCGGTCCTTTTTTTTTTCGCGGCCCCTGTATTAGCTCGCCTGCTCAGCGAGGGAATAATTGAAAACCGGATCGGCCATTTACTGCCCCATCAAATGAGATCTAAACATTAACAAACAGGGCTGTGAGAGTCAAAACCAAACAATTAAAGAATTATTCTGTACATTAACCATGCTATACATTGATATATATATCCACCGAATCTTTTCACATAGCAACTAGCATTTGTCGAGTGTCCGGCCGAAACTTGGCAAGCCCGTGCGAACAAATCATATCTCTAGTTTATTTGTAATATTATGGCCATTTTATGCCAGAATTAAGTTGAGAAAATGAAATGCCCGATTTATGAGGCTTAAATCGTTCGCTTGATAACTCAAGTAACTTTGATCTTTAAATCGGGCAACCTACATTCGGTGTAAAATATAATAATTACAGCTTGTGTCGAGCTTCTTCACTGTCATTTTTTGAATTATAGCTTGAGGGATTTTTCTTTTCGGAGATGGCCTAATTTCGAAGCAGTGTATTGTTGTTAGTAGAGCGTTCTATGAAGTGTACTAGGAGAAGATAGATTCAAGAATAAAGCTACTCATTTTGTTTTCGGTGAAATAAAGCCTTTGAAATAGAGCTTACCTGAAACGTGATTTTTGTTTCTTGGAAATTATTTATCCCGCGCAAATCGCAAGCATGGGATAGTCGAGGTCGAAGTGTTCTTGCAGAGCTCAAAAATCGGATGTACTGGTTTTGGGAGTTTAAGGCTAGGCTGTTCAGTGCGGTGTCGCATCTAACTGACTCTACTTTCAACTTACTTGAAACGTCGACCAACGAACATATTATTATTGCAATATGCAAATCACTGGCAAATAGATGTTTCCGTCGACGGTCGAAGCGAGTAACGGGATAAAGACAACAATGTCACCATTAGCCAATAGAACTGCAGTCCTGTCTCTTTTTTTATCCACCTCTTTTTGCTTTCACATCCATCAGCCCGCTCACTACCTTTACCGAGTTGCGTTTGAAAATAAATAAATGAATAACCAAAGAAACCGCATGAGTTCTGAATTTCCGCACCGGCCAATTGCGCGTGTAGCAATCCTTAAACAAACCGGTTACTCGCGAGACGCATTGCATTATTGACTTCTGCTTTCCAGACGAGCAAATATCGCGACTTTTTCTGTCCGATTTTATTTGCTTAACTAAAGTACTGAGGTCTGTTTTGGAGCCCAGTCTCAAACTAGAGATACTACAGTCGAACCTCTGGTTGCGACCACCTCTCGTCAGCGACCACCTCTCTTCAGCGACCAGTTTTCCAAAATACCAAAAGTTTCCAAGTCAAATCACTATAATTGGAACCTCTTGTAAGCGACCATCTCTCGTAAGCGACCACGACCACTTGTAGAACTAAAAGTTTGAAATTCTCCTTTGTTTTTAACCTCCCGTAAGCGACCACTTGACAGATACTACAGACAATAGAGCAGAAATTGGACAATAAGGTGTTCTAGCATTATCGCATTCCTGGGTAGTGCAAGAGACGGAGATGAGAAGTACCGCATTTTTCTCGAAAACGACTTTTCACACGAATAAAACATTTAAAACATGAGGTAAGTCTCTTCAGTTACCATATGCTAATGAGCCAAAATTTTGCTCTAAGCTCTCGTAAGCGACCACCTTCCTTAAGCGACCACCTAGGCTTGACATTTTGGGTGGGCGCTTACGGGAGGTTCAACTGTACTACCTCTGGCTCTCCCAACCGACTACTGTACAAATCTTTGATTGTTTGTTGTGAGAATCTGTTATCGCATCAATACATTGCCCTTGTGGTTGATAGCTTTCTTTAGTACAGTTCCTTCAGCAGTGCCACTGACAATGATCGACAACTTATCGTCAATGCTTATAATTCCTCCAGCCTTCATTCAAGAGTATTGATATAACAACATAATCTCGTGACCGCTGTCGGAATGCACGAGCTATAATTCTGATTGGATATTAGATCGATATAGAGACAATCGGGTACTATGGGCCCAGCTCTTCGAGATTTCAATTGGTGAATTTTTTCAGCAGTTGCAGTTTATGATGCAAATTCTGCGGCAAAATTTGGTGGTGTTCTCTGTTGTTGCAGTATGAAATCGCAAGCAGCCTTGTTATCGGTAAGCTACATATATATAGAAGGATTGAAACCGTTTTGCTGTCATTTATAGTTAATACTTCACACATATAATAATTTATAGCCATTGCATTCTTCCTCTCAGCAAACTCTCTTTCTGTCATTTGCAAATACCGCGATGCCACTCAGTGTGATAAAAAAATGAGCAACGATATAGACTTGCTCGCAAATTGAAGTCAAACTAGATGTGCCAAAATGAACTGATCAGCCTCACGAAAGTCTGTTAATAGGACCCGTTCGATATCTTAATATTCCAACATGGTTCCGAGGCTTTCAGGACAAAATTGCAATTCTCTTAAAGTTTCTTTTGTCCTTCAATTTCCAAAAGAGACTTGGATACAAAGAAAACACCACCAAATGTGGAAGATTGTCCTGAAACCCTCGAAGCCATGTTAGAATACTGATGTATCATATCGACCGTGGCCTATTGTCGATGTAAGACTACAAGGTGTTCAACAAATCGACAGGAAGTCATTGACGCCCGTTCACTAAACATTTGACAAGCATGGTACAATCCCTGTTACACTTAACCTCACGGCCACGCAACAGAAATTGCTGACATATCTGAAAAATAATCTCCCCAAATAAAGTTACAGTTGTGTGCGCATAACCACAACTTGCCCCTTTATAAACACGATCCGAATTCTTAAGTCGAGAGACTAACTTAATTTTCAGCCTGAAACTTCTACAGTCTTACGCATGTGAAGTACCACTTGCCTTTCTTTTCTCAGTTAGTCCTATGCCTTTTGAGCGTGAATTTGCCTTTTAGGACACTGCTGAGAACAATAGATGAGACTTCGAACCCAAGCCAAGGATCGATCTTAACACAACTGTGACTAGACAGATTAACCAACGCATTACCGGGCCGTAGCAAGAGAGAAATTATGACTGAGGCATGATGTCCATATGGTAAAATTCTTTTCCTATGTATTTAGCAGTGTTTTACTATCCCACTGTCCCCCTAAAAAAATCCAATGCAAAACGTCCAAACTGGCTGAGGAAAGTGTTTCGGTTTGCCTCATACTGACCACGGCCTGCATCATAAAATGATTCATACATTGCTTGAAAAACGGAAGGATGTAAGGTGATTGTTCAATTGTTAACTAACCTTTGGATCAATTTAGTGCTACAGACTTTGTTCTTCAGGAACACGATATCACGGCTATTTGTGATATTTTTGTTTATGCAATTATGGAAGACTGCCAAAATCGGACGAAACGCTTACCACTTAGCTACTTCAATCATGTTTTTCCTTGCTGTTTCCACTAATTGCTCCCATACATGGACAAGGATACAACAAACCCAGGTTCACTGAGCCACAATACCCACGCTCGAAACATTAGCAACATTTGTTTGCCAGCGCCTACTAGGGCCTCGCACAACGGTGGAGAGAGTCGAAAATCATGATTAGCATAGAAGATGACAGAGCTTTACCACAGTCGCCATATCGGCTTTTTTTATACACCGAGGAAATTACAATTTGCATGGAAATAGTAAGTTAATAAACCAATATGGCCTTTGACGTCACACTAACATGTTCTCAGAGTTCGAACTTTTGTCCATTTACCTTAAATAGTTTAAACTGACGCAAGCGAAAATGAGTTATTTTGTCTTCTACAAAGTTAATGTGCATTAAACGACACGTTCAATTTCTTTGTCGCGGTTACCTGATCTGTGATGTTGAGCGCTGTATCCAGAAATCTATGCCCCGCGGCAAAATATCTCGGCTTAGAAGATGAGTAGAAGAAATGAGATTGAGCGCTTCTTGATGAGGGAATACGTTACCGTGCTTTCTCCATTCTTAAGTACTTTACGTTAAATTTTACCGCAGTATGAAAGATGAATCTCCTTTCTCTGGATTTAGAAAGTGTCATCTGTATAGGTTCGACCTTTCGCGTTTTCGTGATCTCACGGTATAACGAAACGCCGGCAATATTGGACCACGACAATTTTTGACACCGCGTCAAAAACTTGTCAATCTTTAAAAAGGAATGTCGGTTTGGCATGGCTTTCAGCCAATGAGGATCTCGATGTTGCTTATTCAAGCGTTTTGCCGACATAAAAACATCTTCTTCTGTCTCTACTGTTAGTTTTACCAACAGGACCTTACATTAAATGCCTGAGATTAAATCTTACAACTTATTTACTTCCTAGCAGGTCAGCACCTCATGCAAAGCCAAATATATTTCATGTGCATTATTATAGATATCTTCAGCTTAGATAACAAGCAGTTCTTCTTTTATTTTCATCCATCGATTATATCACGAAAGAAATGACGTGAGAAAATTTGACAACTTGGCAGACCAAGGAGAAAATTGAAGGACTCTGGTAGTCTGCCTCGTTCTGAAGGGTCTCTTAACTTCCGCTCAGTCTCTCCAAAGGACTGGTTGAAGAAATATTTTGTGAAGAGATCGTGGAAAGAAAGATAGTCAAGGAAATTTTATCAGAGTGAAAATATAGGCAGTTGCATGTACATTTCAACGCGTCGTGCAACTCAGACAAAACAGCCCATAAAGAACAACGTTGAAAATAATCAATGCTTCAAGTAGCAGGTTGGTCTGGCTAAACGAAAAGTCTTCAAATAAACATGTGATGTATTATGGTTTTATTTTGAGCAAGCTGATTGTCAACGTTTCAGAAGAGATATGTTCTGTGACCGATAAAGGCGGATATCAAGTAACGCCTGTTTTTGTTGATTTTACTTGCATCTCCAGCTGGTCAAAAGATAGTGTTGTTTCCTCGAACGCTCCAGGTTTGTTTTTAAGCATAACTTAGAGCGAAATAAAAATACATGAGTACCTTTCCTGAGTCTTTTTAGTTAGGATTTACATTATTTGGTCTGGTTGATGGCTCAAGATTATCAAGTTTGCGAGAACGAAAGTATTTGAGGTGAGATTTGATCACAGAGCGCACACAGCCTTCGACGTCACGTGATCAACTTAAGAAGGACTAAACACGAAATTCAGCGAATTCGACCTCTTTGGCTTTTATCATTTACTTAACTGAAATGAAAGATTCTAAACACAAAGAACTCTCACGTATTCAAATGAGCATGATCTTAAGGAGCATAACACTCCCCCAAACAATCATTCAATTTAATATTCTTTCAAAGTTATTGATAATCAGCGTACCTAAACCTTTTCATATATGTTGTTCAAATGCATTACGATTGGTCACAAAATTTATGTATGCGTCTAAAATAATCGAGGCATGATTTTGTGTGGACCGGCTTACTGTCTGCGTTGAAAAAGAGAAACAAATCACTTTCAGACCCGAATTTGTTGACTGGCAACGAAAATACCTTTTGAGTAACATTGGCTTTGCTAGCTTATTCAGTGCGTAATAAAACAAACTATAGAGTGACTGCAATCAGAACATGGCATCAGAGATAATATTTTTGCCATGTATTCGATGAAATAGAACGAAATATAAGCTTCATGACTTATTTATCTCAGTTTAAGGCGCCAATCAAACTGTTGCCTGGTTTTATGGCAAAAATATTTAGGACTAATATAAGGGATTTACGAAAAAAAAGCTTTTAACCTGAAGTTGTTTTGTTTTAACAACGCCATTTCCTCTCCCTCTCGTCAGCAAATATAATTCAGATAAATTAGTTACACATATTGACAGTGCTAGCAAACATGAATGGCTTTAGGAAAAATATTATTCCTTTTTGTGGGCTAAATATTAAGTTACTGACAAATACCGTTAAAAATAATGACTTTACCTTTCCGAAGACCCTTAACTGACAAAGGGTAAAGGCTTAGGCGCTAGCTACACATCGATTTGTCAGTTCAAAGGACAATTCTCCTGTCGTGAGACTTCTGCGATTTTTTCCGGCTGTTCGTATAGGTCAACCTATATGTGCGTTATTCACGCCAAGCATTTGCAATGTAGTACACTTGACGCGACTATCTATTAAATACGAGACCAAATTTGAATATTAAAGTGCTTTGGAGCATACTGGGCAAAGCCTAAATGTCTCGTTTTGCATGCGGTGACAAATCACACAAGCTTACGAATTGACAATTTGCGTCACCGTGGCAAAATTACACAATAGGTGAACAACAGATAAAGAGAAAAATTTCTAACTGATTCGCAGAGCTATAGAGATGACGTAAGCCTATTGTTAGCAATTCAAGAGCCTACAGATGTGTAAATATTGGCCAGTTTAAGAATATATACATATTTTTTCAAGTCCAGACATTTCACACACAAAACAAATGATCGTCAGTTACAACAGGCTGAAGAAATGAAGAACAGAAAAAAAAAGTTAGAAAGGGTTATTGTGCGATTCCACTAATTTTTTTTTAATTTTTCAGCGCAATCTTTTTTATAGCCTGAGCTATTAGCAACTGAGCGCAGTTTAAGAATTTCTTATTGGTAATTGAATATTTCCTTGATAGCACTCGGGTTAACGCAGGTGGAGTTTTCCATGTCAAAATCCAGCCTAATTGGCTACATACAAAAGACATTTTGACACGGTTTCACTTGTGTCGTGTATACAAAAAAGATTAGCGTATTCTGGTTCTCAACCAAGGAGCCAACTGGCTCCCACGACACTAATGCTTTAGATAAAAAGTTAACGCTTCATTTCAAAATCCTAATTCGTTTTTTTCAGTATTTATCAGTCACGAAACCTTTCAGTGATAACAGCTAGCTACCAAAATAGGCTAGTCAGTTAATTATAGGAAATGTTTTTTTCTTACTACTTTTTATTATAGATTTATATTTGGTGTCGAAACAGACTATGTTCCTAAAAGGGTTTTCAGAAGGAAAATAAAGCTCAGATATCCTTGCCAGTATAAATGGAGACTGCTATTGCACATCCACAATAGTACAGATCTTCTTCGCCCACCATCAGACAAACACGGAAGCTAAACAGTACGAGATCGACTTTGTTTCTCTTTGGCGATGTGAGATAATTTGATTATGTTGCTCAGACAAACTGATATCCCGATGTTGGTTTTCACTCTTATCAATCGCGTCTGGGTTTAAAATAATCTTGTGGTCTAACAAGACGTTATAAGTAGGCGAATCCCCCTGATCTCGGACGGGTTCCATACATATTAAATTAAAACAATTAGATTCTTAGTCTCCTAAACAAATTAAACTGTGGCCAGTAATCTGCTTTATCTTAAATAGGGCTTGCTGCGTTAGCCACGCGCACGAAAGATAAACTGCCCTATGTTTTTGGTATTTTTTTTTCCCTTTTAAACTGCGACGTCACTTCTAAAACGGAGAGAGTCTTGTTTAAAACAGTCTTGCGGTATAGCTAACATCATATGTAGGGGAGGTCCTGATCTTGGATGGGTTTCATTCATGTTAAATTAAGACAAAAAGATTTTTTAGTCACTTAGACAAATTAAACTTTAGATAATCTACTTTATCTCGGTGATTGCCTAAGCCACGCGCACGAAAGATAATGTGCCCTGTTTTGGGTTTTCTAATTTATTTTCCTTTCCTTGTTGGTGAAGCGTCAACCCCTGGCCAAAAGGACTCACAAGTGGACGCAGGTTGAAAATTTCGGTCAACTGTGAGTCCGTTTGGCCAGGCCTTGCGTGCACTTTCGTTAACTTGCGATGACTTGCGGTCACTTTGGTCGAGATCAGATTTGCGCCCAAGTCGACGCAAGGTTTTCACCGTTTGGCCTCCCAATCCAAGTCAACGCAAGTTGAGTGACGCTCTTTCGTTGTTATAGCAACGTTTTAGCCAATGAAATGCAGGATATATTTAAGCCCGTAGCCTTGAAATTGTGCGACTTGCGTGTATTTTGCGAGGAAACTTGCGAGTCCGTTTGGCCACCCAATGCAAGTCTTTACGCAAGTTCAACTTGCGGCTACTTGTGACTACTTGCCAGCCCCTTTCGCCGAGGCTTTATAATTATAACCGAGAAGGAAGTTCATACATAATTTAACAACTGTTTCGTACCCGCTCTTACTCCACATACAAATTTGCGCAAATATAAGAGAGCACTTCAGCTGTGACTCTATGCTCGGACCATGTCTACAGGGTGTCTACAGTCAGAACCATCAACTATTCCTGCCTCTTCATCAGCTGGGCGTTGTTGAATTTCTTCTAAAAGGCGGTAGCGAAACGCAACAGCGTAACATAGTTACAATTTTTATACACGCTCTGCACTCAAACCAAGGACTTCCTCAAAGAGGGAACCATAGTTTAGAGGCGACACCTTCCCTTTTTTTCCCGTGACCTCTTTCTGCTCTACTCCTAACGAAAACAGATCACGCCGATCGTTAGTAGGTTCTCGTCGTTCAGTAAAGAAGGCGCGGTAACTCAGCAATTTAGCCTTCCTCTTTCGTACAGAAACTCCAAAGTCGATAATTTTTTAAATTCATTCCTCACTTTTGTCTCTAAATTTAATTACTTGACAAGATGGTAAGTCGTTTGGCAGAGATTCTCGATCCTTATAAGCCAAGATGTGCCTTTTCTTTGCGGACGCAGTTGTTACTAAAGAAGCAGACTCTTAGCTTTGAAGTGTTTTTCTTTCGTAGTTTGGTTTCGATATGTTTGCTGCTATGCCAAGGACATTCAATACACAGTTTCGCTGTTATTCAGTTGTCATGTTCCCAGGAAACGAGAGAGAAGATGTGGAACGTGGTGGTAAAAGTAAGTTTCCGTAAAGAACTGAAAATACTCAAATATGGACTACCTACTTCATGTAAGCTGACATCACTATGAGGACATCTTCACACAGGAGAGGACTGTTTCTATAAAAAACGTCTGCTCATGATGATACCTTTGTTTTTGTTTTCCGATGTTTAATGAATCACTTGATTTGGCCATACTTTGTACAGCATGTAGCTATTTAAAAGCCACAAACACAAACCTACGATTTATGAACCACATTAACTTATCTGAGCAACAAATAACAAACTGACTGTATGCATGAATGAAAGCCGGAAATGACGTCATCAGTATCCTCACTAGTGAGGACACGCGGGTCCTGGATGTAGTTTGTTGTGAGTTTTATGAGTGGTGTATTTTCCAGTGAAACACTCATGTCTACATATTAAATAAATAATAGCACCAATTTGGTGCTGAAATGTACTTGGACATTTGTCTGCGGATGTTACCTGTTCTGAAAAGTGAACAGTTTTCTGAGAGCATAGCTTGAGGAAAACTGTGAGCTTTAAGGAATTAATGTCCAAGGACAAATATTTTCACCTCAAATGGAGGCAATTGTGTTAATTATCCTTCAAATATCTTTTGCAACATGCACGGTTTTGAAAATTGGGGAACATCACTCAGATTTAGCTGGGGAATATTCAGTCACATGACGTGTTTAGACCAATCGCATGCAAACGAAAATATTAGATGGATATTTGTTATAAGTCATATCTACTGTAGTTTCTCCTTACATAGGTAATACATTGCAATGCCAACAGGTCACAATGACATTAAAAAAAATCGTCATTTAGGGGATCACGATGGGAACTATCTTTCAGAGCGTGCTGTATACATGTACGTTATTATTAAAACAGTTTGATCAGTTCGTCATCTGTTAGAATCATGCTCTAGTTTACTATTGAGCACTCTGAAAACAGATCTGCAAATCAACTCATTTCAATTATTATTAATTTAAGAGTATTTTTAATTTTATTCTTTTCCAGTTATAATGCCTCCTTCAGCCTTGGATCAATTAAGTAAGGGAATTACTTGTCTTGTCTGTATAGCTATGCCCTGCATGATATTTATGAATTATTAACCAAGCATGTGGTCAAGATGGCTGGACATAATTTTTGGCCAAGTTTTTTTTCACTTTCTCATAGACTGAGACGTAGTCAAGCTTGATAAAAATGCAAAAAAAGAATAGGGCCTGAATATCCAGCATCTTTACTGAACATGATTTGTTAATAAAGGATTTATTTTATGGCATAAAGAACGCAATAAGTGAGAAAAATAGCCCCATTCTGCCCGTTCAGGTAGCTGATCACAGTGCACTGACTGCAAGATTTACTTTATCTTGCCTGCTTGCAGAGCATGTGATGGGACATGCTGACAAGAAGTTCAGGTTCAGTTCTGGCAGGGGTTCTTTTGATGTGCTCCTCGGGCAAAACCTTTTTCACCTCCCTGTCTCCTCCTACATGTATCCCTTGGAGAATGAAACTTAAGTCCCTAAGATAAGAAAGTTGCATTCTTATAATGGGTATACGCTTCAAAGAAGATATGCATGGAGAAAAGAGAGTGCATTAAACATTGCAGTTTCTGTTCATTCTGGTCTTTTGACAGAAAACATAATCCTTGAAATGTCAGGTGTTATTCCACCACATTGAAAGTTTAGAGTAGTGCACTGCATAGCTTCATTTCACTGCTAAGTTTTATTTCATGTCCATACATTGAGGCTTCTTTATGCTAGTAATTCCAGATGAGAATCAAAATGGCTTTGGATTTCATGTCCTTAGCTAAAAAAATGTTTGCTTCATTTCTACAGCAAGACTGCACATTGTGTATCCCATGTTGTTTAAACTCTCCAATTCAAGGTCAGGAAGAAACACTCATTGTGGAGTACTAGAGTTTGTAGCTGACGAGGGCAAGATTTACCTGCCTTACTGGGTGAGTGGTCACTCTGTGGTATCTTATCAACCACATATACATGTTCCATTAAAAACTCAGCTTACACTTTCTCCTACTACACATGGATTATATAGTAAAACTTAAGAGTAGGAAAAGAAAGGGGAAGAAAGTCACTAATTCTTCTTTAATAGATGATGCGCAATCTTCTACTTGAGGAAGGTGGCCTGCTGCAAGTGGAGAGTGCTTCTTTACCAGTTGCGTCTTATGCCAAGTTTCAACCACAGTCTGTTGACTTTCTAGATATTACAAATCCAAAAGCAGTGTATCCTTTAACAGTTGCTAAACTTTGTGGTAAATTTACTATGAAATCTTAAGACTTTTATTCTAACTTGTCTTGTAATGATAAGGACAAATAGCGGAACAATGAAAGTATGTGTAAGATTGCGAGAGAGACATTTTCTGACTGATATTGAGCATCTTAGTTTCAGGCACGATTTTCAGGCTATTTATAACATCTCTAGACATGATGACTCCTCTAGCTAAGTTGAACATCAGTTATAACCCGGCAAAATTCTCTCTCAACTCTACAGTTAACTTTGTATATTACTATGCTATCACAGACAATCACACTCTACAAACTAGTTTAAGCCTTAGCTTAAATCAGCAACATTTTCTGTTCATCAGTGTTAAATTAATATATGTATAGTTTTCCTTAAAATATTTGCATACAGCCTGGAGAATGCACTTAGGTCATTTGCCTGTTTGACGAAAGGTGATATAATAGCCATCAAGTACAATGAAAGGGTGAGTGATTTCAGTCAAAGACAAATAAAGACAAATAAAGTGACCAGTATTGTTTATTTAGAGAATCAAATTCTATCAGCAACACTTTGTCATACTTTATTTCTTTGATTTATTTTGTTTGTCTGTAGATCTATGAACTGTCAGTGTTGGAAACAAAACCTGGAAATGCAGTGTCAATAATTGAGTGTGATATGCAGGTAATTAAAATTGAAAAGAGGAATTGATTTTAGCAATACCCTGCCTTCTAGCCAGGCCTTACATCAGCCAAAGGGTTCTTTGCACTGGAAAAACAGAGGGTTCAATCGGCTTATCAGCAAGATTTTAACAGAAGGGTCAACACAAGAGAGCTCTAGTTGTAACACTGCTCAACAATTTTCCACCAGGTTGAGTTTGCTCCTCCAGTTGGGTATGTTGAGCCAGAAAGACAAGAGAGAAGAGAAGACAAGAAGGAAGAAGAGGTACAGTGTTTACTAAGAATGAGAGTCACCTCTGAATAAGCTCTACAAATGATAGCACAATTTAAAAAAAAAAATGACGCTAGTGCCTGCCCTTGGATAAGGTGAGGCACTACTTGTGCCCTAGAGGGGCGTTTTGTTGAAGAGCAGCTAATGATCTGTGATCTAGATAGAGAATGGCATTGACATTTTCAACTGAGGTTCGATTGTTGCTATCTTTTTTGGATAGAGGTAAATTTGTTAATATGCATTGTTCAGAACAGTTTTTAATAGGCACAACCCCCAAAATAGTTATGTGTCAAACTTGAATATGCATGCATCAAAAATTCCACAAATTTAACACCCACTGAGTAAATAAGGCCAATCAATCAATCAATCAGTCAGTCAGTCAGTCAGTCAGTCAGTCAGTCAGTCAATCAATCAATCAATTAATTGCTCGCTCTCTCACTCGCTCGCTCTTTCAATCAAACAATGAATGCGACACATGTGAGCTGTTATGGTAGCTAAATAAACATATATATTATTATAATAGTTTGGTGTGTTTGGTTCCGTTTAGCACACAGATGAACCTCATGTGGATCATGGTTTCCAGGTAATCACCTTTGCCTTAGTGCAGGAAATATTAATGTTTAGTAACGTATTTTAACATAACGCGACTTAAGAAAAAGCAAAATCATTCAGTTAAATTGAAGTGGCTGATCATGAGAAGGTGTCATTTACTGCAGAAGGAATTAAATGCGAACTGCACAAAGAAACAGTTCGTTTATGGTAAATGACCAAACAGAGAATTTTAGATTCCCAATATGTTTATAGGGCAGCATTTAAAGTTCTGCGTCGGAGGAATAGAAATCAGTTTCGCGGAAAGTAGGCGCTCTTTATCAAAGAAGCTGAAAGGTTGAGTTGCGTCAAAATGATGGTTTCAGTTCTGCCTCAGTCTTTGTTTCTGTCGTTAATCTGTGTTCCTAGTTCTCTTCAAAGCCATTTTGTTCGTTGAATTTGGTTCAGTTCAAATCACACACCTTTGTTCATGTTTGAAGGCGTTCACTGGCTCAGGATTTCGCTTGGATGGCAAGAAAAAGAAGTCCAATGTGCCCTCTAACCCAGTCCCTATGGGACCTCCTGTTATCAAACGGTATGAATGGGCATGCTTTTAAGACTTAAGTATTAATTGTATTGTTGTGTAGAAATAAAAAGTCGATCCTCAGCTACCATTGGAAACCGATTGTCCCCCTCTCCCAAAGTGACTCCAAGTTGCCTATCCTCTAATCCCTAGACAGAGTTCACATTTAGATCGTTCTCCTTTACCAATTAACACGATGAAGCAGGCAAGGCAGCTCTAACGTGCTTCTCCTATTTTGTTTTTATTGTAGAGGAATTCCAAATTACGACTTTGAGAAAGGAAAGATCACTTTCAAAAGGAACTTGAACAAATCAAACAACTCACAGGTACAGGAAATTACGAGTAGCCCCTGAACACTGCACCTGTTGCATTAGCAAGCTGCGCTGTAGTTTCAACCCTGCTCTTCTCTCGCGCGTGTTACGCGTCGTTTGTTCGACAATTTTTTGTTAATTGTACAATGCTATGGCCGCTTACACTACTTACAATGCTACAGCTGCTTACAACACAAATACAATATGAACACTACTTACAAGCTACAGCTACTAATAATACAATATCAGCACTACTTAAAACACTACATATGAATGGTTTCGCACGTAGACCCGTTTTGACACAGAGGAAAAGGCAACTAGGAAATGGCCTATTAACAATATCGTAACATAACTTACAATACTAACTTAACATACAATATTTATATTTCAAAATGCAATCACAAAAGCAATATAAAAAATTACAAATAGTATTTGCCCAATGATGGTGAGAGAAATACTGCTCGCATTCCAAAGAAGTTGAAAAGTTATTCTTTCTTTATACTTTTTGCAATCATCATAATTTTTACCTCAAAGTTATCTTTAGTTGCTTTTGTAACGAAACGTTTAGTCCTTTGGTTGTCACAATTGCACCTTTAATAACCCGGTGTATCCTTTTCATTCCACAGTTGAACAACAAAGCAGAATCGACCAAGCCGGAATTTGAAGCTTTCAAAGGATCGGGCAAAACCCTACGACAGAAGAGGAAAAACTAGCGACAAAAAGACTATTGAAATAAAAACTTCAGAGGAATATGGCAAAAAAAGCAATATTTATGGAGCGACATATATCCGTTATTTTGTACTGTGACCTTTTCAAGAGAGAAAGACGGTCACGTTACATTCGAGCTACTCTCTGTGAAGTTCGACTTCCAAGTGATAAACTTGGTCGCATGACACGACAGCGATGGTCGACAGGAGAACTGCATAATTTTTTCTTCCAGTATACAGACGTCTCTAGTAAGGGAATGCCGTCATGGGGGCAAATCCTCTGTGAGCTTTCCATTAAAAAACCGAATTCAATTTTTACGTTGTCGTTCAAAAACGAAACTCTTGCTTAGTTTGATAACACAAAGATTCCAGTTTGTATATAATTACATCAAAACGAATATAAATCGTTTTCACGTTCTAATTGATGCAAGGTATTTTCATATTGAACTGTTCATTTTTGATCCAAACAAACCTAACCACGACTCCAACTTTGCAGATGAGACCAGAACGTTTAGGATTACCCATGAGGTAACAAGTGTATGATCCCTGAGCACAATCAGCTATATAGGCATGCATCGCGTGCATAGGCCATGCACCCATCGTATCCAAGTACAGTTCTCAGTGAGAGACGTAATACCCGATAGAGATCACGAATACAAGTGAGTTGTCTCTACCTGGGCATTTCGTGGGATTGCGGTTAGACTCTCTGCCACATGTTTACAAGCTGCCAACACCCCCCCCCCCCCCCCCCCCCCCCCCCCCCCCCCTC
>Ga0126338_10000307_pt1 | contig 24590 bp, 16 predicted proteins | sample OrbCmetagenome_2_FD_92529 | JGI IMG/M metagenome (GOLD analysis project Ga0126338, IMG submission 92529) | Coral microbial communities from Petempiche,Puerto Morelos, Mexico - Orbicella C C metagenome | ecosystem: Host-associated > Invertebrates > Cnidaria > Coral | place: Petempiche,Puerto... | reverse complement strand
TTCAGGGGGAGAAGCAGAGGAAAGTTCATGTTGTGTAATTCGTTCATCATTGCGGGATTACTTGATTTATCGGCATTCCCCGGTTTTGTCCGCTCACGTTTTTTTCCTGCCCAAGTCTTTCTTTACGTGTGTTTAGACGTGATCCGATATATGATGACCTTGTTTTGTTCCAGATTACTGGCGTCGGTGGAGTCCGCTATCATTTGAAAGCATCGGGAATGACTCGAACGCACTATTTACTTTTAAAGCACTGTTAATACTGTGACTTCATTTTAAAGCTTGTCTCATATTCCATCGGCCCTTTCTGGTTTATTTTTTATTTAATATCATCGGCATGTCACTGAAACAGATTATGACGCCTTCCCTGGCCGTAAGATGAAGATCCCTAGTGAGAGTATGTAAGGAATGCTAGGAAAATTTCCCACCATTTCTCTGCGGTACTTACAGTAGAAGCCCCGTGCGTCCCGTCATGTTTCAAGTGTGACCCATTTTTTCAAGTGTGACACATTGTTAGAAGTGTGACACATTTCTAAAAGTGTGACACATTGTTAGAAGTGTGACACATTTCTAGAAATGTGACCCATTTTTCCAAGTATGACCCATTTTTTCAAGTGTGACCCATTTTTTCAAGTGTGACACATTGTTAGAAGTGTGACACATTTTTAGAAATGTGACTCTTTCTTTCAAGTCTGACCCATTTTTCCAAATGTAGCTCTGTTTTCCAAGTTTTACCAGTTTTTCCAAGTGTGACGCTTTTTTCCAAGTGTGACCTATTTTTCGAAATATGATTCATTTTTTCAAGTGTGACCCATTTTTTTCTGTTTGGCAATTTTGCTCAAGCGCGTCTCACAAAAAGCCGCGTATCACATATCCTGCGAACGTAGACGTATTTCCGGCTGTCGCTTGTCTCCGCTAGAAAATCTCTCGAACTTCGATCGCTTGAAATTCTGTATTTCATCCGCATCCAGGATCTTTCTTTGTAACGGTCTTCAAACGATTCCGAAGAGGGTAACAACCATAACTGTCTTTCTTTCTCGAAGATTGGAACCATGATGACCACGATGGATCCACGAACCCGCCATTTGTATCAGACAGTTAAAAAATATAAACTTCTGCGATGTCAGTCTTGAGAAACGGAAAGGAATCACTTTCGATGAACTTGGGTGGTTTATGAAACCATTCGCTCGACACGGCGAATCAAATTTGGCTCGGATCGAGCGACGGTCGATATCTCTCACCCCCTGAGAGGTATCAATTCTAAAACATCGCATTATCTCTTTTCTTTTCTTTTTTTTTTTTTGTCGGCTCAATACTCTAAAAGTTACCGCAAAAGCTCTTGCTGTGGACCTTTTGAGGCTGAACACCCTAAGAAGTAACAAAACCGTGTTTTTAACCGGCTTAAAGGATACGGCGAGCGTCCCAGTCCTTCCTTTCCTTTCATGAAAGTACCACAATCACATGGTGCAGCCTCTTGAGTCGCAGTTGTTTCTTTCCCCAAGAGGATGGGATTTTTTAGAAAGAAAAAATGGGTGTGGGTAAATGGTATCAGAGACGGTAGTATTCACAGGTTAACTGCAATCCTAGTCACTTCTTCGTAGAAAAAGAAATAAAACGCGAAGAGTATCTCTTTTTCTTTATCAATCCGTTAAGTGAAAACTAAACTAGTACGGTTTGTACGACATGTACGAGCCCCGAGTACAGTACAACCTCCACTAACGCCCACCTCTCCACAACGGCCTCTTTTTTTGTCCCCTCGGACGGTCTATAAAATTCACTCTTATTTTAACCTCTCTACAGCGCCACCTCTTTACAACGGCAACGACCACTGAAGCGCGTCTCAACTGCGTCCCTGCCCCCCCCCCCCACCCCCTCAAAGTTTGGTGTGGACGCAGAACCGAGAGAACAGATCGATGTGTAAACGCATCAGTTTTAAACCAGTATCGTTCACAAAAAACAAAATTGTTTCAACTATTTTTATTTTTTTACTCTTTCAACTTACTTTGGACATGTCAAGTAAATCAATGACTGAGGATCTATATACAACGGGAAATTTCTCAAGTATTAACAGTTAAGTTGTCCGCCATTATTGATAGATTCATTCAATCTAGTGTTCATTGCAAACAAGGTGTAACTCAAGTAACAGACTCCCGATCATAATTCCCTGAGAAATAGCACAAGGGTCCTTTAGCTTGTACCCCACGGGGTTGTTGAAAAGGAGGGATTGCAACCGGTAACTAATTTATGTTACTAAATTAAGAAGTCTAGAATTTAAAAGCTTTTAAGCTGCATCTTTTAAAAGCCTTAAAAAGGAAACTGTCTAGCGTTTCGTTGACGGATGCAGACAAAAACACACATATTCATTAAATTATGCCGGGTGGACTTATTCCCCTTATTATAAAAAAAACCTGATATAAATATAATGATAAATTCCTGTGACAAGAGAAGATAAGGAATGCATCTTTGGTCTGTAAGAGACTTTTCCTCTTTCTCTTGTGACTACTCCATTCTATTACTCCGCTGTAACCATGAATAGACCAATTTCGACATATTAAAATTCAGCCTAACACAATAGACCTCAGCACGAGGCTCTGGGGAATAATCCCCACAAACTCTGTAGTTATTCCCCTGAGCCTCGTACTGAGGTCTATTGTTTTAGGCTGAATTTTAATGTATCGAAATTGGTCTATTAGGGCTAGACCTCGACTCTGCGCAAGGCTACTAAAAAGTAAGTTAAGAATTAGCAAGTCTACTTTGCAGCGATTATCATCTAGTAACTGCGACTCTCTTTTGCTATCTTCTTCTAGTAAACCGCATTCCTCTTGACGTATTATATATATTACAAATCTATAAAACTCTAAAAGTTACTCAAATTAGTAAAGGTCCACATGAACTCCTGATCTTGGCTCGTTCTCATGTTCTACTTGCTTGGTGAAGGGTTAAACGTTTCTTTAAAATGATAACGAGCGGGTTGGCCGATTTTTGCGGGATTCTTGGTAAAGCGCGAGACAAACGCGGTAGAAGAGACCTTTGACTCTTCTGCCACGCGTAGCTCCCATTCTCCTCGCGCGGACCACTAATCATTGGGGTCCGCAATATGTACACAAAAAATGGCGGTAAAAGATAACTTACGGTGAATTTCTTCGTCTTGTGTAGGTTCTACAAAAACTTGAAACAGGTAGTGCTAAAAATATTACAAAATGTGAACTCTGGCGGTCTTCAGTACACGAGGATGAAATATAGTTCTGTAATGTTTCTAGAATGAAAGTTTGGCGCCGTTATTCTACTTCAAGGTAGGGTGGATATTTTCTGCAGTAAAATGCTAGTCTTTGAGGATTCTCCCTCAAGCTTTCATCGTGAGTAATTCTGTAAACCTGATCGCGCGAGAAACATAGCCAGAGTTGGCTTAATCTCCTCGCTTCACGCGCGAACACGCGCTACAAAAGACTGGAGTAACGTAAAGTTACTTCTCAACCTTAGTTGATCCCTGATAAATGTCTGTACTTCGATGAGAAGCCACGGCCAGATAAACACTCTCACCCATGTTGAAAAACACCATATCTCGTGTTCTTTCCGACGGAATGTCTTGAACTTTAGCGAACTTTTTCGAATAATCTCGATCCCACGCGAAGATGCCTGGACTCCGGTCACTGCTCACTATCGCCAGGTATGTTTTCTCACGTGACATGAATGGGGACGTAATAGTGATCCAATCACGAGCCTGTGGAAGTAAATACTCACGTGAGCCATAATTAAAATATGATAGCCAGCAGTGAATGCTTTGTTTTGACATTTCTTTTTATTCTTTTCTTACTATTTGGTGTTCAGTACCCCTTTGGAGTAGCAAAATGTTTTATTTCTCAAAGAATGTTTGACAAATATTTTTTGCTGACTTCACTATTATCAAAAGAGTCGCAGTTAGAGTTAATGAAAAGTTTGCCCTATTTGTGTTCGTGATTACCGCGCAAAGTAAGTTCCTTTACCCTTACAAAATTGCTCAAAGATCAAATTTCATTTCACCTTTCAAGCTTGAAATATAAATTACCAGAACATACTTCCAATATAGTTCCGAGAATTTGGTGCCATATCAAGACAATATTCGTTACTCGACGAATTTCTTTATTCTCATCACCTGTCATGTACACATTGTGGGGAGAAGTTTTATGTTAATCACAGCATATCTTACCCTTCTCGATGGCACTTCTTGGAATAGCTTGAATTGTGTTCCATTCCACCGGAAGATTAGGGAGCTCTCTGCCTTCCAGCGGGCCACAGCCAAGAAATGGACGCCGTCAACAGACAGGGCCTTAACTCCATAGGCGCGCTCTCCAGTGGGCAACCGATGAAACTCTTCAAACCTCGCCCCGGACCACTTGTAGATTAATGCGTATGCACCGCGAGAGAAGGGACCTGGGTGAAAGGAGGTCGACGAAAGTGAAATCGCATAAAATCACACACATTGGAATCTTGAACTTTCCATAATAAGATTGGATAAGATTGTCCATAATTCAGCCATGGTTCATCATAATAAAAAAATTTAAAATTGTTTTTCCCAATATGCCCGTACTTACCTGATCGTAACGTTACCTCAATAATTTGTTTCAAGAAAATCTGGTGCACAAATGGTGTTTTCATGCAGAAGCAATATTTCCTTAGTATCAGGGTTTTTGCAACAGGGGTGGGCAAGACAACGATTTACGTCTAAACTGTTCTTTCTTTCTTTTTTTTTTTCGGTAGCCAGTAAAAGTCTCCAAAAGAAAATGATAACGTCTAGCTCATGGCCAAATCATCTTAAATTTTCTATCTAAAATGCTCCTGTTTGACTAGCAAGAATATTCCAGTGTCGTAGCTGAGAAAAATACGATCAACACTAAAAACAGAAGCATTGATAAAATTGCACTGCGGTAAAGTCGGTAGAATATCAAGAACGATTCCAGAGGGTCTTTGGTAATCAAATGGTTGACTTTATTAGTTACCTCCGTATAAAGTACAGAACGATTCATACCTGTTATTGCCAGATATGTTGAGCCATTCATTTTAAAGTGCTCTACATCAGCTCCCACAGCTGCGATGTCCTGGAACTTTACAAATCTCTCGCCGTCCCATTTATAGATGTGTGAGCTACGCCCATAATAAATTGCCACGGCCAAGTAAGTGTCTTCGCCGATTTTAAACGGCTCAATATCAAATGCTTTGACTGTTGGTAAAGTTTGAAACGGAACAAACATATCCCCATTCCACTTAAAGATTGGCGAGTCATGCGAGCGAGAATTACTAGCCACGGCAAAAAACACGTCTTCTCCAATGACGAAATGTTGCCACTTGCGAGCGAAGGGTACCTTGAGGATTTGGAAACTACGGAACCTTGAGAGAGAAAGACAGAGAAACAGGTTCAACAAGAAAAAAATGTCAAGTCCCCTAAGAAAAGTAATCCTAGTGCAGTGCAGTGTGTTTCCTGGTAAGCAATCACTACATTCTTTCATCTGGTTTTATCAGTCACAGAAAGAAGGGAGAATTTGAAGTCCTGGAAGTTGTGGGGAGGGGGAAGAGTCCAAGGGGTATGGGGCAGAGCCAAAGCAGGGCAGAGCCAAAAATGACCAAAAGCAGCAGCGATTCCACGGGGTTTTTTTTACGACTGTCCAGTGATAAAGCGAATCTTAAGTGATCACTTGTCGGGAAACCCTTAAACGCAAACGCGACAACGATGAAATACAACAACAGTGTAAGTGCACCGTGTTTGAAGTTTCCAAACGTTTCTCAGGTACAAAATAACATTTCAAATTACAGAACTGACAAAGTGAAACAGTCTGTAAATGTGTTTGTTTCTTCTCGTTATATGGCATTGCCAGATGTTGATTTTACAATGTGTCCACCGAAAAACGCACGAGCGTATAAGTGACATCCTAGTTTTTATTGAGACGATGCACTTTTCAAATTTATGTAGCTGTCGTTTTGCGTTTTCCTAAAATTACCGCACTGGTATTGTGTACTAAGGGCAGGCTAAATAGCAAGCTTCGAGGCCATCCGCTAGTTAACTTAAGATGTACTCCTCGGCTGCTGTTTAGTTAAATGTCGTGTTTCAAATAAATCCTTTCACTACCAAACTCAAAATGCAAATTCTCCTCACTAGTCTCCAAACATTTTTTCAACTTAGTTGTGAGAATTCGGTTGTACTTCAACACCTATCTAGTTTGATCCTGTTCTCCGAGGAAAGCAAATGCGCGGCTGAAAGGATTCGACTTCACAGTGATCAAGGTTTAATTTTTTTTCCAAACATCAATAGAAACGCAATTCTTAGAGTCATGAAAATGAATACACCGATCACTGAAGTAGCAGTCAAATGATGTATGGAGACCAGTAAGGGGATCCGTCCCGGGGGGGGGGACTCCCATATAAAAAGGACGGGGGGTGCTGGTACCTCTTAGGATGTTCAAGCTCAAAAGGTTCACAGCAGGAGCTTTACGGTGCCTTTTAGGGTATTGAGCCGAAAAAATATCACAGAAGATAATGCCTTGTTTTAGAATTGGTACCTCTTAGGGGCTAAAAACATTTCAAGGCACGCCCACACAACAGGATCCTGGTACCTCTTGGGATTCTCTTCAAAATTTTCGACGACCCTCCCCCCGTCCTTTTTGTGAGGGAGTTTCCCCCTCCCCCCGATCACTGCGTGAAGAGGTAAAGTGCATTTCAAATAACTAAGGAAGGGAAATCAAAGACAGCTGAGATAGAAATAGGCAAAATCAACAGGCAAACAAATGAACCAATAAGTGAATAAAGAAAGATTGAAGAAATAAGTAACTATAACTGAATAACTGACAGTGTGACGGAACAACTGCAAAACGAAATTTTCCTAAGAGGCGCGTCGAAACCCGCGCGGACACAAAACTTCTGCGATACGAGGATCTGTTAAATTTGGAGCCATTTTTCTGTAAACACTTAGCATTTTGCACGGACTTAAGTTGTCAGTAAGGCATTCGAGGTAATGAGACGTGTTATTTATCTACACTGTTAAATTCAGTAACAGATATAAAACAAATAACCACGTTAACAAAAGAAAAACAGCAACAACAAAGCGAAAATTGGTTATTAAATCGAACAACACGACGAACGATTACGTTAATATTTCGTTTAGCAATTAATCTCTGAACTTGTAACAGTGCAAATGGAGTGAGCTCATGTGAAAAAGAGAGGTTAATATTACAGTGTGTGAAAATTATAATTATTATTCATGAGGATTATTATGTGAAAGATTCACTCACGGGTTGTAACTGGAATCTTGTTCCAACGAATGGACACTAAATATGAAAAGACACCGAGATACGTAATTCACACACAGAGAAATGGAAGCTAAAAATGCACAAAAACGACAACGTATGTTCTTTTCATACAGTAACAAAAACAGTAAAATTTCGATATGGAAAATCTATTTAGTAAGAGTGGTTTTCATAACTATGCTAGCTGCGAAGTGAGAACGTCTACCAACGTTTGGCTTTTTAAACTGCTGTCAATCATAACGACGACAGCAGAAATCTGCAAAATGATTGGACAAGGACCGGTTTGTCCGAGAGACAACGATGTCACTCGGTCATGTTTAGTTGCCTTAGTAGCCACGATCGACAGCACTTTACACCCAATTGTTGGTCGACGTTTGAACTTACTAGTTCGCGTAGTTTTGAAAACGCTGTAAGGTAAAAAAAAAAGCTGAAAACGACAGAACTGTTTTAGACAGCCATGCTTACCTGTATTCGTTATCCCATTTGTAAATAACGAAGCTCTTCCCTCCCAACTGAGATACGCCCAGAAACAGCTGCTCGCCAATGTAAAACGTGCCCAGGTCCCACGCATCCATGTATAGCGTTTGAATCATGTATTTCTTCATGAACTGGGTCTGGTTAGGGTATACTAAAAAACAACAAATTCGCATAAAGTCAGCAACACAATGATTAAAAGCAGAGCACTTTGATGTGTGTATGGAATGAGGCTTTAACCCGCCCCAGCTCCCGTCTTACTTACCTCCTGTAGGAGGCTGAACAGTAGTTGGTGCTGCAAAAAGAGAAAAAACATTTTACGACAAGCATTTTTTTCACAACTAAGCTGTATTGCTTTTTTTACGACGCATGATACAGTGGAATCCCTATTTTTCGAGCGAGTTTTTGTTCCTTTTGCAATAATATTAGAAAACATTTACCCTCGATTTTTTCTAATCCATTTCCGTTCCCTTAAGTGGCTCGAAGAAACGGGATTAAACCATATCAGCTATAAAAAGACAAAGTCAAGCCGATCCAAAAGTAATGCTATACGTCACCTCTATTTTGTGTAAACCGCGCCTCCCCCGAAAGACGAAAGCAAACAAACAAACATACAACTGCTAGAGTAATCCGTATGAAACGAGAAAAATAGGATCCACCCATGCTTTTGTGGTTTTGAATCGCCTTATCTATCTTAACGCAAATTTAAGTTCTCGAATGAATTCGATTTTCTAAAGTTGAGTTCTAGTAGTGTTAACTGGAGTGTGAAGCAATTATTTGCTCCTAGAAACTTCAGCAGTAAGCCCAAATTAACCGCAACAAGCCTTTTTTGTTCCGGCTCTGTCCTTGAAGAAGGTCAACAATACAACTTTTTCAAGCAAAATTATCAGTTCGCAAGACTTAAGTGTGTTAATTTAGGTTTTCAAAACGTCCTGAGCAAATAGGTTATGGGTTATCAAGGTTGATGTATTTTTTTCAAAATTATGGGGAATAGAATTTTTTATATTCCAAAAAGAATTTCTAACCATGAAAGTACCACGAAAGAAGCCGTTAGTCATACTTTTCTCGAAGATTTGTCTCAAAAAACAGAAAAATCTGCATCATAACATAATCTCTATTTATGGCGATTACACGAAAAACGTCCTTACTTGATGACAAAGTGGGCGTCGGCACTTGATGACCTGGAAAAAGGAACAGGAAGAAGCATTTAAAATGGACAAAATTTGCTTCATCACGACGAGTTGTCAGCGTGAATCCGGATCGATACGAAAATTGATGTCGCATCACTAACCATGCAAAACAAACAAAGCACTTGGATACTGAGTACTGATGTCAGAAAATAGCAACAAGATACACTATTATGGTGAATATTTGTTTATTGACAACGTAAAAATATACCTTCGCATTTCGCCACGGCACTGCAAACTTCTGCTCCTGAAAACGGTAGACAACACAAAATGCTCAAGATCAAACAATGGATTAACTTCAATGCAAAAACAAAAGAAACTAAAAGATGAAATGAGTTTTAATCAACGAGACAATTAGCATCTCCAAGGAAACAAAGGGACTAACGCTTTTAAACAGAACGGTTATATTGAGACTTTGTTGGACTTAACGAAGGAAAAATTATTGAGTATGCGTCATTGAGCCTTTTATGTGCGTCAGAGTATTTTAAGAACCTTATTTCACGTATTTACGTCAAGCGTCCTGGGTGGTGCAAACATTTAAAGAACAAGTCTTATGACGGGCTTGTTTCGCGTAAAATAACTTCAACATTATTTTTATCACCAGAACGAATGCGTAATATTACAAGCTTAAACGAAACCGCATCGTCACCATTAGTAGAGTAGAGAGGAATAGCAGGACACGTGCAGTACTCGTGTGCAAGTGTTATAAAACGTACCAAATTTAACGCATATCAGCTGCTTTCCATCTGAAGTGAGGTACTCTCCTGGTTCACATTTTGGAAGGGAAAGTGCCGAACCAGGCTCCCCCTGAAACAAAAGAATCCAATCAAAAACCGCCCAGCTATTCTCGATTGAAATAAACCCTCAGGCACATTATCCATCAGTTTCGGTCAGGTTCGAAAAAAATCGAACACAACTCACCCTCGGTCCTTCTGGGCCGACAGGGCCTGTCTCTCCACGTGGTCCGGGTAAACCCTAAAGTGGAACAGATCCGAATAGATCAGCTATCTTTAACTAGATGAGCACACATCAACCTTGGTCAAACTTCATTGCCACCAAGTGGTCAGCAACAAATTTTATTTGCGTGATGCATGCGTTGAACAGTTTAAAGGAGCACTGTCATCTGTTTTTGCAAGCTTTACAATTATAAACGCCAAAAGCAGATCTTGATTAGATCGAAACCAGTAATGATGTGCTCTATCTATAGAGCAGAACTAAATAAACGACTGGAAAGCATTGGGAAAGAAGCATGAGTAATGATGGCGAGGATGGAAGTGGATAAAGAAACTAAAAAACGTGACAAAATAGATCCTGGGACGGGCTTTGCAAATAGCTTGAAAGATTGGCACAAAAAAACTTACTGCAGCCATAAATTCCTGAAAAAAACGCTCTTTCTTGTTATTATAGCCTTATGAACTACAACGTGACAGTGCTCCTTTAATTTTGCTCATACGTTTTATGCCAGTGTTATGGTGCTGTGAAATGTGACGTAATGCTGTCGCTATGAAATCGTGCAATAGGTGCTGGTGATGGGAGATGAGAGGTGGCTAAGAGTGTTTTACAGTTTGAGGTAGTTACTTGCAACTTTAAGGTGTTAGCTTTTATCAAGATTACCCGAATAACTTGTTAAAGAGGTCAGCAAAGCGATTAAGCCTTCAGTACAAATCACTATGGTTACGGGTTAGTGGTCAATGTGTGTTCTTTAAATTCGTCACGGAATCTTTCCTTCATCTCGTCACAAATCCCTCTTTCATAATTTAGCGAGGACTGCGTGACGAATTAAGAGAACGTCCTTGTTTAGATTAGCATCTGTAACATGAATATGGTTTAGTACCTGAGGCCCGATAGGTCCCTGAAGTCCCTGACGATGAAAAGCAAACAGATGTATGAGGAGAATGCGTGAACAAGGCGACAACCCCACCATACAGTTGTTACAAGTCAAGATATCACGAGTCAATTCTGTTGGAGATGGACAAGCCATTAAAGTAGATAACCTTCACCTTGGGTTGGATATGTGGTTAGTAAGCGGCTGATCACGATGGACGTATGTACGAGACGTCATTCATGAACGTAAATATTGCAGATTTCTACGTTAAAAGTTAGTTCGAATAGAACTTGGATTTGCCCAGTTAACATACAATCTTGTTCTCGGGCTCTGCCGGCAATTCGAATCCAAAATGGCGGCTTTTACAAACCACCATCTTAGATACAAACGCCGAGAGGATCCTAGAAGGGAGTTGGGAAAATATGAAACAAATGCCCAGCACAAACCACAGGAAAACCAACGATTTAACCTCCTGTTGACCTCACCTGTTTTCCTCTGGGTCCTCGGGTTCCTTTCGCAGCATTCTAAAGTGTAAACAGAGGAAATCAACAAAAAGAAAACGCATTTGACTTACACACTTTTAACTTTTGTTTCTCACCGCTTTAATCTCAGTCGCTGATTGCCACACAGGACATGTCTTTAAACGAAAGCCCTGAAAATTTGATGCTCAACGATGCAATATTTCCTGTATGTTTTTTTTCATTGTCATAATAATAAAAACCTTTCTGATTGAAAGTGTACTGATATTGAAGTAGAAATTAAACGCGACAGTCTTGCGGGTTTCATATTCGTACAAAGAAAATGCCGATGGCTTAATTTGTACCTTACAGGCAACAAAGATTATGCATATAAGTCCGAAACACAAAAACAATTTTCATAAAACTGGAATTGTTAATCCATTTTGGTCAAATGACTCATGAACGCAACAGAAGTGGCACCACACCTTAAAATTCCAAGTTATTTGACCGCAGAAGAAACATAATGAAAGCAATATTCGAGAAACCTAATTAGCAAATTTCTAATGGCAACATCGCTTCGCGAAAGTCACTGGGTTCGAATATAGCCGCATTAATTGTTTTCGACCTAACGTTTGCTATTTATAGTTTAAGTACAATAACAGAATAGTGCGCTTGATTCTATAATCGAAGGTAACCGAGAAACGGTGTATTGCCTTGCCAGCTTGGAAAAATAAACAACTTGTATATTGAATTAGCATCTCTACTGAAACCACTCACGCCCGTCTTCGTTAAATGGTTCAGCGAGGAAGTTTTGACAGATCCTTTTTAAGCGCGAGATAAATTATCCATTGTTCAAATTTCCTTGTTTTGATTGCTAATAACGTCACGAGGTAGGCGCGAGCTTCACTTTATAACAAGACGGGAACACACAATACCACTGCGGCCTCAGGGTAAATTTCACACTCACAGGGGGTATAACTTTAGGTATTTCTCGAAAAGAGCGCGAGATTAACAGATCGAATGCCTTATGACAGTTACACGTCTTCAACAAGTGTTCCGTGATTAATAAAACGCGCGCGCGAGGGTTTAACATTTTTATGGCGTTTCTCGGCGCTATCTTTCACTTTTTTCGACCTTGATCATGTTTTCAATTAGGACATGACTCACATTTCTAGAAAAACCGCGACCTCTTTCTGGGAAGCGTTCCAACTCCATCAGAAAGTGACATGCTTTTGTATTTTAACTGAACGAAAGTTTTCTTTCTCCATTTTGATGACTTTATCGCACGAAAAGCGCACACAGCGCTGGTCAAAGTATCTTAGCGGGCGCCCAATCTGATTTCCCTTTACGTGTCCTTTGCCGGATCAGAACTTTGACATTTTCTTATCAGTGTCCTCTGCCTGACAATAGGCTGGCTTGACAGTGTTTAATTTTGTGATCTCTACAACCCTGTAATTTGCATTCCATTGCATTCCAGCGAAGCGAACCCATTAAAAATCGTCTAGAGAAATACACCATATGTCAATAGACGGGCGATACGCAACTAGTTGAAAGGACATAAATTTTGACGGGCTAAGTACCTGGCACGGAAGAAATCTCACGAAAGCAAACGGCATGATTTTTTACTGTTTCTTCCAAAACCTCTTCCTTAAGCTAACAAGCGAATGAACGCAACAGAGCAGAAATCCTTTGGGAAGGTTGTTAAGCAATTAAAACATCGAAGAACTGTAGTGTCCTTTCGTTGCGCAAGGTTATGGGTACATGTACCTTGGTGGAAAATAGTTTGACAAGAAAACACTTGTTTTGAACTATATTGTGAAGTTCTTTTAAATCAACAAGCTTAAACCAAGTCCCACACCAAGGAAAGACCACTCTTTCCCGTACCTGTTAAAAAGTTTAATTTACCATTCTACACTCAACAAAGGCAGTGAAACTTGGTCTAATTAAAATAAAATCATTGCGTTGTAAAATCAACGCCATCAAAGATGAAGGAACAAGTACGTTTGTACTCACCCGCAATGCCCTGCTGAGTTTCCCTTCGATTTCAGTTGAAATATACGTTCTGCAAGCTTTAGAACACTGTCTTTTCGTAACAACGGTTGGAGCCAACGAAATTGTCAAAACAAACATAAACGGCAAAAAAACCATCATAAGATGAGCCATGGCTAGGTTCCTTCTGTGAATATTCAGGAGACAGAAACGTACTGTACTGTGACTAAACCACGATCGGTGTCGTTTGTATATACTAAACGGTTTGCAAGGCGAGCCTGCTTCTTATAAATGATCAGAGATTAAATCATCGCACCGATTTATCATCAGCCCCAAGTCACGCGTTCACACTCCCAAACCGCATTCATTGAATCAAATGCAAATCAAGTCGATTGAATCGCAGTGGGGCTTCACTCTCACCAATGAATGACAAGCATTTACCGACGGGACGCACCCCAAGCTTCAATACGAAGTTTCCCTTTCAATTTCCGGTCGTTTTTTCAAAACAACTGAAAATATTACTTTCCGCGATCCAAAACTTTTCACAGGCGGAAATCGATATCAAAATAAGCCATTCAAACGCAAGCCGAGCCTCGCGCACCGGAAGTGTTAACAAGATGGCGAATGTATATATCTGAAGAGTCGGTTGAGCCCCAAAAATTCCTTGCCCCCCTTGGCTGCCCGGCACATGGGCCACTGAAAGAGCGGTGGATTAATAATATTGCAGGCACATTGTAACATCTTGAAAACCGCTATGTTAAATATGTCACGCAACGTTTTTTTACAGCTGATCTTGAGTAAGAAGGTTTACCGCCTAATAGGCTCAAAATCGTGCCATTGATTTAACGTGATATGCTCTCAATGGCTAAGCTATCGAATTCCTTTTGTACAACTATGATAAATCAGTCATCCGGTGGTTAGAATTGTCGTCCCTCGGATAACAAGGTGCATACAGATGGTCGGTATGATCGCGAACGAATGCTAACAACACCTTGTCAATTTGCGCAATATCAAATATTTTTCGCAGGCTTTTCATAACATAGTAATTTGTGATTTTAAGTGTTTCCCCAGGCAGGGGTGTAGGGTGGTCCTTCTTATCACATGCGGCATCTGTAGGCTCAAATACCCATCGCTTACGCACAAAAAATGCGAGATAAGGAAACTGTCTGCAGACAACAGTCACAATAGAGCTCATTTCAGCACTGTGCACCCTCTTGAGTGAAAAACAAAAGCGTAATTCACGGCTCACTAGACTAAGCACTAATCAATGCTCAAAATGTTTAATAGCAGCACGACGGCTTTCTGAACAAAGTTGGCTAGGATGATCAGTTCTTGGTCTTGTAGTATAGTTCTAGAGCTGGCTATACACCAAAGAGTTGATGCCTGTGTCCTGGAGAAAATAGGGAGGGAGGGAAATCAAATCAGGAGGGAAAACGAAAGGTGACTTTGAAGACGCCACGTATTTAAGCAGACCTTGAGGAAGTTGGTTATGGAAACTATCGCGGCTAGTTATTATCAGTACTTAAGACAATCGCCAGGGGAGGAAGTCTAAGAACTCTGACCACGATGTTTAAGTTTTGATAACCGATTTCCCTTCCCTTGCGTGCACTATTAACACGAATGCAAAGCCTTCCATATCCGCACAAGATAATAAGCTCCATCATTAATCACGCAATTTGAATTGAACGTCTGTTTGATTAATTTTATTATCAATTAATATTTACATTCAGTAATAATTCAGTAGAGAATGAGATGTTACTCTGGGCTATGAAAGCTCAGATTGCATTCTTCACAAACTTGATGTTGTGATGGGGTATAAATAGGGAGCTAAAAACGCTACAAAGATGATGAAGTCGACACACCAACTTGACTAAGGCTTCCACGAGACTGAGGAGGCCAAAATTCGTTACATAACATGGCATGAAATGGTCTACTCTTTATAAAACAGCACCCGTGCATGAAAGACTGGCTCTCGTGCACGATTGCTTATTACATAACAAACCAATCCATGCAATACAATGATTTGTCAAGGACTAGCTGGTCGTGTTTTAATATTCCAGGCTCGGATTAATATATTTGGTCATTGAATGAAGAGCTTTAGATAGCGACCACTTAACTGAATCCCCAGGATGAATCGTCTATACAACTCGTACTAAAATCCCCCCGGGGGATATAAATTCCTAGCATATTTGTTCCCAGCGGCACGTATTTTGTGGGTCGTGTTCCAAATCTCAGGGCAAATCGAAACAAAAGCAGAGCTTCGTGTGTGGAAAGAGAACATAAAGTAGATGTTTACTGGTGACTTAGAATATGTCTAATTTTAAATCGCATATCCGCCTTTGGACATTTGGCTGGTTGGCTATATTTGTCCTCTTTGTCTTAAAACACACGTAGCTGTGCAACATTTCAGGAAGTTGAAGAAGTTTTTCAAGTACGGACAAATTATTGACTTGGCACATTATAAATTAAAATGAGATAATCTAATTTAAAAAAGAATGCTAGGAACTGAGAAAGGATAGAGAGATGCGTCAATTTTTGACAAATATTTAATTTCCTGCTCGGTTTCGCTTCTCTCTGGAAGATTGCAAATGGCAAATAAGAGCGATTTCTCGCTGCCTCGTCATCAACATTGTGTTCCAACATGGGGAAATTTTCCTCTCGGAGATGAAGTGAACACTTTCCATTTAATCGGATCGATTGTTATTTTGAGATAATAGTTTGTAAACTTAGAATCGTAAAGTACCATTACAAACAGTTTCAGTGCCTCTATGATCAGCAAGCTTTGCATGGAAGAAAATCACACCCGAGTGGAGCTGGACATGAGGCTTCAAAGAAGTTACTCAAAAGTAACAGTTTCTCCCATGCCTAAAATGCAGCCTTATGTGGTAGACGCTACCCCCTCCCACCTCATGTGTGCAGACCCGTCTCGTGCACAACCCTCCTGCACTCCTACAAAGTGACACCCCCTCTACCTTGAGCCAGACAGTGTTTTCAGACACTTACTTTCTTCGACTCGACACCAAAAATTATCATTGTGAAGTGCGTGCCACGAATATTGTATCTTTTTACTACAACTTTGTGTGGCAAGTATCGTGTACATAATATTTACGAGTGTGGAGCACGAACGTCTGAATTCGAATTATTTTCGTGCCCAGAGCACCTGAAACTGGTTCTGTAGGTCGGGAGTCTCTGGGGAAAGAGAATACCCCTCTGGCAAACATAAAGCAATACCTAAGCATTGAACTGCGCACAAAAGAAAAAGAAAAGTAGAAAATAGATGTAACTGAGAATGTTAATCAGCAGCCCATGATAGAGCCAACTGACCCTTAACGCCGATTAAACTGTTGTTGTACGCTCTCTTTTGTTTTAGAATATTGTTTTTCCGGCCCAGACTGAATATCCTTATTTTTGTGCCAATTTTCGGCTGAAAATATTCTTGTGAATATTCTAAGATTGGATAAAGGAATACAGAGTGGACTATGCCAATAAAACGTCAGATTGTTTGTGCTATCGTGACATTGACGGCGTTGAAGTAATTTTGGAGCAAACCTGCAGGCAATAATCTTGATATGAGCCATATGACACGCACAACATCTTTCAGAAATCATTACCGTCGAACATACGGCTAGTGTTGAGTTTGTTGCTTTTTGGCTACTGAGTTTTACCGTTTAGAGAAAGGAAAAATTTAGTTAAAAACATAATTGTATTATATTTACAAATTTTCAACTCAAAACATGATATTCTTTTCAAAATCCCAGCCTTGGGTTTATTAAAATATTCTTAGAACTTGTAAATTTCAGCCTCGACATTGTCATAAACAAGAGCGTAGTGAAAATGCCACATAGTACATTTTAAAAATTAAACTGAAAGAACATACAACCACTGGCGCGTTGGTGCTATTTACTTTCCGACTGTTTAAGCCTTACAAGTGAATATATGAAAGATCATATGTTTGAACTGCGGAGAAAGATATGATTAAAGACATGACTGATCATCGCAGTTATGCACACAACTTAAGCAGTTGTGAAATTAAAGCCTGAAAAAAAAAAAATCAGGCTTGAACGGGATTCGAACCCATGACCTCTGCGATACCGGTGCAGTGCTCTACCAACTGAGCTATCAAACCAACTGGGAGCTGGTCACATTGTGAGTTCGCAATATACCCGCAGATGGTGAAGAAGAAAGATCATATACTTGAAGTGGGGAGTGAAAGATTGAAAGATTTGTATTAGCATTATTAACAAAGACATGTTGTTTTAGCACGTGGTTTGTTTGTATGAACAGTTCCGACACATTTCATATCCTGACCGGGTTTCCTAAAACTGGATTAAGCTTATCTAGGATTAGCATCAACTTACACTTCAAGTTTACACGTTATCATCAACCATTTCTGTATTTTTCAGTACCTTTGTAAGTATATATATATGTTTTTCGCTAATTTAATTTGCTCCTCAGTTTCCGGACCCGAACCGTTAAAAAACGTGTCTGCGTTTTGCCATATTTAATTTCAGTGAAAATTTTTAGAACATTTTCGAAATAGGATTTAAAAAATTATGGAGTGATCCTACAAAAACTGCTCTCGGAGAAAAAACATTTGGAAATAAATGATTCGCAGACATGTTCTCGTTGTTTATATGTCAAACTAGCTTCAGTACAATATTTCATTTCAGTGAAAAGTTTCAGAAGATTTTCGAATTAAGATTAAAAAATATGGAGTTAAACCGCTTTTGGGGAAATATATTTCGAAAAAAAATTCGAGACAACTTTGTTGTTCATTTGTCAAACTAGCTATTGTCCAAATTTGAGGGCAAATGAACAAATTCGCTTTGACTTGTAGCTTTCAAAAGGTGATTCGGACAGTCACATTTAGAGGTCGTGAAAACTTCAACAATTCCTTTTATTGCAAAACTCTTGGTATAGTGTGATAGCCAGCCCTATAAGCTTTAATTTGATATGGGGCTATAGGTTTTCACAGTTTAAACCGGACGCGCTACATCGCTTGGACGCAAGACACCTCAAAGTTATACGGTCACCTTACTCTACCTTTCAATAACATGCGGACTCTAAAATTCAAAGCTCAAGGCCGACAAATGCGTTTTTCGCTACCGTCAATCCAATTTTCGGCGGCTCCTCCCAGCTTCCGACTACTGCCGAGCGCGTGGTAATCAAATCGTTGAGCACAGTTCAGACAACGAAACAGTGCTCAGCAGTAGTGGGAAGCTGGGAGCAGCCGCCGAACATTTTATTGACGGTAGCGAAAAACGCATTTGTCGGTTGAGTGAGAGCTTTGAATTTTAGAGTCCGCATGTTATTTAAAGGCGCAGTAATGTAAAATTTCATAGAACTGTACAATATCATGTGGTTTTAAAGCCGCTGCATTTGAATGGTCGGTGTATCTCCATTTTCATGGAATATTGTGTTGTGAATACAATATTTGAAGAAGCATAAAGTAGGAAATGTTTGTGGGAGTTTTCAAAAAAGTTATTTTGGTTTTTTTGGGGGGCTGTGTTGTTCGCTATTTGGAGATACCGAATATGTTCTTGGGAGAGTCCATTAAGTGACGTTTTCAGCAAAATGAAATATGTAAACGATAAACTGAACAACATGCAATAATTATGATGTTTCAAACAGTCCTTCAATTGCTGTTCGTTCGAGCCGTGAGAACCATGGAGGGCCGGTTTGTGAGGAGTAGAGATATCCCTTGAAGGCCGGTAACAATACAAAGAGAATATTCAAACACTATAAGAAAGGCGAAACCACAACGACAAGTGAGTGAATACGAGTGGAAATGGTAATACCCACATGTCCCATGCATAAAGCGGAAGAAAACTTGCGAATTTTTTTTCCATTGTGTGACTCCAAGCCAATCTTTTAAGTGAAGAGGATAATCACAGAAATGCAGTAAAACAGAGCAGGAAAATTCACATAACAGCTCGTATCTCCACAGCAATTTTTTTGGTAAGAAAGAGGTACATTGAATAAACGAACACAACGCAACAATCGGCAATAGGCAATTTTAAAAGTACAGAGAATGTCAGCACATTTTTTTTTTCCTCAGCTGGGAACGAATGCTTTTAGATCGTGGAACAATCTCAAATATTAAAAGCCGCAAATATTTTAAGTCATACAGTTCATAAGGATGAGACGAAAATAATTTAATCCGTGCATTGTAAACTATAAAACGGCGTATGTAAAGGAAGTTAAGTCTATATAAGAGAGAGTTTACCGTGATGAAACAAACGTTTGACAAGTGACAGGATCAAAGATATAGGTGTTACTGCAACTTAATGAAGCTAATTTGCCTCTTTAATAAATGATAGCAAAGATTTAATCTCCGCCAAAGAGAATTCTCAAGATGTCTGGCCGTGTCGAGTGACCCAGTGCCTTGGGGAATCTTAGAATTACTTAAACAAACGGTTTACTACACACGCAAGTATTTTGATATCAAAATGTTTATTTTAGGTTTACTATACATAATAAAATATGTACAATCTCATCTCTAACTTACACGATTTTGTACATGTTATGGACACAAGTATTTTGTCCAACTACAAGAGAATAGATCCAATAATTCGATCGATCAGCATAAGAGAGCTAACAATGATTCGCGTTTTGTCATTTTACAAAATACTAGATTAGCGATCACTTAGAACTTTCCAAAATAAAATCGTAGGAAAAGTAGAATAATCGCCTGGGCTGTTTGCAAACCACGTTAAAAAATAGCCTTTGTCAGACTAAGCAAGTGCCAGCGGGCAAGTGAAAACATTTCGAAGTCATGAGATGATTAGATCCGTCATTTTCATAACGTATACCTATTTGAATTCGTTATGAGAAGGTAAACGAGAGAAATTAAGATTACATCACTACTAGGAATTCTATAGATCGCGCCAGTCAATGTGACATTTAACTAAATTTTGTTACCTAGGCTAGCCAATTGATTTGTCACTAGAGTAAACCCCATTTCCCTGGTAATCTTAAGGCTTCTACTGACCTAGTAGCTTGCTCGAGCCGTACTAGGGAATATCGGCTCTTGGTACGGACCTCGCTGCGCTCGGTCCCTATTGCCATGACTTCGGGCCAATATTCCACAGTACGGCCCTCGCGCTCGGTGAGTAATAGGTTATTGTTAGGAAACGTTCTTGAGAAAAGGTTCAAATTATCAACATCTTTACCGAGTCCGCGCACGTAACTTTGCTTCGCAGTTCCCATGGTCGCCCCCATGGCCTAACAGAAGAGAGGCCCTGGGAACAAAGTTGGTGAAAACCAGCTTAAGTGTCGTCCTGCCGCATGACGTCAAGCATGATGAACTCATGGTTGTTACTGGCTGCTCTTTATGACAAGCCTGAATTAGAATCCTTTGTTGATAAGGTATTTAACCAACGCAATCTTCAAAATGTTTTTAAGTATTCGAGAAGTGGCTTAATTTCTCTCGGAGTTTATATCTTAAAGTAATATATTAATGGTATTCGTTTGTAGATTGCAAAACACACTTTGTATCGAGTCCAGCTGTAGCAAAACAAATAACAGCAAGTTACCGTGCTTGGCCACAAATAAGCTATAATACTATTAATTACACTGATGGAGAAAAAAACAACAATACTGATATAGAGTTTTGGTTTTTCCTAATTATTTATGGCGTCAAGATCAAACTTAAGTCTGATGCTTACGTGAACCGTCACGTATCCTTGGCAACAGAATGGAGAAAGAATCTGTTTCTAAACAATAACAAGAAAAAAAACTACGATTGCCTTGTCGTCTCGTTATAATGTATTAAGCATATGGCGGACCTATGCAGTCAACCAAATGGTACTAGAACTGTAGTTTCATGAGATGCCTTGTCCGAGGCGCGACGCACCTTTTAGTTGCCTGAAAAACAATTGAACAAACGACAGAAATAATGAACCAAGCCCTTAACACAAAAGAAGTGCGTTAAACGGGGAGCGAATGAAATTACTGGTTCCGAAGAGGTGCGTGGCTTCTGCCTCGTCCACTTGTCTCTTGTTTTGTAAAGAAGAGAGGGACAAAATTATTTGAAAACGTAACAGTATTTACACCATACCTATCGTTACTCAAATTCTTTATAGAGTGTTCAATTGATGTCACAACGTTTTTTAAAACATCAAAACCCCCACAATGCAAGGATAGAGACTTGCTGCTATTATCTAGAAATTATTTCAAATTACTAGCATCTCTGGACGACTGGAAGACACGAAGTTCAAAAACTGGTGTTGTTTCATACAAATGTATCGTAAAGTGAAGGGACGGAGACAAAACAAAAGACGTTTATACGGAGAAATTAAAACTTAAAATGCCAATATTTTAGGTGCTTAATACAATATAGAGAGTTGACTTTTGGCAAATGAACATTACTGTATTTCGGAGCAACAGATGGACTCTCATAATTTTCCAAATGTCATGCCTCAAAAAACTCAATATTGATCTTATTAAATAAGAGTTGAAGTGCCCAGACGCGCACGTCTTGTCACAGTCCAAGGTTAATAGTTCCACTGATTGACTTGATTAATGAATGTGCTTCTATCGAGACCCTATTGTGACGACAAGAGTTGTAAGTGTTACATGAGTGCTTGTCGTACATAAACTTGCTTTGTTGTCAACTAAAACGCGCTTTCACAGCCAGTTGACGTCTGCAGCATTGTTCCTTCTTTCGTGCGATGAGAGAATCGCGTACAAGTATGGCTAGTCTTCAGACAATTCTGGCCAACTAGGCCGTATCTTAAGCAAAAATCTAGCACAGAGCATTTGATGTCCAGTCTATGAATGTAACATATTCAGTAAGTTAGGCTTCAAACTATATGTGCTTAATGTGCTCAATATGCACACAGCCTCAATTTTCCAGAACGAACTTGGTTTCGTCGCGATAAATAGTTGATGACTGACGTCATGGTTTAATTTAGTCTACATTGAGTTCAGTAAAACGAAAGGATCGGCTGTAAACGTCTACATTGTAAGACAGCGAAGGGAAGCCGATAGCAAGAGAGCTATTGAGTTAAATACCGTAGGAGGGAGGGTGACGTAGCTTCAAGACCGTGAATTCAGTTCAACGAAAAGGGTAGTTTATCTTTGTAAAGCTCTTTACAGGGAGACAAGAGCGAACAAAAACAGCTTATGAGAAAATGTCCAAGAGACTCAGTTTGAAAATGAACAAAAATAAACTAAGCAAATGGCATGTCTTTCATAAGAAAAGATCCCTCAATAATGTCTCTTATCGGGGAAGTTAGAAGATATTTTTAGGTCATTTTGCAATGACGTTTATCGTGATCATAGTTTGTACTTCTTCGTAACAATGCTGAAACAGACGATAATTTTGCCCTTACCGTTCAGGTCACTACAAAGTAAGTTATTTTACTTGCCCGCTGGTTCACAAACATGTTCAACTAGCTTTTTTCTCGTCTCCAAAAAAAATCAGTTCCGTATTTTGCAAGTTCTTTTATAAACGTACGAATATGTGACAGATAGTAGTCCCGAGCTCAAATGATCAATTCTCCTAACTGAACGTCATAACGTTTGTTTACTGTTAGGTTTGAGAATGAGGTAGTTCGGCCAGCAATTGTTCTTTAGCTTACGATTTTCTCCATTCACTTCTTCCTTCTGTTTAATAATTTACTGAACAAGATAACGATGAGAAATTAGATTTAAAAGGAGTTAGATCCCAGTTTTAAGGTATTCTGTCATGTACCGACTGCTCTCAGAAAGGTAATATAAAATGTTAAGATGATGGATTGAAATGAATCAAAACACAACAGAAATAAAAGGAAGCTTAGCAAGACTGAAACGACCTTAAAATGACTCTAAATGTTTGTTGAGCCCACATTGATTATTCAAGTTTGTACAGTTTTCACATATTCTGATTACTAGGCGTAAATAGGAGAAATTATATTTTCATCTGAAGCTAATAAATAAAGAAGGCAAAAAAGCTTGACCTAACCACTATAAACACTCTGGGAACAAAAGAAGTAATCGTGAAAATATATGTTTTAACACTAGTATATAATTCGTTCAGTTTGTTCAATGGGCCGCATGAGGCATACTGAGAGCTGTAGACTTGCTAAACAGGCCTGACAATACACGACTCACGTGATCATATTTAGTAAACTGTTGAATTCAGAGAACCATTGGACTTATGTTTGCTGGTATCACGTGACCTCTGTAGTCTGTTGAGAAACTGGGCTTCCTGCTCAAGGAATTCCTCGTCCTAAGAAAATGACAAGAATTTGACAAGTTTGACTTGGTTGCTATCTTCTGGAAAAGCAATGAAATTAAAATATTCTTCACATTAATCCTTAAATGATGATCTAACGAAGACAATAATATAGGAAGTGACCATTAATGGATCGTTTTCGAATTCTCGGTAATGGACTGGAACTAGCTTGCAACTGAGGCTAACGCGGGGAGTCTTTTCAACTGCAAATGACGTTGATCTCTTTTTAATGATATTCCCCCGCATGAGCCTCCATTGCAAGCTAGTTCCAGTCCATTACCGAGAATACGAATACGGCCCCTTACGTTATACAACAGACCGTTGTATAATGTTGGGGACGTTTTCAATGCTAGATACTTCGGTCCACAGTGAATTCTACAATGCAAAGTTTCAGGGCTTCATCCTTGTCCGCCTGGAAACAAGGAGCATGTAAGGCGAACACTCGTAAAGGACCCAAATCGTTTCCGATCCTTACTGCCCAATCAGAAGCACTACAAGCCATTACGTCAGCTTGTCGTCATCATGACACGCTAAGTTGCCTAGCAACATCATATCGACAACCTCTGCGCCCAAAATCTCATCACTTTAATATGTCTATATTTACTGTGATTCTTAGTTACTAAATAGTCATAAATTACACTCATTGGGAATTCCCTAGAAAGCCTGAGAGAGTTTCGTAAATATTTTGTTACTTCACCCTGATTACCTTTTCTTTGTCATGGGACCATTTCCGAAGTGTTCTTTTCAACTCAAGACTGTTTACCAACAAATCAGGAGTCCCAGGAGCTGACATTGGCAGGGAGGGGTGGGTAAGGATTGACGTGTCCACTGCGGGTGAATCTGTGAGGGCAATAAAATATTCAGATTCTTCGTAGTAGCGGGTTGTAACGTCTAACTGACTGGTGGGTACACAGAGTGGAACGAACCGTCCTTTGTGACACATAAAATCCAACAAGGAAGTGTTAAAGTAGTTACAACTGAACTTGTACTTGTAGAGATACTGACGATCACTTCAGTGAGCATTGAAAAGGTAACCAGCCTCTCTCTCATTTATCAGTGTTGCAACGCAAGCTTCTAAACTGACAACATTAAACTAGAGGAAACGAGAGAGAGCGCGCAGGTGGGGGGGGGGGGGGGGGGGGGGGGGGGGATCCCTTTGGTATATTT
>Ga0126338_10000305_pt1 | contig 24614 bp, 15 predicted proteins | sample OrbCmetagenome_2_FD_92529 | JGI IMG/M metagenome (GOLD analysis project Ga0126338, IMG submission 92529) | Coral microbial communities from Petempiche,Puerto Morelos, Mexico - Orbicella C C metagenome | ecosystem: Host-associated > Invertebrates > Cnidaria > Coral | place: Petempiche,Puerto... | reverse complement strand
TATCATTACTTCTTTGTAACAGGTTTGCTTGGTTTTACTTCTTGATTACTAATGATTTCAGGATTTGCTGTTATAATTAAGTTGCCTATTTGTGAATATACATGACAATTTTAAACATTTTCTTCCTCCTGGAGCTTTCCTAATATTTCAGGTCAACAGGCCTATTACGGAACCCTGCTGTTGTCACAGCCTAGTCCATCATGCAAAAGTGCACATGAACATGTATATTTGCAGAACTCTGAATCTGTGAAATTGAGAAATTATTTCATTTTTTTCAAATTATATCAATTTGAATTTTTACTAAATTACATGTATATTGAATTTTAATACATATTATTCCAGTTCACATGTTTGTATATATAGTCATTTGAGTGAGGATACTGAATGACATTTATAGCAAAACTTCGTGCTACACTGTAGCACAGGTTTTGGCTTTCTAGTAGAATTTCACTTTCCTGTATTTATCTTTTGTTAATTATGACTTATTCATCAAATTAGTCATTACAGTTTATTTCATTAGACAAGTTTGTTCTATTTTAAGTAAATTTAGCTTCCAGGCTAAACCAATGTGGTAAGCTCAGACACAATATTATTACGAAAATCATTAGATACCATACATGAATTTAAACATATCATAAGCATCAAATCTTCAAAATGAATTTGTTTTAACTGTACTTAATATGTAACTATTAATATTACTACTAGTACTACGGCTGTAAATTTAATAGAGCAATACTACATTGTATTAGTAATATAATACAATACTACAGTGTATTAGTAATATGATATTCTATTCTAATATCCCAGCCACAAATGCTGACAATGTTGACTATGCAGTGTGCTTAACATCATAACTGCATAACACAGAAATGATGAATGTATGAATTTGATTGAATTCTTTATCAGGATGCTGGTCTGTATTTGAAGAATCTCATTCCTCCAGTACTGACTTGCTTCTATGACCAGGACAGTAGGGTGAGGTACTATGCTTGTGAAGCCCTTTATAACATTGCCAAGGTAGCAAGAGGCTCTGTGTTGCCCTTCTTCAATGATGTCTTTGATGGCTTGAGCAAGGTAAACACATGTACCATGTAAAATCAGCAGTTTAGTGCATCTGATCAGTGGGAACAATTCTTGGATAGTCCATGCAGAGATCAACTACTGTATATTTGTACAATGTACATTAGAGAAGATTTTTATGTGTTTGCACGCACCAGAGTCTTGTTCAGGCTGCTTTGCAAGTTCTACAGAATGGCACCTATATGCATTGTACGGTCATGAAGCTGCTCTGCCCATGGGTAAATTTAAAGTCTTGGGTCATTAGTTGCACTTTGCTTTCTCACAGACATCAAATAAAGAGTCAAACATGAAAACTTCACTTACCCAGACCATCTCCCAATCCCACCTTCAATGTCAAAGACTATAATTACATGTACAGGTCTGCAGTTTCTCCTGATCAGTTTTAACATTGTATTGGCTGGGGCAGGGGGCAAAAGCAATGCATTTTTAAAAGGATAGCAGTGCTTTTTCAAACTTCAGTTGTAAAACAGACACATGTAATCCATGTCACCGTCCCAAGGATATTTTGTCCACAATTATTGTGTTTTACAGCTGTGCCATCATAGAAATATTTATTTATTAGAAATACATGTATTTTCTGAGAGACTTATTATTTTTTTTAGCTTGCTGCTGATCCTGATCCCAATGTGAAAAATGGAGCAGAACTACTTGATAGGTTAATTAAGGTAAGTTATTAGGTAAGAAATAATGAACAAGTTACAGATCAGTTAGTTACAATGGATAAGTTCTCAACAATGGTCCTAATCTGGGTAACTTGAGGCTGATCATCGTGCTTGAAGTCTTCAAATAATGACATGATTGTGATAATTATGTACATGTACATATATTCATGAACATAAACATGTATTTGTACATATAAAACTGTATACTGTACATGTATGTCTGATTTTTGATACAGTGTAGATCAATTGAATTCACCTATGCACAGTGAATGATTAGTTGAAGATTTGTACAGTAGGACCTACCTGCATGTGATTTCTACAAATTATACTGTTTTTCTTTAAAAAAAAAGACTATTTCACATCTCTCTCTCTTTGCAGGATATTGTGACAGAAAGCTCCTCATTTGACTTGGTGTCATTTATTCCTCTGTTAAGAGACAGAATTTATGCAGCTAACCCCTTTGCAAAACAATTTCTAGTCTCTTGGGTAAGTATAACTGCAGTTGTGTGTTCTGTAAAGTTAAAAAAGTTTAACAACTGCATCATGCTGTATGGAAGATGGGTGCCTGGGATATCCAGGGGCCTCCACTGTGACCAGCAGTCTCCTAGACAGTATAATGCTCCTCCATGGCTGGCAATCCCAGCAACCCAACCATGAACCCCCACGTAGTCTTCCAGGTACACGTCACACTGAGTTAACAATAATTGAGATGGGAGGGGAGGGGGGAGGGGCAGAAAAAAAGTTGATGAATAGACCAAAGATGTGTAGGAAACTGCTCAATCCTATGACCAAAATGTTCCAGGGACCGCCACACTGGAACACGCCAATACAAGGCAAAGTATACTGAGCCTGCAATACCATATGAATATCGCTGACCGGAAGTACCAGCTACTCTTTGTTCTTAACTTTGTTAAATTAAATTGTATTTAACAACATTAAAATTTTAAAGAATTTTACATTTGTTTACATTTATTGTATGTTGCAATGGTGATAGTAGTGGTAACTTTATTTATACTCGGTAAATCCTTCAGCAAGGATTATAAAAAAATGATAAAAGACCAACTAATTGTCCCTAACTAAACTAACTAACCTAAACTACATACTAAAAGCTGCTTCACAAGGATGCCGTGTTAAAACTCATTCAAAACTGTGGTGACGTATGTTAAGTTTAAAAATTTTAATCATGTAAAGATGTTGCTGCACGAAGGTCACTGGATAGGCTGTTCCACAACCTGGCTCCACTGTGAGAGAAACTCTTCTTCAAATAATTGGTGCAGGGCTTCCAATTTTTTTTCAGTGTTCCTTAATCGATATGATGCTATGTCGTTTCAAAACACAAATCTAGAACTCAGACACTCAGGGGTTAACTTATCCCATGTAAAGATTTGTACATCATAACAGCAGCTGATTCAAATCTTTGATATTTGAGTTTGTCTTGTTTCAGTTGGTGGTTTTGGATGCTGTACCGGACCTTGATCTTATTGCACACCTTCCAGAATTCCTTGATGGGCTGTTCAATATTTTCAAGGATCGCAATGCAGAGATTAGAAAAATGTAATTATTGTCCGTGATTGATAAATATTATTTAGTTATTGACAGTTTTTGTTGGCAACTTCTCCACTGAACTCTTAAATAAAAATTTTGGGATTGCATGATGGTGCCTAGAAACAAACTCAGATTTAATAAAAGTACATCATTTGTTTCATGTTATCGTCACTTGAGATATAGACTGCTTACTGCTAGTCATCATCAGGCAATTTTTACACAGTACAATTTATATCATGAAGGTTTTCTATGATTGATACATTTTGTTTGCATCCCCCACTGTTGTTCCACTGGTTTGCTACTGTACAATGTATATACTGTACATACAGTCACATGATTATACAATTCTCTTGTTACAGACCTTTTTAACCATGGGCATCTATGCTTTTTTGAATTGTGGATCACAAGAGAAAATGCTTTCCCTGTGGGAAAGGAATATGACAAAGATATAATTTCCATACTGCCAGGTGATTGTTGCAATATTATAATCCACATGTCTGTTATTGTGCAGGTGTGAAGCAGTCCTTGGTGAGTTCTTGAGAGGCATCAAGAGAGAATCTAAAAATGTCAACTTTGCTGACATGGTCAACATTTTGGTTATTCACTCACAGTCAGAAGGTGATCAGAAGTACATGTGATTAACTGTCAAATTAAAGTACAGGTGTAGCCTGGTTGTTCATTAGATGTAGGAAAGCTGTACACTTACACGTGATGGCAGATGTACATATACATGTATCTGTCAACAGCAGGTGTCCGTTAGACTAAAGATCAAAATTAGAGAGTTTGTTATTTGATGTACCAGCTACAACCCTAGACCAAACTGTTGAACTGTGTGCTACATTTAAACAAACCACACAAATGTATCAAACTCACCCCCTCCCATCCCCTCATTCAAGGTTGTTTGGTCTGAAAACCAACACATGCTATTCCTGTTTTAGCCAAGACAACATTGCAAGGGGGAAGGTCTCAGTATCTGTAGGTCTGTCAAGGGTCATGGCTTTTATCAGCAAATAAATCAGTAAATAAGTTTGAATAAAATATAGTTATTTGGAAATCAGTAAAGAAACAAAACCCATTTTGGATGGAAAGAAGAATGTGCGAGCTTCTCCATCAGGAAAATAAACATCAAGTTCTCAAGTACTATTAATACCAGTATAATTTGGAAATGATATTAATAAGAGCTTAGAAAAGTAACCAACCATAAATGATCTAAAAGGCTATCAGTAATAATATTATTTTTTGCCAATAGCAACGTCCTCTAATGTTAATCTATTTCTAAATTCAACTTTTTTCATTTTCTTTCAGATGAGGTGATTCAGTTTACTGCAATCACCTGGTTGAGAGAGTTCATCACACTTTCAGGACGGACAATGTTGCCGTTCAATGCAGGAATTTTGAAAGCAATATTGCCTTGCATGGCCTATGAACAAGACAAGCAAAATATCCTTTTATTACTGTGGTGTCAATAATTCCACGATGTAATACAGCGGAATCCCGATTTTTCGAACCTCCAAGAGAAACTAAAATTGGTTTGAAAAATCGGGTAGTTCGAGAAATTGTCATGGTTTCCTTTGTTTAAACTTTATGCGATTGAATTGTTAATGAGTTTGAGAAGGTCATCTACCTTATTATACATGTATGACTTGGCTTTTTCAATCACCAATGGGTAAGAAGCAGGATTTCATTAAACCTTCTGCAAAATAATTTGGAAACCATAACTTGTCTTTTCAGTCACCCACAAATTACCAGTAGCCACTTGGTGCAGATATCTTGAAAAGACATTCTTGCATTCAAGAATGTACTGGGAGGAGTGTATAATTTCATGTATTTCTTGGCGGGGTTGGTAATTTTTTTAAAGACAAATATGTATAATGTAATGTAGGACCTGCAATAAGGTTTGGTTGGCTGATATCAGATGTACTAGCATTTTGCATGTACATGTATGCATTCCAGATGGCCATGATAAAATAATTCTTTTTCAACACTAGAAGAGAAATTTCATAACTCCACATGGCCATGTACTCGTAATATCCTCTATTTAATGGAGTAAGTATCACTTGAGTAAGAGATTGTACTGTCTTTAACAGTATCTATATATCAAAGAAGTTGTCAAAGCAGTCAATCAAAGCTTGATGCGATTGATTACAGAAGATGATGATAAAGATGTGGACAGTGACTCCATTTCCATGGATTGTGATAACGATTTTGTTGAACCTCGAACACAGTTAGATCTTGGCCCAGTGGTGAACGTACTGACCTGCCAGTTATCACACAAGTCAATACAAACAAGAATAGCTGTCCTGCGATGGATTTTACTTCTTCATATGAAGACTCCTAATAAGGTGAGTTGCTTGCTGCAGTCTGTACACGTACCTCAGTTTTACATTCCTGTTCAGTAATCTAGCTGCTGTAACAATCATCCCACAAAACTCCAGATATTGATTATAAAATTATTTAAAACGTTTGTGGCATTCACCAGTTGCAAGAGTTACATGTACATGTAAGGTTACATTAAGCTTTCTAAATACATTACATCTTGACATAAAATTAATAATAATATTATAAACACTGTTACCTGTGTATAAATGAGCCATGCCAACCACCGAAGAACAAATCAGTGTGGCTGGTACATGAAGGTTGAGTTTGAGTCAACGTTTGAGATACATTACTGTATAGCTGTTGTGCTGATGGAAGTCTTCAGATATACGACTGTGATGTCTGAACTGGATGTAATGAAAATGGTCCCAAGTATGTTTGAAAAGCAATCTCTAGCTTTCACAGCAATTGGATATTTCTGTCAAGTGGGACTCAAATCAGTGTATGATGTAAATTTAAGCTGCATTAATTAATAACATTATACACCATTTTGTAATAAATGTACATGATAATATTTTGTATAATTTTGTGGCAGATATTTGGTCAAATTGAGCAACTTTTTCCAGAACTCTTAAAGACTTTGTCTGATCCCTCAGATGAGGTAAGAAATGACCTGCATTAGTATTTGCTTGCAATTTTTTAATACATGAGGTGAACCTGAAGTACTTGTAACAAGGCTATTGCTACGTGTATGAGAAACTTAGCTCGTATCTATCCTACTGTAGGTGTTTTGAGGAATTTCTGAACCTCAGTGAACTATAAATAATTGGCTATACAGTTTGTGAACAACCAATGAATAAGCAATTGTTTGTTGTCACACACTGACAGATGAGACAATAATGAGGCAATGAAAGACAGAGGCAATAATAATCGCTTCTGTCTTTAGTTATAATAATGGTATTTGTTGAAAAAATTATTGCTGGATAATCTTGCCCACAGTATTGTCTTTGGAGACTAATGACAATTTCATCCAGTCTGTTAGATAGGAAAGTTATGTGGTAAATGTATGATTTTGGTCATTGATGCAATGCTGCTGCTACTAGCAAATTATACAAGTATAAATGGCACAATATTTAAATTTACTCCTGACCAGTGAAGAATTACTACTCCACTGCATATCAAAGTTTAGTTTCACTGTTGTAGTTTTTTTTATATTTTTTTACAGGTTGTCCTTCTTGTCCTTGAAGCACTTGCAGAGATCTCAGCCTCCCCAGCTGGGCCACCAAGAAACAGTCCCTCACAGAGTATGTCAGAATCAAGCTCACCAGCCTCATCAGAGCAGACATCTGCACCACACAGGCAACTTAACAAATACTTTCATAAGTTTATGAACAATGTGATGTCCTTGTTTAGAACAGACAGAAAGCTGTTAGAGGAGAGAGGATCATTCATTTTAAGGTAATGTAATTTGTCCGTATACAGTACATTGTACACTTACTCTGCATGTCATGTCTCAGGGCCCCTATTTTCCCTGAGGGTCCCTATCGATTCTAGCCTCATTGTTGAATGAGCTACCCTGGTAAAATGAAGTTACTTAGTGTACTTATTTACTTGTCATGTACTTGACATGACATAACAGTAAATGACATGTACATGCATTTAAAACATGACATTACATGACTTGACAAAATGATACAAAATAATATGACATGCTCTTAACATGACACAACATTACTTGAGGTGGCTCACAATGGTTTTCCAGCTTTTACTGGCCCTTCTTCTTTGATGGATGAGTACTTAGTACTGGTAACTCCTCTTCAGTTTACACGTACAGCTAACTACAAAGAGGGCATGAAAGAAATGCTCAAACATTAGTGAACAAGATAAGATTTTTTTGACAGAACAAGTTACCATCTGATGGCAACCATAATTTGTATACCAATGATTGGGCATTTTATTTAATCCCATTATAAGTATATCATTGACTGCAAAAGAGTTGTACAGTATTTTGCTGTTAGTGATTCATCAAAGATGAAGTGTACATGAAGAAAAATTCTGGAGAAAGTTGTGAGTCACCATAACATACCTGTAAGAATTAATTGACTCAAAATGACTTGAATGATATGATACATGTACATGTGTGCAGTGGTGGATCTGGGGTGGATCTTTGGGTAAAAAAGAAAAAATGCAGAAGGAAAAAAAGCCTGCAGGGCAAGCAAAAAAAACTGCCCCCCCCCTCCCCCTGCCCCTTAGGTCTGGATTCGCCACTGGAACAATGTATGTACTTGACATTGTGCATTAAGTGACCTGATATGCATATGACATGACATGACATGTCATGTACTTAGTTTGCATTGTATGACATGTCCAAGTATTTATCACAATTTGACTTGTACCTTGACATGACATGTGCTACACATGACATGACATGACGTGTATTTCTCATGACATGGTGTGACATTCACTTGTCAGGGCATGACAAGCAAATTGGTCTTTGTTTTTTTTGGTATACATGATTATTTCTTTGTTTGTCTTGAAACACAATACACATGTAACATATTAATACAAAACTGTTTTCTTTTTTCCAGGCAACTCTGTCTTCTGCTAAATGCAGAGGATATTTACAGAGCAATGTCAGAAATTCTTCTTCAAGAAGAGGACTTTCAGTTTGCCTCACTTATGGTGCGGTATTTGAACATGATTCTACTCACATCCAGTGAGTTGTTTGACCTCAGGGATCAACTAAGGGAGCTAGCAACAGCAGTAAGAAAATTGCAGTTAATTTTGTTTCAATTGGTTTCCTCTTGTTCCAGAGTAATGTTTCTTTAGAAAATATCCAAATTTTACGAGTAATTTTTACTTTGTTGTGCAATTTAATAAAGCCAGTGATGTTTGTTTGTTTGTTTGTTTGTTTAATTAGGAGAGCTGTTCATTGTTCTGTTGTTTATACCAGTCTTGGTGTCACAATCCTGTAGCAACAGTGTCCCTGTGTTTACTGACACAGAATTACCAACATGCATGTGAACTGCTGATGATCTTGTATCCTTGAAAAACACAAAATCAAGGTCAACTTTTGGATTTGCATATTCATAAGAATGTTGTCTACAACTTAAAATGCTGAGGGGTAGTCTGATATGTATCCCAGTTATTACTGAACTACAGTAATGTGTAGCATACATCATAGTGTCCTGGTAGTTGTCTCTTGCTCACTCCGAGCAGTGTGGGTTTGAACACTGGTTGTTCTCAGTGGCAAGATCCCTGTCAACCTCTCCAAGAGTATATAATCTTATTGGATGTTTTGGCGTGTAGTATCCCAGTATATGTTTACAAGTTGTGCCGTATTTTGACGAGCCCATAGGGCGAGTCAAAATACAAAAAAGTAAAAGTATAAAGCAGTACTATACACCAAAACATGAGTAATAAGATATTTATTATCTAACTGCTGTAGTCAATAAGTTTATCAATGAAAGAGGGAGAGTGTGACAGTTTTGCATGCGTGCGCTGACCTGTACTGCAAACAGGTTTTCTACTGTACAAATAAAATAATGTACAATATCGCTGTATAGTTCTACTTTTATTTGGGTGGTATTCACTGCAGTTGGATAATAAGAATGGATACAAGTGAAGTGCAAACCAGGAAATCCTGACAAGATGCTGGGAGTTTATTATTTTGCAATGAGTTAGCGTCCCATGGCAGGGTGCAAAGAAAGTCTCAAGTTTTCAAAATTAATTTATTTTGTTAAATGCAAGAAGAGCTTGTCACAGTGACAAAATTCTAGGTACACAATTCTGTATGATTTCAGGAGTGTAAATCTCTTAGTATTTCTGCACAACACGTTTTAATGGATAATCCTTGACTGTGTATTTATCAGTGGACATCTAGAAGTCAATGTTGAATTTCTTATACAGATTGATAAACTGGTTCAGCTCATAGAGTCTCCTATATTTACATGTGAGTGGTAGCAACAAAAGATATAAAACCAATGACAATAATATTGTTATTATTATTTTCTCTCTCTCAGTTGAAGTTATAGGTATTTATTCTATTATATAAAATTTTTAATTAACTTTCACTAGCCTGCAAACAGGCTCCCTGCGACGATGGAAAAAATTTTTGGCGAGTGTGAAACAAGAATTTGGAGAGCAAAGCAATCGGGGCAGGGACAGGGGAGCCTGTAGACTTTGTTTTTGATGTGCCTATCTGCCCTTGGTGATAAGCCTGTAACAAATCAGTCAATGAGGTTATTAGACCTGTCAAGAAGCTACATTTTCGGTACTTGCAAACAGTTCTAATCGAGCTAATCAAATAGCTGGGCTGGGCGTCATAATATAGAGTGCAAGTAAGCAACATGTTCACAGAATATTTCAAACACTTTGTCCCTCCAGAGCCAATACGTAGAGAGCTTAAAACATATTTTGCAATACTGAAATGAGCCTAAAGAAATTATAACCACATGATAGAGGTGTCAAACTCTGCAAAGCGACAAGCAGATAACAGCAGAAAGTCAGGAAACCATGCCCTTGACCTCTAAAAAAATTGCTATAGCACTGCCAAACGGCTTCACTCCACTAGCTTCTACTTAAAATTCCTCGTCGTAACAGAGCATAAAGTACCCTTCAGAATCACTTGTGAAATAACGAGAGGTCGGGAGACCAGAACTTAAAAGAGAACGGCAAATGCACTATTGTAACGAACCGTTGAAGTCGTATAATTTTACAAAGATCTGTCAAATATTCATCTCAAAGATTTCAACAATCAGCGATTTAACCAATCATATCATGATACCAGGAGCTGGTATCATAGAACGGCAGCATCAATAGAATGTCTACAGGCTCCCTCGCTTCGTTTGGGCTCACTGGGAGCCTGTTCACAGGCCAACCTTTCACTAGAGATGTTAGCAAGTTTTATTTCTAATGAAACTCTCCTTTTTTTATTACAGTCTTACGTCTTCAACTCTTAGACACACAACACAACCATTTCCTTCTGAAGTCATTATATGGTTTGCTAATGCTTCTTCCACAAAGTGATGCATTTACAACTTTAAGAAACAGATTGGACTGTGTACCAAATGGAAGAGTGCTTTCTTCTGACATCAGGTAAGATATTCTGTGACAGGATGCCTATAGTATTATTTTTCTCAAGAAAGTAAGGTGGAACTGCACTTTGACAGGCTGGAAAAAGGAGCTCCTGATCAAAGGGTAACATTAGGTAAATTGCTGGAATCAAATCACTAAGACCTCTGTAAGTACAGTATGGTTACTTAATGGCATCAATTAAGAAGAACTTAATGGCAAGTTTGATTAACAAAATAAATTTATAGCATATCAAGTCCATTCTCTTGAGAAATTAGTGGCCTATAATATTGTACTTCAATGACTCTGGTTTCACATACATGTGCTATATTTAATAGTATGAAGTCACTAGAAATTTATCTTGAATACTAGCTCACTTCTTTCCTGTCTCTATTTTATCAGGTGCTAAACTATGGGAATAGGTCCTTTGCACGATCTGGTCACATGGTACAAAATCACAGATGCTGGCAAGCAAGTTCCGCAGTGGGACTTCTAAACAAAGGCAGGTCCAGGTGGACTGGTACGAGTGGCATTGTTTTGGAAGTCCCACTGTGCAACTTGCTCACCAGCATGTGTGATTTTGTACCATGTGACAGGATCGTGCAAAGGGCCTATTTAATGACTTTTTACTCAGTATTTTGGTAGGGCACTCTTGGACCCAGAACCCAAGAGAAACCGTTATCCTGTGCTGCATACTTTATATACATCAACTACGTAGATAATAGTACTGATAACTGCAATGATGATCATGATGTTGGTGACAATGATGACGACGACGATGATAATTAGTTTTTCTTATGGTTACAATTTTATTTTGCAGTAATAACCAAGGTGCACATGACTTCCCTCTGCGTGAACATGTACAGAATATAAACTTCAAGGAACTCTTACACCAGTTCAAGACTGTGCAGCAGAAACATTTTATAAATAAACATTCTCGCTCTCCACACCTTGCTAAGAATTTGTTAAGTGTCTAGTCACGTTCAAAACATAAAAGATATTAACTAAATTTTATGATAATTTTAAACATAAGATATTTTTCGAGTGTAAATTACATATTTACAAGCATGGCTTGATCAGAGAATTAAAAAGATATCTTCCAGTTTAAGAAGAAATAGAATAGAAGGAACTGTTATGCAAGACATTTGATAATAAAAGTGTATGGTTCACTGTTCTACAGTATGTATCACACAGGAGAAACATTTTTTATTGCTTTACCCTGCAATCTGTCAGAAAACAGTGAAATCTTTGTGTACAATATTTGCGTCTACAGCATACAGGTACTGGAAAGTGCTTCTATCATTCTCTGATTGGGCAACAGGAATGTCAACTCTGAAGATTTGACAGGGCATGACACGATCAAGTCTACCAAGAATTTTTTTTTTCGATACTTGTGTTTTTTGCATGTTGTAAATTTGCATGATTGCCCTGTGCATCATTCTGCCTGAAATAATAGAGAGAGTAGCTGTTACAGTGTTTTTAATAATTCAGAGCCGATGCAGGATAAGACAGGAATCATCAATAAATCTTGGTGCATGTACTTGTCATATTTCCTGTTCACTTGTAAAATATTTGTTATTTCTGAAATTTATAAATGCAAAAGAGAATTATGAGCATTTCCTGATAGTCAAGGGTACATGTATCTTATCTCACTTATGTGTATTAGATGAAATATTAAGAATTATAGCAAATAAAAATTTTTAGACAACTCCCTGACCTATGAAAAGCAAAGATATTATTATGTACATGTATGGTAACATAATAACATCATTCCATATATTTTGCTTTTTCTTGTTTTGTTTTGGCTAGAAGTACTGTGTCATAGAAAGATGCATTGTTTGAGATTAAAAGTTAGTGTTAATGTAGATGTGACCACATAAACATATTTGGTATCAGTAGTACACGTATATCAGTTGCATGGTTAGTGTGCTCGCCTCCGGATCAAGCAGTCCAGGTTCAGGCCCTGGCTGGGGACATTGTGTTTTGTTGTTGGACAAGACACTTTACTCTCACTGTGCTTTCTCCACTCAGGTGTATAAATGGGTACTGGCACAATGCTGGGGGTAACCCTGTGGTGGACTAGCATCCCATTCTGGGGGGAGTAGAAATAATCGCAGTCACTTCATGCTACTGAAACCAGAGATATGCATTGGCCTGATGGGTCACTTGGCTCATATGCAGGCTTTACCTTTTTACAGCAGTTGCAGGGTTTCTAACATAACTGAACTTTGATTTTTTAAGGGTTTCATTAAGGGTGTAACTTGTAACACCTGTTATGGCTGAGTATGCTTGATTTTCCCTTAATGCTACGGGTGAAATTGCCTGTTGTTGGTAGAATTCAGCCACAAAGTAACAAGTTTGCTACGGGTGTGGAGACCGAGGCTACAGGTGACTCAAAACTTAATGACAGACCTGATGAGCAATGCATTATAGACGTAATTGTTTTTGCACACCTGTGCACAGCATTTTTCTAGTGTGGAAGGCAAACAAAGTTCCTTTCATACAGCATGGGAAAGCGGTATTGTGTCACAATACCGCAGGGAGTAATTTAAAATTTTAGTTGAGAGCACTCAAGAAATATGTTGTGTCTCATTGTGGAGTTCAAACTAACACTCTTTTCAAAATGCTCACTGGGACAACTTTTTGCCTGTTGCTCCGTGAACATGGACTGTCTGTTATCCTGTAACTTTTCATGGTAGTGAGACGAAAGCTTTGGGTCATGAACATGTACTATGTTATCAGTGTATGTTGATCCGTATGTTGATGATGTGATTTTCTGTCTTCATGGTGGTGTTTTCACATTGGCCAGCAGAAGTTGGTATTCCAAACAATAGACAATTTTTTTGCCTAAGAAAAAATCTCAGGGAGAGAAACAAATTTCACTGTTTGGAAATTGTGACTGATGCTGACATGGCCTCCATGATGTCATGTGAAAATGTTCTGTGATGGTTCTTTGCCTTTGAGAAGTATTTACATTATGTACAATGAACATGTACAGCCTGTAGTTCAGTTTACTTGGCAAATACCACCAATGATACTGGCCAAAGATAAAAAACATACTAACATACAAAGAAACAAAGGCAAAATAGGGTCTGATCATTATTATTTATTTACTTATTTCAAAATGTTTACACTGACTTAGATGTTATGACAAAAGACTGTAATGCCAGTTAAGGGGTTAAGTAATATTACTGATACCCTCAAAGAAAATTCAATCCTTCACTCTTTAAATTGTGTACTTGGAAAATGTATGCTACCTGGCTGAAGAAAAGACAAATTCAATGCTCATGTCAGAAATCAAGACAGTAGGGTAAAAGCTATGTACATTTTCATTTGTGAATGTTCCATTTAATTTTGCAATAACATCAAAAAGACTGGTCCATTCATCAGTGATGTTCAGCAGCCATGACAAATCTTAATCCACAATAACCACAAGCATGAGGTCCATTTTGGTCCTTTAAGACAGTACATGGAAGAAAATAAAAAAAAAGAAAGGAAAAAAAAGGAAGCTTAGAAACAAGAAAAAATATATTTAATGATAAATTAGCCTCAGTTGACAGGGAGCTCTTGTTGCCTGGTTATTTCTTCTCTTGTGTGAGAGATGTGGAGATTTACATGTAACTCCTGAAATTCTACACCAGTTGATTATTTAAATTCACAGAGTCTCTTGTTTGTTGATGAGCATTTTTTTAACGTTTAATGATTTCAAGTGACAAACAAGAATACAAGGCACTACACTGTACATGGGCTCACTGTATGACTCTGTTAGAGTATGTCTTGATGAGGCTGAATCAACATTTTTAAATGCACATGTAACTTTAAAATTTGTTTTTGAACAGGATGAACAGAACAATAACTGTACTAAGTTTATGCAATTGACAAAATGACAGAAGTAATGGCAAATGAATGTGTGTATATCCTTGTACAAATAAATGCTAGTACTAAATACTTACATGTACATGCAATCAAAAAACTACTGTAACTGACACAATACAGCACAGTAAGATATACAATGTACAGGGTTCCCTGAATTAACTTTACCATCAGTCACTGAATTTCAGTTAACAGGCACACCAAGGTGGCAGCCGAAAGGGTTTCTTAACTTTGTATCACAGCACTGTATTGCAGTAACACCCCTCACAGCTGCTATATAATTTAACTGTTAACACAGCATAAAATATGTGTTGCATAAATGTTTTAATTTTCAAGTAAACATGTGAACATTTTCCACAACAATCCTTACCAAGTTAATGTAGACCTTTGGGTGTCCAAGAGCCCCTCCCCCTAAAATACAAACCAAAAAGTTAACTGGATGAATGTAATCTGTTTTCCTTACTTTGGAAATATACAATCCTTTGGGTAGTTTACAAGGACAAAACAAAGGAGACTGAGTTGATTGTTTCCTCTACAAAGGAAGCAAGAAGCACAACACTAAATTAACTCGAAATGAGGGTATGGATGGGTGTGCTGCAAAGAAAGAAAAGACCACTTTGCTGTTCTCTTTTGTTACTCTTTAACATTGTTTGATATATAATAACAAATCTAATAAAAGAGATACCCCTGAAGAGGAAATGTTGAGGAAAGCTAATTTGTGCCCTGGAAAGTTAAAAGTCCTGACCTCCATCACACCATACATGGCGTCCATGGATTTCCTTTGGTGGTTCTTCATCAATTAGGTCAATTGCAAACTTTTCATTCACCTAAAAGTACACAAACATTTTCAGTCTAAATACACATACAGTGCACCTACTGCACAAGTGCTTTTTCTGATTAACATCCTTTCAAACCTTCATTTTACTGGAATTAATGTTGCTTAATGAGTGACTCTTGGGGAATTCTTGGTTTCTTAGGAAGAGAACCATGTCTTTCAAATAATTTATCGTGTGCACCCAGTGTTGGATGGGACTAGTTTTCAGACTTTTTAAGGGAAGCATTACCATGGTCAGACCTCCCATGACTGATCGTGAACACCTTTGCAACTGCATTCATATGGTTGCTAAGTGCATAACGTGACCATAACAACAACGTCTAAGCATTCAAATGGTGTGAGCTAAATTGCATTTACAAAAGTGATTTCAAATGTGCCTCAGTGCATCATCAGCTTTAATCACAAAGTTTCTTCACTTTCTGGTTTTGCAGTTACTTGCAACATGCTGTTGTGCAACAATCCCGAGTCAGTATATTGTTAATTTTGGTAACTACAGTGTATAGAAGTCCAAAACCAACATCAATAATGATTATGCTCTTTGATATTATTAAGTTTATGTGTTTCTTTCAACTTTGATTAGTTCGTAACTATTTGGCTGAGTGAAGTTTACAAGCCAGTGATGGTTACATGCTGTAAAGTAAATGCATATACATGGGGTTGGCTGGGGTTTACAATGATGACTTTGGAAAACAAAATTGTTCGATGAGCTCGTAAAGTGGAATAAAATTGTAGTAATTGTTACAACATTATTCAATATTGGAAGACTTAAGCCTACCTCCTTTTGCCTGTCTGTAAAACGAGCAAGTCTGTAATCGTTTGAATCCCATTGCTACAAGTTCATGAGAATACAATATCACACAATCAATGTGATATTAATCAACACAAGATCAGGAGAAAGATCGTTTTAAGTTTCTTAGAATGTATTGCTTATTGTTTTATGTTTCACCGATTTCTTTCAAACCCTGAACTACCTGGCCAGTATGTGTCACTTTATCAGGAGCAGCGTAACTTCGTACAGAAGAATGAAGAGCTGCCACTGAACGGAGGTTATTTCTAACAACAAATCGTCGGAAACCAAGTCTCAAGGAGGCCGCCATCTTGGCCAATAGCAATCCCACAATTCAATTGGCACTTACAGTCTATGACGAGCTAGTTGGTCTGCGGTATACATTCGTAGACAACAACATGTCGGACAGGAAAAGAGAGTGTAAGGCAAAGGGTGAAAAAAGTAAAACAAAAGAAGGGAAAAGGAAAAGGAAACGTAGTGAAAGTGATGAAATAGAACTGACTAAACACTATGAAACATTGTAAGGACATATTTTCCTTAAATCGTTTCTGTATACTGCCCTGAAAGTTCTGCGATGCGTGCATGTTGGATTGCATTGTGGGCTTGGGGAAAGTTTCAATTTGTCAAGACTTCCTTTTGACTCAGAAATGTGCTTATCTTTGCAGCTATGAGCAGCCACCCCCTGGGATTATAAAGGTCAGTGGCGAATATCTTTGAAATCGTGCCTATGACATAGCTGATCAATGGTCATCAATCTAAAATTAATGCACCAGTCATTTGATACCCCTGCACCCCCCCCATTGGGGGATACCCGGGGCATTCACTTTTACTGTCAGTGAAATGCAGTGAAAGCCTCATCTTGCAGGGAAAGAAATTCAGGGTGAACTCCCTGCCCTCTAAACATCAAACACAATTAACTAGATTATAATTTTTTTTAACAACTAGAGCTTTCACAGGATTTTTTTCATGCCACTGAGGTCAAGTCAAAGTATGATATTAAGTGACTGAAATCATACCTTCTCCGTCAGTTGTTCAGCCTCCATGTTTTATGTGAACAGGCAACTTGAACCCAGTCCTCTAAAAGAGGTTGTGAACTGCGAGTGAAATCCCTGCCAAGCCCCTGCTCAGCCCCTGCATTGTATAGTGAAGCAGTGTAAAAAGGTGCATTCCCCGACTGTCAGGGGACCTAATTCAAGTAAAAACGAGGTGAAAACCCCCAGATTGCCCTGGGTATCCCCCAATTGGGCTGTAGATAAAATTTAATTGCCGATAACAAACAATTTATTGTTCACAACTAAATATCTAGTCTGTGGAGGCCCTAAATAAAGTAAAAGTCCAGAAGTCAGCAATGTTCACCGCCATTTTTTTTTTTTCAGTTTTTGACTGAAGCCCTGGAGAGTATTCTTTGACTATCATCTATGTTTGTCTGTTAGAGATTCTTACCCTCCTGATTTGATGTGTTGCCTCCCACTCTCCCGATTCTTATCAAGTTCTCCTGATTTATCATGAAATTGTGAAAACAAGGGAAAAAATGCTAATCTTAAGTATTTTTTTGTGATGTATTACACTTTCTTCTCATATTACCTCACCCAGTCTCTCACCACCTGTTGTGCAGACTCATCAGGTCAGCAGTCTTACTCCATTTAGCAGCTCCAAAATGTAGCAAAAAGCATTGAGAAAACCTAAATTTGCACAATTTCCCGGTGGGCATGCCCCCGGACCCCACTAGAGGCTGCCGCCTCCGGTGCTAAACGAGTCTCCCTATTTTCCTTCAAAAGGGGTTGGAATCTCTGGTTTGGAAACACCAAGTTATTCCAAAATCTAGCTGATGAATTTCCTGAGCTTGCACACACTATACCTTGTGCAGAATACTGTACTAAGTGTGTGAAGTTCTGATCTGACTTGGGATGATGACTTTTTGCCGTCTAGAATGGAATTCATACGAAATGATTGCTTTGTGGGTCTCTTGTTATAATCCAGGAGAAAGATGAGCTCCCAGAGGACTGTATTCCTGATTTACCAGAAAACAAGGATGCAAGGGAATTTCTTGCTCACGCCCCTTCTAAAGGACTGTGGATGCCCCTTGGAAAGGAAGTTAAAGTTATGAAATGTGAGTTTAGCAACTGCCTAAAGTATTTTAAGGGTTAAAGTATATTTCAGGCCATTTCAACCCGAAACCACTTGAGCTGAAGCCTGCCACATTAGCCATAAGGCAAGTTAACATACACCCCAGAGTAACTAGATAATATGTTATACACAAGTGTTTGTCCCAGCCAGTGAAATGCCTTTATCTTATGACTTGTTAGTGTCAGCTTTTCAATTTATCATGTATATGGTCCCAGAGTGATGCATTTACAATGCATGTGATCCTTTCAGGTTGGCGCTGCAAATCCTATGGCCACAGAACAGGTGACAGAGAATGTCCCATGTTTATCAGTGGCAACAAAGATATTGAAAAGTTCCGAATGGTGAGGTCCTAAAAGTAACAATATTTTTATCATCATTCTCATCATTAAGTGTTCAATACTTGTAAAAATTTCAGAACCCTCATCTAAAAAATCCTTGGTAATGCTTTAAAATTCAAGCCTTGACTAAGGTTACCTAATGCAATGTGATTGATAATAATGATGGTGTTTTTCCTTTATGGGTAGATATAACCATAATAAATATTATGTTCAGAATGTGGCTGATGAGAGTAATCCTCACCCATACACAGTAAATCAGTACTAGTTTAAAGGTTCACAATTTAAACGACAAGACAGATGTAGACACACATTTCAAAAAAGCAAAGCAAGGGCTGCCACATTGTTAACAACTGCACATTGTAGGCTGGCTACTCACTATCTACAACAGGATAGATGGTGAGTAGCATAGCTAGTAAAATGTGCATGTAATACATACTGTAAGAGTAATCTGGGCCATTTCAGCTTTTGCAGTTTCTTCATTCTTTTATTACAGTTGAACATTACAGCACATTTTACTTTCTTGTAATGATTATTTTAAAGCTTGATTTGTCATTCAGTGGTAGCTGTCTAATTCACTGACAGTTAATTTTGTACTTGAGTATACAGGATTAAAAAAATAGACAATGAAAGTAAACAATGCTAAAAAAGAATTTCTTAGTTTATTCATATTTGGGTTTCTGTTAATCAATACCTGGCTTTGGATTGATCTCGCCTTGGCTGTAGAAATTTTCATACAGTTCTATGGCTCTACTTTTCATTACAGCGGAGCCCCATACCTTAGAAAATTTGATAAACCATCTGATCAAATTATCTCAAATATATTTGGTTGTCACATGACTGTCCATACGTACGTACGTCCATACGTACATCTGTATGTATGCCCATTCATGTAAATCAATGTGAAATGCCACTCTGCAGCAACCTAGTTCCCAGGGCTTTTCCCTTAGAGATCATGATGGGTGGGTTCATTGTGTACATCTTTGATATTGGGCATCCATGTTATGTTCAATTGACACCTGTCAAAACAAGGTATCCGCTTACCAGTATCACATGACTGTATCACAGGCTCATGTTTAGGGCGCATTGAGGTCACATGGTATTTTGAAGTTGACTGCTGCCCAGGTACAAGTTTTTGATTGGATCGCAGGCTCAAGCCAGGTTAACTTATCGTAAGCGGGAACTCTGCCAGGGTTCATATGGGTCCTGGAAAACCTGGAAAATCCTGGAATTTTACTGCAGCATTTTCCAGGACTGGAAAGTCCTAGAAAAGGGCTACTGGTCCTGGAAAGTGCTGGAAATCTGTTAAACTGAAGTAAAAAATATGAAATGTATGCCAGACAGCAAGGAGAATTAAAATTGAGATCTTGGGAGTGAAAGGGTTGATGTGAATTTTAGAGTCCTGGAAAAGTCCTGGAAATTTGTTTCTGGAAAAGGTACGAACCCTGTTCTGCTTTTAGGCTTGGCTAAATCTATGTCTTATTTTAATTGTCATCTTGCTTCTGTTTGGGAATCTGCACTGCATTTTTCTTGATGTAGGAGGAAAAAATAATGCAGCAAATGAATCAGTCTTAAATAAAAATATAATTATATATTTGTCTGTGGGCCACTACATGTACACAAAAATGTCTTCTTTTAGGCACATGAAGACCCAATGCATGAGTTCATCCAAGATAAAAAGAGAGCAGAAAAAGAAAGCAGGTAGGATTGTTAAATGCTGGTTAACAAGTAATGCTGTTTTGTAATTACTCCCACTGATCAGAGTAATTTCTGACTGAAAACTTCATGGCTGACTTAAACACATCAAAACTTTGCAGCAAAATTCTATAGCATTGACAATTGTCAAAAAAGAAAACAATTGACCTTATGTATTCAGGAAGATTATGTGCAGCAACAAACGTTTTTCACAAAGACAAGCAGGTTCTACATCGTGATAAGCCTTTGTCCTTGAGCTGTAATGGCAAGAAAAATTTGAATTGAAAATAATTATATAAGTTGTAAAGAGCTTTCCTGGACAGAAAGTGGTCGCAAAATTTTGTGTAAAACATGAATCAGTATTTCATCGCACAGCTGACAGAGAGGAAGAAAGAAGTGTGCCCTTGCTGTCATGCCATTGGCACGTGATACATAATGTCATGTCACTGCATAATGTCACACTATTAATGTCACGCTAATGTCACGCCACTGAGCAAGGAGCAGAACCACACTTGAACTTAGTTGGAAATCTTGATCTTTCAGAATAGAACAACTCAAGGCATTACTTGATGAGTCCACAACAAGTGAAACTGATTCAGATGAAAGCTGTGAGGATTCCAGTCATAAAGAAAAGAGAAAACGGCACAGAAAATTGAAGGCACATAAAAAGAAAGAGAAAAAGAAACATAAACACAAACGTCGGAAATCATCAAAAAGCGCTGATAGTGACAGTGATTCAAGAAAAAATAATTCAAAGGAGAAGAGAAGTGCAAGATAAATTTCTTATTATCAAAATGAGGATAGAAGAAACTGGCAGAGTGATGGGGCTGAGATGTATTGGTACATGTACTGTACATATGAATGTAGCTCATTGAATCATACCAAAGAATGGCTTGAAAGGAGAAAACAACAGCCAGATAACATAACTCTGGAAGAATGCTTTGTCATAAAGGATGTTGTCCTCCTTGACCTCCTTGTTACTATGCCAATGGATTTGGTTCTGCCTCCATGCCTTCACTTGTTTGGTTGTCTGTTGAGGTCAGATTTCATGAAGGGATCACGTGTACGGAGACAGTTGCTTTTTCTAGCTTTTCTGTCCAATGCTAGCAGGCCATCCTCAAGAGATGGCTGGTACTCATTGAGACTCCTGGTTGGAGTTGAGAGGCACTGTGAAGATTAAGGTGCCTTGGCCAAGAACACAGCACAATTACTTTCTATGTAGGTACAGACAGTTAGGACAATAGTTGTTACCTTGATTGGAAGAAAAAAAATACCTGTTTTGATTGTAATCGTGTAAAAGATGTAGAATGGAGGCTCTATGGAATGTACTAATGTGCTCTAGCAACTTATTGAGAAGCAAACCAATCATGGCTGCTCTTCATGCCTCAAGGACAAAGCAAAACAACTGGATGACCAATGGTATTTTTAATGAATACACATATTGATTACTACAACTTCTGTACCATACTTCAATTCACCAAACTGATGAGGCAAACTAACACCTTTTGTACCCTATCAAGAGAGGATGAAGTGATCACCCTCTCTTGACTCTAGCTAGCTAATGTCAAAATAGGCCAAACGCGTTCATCATTGTGGTGGTCTCATCACATCACACTCCTTTCTTGTTGACCATCTGAGGAGACTCTGCAAGATATCATGGAAACTTGAATTAATATCAAGCCACAGGCAACCAGTACATTCTCTATTTACATCATCAGGCCTGGTGAGGATGGATCATGATGGTGTTAAATCGGAAGGAAAATTCGCCTGCGCTACACTGCTGGTAGTTTTGCCTAAAAACTCCATGCTGTTGTTGTTATTGTTTCCTTCAAAAACGATATATTCTTCATCATGGTAAAATAAGTATCTTTGTCATTCTTTTTTTTTTTTTACTTAGTTTGGAAGAATTTCAGACACAAGAGTTCGAACTTTCATTACTTGTTGGTGTGATTGGCCGTGCGTCTGTTCAGTAATAGGTCACAAATGACGTCATAGATCATAAATTACGTCAAATTGTGGTAAGAACAAAAATGTGGCACTGGAGGCGATAGTCAAGTTTGTCACTGATATCCCGTGTCTGTTTCCGTCATTTGGAAAAGCTGAAGGACGAGAGTGACTGAGTTCAACGTTACCTTGGTCCAAACCCCAAGACATGGTCATACCTTCATCACTGACTTGTAGATCAGAATTCACATCAGCCTCTGCGATCGTGTCATCGATTTCTTTCTTTGAGTAACTCTTGTCACCAATGGTAAAGCCTTCGCCGGTGGTGTCAAATGTTTTAAAATAGTTCCCTGTGTCTTCTTGAGTGATTGGATCGCCAATTTGACTGGCCATGTAGTCTTCAAATTCAGCGTATTCCACCATTCCATTTCCTGAAAATTATCAGCAATCAGTGATACAAATGAAAACAAAAGCGACTTTAATTCAGTACTACTGAATCCTCCTTATCTTCATTTGCGGTTGCCAATTACTTTCTTTAATTTGTCCAAGAATTCAGGCCTCTAGAGATCACCAACTATCCGGTAGTGATTTTTCAACACAGTGAATAGACCTTTCCTGTATTCCACTTCAGTGCCTATGAACTATAGCACCAGAGCAACGTTTTGAGTGGACATTTTCATACATTTTCTGTATTTGCTGTATCTCACTCTGATCCTAGCCTCTTCCAGGCATTCAGTTAAAGAGGCTACCCTGACCTCGACTGGGTGCCATTGTTAGTACTATTGTTTGTTGGAATGCGGGAAAGGTCTATTAAAGGACGAAATAAAAACAAAGCTCAATTTCGCTGCTCCTGCTATCTAACTACTGTATCACACCTTCTTTGACCTTCCCAGCAGCTATATCCTCCACTCAACCGTGCCACCAAATAAAATTTTTGCTCTAGTAAACTTCAGTTCTCTCTGCCACTCCACAAAATAAAGGTCATCTGTGACTAGACAAATTCCTTCCTCACTCCACCCCACTAGAGATGGAGTTCAAGTGGTTACTAATTATAACCACTGTAATGCCTTCCTTGTAGAGATTGAACGGTAGAGCGGTTGTAAATCTGTTCCATCGCCTATATAATAGTAGTATTTCAAGTTATATAGATATATATATAGGATATGTTATTTTTTTAGAGATAGCATGTTACCATCACGGTCCACATCTTTGATCATATCTTTAGCATGGCCAGCTGAGTCCCCCTCTCCAGAGTTCTTCCTGGCCTCTATGAGCTCTTCCACTGTGATATGTCCATCACCATTTTTGTCAAACTTTTGGAAGCCTTGCATTTCTAACAAGTTAAAAATATGTGTAAAGTGCCCATGAAGTAAACAATAATTGCTGCATATTTGAAAGGCTGTTTAAAGTAAAGAAGAATGGCGTTTTTATTTTTGGAATATCTTTTTTCGTATTAGAGATATTCACGTTTGTGTATTATGCAAATGAGTAAAGTGATGACGGCATAAATAGTCTCACTTAAACAATAAAATACTGAATAAAGAATATCTCTAGAAATATTGGAGCAGTGTTCTTCAAACTTGGCACCAGAAATGTACATTACAAAAGAAACAGAATGACCCTACTATGTTGTTGCCATGGCAACGATATTGGCTCCAGTCTCTTTCTGTGAAAAACCAAATATCCCCATTTGCAACCTTTTAAAGTGGGACAGTGTCTTGATCGGAACACACAAGGCTCCCATATTGTCTTCACTCTCCCCATTAGATCGTTGGGAATGAATGATCCTTGTTTAAGATAAAATCTGGGAATTTTAGTCTTAGTTATAACAGGATCAGCGGCATAACTGTTGTCATGGCAACGGCAGAACGGGTGTCATTTTTTTTCACTTGTGATGTAAATCTCTGGTGCCAAGTTTAAAGAACACTGCTTTAATATTTCTAGAGATACTTCTTGATTGAGTGTTGTACTCTTTTAGTGGCACCACCTATGACGTCATCACTTTCCTCATTTGCAGAATACAAAAACGTAAATATCTCTAAAACGAAGGGACTATTTTTGGAATGATAGCAGTTTCATTACACATGAGAACTGTGAACGTTTTTGTTTTTACTGCGATTTGAGTGCGTTTGAACAACACGTTTTCGGGCATTATGTATTTTTTTTTCGAGCAATGAGGTCACCGTCTCCGTTTTCTTGCGCTTCGCGCCAGTAACATATATTTGCAATGCTTTAAGTTTTGATTGGTTCACTGGATTTGCATGCTTATGGTCGCTGCTCATCAGATTAGACGACCTCGCGTGGACAAAAAAGATACAAATCCGTACTTATTCTGCTCCACC
>Ga0126338_10000304_pt1 | contig 24630 bp, 21 predicted proteins | sample OrbCmetagenome_2_FD_92529 | JGI IMG/M metagenome (GOLD analysis project Ga0126338, IMG submission 92529) | Coral microbial communities from Petempiche,Puerto Morelos, Mexico - Orbicella C C metagenome | ecosystem: Host-associated > Invertebrates > Cnidaria > Coral | place: Petempiche,Puerto... | reverse complement strand
TGTTGCATAGCAACAAAACTTCACTGCTATTCTTTTCCATAGGAATTGATGAAGTAAAACTCTCTGGCTCATAACTAGTGAAGTCACCAAACTCGTTATTGTCACCATCTAAAATACATGACTGATCTGCAACTTCACTTGGACTACCACAAGTGTTAGGTTGATTTAAAGAATTCCCCATGCTACACAAAAGCAAAGAATTTGGCAAGGCAGTCACATCTCCATCTGGAATGGCACTAGCAGTCTCACCTTTCGAAGATTTTAACCTTGACATAGAGTTAATTCTTAAGCGACTTATAGTTGAAAGTCTAAACGTTTCTGCTGTCAGCCAAAAGTTTAATAGATTTGTAGCATTTTGTTTTTGCATATACTCCATAAAATAAGGTAAAACACTGTCATCCATTAGGACTTCTACCAGGGTCTTGGACAATTGCGATTTTCTCCGAAATGTTGCTACACACTGAAATAAAAAAGGACAATAAAATTACTTTAAGTATTGTACAAAGTAAGTAACACCCTTCAGTTTCAATAACATTGATTTATAAAAGAGGAAAAAACAATTTGAACTGCTGTAGATCAAATTCTGCACTATAATGGTACACCAAATGTATATTGTACCTTGGCAGACTTTTTCCGTGAAACGCTTGCAAATAACTTTCTGCATTCTTGAACTGTGGAGAGAGAAAAACCTATGTGGTCACTACTTGGAAATTCATTTAATGCCGGCAGTATAAGCAAAAGCATGGTTAACAGAAATCGAATTCACCATTCCAAATCAACATCATAGATGGATTTTTTGGTTTCAGCAAATTGAAGTATTTTTTGAAGTTTGATGCGATTCTGTATTTTTCAGTGGTGGGGAGGGAAGGGGAAAAGCAATAGCCTCTTCCAGACGTTCAGTCAGTTGGGGCACTGGGCAAAAAACGTTGCACAAAAAAGAATAAAAAAAAGTGTGGCAAGAGGAAGCGAAAGAACGCCTGTGGGCAAACTTAAAGTGCACCTAACCCCCCAATTTTTTTTTCGCTAAAACAAATCCCTTGTTATTCGAAGCATTTGGGTGAAAAAATTTTTGAATTTGGTTGAATCCTTGATTTTCTACGCCCTTTCAAAGTTGTGCTTGAAGTGTTGTGCGACCGCGTTTTAGGGAGTCTGGGGCAGTGGTTGCTGATGATGTCTACCCAGGGACTAAACACAATGGCGTCTCAGTCAGATCTCTGTATTTGCTTGAGAAAGTGGAGAACAAAACTAATTGTTCCAATATATTTTGGGACTAAAACGTCCACGTTTAGTTTCAGAATCATTTCTCTTCTGTCACTGGAGTCAGAGTTAAGTTCTGATTTGGAAGACTCCAAAATAAACTTCGATCGAGCACGACAACAACTTCGACAACTGTGAAGTCACTGCTTACAGCTTTGAGAACAATTTGCAATATTTCAAGCGACGAAGGGGAAGACTTCTTTGCGGATGAGCTGCTTGTATATTAGGAATGGAGAGCTAGATATGAAGTGGAGGAGCAGGCAAACGAAAAGCAGGAAAGAAGACTCATGGATACCCTGCGAGCAGGTGTCAAAACAGCCGCTGGATCGATTCTCCTCAAACATGGTCGTGAAACAAAATGGTGGTGTTTTGGAGCTACTTTCGAGATTTCATCAGGGCACAGAAAATTGAGGTTTTAACTGAATCCAAAAATTTTCTCACAGAAGTATTTCAAATAACAGGTAGATTTGTTTTAGCGGAAAAAAAATGGGGGTTAAGTGCACTTTAAAGGTTGTTCCGGTATACGAGGATCTGGTATACCCTCTGATTGGTCAATTTTGACAGGTTTTGTCAACACTTGAGTGTTACTGACGTAGATGAGAATGCAATAGGGCGGCGGTCAGAGACTTTTCAACGGGTGATGTGGCGTTCAAATCTGTGATAAACATCACACTAAAAAAAGATTTTCCTCATGTGGAATGCCTTCACTAAGAACAGAAGGATTGCATAAAAAATATGGTCTATGGAAGATGTCTTTGCAATCCTTCCCACCGGTTTTTGGAAAGAGTTTAATCTTTCAACTCTTTCTACGAGTTATTTCTTCACTGAATGTAAAAGTTCGCACCATCTCCATGATCATGGTGGTTTGTCTAGCACTCCTGGCGATAATGAATGGGGTTGACGGACCTACACGACTCCCACCATGACATATGTACATTTGCCGTTCTGTTTTCAGTCGATCGACCTTTCGCTTTGCAGAGTTTGACAATTCTTTGATTTGCCATGTAGTGTTTATACTTTGTTTAGGCTTGTCTCTATTGCAAGATATCTTTTAAAGTCTCCAAGTGTTGGCTTTTGAGGGAGAAAGTTTGAAATATTCCAGAATATGTTGTTAACTTGCATTCAAAATAAGGTTGACAACTGAAAGCCACAAGCCGTTGGTCATGTTACAGGTCCCAGTAGTCGGTCTATAAGTGGTCGGAAGGACCTTTTGTTAAGTTTGCCCACAGGCGTTCTTTTACTTCCTCTCATTGTGCTTTTTTATTTTTTCCTGCACCGTTTTTTGCGCTGCACCCCAACTAACTGAACGCTTGGAAGAGTATGTTGAACAGGATGTATTTTTAAGATCATAAATAACATTGTCTTGCATGATTCACACCCCCATCTTTTTTTTTTGAGTAATCAGTACCTCTATAGGAATGTAAAGCTGATGGAAAGCTTTCAAGAAGGAATTCATAGCTAGACTCAGCAAAATGTTTAGGAGAAGCTGATTTCCCAAAAAATATCCTAATGCCTTTTATGTTCTGAAGTTTAATTGTCAAAAAAACCTTGACACACAGGTCACCTAAAATTTTGGAGGAAAGGTTCTTTTAGCATGTAAAAGTTATGCTGCCACTTCATTTGTTCAATTATTTCATTTTTTAAATGATACTTGATCAGGGTTGCCACTTATTAGAACCCAAAAAATTCCCTGACTTTTCACTGACCTCAAAACAATTTTCACTGACCTTGAATTAGGTGAATTATCAAATAAGCCAAATCCACTTTTAAATTAGCTTCAGCTTCTTTTGCAGACCACCGTTATGAACAGTTCTATTTTCGTTGCATGATCTATGAACATGAACACGAACAGCCCGTGATTTACAAAGAATGCGTGACTTTGAACAATGCGTGATTATTTTTCTCTGTTTCTCTGTTGGTCTTAAATAGTTTAGCAATTGTGTTTTCCTTTATTAGACAGCTCATGAATAGTTTGTTTTAGGACTAGAATTTTAGGTTTCGACTTCAGTTGCGATCAGCGTCAGTACTGCGAACATTCAGTTGTATTTAACCTTCATTGTATTAGTTCTTCCAAGCCACAGAGATCCACTCTTCAGAATCTAATAATCAACTACAATAAAGATTAAAGAAATCTATGGTGGTTTGATACATTTGTCGCCTTCTGCACCAAAATTTCTGAAGAGCAACAAGCCTCGTCCAAGTAGCAGAGCTGACCTATAAGCAACAAGGACATATGCATCTTCGGTAATTAGGAACAAACAAGTCAAGGAACTATGTCCGATGGTGAAGAAGTTATTGCATCCTCTCAGCATTAAGTTGAGTTCAGTGGGACCAGAGAACCCTCCCCGAATGCTGAAAAATAAGAGAAAGCAACTCAGAGGTAAAGTCACGCATACGATAAATAGGGTCCGAAATTTATTACAGATTAGGACCAAACAAAACGACGTATAGAAATGGAAATCGAGGAGTTGCAAAAAGATTTTCAACTGCCACGTGATGTACATGCTGAGCATTACGGCTATGTAGACCTCAGCCAAGTTCCGAAGTTAGACGAGTGGGAAAATTTGCTCACCGACAATGTCTTTGGTATTGAAGAAGAAGTTGAGACACACTTCAAAACACTGGGTGGCCCAATTGCTAGTGGTTAACAATAAGTCAGTGTTCCCACCGCCAGCTTCGTTCAGTAAGAAATGCCCTGGTTTAATTGCACAAGGGAGCGAAAGTTCAGAGCCAAGTGCATCTCATGGAGCTGGCGAGAATTTGGATAGCCCGAGTGGTCAACAGTAAGACATTACTGGCATTGCTCAACAACAAGGGCCTTCAACCACACAAGGGAGCAGCCATTTGGAGGAACATGATCCACCACCGCCATAGATGGCCACATAGATTTGGAAGCAAGTTTCTCTCCAAAGTTGATAACAATTTGCAGCGAAACGAATCGTCTGCTAATAATGCATTTTCAAAAGAAAGCTCGTTGGGACAACCAAAAACAGAAAGCGGCTCAGCATCAGTTCTTCCTGCCAACCTAAAGTCACACGATCTGGAGTTATTCAACCTCCTAAAATAGCCTGTCCCATCGATGCTTGGATAAATGATCTGGTGGAATTTGAAGAAACATGTCTTTCATCTGCTGTACGTGAAATGTCTATCACAGATGCGTTATACAAGTTGGAAGCAAGCAAGGATATTCCAACTATAAGGCTAGTCCCATTCAACAGAAGGCCACTACAATATGTGGAGTTTGTTGAACAGTTTTGTGGTGTCATGTACAGACAACATAACTCTCCTGACCGCTTTCAAAGCTATTTTGAAGAAACCATTGAAAAATTAACTTCAACTGGAAAACAACTCTATATCATAGGAGATTTCAACATTGACCTATTAAAATTTGAGACCTCGGTATAGTCATGATTTCGTGGTAGCTCTCCAAAGCTGTTATCTCATTCCTACCATTGATAAACCAACATGTGTTCAGAACAATTTAGCCACCCATTTGATTACTGACCTAAGTGATCATTTTGCTCAGTTTTGCATTATGAAATCAGTTAGGGAAAAGCCTACAAAATCCCCAAAAACCAAAGTTTGTGATTACTCACAATTTTCCGCAGATTGTTTTAATCATGACCTTTCTCAAGTTAATTGGAGTAGCATGTTTCTCCAATGCAACAAATGACATGGATAAGATGTTTTCCTCTTTTTACAGCGAGTTCAACAAAATTGTAAACAAGCATGCACCTATGAGGACACTCTCACGCCGCAAGGCGAAACAATGCTCTAAACCTTGGATAACTAAAGGAATAAGAACTTCAATTAAGATTAAAAACAAGCTATATTTATCTGGCAATGACGCTAAATATAAATTTTATAGAAATAAAATCTGCAGTCTAACATGAATTAGTAAAAAGCAATATTTCTTTGAATATTTCGAGGCCAACATAAATAATATGAAAAAACTTGGATGGGAATAAATAACATATTGAATCATAAAACCAAGAAGAATAAATCAATTAGTGCACTAAAGGACTTCAAGAACAATAATGAGGTCTCCCGTGACCCGACTCCCAATATTACCTAATATTCTCAATGAGCATTTTGCAACATTGGGACAAAAATTAGCAAATTAATTACCTTCAACTCCAAAATGTTTCACTGATTTCTTAGGGAAATGTAAATCACCCGTCTCATCCTTCTTTTTTCAACCCATCACTCCAGCTGAAATTCGCCTGGAAATATTTTCTATTCCTAACAATAAGTCACACGGCCCCTACTCCTGCCCTACTCTGGCATTGAAGTGTGCAAGTGACGTTCTAAGTCATGTCTTAGCACAAATCTTTAATTCACCTATATCACTTGGAACATACAAGTATCCCGCGAAACTTAAAATGTCAAAAATCATACCCATATTTAAGGCAGATGATGAAACTAAACCAAATAATTACAGGCCAATATCTTTACTGTCCAATTTCAACAGAATTTTTGAAAAATTGATGTACAAAAGAATGAAAGTTTTCATAAATGGAGAAGACATACTTTATCGCTCTCAATACGGATTCCATGAAGAACACTCAACCCAGCATGCAATTATTAACATAGTTAATACTATTCAGAGTAATATGGACAAATGTCTTTTTTCGTGTGGTGTTTTTATAGACTTAAAGAAAGTATTCGATACAGTAGATCACGCCATCTTACTTGGTAAACTTAACCATTATGGTTTTCAGGGAATAATGAGCAATTGGTTTTCATCCTATTTGCAAGACCGGACACAAACAACACAAGTTGGTCCACATATCTCTGAAAGAACCTTAACAACTTGTGGTGTTCCACAAGGTTCCATATTAGGCCCATTATTGTTTTTATTGTATATCAATGATATTTACACCTGTTCCAAAGAACTCAATTTCTATCTTTTTGCTGAGGACACTAATATCTTATATGTGGATGAAAACCTTAAGGTAATTCCTTAGTATTGCATTGCACATCCCTACTGTGCACAATTTTTGTGTCATTAGCGTGCGCATATGAGCGTGTGCACGTACAAAATGTAAGAGATTTCCCTCAAAAAACATAAGAGATTAAGAGATTTCCCTATTAAATATTTATCAGTCTTTAGTCTCTCCTTATATCACTTATGGATTATCTGACAAAAACGTGTATTACATTTCATGTACTTCGCAAAGAAAAATGAACATAACATTCCACTGTTTATTAATGCTAAGTTTTTGCCTCTGAACTTTTTATACTATAAAACTTTATCTAAATTGATGCACGACGTTAGCACTGCTTCTGTCCCAATTAACATATGTAATTTATTTACGAAAATGTTTAGTGTCCATTCTTACAACACATGTTCTTCTACTTCAGATAATTTTTACACAAAAGCTTCAAGACTTGAAATACAAAAACTGCCTTTTCAAGATTTGGTTCTAATCTACAGAATGAGATACCAAGCTCTCCGAGAGAACTACCAAAGAAATCATTCAAACTCAGAATTAAAACACAAACTACTAAGTGTTCTCAAGGATGAAGATTCCTTCATTGAGGTTTGCAGGATCATTTCTAAATTAAAATGTCAGTAGCAGTAGCAACAATCAAACAAACAAACAAAAATATGTTATCTATTAAATCACATTCTTTTCCCACTTTTCCTTTTTATTTTATTCACTTTTTTCTAACTCTCTATTTTTTCTATAATAGTAATAAAAGTAATAATGATAATAATAAATCATTTGTAACTATTGATAGACTGGCCTGCCTAGACTAGCACAGCTATTTGCAGGCCAGTCCAACTGGATATGCACACAGTGTTGGTGTACAGTCGCTAACTATTGACAAATGCCCGACTTTTACTCGAATATTTTTTGTTATGGACTGAATGTGAACGAAAATAATTGTAGTCATAGATTCTCTGTTATATCAGCTCGTGGAGTTGTTGTTTGAATCTCCTCTTTTTTGCCGGGTTAGTGAGTAACAAGCAGAAAACTTTACATGACTCACTGATCGGCCGCGGCGTTACATTTTCAATCCCAAATGGTGCAGAGTTTGCAGTGTTTGCAGTGTTTGAAGCGTTTACAACGTGTCTAACGTTCGTTTGGTTTTTCGGTGTTAAATTGTGTCAAACGTTCCGTTTCTATTGCTTCTATCATTCATTTTCCCATCTGAGGCACGATTTACGGACACCATTACAGTGTAAGGATTTCTTGTCAGGCCTTACAACAATAAAAGCGAGCAGAGTGGAGAACTGGAACCTACTGAAAACTAGTTACAGAATACCGAGAGTGCAGAGAGTGCCAAAAGAGATCTTGTTTTCTAGTTTTTATGCCAAGTTAGTGATCTAACTGGTCATCCAAATGAACGGACATAAGCTATCTTTATAACATCAGTAGCATCAGTAGCAAGTTGACAAATTTACTCAAGAGTTGTATTAGACTGTTGTTTCCCAACAACATGATACAGACATACGTTAATTGAGAGGTCTTTAGCAACTTTTCACAGATGATTGCCAAGAAAGAATACATTTTTGCTTTTTTAGACGAGTTTTTGGGACAAAGTCGGCGGTGCTGTTCTCAATTGCTGGTTTTCAGTGTCACGCAATTCAAAATACATCAAAATAAAAATCAAAACCGTTCAATAGATAAAGTCCAGAATCTGGGAAATGAAAGAAGGTAGATATGCAAAGACTCTCTCCAAGATTCTGGTCACAGAAACATCTGTCACTGAGATTAGCTACAAAAGCGTGAATTTATCCCTAAAGGAACTCTAAAACATTAAAATAATACTTTTTCTAAGACATAAATTGTTCATATAGCCAAATTCCCCGAAATAAGTCACTTTTTTTAACCATTGTGACAGCTCTCTAGGCCATGCTGGTGCCCATCCGTATGGGCAGTGATAACAATGGGGTGACAGGCCTACACAACTCCTATCCACGTGTAATAGCCGCTTTAAAAGTTTTGGTTGAACTAGTATATCTTTGACGATCTGCCTCTTTTGTATGGTACGATAGGGGGATCTTTGAATATTTCGCTAAGCAATAATCCTGTTTTTAGGAGGACATTTCACCAGAGTAGAGCCATTAGAGGTCATAGGTCTGCGTGGTTTTGTTGCAAGTTATGCTACTTGTTATCATGGGTGTAATATTTATCTTTGTCTGGCTTCGCCAGAGATAGCTGTAGCTTTCCTTGTTGAAAGCTATGAGTATGTCTTAGAGAGTCGTTCTTATGTTTCTTGAATCAATTTCATCGAACTTTTTGTCCTTCTAGTTTGTACGTTCTGGAACTGCAAATGTAGATGTTCACGTGCAAGTCTGTGGACTGTTTTGCGTGTTGTTTATGATATTGTGTGGTTTTGTTCAGGCAAAAAGCTCTGAATTTAGGAGTTCTTCCTATGATTGTTCATCCAGCTCCACGTTGTGGTTGTCATTGCTTTTATTTGCGATGTTGTTAGGTTTTCTTGAGACTGTTAATAGTCCCTCTTTTATTAGGAGGCTCGTAGCCTTGTAGATCAGGCAATACCGCACCTGGCATATTTACCGCTGGTTTTGATCCTTCTGGATCTCATCAGTTGCCGATAACAGGGAGTGGTAGAGACCAATGCGTGGTAACACTCTGCACCTGGCAAGGTGTCACACTACTGTTTCGGAAATCTTCAGTAATCTTCCAATTCAACGGTCCTCAAACCACTTCGAATACTACTTGGAGTAAATCGAATACCTCGGATTACTGATCGCAGTACGAAAAAAAAAGAATTTTCGTATTTTTAAACACGGAATCTTGCTAAAACGCTTCAGGTACTTACTTGCCACATTTCATTTCTGTGCGGAGATCGGGCGACTTTGGATGCGCAAGAAAAACTGTGAACCGGGGCAGGGGTTTGTTCAAGGCTAATTATCTCGAAAAAAATGTGTGGCTACTCCAATTTTTCTTTGTGGATTCCAACAGCCCATGCAAAGATCTTTGTATTTAGTAGGCACCATCCTTAAATGAAAGAAGATAGACATCAAAGGTTGCAAGGCTGTAAGGTTATAATGCTGCAAGGTTGTATGGCTGTAGGTATGTAAGGCTGTAAGGCTGTAGGGTTGCAAGGCTGTAGGGTTGTAAGGCAGTAGGGTTGCAAGGCTGTAGGGTTGTGAGGTTGTAGGATTGTAAGGCCATAGGGTTGTAAGGTTGTATGGTTGTAAGGCCGTAGGGTTGCAAGGCTGTAGGGTTGTAAGGTCATAGGGAAGTAAGGTTGTAAGGATGTAAGACCATAGGGTTGTAAGACCATAGGGTTGTAAGGCTGGAGGGATCTAAGGCTGTAGGGTTGTAAGGCAGTAGGGTTGTGAGGCTGTAGGGTTGTGAGGCCGTAGGGTTGTGAGGCAGTAGGGTTGTGAGGCAGTAGGGTTGTAAGGCCGTAGGGTTGTGAGGCCGTAGGGTTGTAAGGCCGTAGGGTTGTAAGGCAGTAGGGTTGTGAGGCAGTAGGGTTGTGAGGTTGTAGGGTTGTGAGGCTGTAAGGATGTAAGGTAGTAGGGTTGCAAGGTTGTAAGGATGTAAGGCCGTAAACTCACTTGGTGAGCCCTAAGGCAAAATGCATAATGTGGTAGATGTAGAATCATTTTTCCACTAGTTGCCATGGTAATGGATAACAATACTAAATATGTTAATATGTTACGAGTCGAAGGCCATACACTAAACTGTTTTATTGAGCCTGTAAGGTTGTAAGACCTTACAGAAAACCCTTACCCTCCAAACCTAACCGTAAATCATGCCTGGTATATGATCAGTTGACATTGTGAGGGATTTCCAGGGACCCTTCATGCAAAAAACTGGCTTGGTAAACAAAATGATCATCTGTTTGTTGCAACCAATTTTGTATTGTTTTGAAATGTTGAAAAACCTTCTAACAGGTTGTTTCGTGCAGACAAGAAAATGCACGTCAAAACTGAAAGATCTTATCTTCCGCTGAAGTTAAGATCAATTGCTCGATTAGCTAAAATTAATGTCACAAAAATTAAGATATATCAACTGATAAAGCTGTTAAATACAAAAAAAAAAGATGGATAAATCAGTGGTAAACCTTTCTGCTTCATTCAACCTGGAATTTTACTAGCTGTGGGAACCAACGATTCTGATTGGCCAGCCTGTAATTGTATTTTATCAAAAGTTAACAAAAAGAGTCAACACAATCGTTTCATCTGGGATCCATTTAGGTTTTTTTACAAAGGCACAGAAGGTTTTGTTTGTAGTTTAAAACAAGTTGTCATGTTAAACATGCCTTGATGTAACAGAAATTGACATGACGAGTAATTTAATGCTGCCACTGAAAGCCACAAAACTTTCAGCTGATCCCAAGTTCACTGAGTTCAAACCTCTCATAGCACTGGATCGTCACGCAATAAATTTAGGAAGAGGAGTGTGGTTCTGGTCCAGTTTAGGAACAAAAATGATACTTCAACAGTCTTCCAAGTACCATTTACAAGCAATTTACTTCAAACATTTTGCACGTTTTTTAGATGCATTGGGAAAGCAGGTTCGCTAATGCTTTCAGTGAAATAACTCTAAAGCCATCCTTCAACAATGTTGATGAACATTTTAAATGATCTGCACGTTGGAAGATTTATAAACTATGTAAAATTTGCATTTGTTGTACCTAACCTGTGCCTGCCTGTGCCTGAACAGTGCATCAATTGAAGCTGAAGTCAACATTCATGTGCCAGCGGCAAGTCACCAAGTAACAGACGCAAGAACAACGACGCCAAAGATAGTTCAAAACCTGGGTTCTAAACGATACTTAAAATAGAAATCAAACGAATGATAGAAACGATACGAACGTATGATAAAAGCAAAACGCACGATAGAAACATTGCAAACGATAGAAACGATCCAAATGATGGAAACAAAATGAACCAAATGAACGATGCAAATGTTTTCACTAGCTGGACAAAATGGTTATGTTTAACATTGAAATTCGAACCAAAACTTCGGTTCAAAAATATGAATGGAACGTTAGAAAATCACTTTTATCTTTGATTGTGTCGACTTTCTGTGAAAAATACCTATTCGACTTGAATCTGCAACTCATGTACACCTCGATTTTCTAAACTTTTGTCTCAAAATTTTAACGACAATGGAAAGGAAGTCAAAAATTTCAAACTCGTTCACTCCTGTTGTTATTGTTAATTTCCTGTATGGTCTTCTCATTTTGTTTTCGAGTGAAAGTAAGTAGATATTCTGGGATTTTCTCATTAGGAGATAAATGCACATATAATTTACTTTCATTTGATCTCGTCAGATTGTTATAGCTGTCTTTCAATTTTATACTCCACTGTGCCTTTTAGCGTTACATATTTTGTAACGGCTCTGTACACCAACACAATGCGCTTGGCAAATGTTCTGTAAAATGTAGATTTTATCAACCCATTGCCTCCCAGGACTTTTTGCCAAAAACACACTTTTTGGACATTTTGGAGATTTTCAGGCTGGATATGAGCCAAATTAGCTCCAATCTGCTCAAAAAGGCATTTGTAATGTGACAGCATGCTTTTCTTTCCACTAGCATCGCATTTTATGACATGTTTGCTTGGGCATGCGCAGAAATCAAAATTTCTTTAGGTTTTTCGTTTTTTGTTGTTGTTTTTTTTTTCGCCTTTCCTTTTTTTCCTTTTCTTATCTTTTTGCTGCAGTGATTGACCTTCTACTGGGCTTGCTTCGAGTTCGAAAAAGTCTGAGAAAGCGTCCTTGAGACAGGCAATTTTCACTCTGGAGTAGCCACCCATAGTTGCAAGAAATTTCGCTCTGAGTTTTTCACTCAAATTTCATAGCATTTTTGTGCATATTTCAGGGTCCATTGAGGCGATCACCCTGATCTGGGTATCATTGGAAAAATCTTTTACTCCTGCAGAAGTTGAGTATGGATGATGCCAATATTGGTCAAAGCTGATGACGTCAGAAGTGGAACAAAGGCCAAGGCTTGTCATGGGCGGTTATGGGTGGCACGGGAGTCAATGGGTTAAGAAATAAAATAATGAAAAAAATGATGAATCCACATCCATGACAAGCCGCACTTGAAAAATGACACGCAAATGGTGCAATTGAGAACGTTGTTATGCATATCACTGGCAATGCAGAGCGCACAATATCTGGTCTTGGCTCACAAGGAATCATGTACGTCACCGCATTGAAAACACTAAAGGAAAACTTTGGCCAGCCAAACATCATTGCTAGAACATTCATCAGAAAAATCAAAGAAGAAAAATTCAGCATGATGACAGACAGGACCTTCGTGAGTTTTCCCTTGACATGATCAATTGCTTAGCAACACTTTGCCAAAACAATTACTTCGCCGACGTCAATGCCAATGACAATCTCCCAAAGATTGTCAGACGTTTGCCATATCATCTAATTGAAAAGTGGAAAAATGTGGCCACAGACATTAGAGAAAAGAGCAAAATCCCTCAGTTGGGACACATTAGCAATTTTGTGAGGAAATGTGTCAAGGCGGAATTTGATCTCAATTTTGGTGAAGTTCATAAGATGGACACTTCATGAAACACTGGCTTTCGAAGAGAAAATAGAAGAGGAATTCATTCCAATTAAAAGGCCCCAAGAAAACTCCCCAAGTGCTACATTTGTCAGGCAGAGCACAGAGTCATGACTGCCCCACTATGGTTAATAGTATGCCAGAAGAGGGAATACAACATGCAAAGAACCACTGCCTTTGCTTTTCATGTTTAGTGAGAGGCCATCCGATGAGGGAATGCAGGTCCAGCAATAAATGCGGCAAGAATGGCTACACCCGAATTCATCAACCCTTGCTCCATACAGACCCTCCTACTAACAGCGGAGTGGCATCAATCCTTGATAAAGGAAGTATCATGCCAGTGGTTTGAGTCCAATTTAAAGCAGTGAATGGAAAAGTCCGGGAAGGGAATGTTGTCGTGGATAGTGAAGCAGTCACAACCGTGATATGAAAGGACTTTGCTAAAGCACATGGCCTTCAGAGAAGAAACGTGCAAATTGACCTGGCAGTTGCTGGCAGCGAGAGAGTTCAACAGATGACAAGTAGGCAATTGAAATTCTGGATCTCCCCCCTGGACAAAGAAGAAGAATTCACCATTGAAGCCCTTGAAATCGACAAGACCATCTTAAATATTCCTGTCCCCAATAGACCATGGCTGAAGTCTTTCTCACACCTACGCGATGTCAAATTTCCTCATAAGGCTGGACCCATTGACTTGATATTAGGAGTCCAGTATACCATCTTCATGCTGAAGAAGAGGTGTGTCAAGGTCTGCCATTCCAGGCTGTGGGGAAGTGGACACGCCTAGGATGGCACGCGATTGGCTCAGACAGCTCCAAAGGAACCACCCAGTTTTGTTCCATCAGCTTTGTTCAGAAACTGAACATGGAAAGATTTTACGAATTTGAGAATCTGGGGGTTACCAGTACAGGCACATGACTGTTCATGTCCTAAGACAGTAATGTCCTCAGAAGACTGAATGGCTATGGATTTATTTGAAGGCTCCTGCACTAAAGAAGAGAATTATTATGTTATAGGCCTACTATGGAAGAAGGATCCTCACCTACTACCAAACAAGTATCCGCTAGCAGAGCAACGGCTCAAATTTTTGGAAAGAAGCTTGTCTAAGAATAAAGGAAAGGCAAAGATGCACAACTGCACGATAGAGGAGTATATAGAAAACAGCTGGGCTCACCCACTAACAGAAGAATCACAGCCTGATGTTACCTGCCACATCATGGTGTTTACTCACCAGACAAACCAAGTACTCCACTTAGTGTTGTCTTTGACCCCGCCTCCCAATATCAGGGAGCCTCTCTGAATTCCTTCCTCTGCAAAGGACCTTGCCTCATTGGAAATTTGCTGGGTGTCTGCTGCGTTTCCGTGAAGACCTTGTTGGTTTTGCTGGGGATATCTCCAAAATGTACCAACAAATCCTCCTACCGGAGAGAGACACTCATGTTCATGGATTTCCTGTGGTGAAATCTCCAAACCAAGAAACAGCCCACCAAGTAACTCCTGTTGCGAGTGACCTTTGGGGACAAACCATCACCCGACATGGACAGTGATGTTATGCTGAAGATTGCTAAAGAAAATGAGAGTGAGTACACTGATGCAGCCATAATTTTGCGCCGTGATCATTATATGGACGATCTGATTCACTTGTGTCCAACCCCTCAGTTAGCAGCAAGCCGAATGACAGCACTCGATAAGCCTCTTGCCCAAGGAAGTTTTAAGATAAAAGAATGGCATTGCTCTTCCCAGCCAGAAAGAAAGGAAAAGCGAGACAGCAATCCAGTCAAGCCAGCCATGCCAAAGGAAAGAGTCTCAGATTCTCTCAGATTCACAACCCACTCGGACTAGCTTCAGCAGTTACAATCAAGGCAAGAGTTGCCCTGCAGGATATCTGGAGGTCAAAGCAGTTTGACTGGGATGATCCTTTACCAGAGAAGATCAAAGACCTATGGCATAATTTGTTTGAAGATATAGAGAAGCTTAAGGGCGTGAAATTTCCAAGATGTCTTAAGCTAAGTATTACAAGTGGACCGTCTCAATTGCATGTCTTTGAAGATGCCAGCAGCAATGCTTATGGAGCTGTTGCATACCCCCTGTGGCCTACACCAGATGTTCCTGAAGTTTACTTGATTTCAGCCAAAGCAAGAGTAGCCCCCCTTCGTCAGAGTACAGTTCTGCATCTGGATATTGTAGCAGCTCTAATGGCATCAAGGCTAGTCTAAACAATTTATGAAGAATTCAATGAGAAGCCCGAGTCCATGGAATTATGGTCTGATTCAAAGGTAGTTCTCCATTGACTTCCCTCAGACTCCTCCCTTATGAAAGCACTTGTAGGTGTTCATGTCGCAGAGACCCAATCCACATGGAATGAAGAGCATTGGAGATAAGTTCCCATCGACTTTAACCCAGTAGATGATCTCTGGAGAGGACTTCCCATCGAGGAACTCAATGGCTGATGGATGAAAGGTCCCGCTTTCCTGAGGAAACCCAGGGAAGAATGGCCCGCAGAGAAACTAGACAGCCCCATGGCAAATAACCCCAAGATGAAGAATGCAAAACACAAACTGGTTGGAGCCATTGTCCAGAACCAAGATATTTTGAAGCCAAGCACCTTCTCCAGCTGGCAATGACTGCCTATTGCATGCATGTGTTTTCCATCTAATGCAAAGCAAAAAGCAAGAAACCAGGTATCCAGTAACAAAGTACACGAAGGACCTCTGGTCTCAGAAGAGATGGATCAAGCAGAACACCACTGGATAATGTAGGTACAGAGAGATCTGGAAGATTGGCAAAATTGCTTTAGTAATTTGGCACCATTTGCTAAAGGTGTGGTGAAAGTAGGAGGAAGGCTAAGACATGCACCTCTTACCTATGAAGAGATCTATCCCATACTTCTGCCAGCAAGCCATCCATATCCAAGCTGATCATGCGAGAAATACAAACTCGAGTTGTATATGGTGGACCTGAAAGAACCCTGTCAGAAAGTCGCTGCAAGTTCTGGATAACTCGTGGGTGAAACAGTGTTCCAGATAAGTAAGGGGTCTCAAGTCAAAAACCCGACAAGGTCAGCAACATGACCCGACAAATTAATAGAAAATTTATGATGATTTGGTGGAAGCATTGGAGATTGACCCGTTGATATTCCTCATTGACACCATACCTTGAAAATTATCTGGAACCCTGTGAAACCTTGCAAAGGAAGTGGTCAAAGATTGTACAATTTGCAGAAAGCTTCACCAGGCACCACATAGCACCCCAATGGCCAATTTGCCACCCGAGAGGTTGAAACCATTTTCCCCTCCCTTGTCTGTGACTGGTGTTGATCTTTTTGGCCCCATCAACTTGAAAACTAGACAAAACAGAACAAAGAAAGCCTGAGGAGCACTGTTCACCTGTGCAACTGTTTGCACCATTCACCTGCAGATTGAAGAAGATCTGTCTACTCAATCATTCATGCATGCCCTGCGGCATTTCGCAGCACACCATGGATGGCTACACACGATGATCTCAGGCAAAGGCAAGTCATTTGTTGGAACTGAGAAGGAGTTGAAGAAGCTAGTACAAGAAGGAAGAAATCAAATTGAAGAATCTTCTGCTCTCCACAGAATTCGCTGGATTTTCACCACACCCCTCAGTCCACGCCAAGGTGAAATTTATGAGAGTCTTATCAAGCAAACAAAGCACGCTTGAAAGCAATCATGGGTTCTCAGTCTCTTTCCTGGAATGAAATGTCTACAATTTTTGCACAAGTTGAATGCCTCATCAACAGTAGGCCACTAAGATACCCTTCCAATGATCCCAATGATGCACAGCCTTTGTCTCCAAACCACATTATCCTTGGTCAAGCAACAGCTGCAACAGTACCCCAAAGCCCATACCAAGAAACAAGAAACCTCTGTAAATGTTTTGAATTTGTTCAAATGCTGCTTAACCATTTCTGGAAGCGCTTTGCATGCGAGTACTACCCAACGTTGATGAGAAGGGCGAAATGGCAGCTCAAGACAAGACAATTTTAGGTTTCGATTTCAGTTGCGATCAGCATCGGTATTGCGAACATTCAATTGTATTCAAGCTTCATCGTATTAGCTCTTCCAGGCCACAGAGATCAACTCTCCAGAATCTACTAATCAACTACAATAAAGATTAAAGAAATCTCTGGTGGTTTGATAATGTTTGTCGCCTTCTGCACCAACCACTGATAGTCTTCTCTTCATTTTCGATCTCTTTACATTTTCCACGGGATTTTGAACACATAGCATTTGACTTGGCCAACAAATCCAACAAAATTCCCTGACTTTTCACTGACTTTGACAAGAACTTAAATTTTCCCTGACGTTTGCATAATTCCCTATTCCCTGCCCTTGAAAAATTTGTGTTTTTGCCTGACTTTTCACTGACCATGGCAACCCTATTGATTCACACACTCTTTAGATATTATCTCCTGAGAAGAACTTTTCAGGTCAAAATCATTTCTCAGAGTGTGGCTTTAAAAGGGACACCAAGACACTATGTCACCTTAAGTAAAAGAACTTACTTCCTATCAGGTTATTTCTTCTATCTCCGTATTCATCTGGTGAAGCTGACTGGTTATGGCTCTTTCCTTTGCGTTTTCCAGATTTAGAGGTCTTCCCTTTTGCCTGCTTGTCTGAAAGAGTAAAAACAAATTTTACCACTCCATGCATTTTTTATCAATGTGCTGTTCAGACATAGTATGCATGTGCCCATAAGTGTGTGGGCAGTTATCAACCAGTCCATTATAGCTGGGTTACAGACATAAGTTTGGCAAGTGATGCATAGCCAAAAAAATTTTTGATGGGATACATACATACATTACTTTATTTACCCTCAGATTTCAGAGTAGCTTATGCAGCTATCTCTGAGCATTTAACCATCAGATGAGAGATAGACCACCACACTGGGAACTACGTCCCCTACTCTTTTTGATCAGTGTGTGGGTTCTTTTACGTCCCACAGAATTAACTATGAAGAGTAGTGAGATGGCACCTTTGGTTTATCATCCTTATCCGAGAAGACTAGAAAGTCTAACCATTTGCAGATGTCATTACAAAGGCAGCACTTTCTCCTCCATTATTTAAAGACCTTGAGTGTTGGTCCAGCCAGGGTTTGAACCCACAACCTCCTGCACGCTAGTCTGGTGCTCTACCACTGAGCTAGCCGGTCGGCAGTTAAAATGTGACAGTCTGTCGGAAAATTGGCTAACAACAACAGATTTGGGGAACTACAGAAATACAACAAATACTTGACAAATTTCCACAAAACTCCCATTGGAAAGGCTTGTGAAAACAGATTTTTGCTATATATTGTTGAAGTCTCACTCTGCAATTCAGTGAAGTTTTTATGTAAATCTAGGTCTTGTCTTTTACTTACTCAGTAAAGCAATGCAGTTTCAGCAATGCAGTTATTTCTGTCACAGGGATCCATATTGGTTTTTTCTGCAAGTCGTCAGCCGGGCAAGTATGCCAGATGACATACTTGCCCTTCAAGAATGGCAGCAAAACAGCATGTAAATGGAAAGTTTACTTTTTAATTATATTCACATGACCAGTCTCCCAGTACTTCATGTCTGTAGTTGTGGCTGTCGGCGGACAACAAAATCCAGGTACAAAATAATGAAAACCAAGGTTTCTTTGATTGCCATGTCTGAAAGGAACACTTTTGCTTTTCCTACTCGTATTTGGCTTGTTTTTCCTTTACTAAATGCCTTGTCCTGATCAAAACAATTGATGCAATTACGCCACGTGTTTTTGCAGATGCAGTTGATGCAGATGTAGTAGAGTGTCACACAGAGCATCAGCGGTTGAGAAAATGAAATTTGAGCCTGCAATGATTTCACTCATGGAGAATACCACATCTACTATATCTACCACATCATCCAAGATGGACCAAACTGACGATTTTATCATGACGGAAAGCTACAAATCTTTCTCAGTCTGTTTTCTTAAAGTTCCAAATGGATGACAAGTGGTCAGAATGTAGGGAACTCACAGGAAAACTTAAGAAATGGTAGAGTCAAACTAAACTCATCCAGACAAGTTTTCATATTGGTTTGGATGTCCCTACAATTTTTTAGTTGCCATGGATGACGGGACGACTGTGAATATGGATCCCTGTGAGTGTCATAACGTTCCTCCACAGTTTTCTTAAGAGGACACTGTCTGCGGAATATTTGAGAAGAATCCTTCTCACCATGAATTGCCAATCACTGCCCAGACAAAAGATATGAGGGAGAAGATTCAGCCTAGGCAGTCCTGATGACAGGGATGTGTAAAACACTATAAGTACAAGTTCCTGAAAGAGAGGGGGTGGCTAAATAATTGGATACAACTTACAATACAATCATTTAACTTGGTTAAAGAGAGAGAAAACCCGTAGTGAATTAATGTGCACATATAGGTAAGCAAGGCACTGGGAATCTGATAGGTATTTAAAGGAATCCATTCACTAGATGATAGGAGCATGTAAATACTGCTTGCCACTTAGTTATACAGAAATTTTTGCTGTTATACTGTCTTGTTCCCAATCCTTACCTGTTTCATTCAACACAAACAATGAAAAACACACCACAAATTTTGCTACACAACCTTTTTATATTATCACCGTGTTAAGACTATTTACATTTCATAATTTGAAACTTTAAAAATTAAAAACAATAATATTATTCCATTTGGCACTACATCACTTGTTTAATTTTTATCTTTGCTACGATTATCAGTTGAGTAAGACATGACAGAAGTTTGGTGAAAAAGTTTTAGCCTTAAAATTATGGTATTGTCATAGGCAACTTACCTCATCTCCATAGGTAACAATATCAACAGCCGTGCGTCGCCTGTTGCATTGCCTACAATAATTATAGTTATTTTGTGTGCTTTGTTGCCATTGATGTCAAAGGCTCACAAGATGCCACCGGAAACAGAGCCAGTTGCCCGTGACAACATAATTTTCACATTAAAACCTGCTGACCAAACTTCCATCATGCCTTACTCAGCTGATAATTGTAGTATCATCCTGTATTCAAAACAGGTTCACAGAATTTTTGAGATTGTGCAATGTTACGCATTATCTCATATAGTCACCATCTGTGAAGGTTTGAGGATTTTTTGAAACCTGAGAATCTCTCTCCCGATGAGAGTTAATAGTTCATGAAGATGGTAAAAACTTACCCGATGAGAGTTAATAGTTAATGAAGATAGTGAAAACTCGAGACAAGATCAGACTGCGCATTTACAAAGCAACAGACAAGTTGATATTTGAAATGTAAACCGCCTTTGCTTCTAGTCAAATCCCTTCTAAACGGCTCAAACAGAGCCAGGAACACACGTAAGTAACATTGCATTTATTTTGTAAATGATTAATATGTTATTGCTGATAAAGTGTTCGGGTCTCCTGTGCTTTGGGCGAGCGAGATTTTCATGAATGCAAATCGAATCGGAGCTTTAAAGCTACCTACAAGCCAAAATTTAAGCTTGTTCTTTTGTTTTTTAAGCAATGATGCAGTGAATAAATCCCAACTTGCAGTGTTGCAGTGATCTCAAACCCTTCGGTGTGCGATGTTTGTTTTTTACGCTACGGCGTTCAGTAAAATAAAGTTATTTGTGGTGCTGTTGTTTATGACAAGCGCTTACCTTGGCGTTTTTAAAATTTTTACTAAAAAACAGACCAACACTGTCTAGTTTATCTTCAATATATTTCAGCTGCAAATCCAAAGCTGTCTTCATTAATGCATAACTTAACAAATAACTTTACCTCTGCCACAATGCACCTGGAACTCAGCCTTCGAGAGACACATGGAAATCATGAACAAGGACAGATTTTATGGGTTGATCCACACCTGGGGGAGGGGGGTACTTGACCCATGTTTGGGTATAGGGGAGCTACCGGGGGTTTGAAACAAGACCCTGTTTAGGACAAAAATACTGTAAAAACCCCACCCTGTGTAGGACAGAAAGACAAAGAAACTAGACCTACAGGTATGATCTATTCTGTCAATACACATTAGTTACAATACTGATAAGTGTTAAAAAAATTTTTCACGACAACAATAGCATTCTTGTCCAGAAAATGATCTGATGTTGATTGACGACTTTGTAATGGTCGGTTAACATCTCTTGGCTCGTAATACCATACCCTGTTAAGGACAAGTTCTGACCCCGTTTAGGACAGAGGCGAGTAAAATATACCCTGTTCAGGACAGCGAGGTCAAGCAGCACCTCCTTGTATAGCCCAAATAAGGGAGTACCCCTACAACAAGATTCCCCGTACGTGACTGAGCATAAAGACAGTAATACGATTCCCCTGTAATGTGACGTCTCAGTGATTGCAACACTCTCACTGGTGGCGGCTTCCCACACAATGGCTCTTGAAGATTAAAGCACAATCATAAGCAATTATTGTCCTGTCCATGACATCTTTACATGGTGGCAGCAGTGGGATAGCTGGAACAACAAGAAGCGAACCCACAATCACACAATCAACCATGGCCACTGGATATATGTTACCACCACCTCCTCCACTCAAGATTCATGATGGTAATGTAGTGGAGAAATGGAAAAAGTTTTATCTTGCCTGGAGCAACTATGCACTTGCAACAGAGCTAAACAAAAAATCCGAGCCAGTACACGTGGTTACACTGCTGACAGTCATTGGAGAGGACGCAAGAGATTTTTACTCTACCTTCGACCGGGCAGATGAAGCAAACAAGAATAAAATTGAGCTGGCGTTGCAACATTTCGCTGATTATTGTCAACCCTGCAAAAACATCTCTTTCCAGTGTTATCACCTTAATAAGCAGGCTCAGGAAGCAGGTGAGAGCTACAACTAATATAAAACAGCACTTAGAAAACTCGGCGAAGGCTGCGAGTTCAACACTATCACACCCGAGGAGATAATGCGTGACTGTTTAATATTCGGCATCCGTGATGTTAAAGCTCGGGAAAGAATGCTACGAAAATCTCAGCTTACACTGAAGAAAACCAATGAAATTTGCTATGCTTTGGAAAGTACAGCTGCACAAATGAAAGAAGCCAGCAAGGGAGACACTGTAAATTCAGTAAGTTTCCACAACAAATTTGGTTGGCATCCATGTGGCAACAAAGGAGACAAAGGAGACACTGATGAGTCAACAAAGGCATATGGTAATTGTGGGCAGATACATGATCTGAATAACTGCTTTGCTCACAGGAAAACATGTGATAACTGTGGTAAACGTAATCATTTCACAGCCTTATGTTGCAGTGGAAAGTGTTGAGGTCCACACCTGACTCAAAGCATTAAGGCTGTTGATCAAGAAATCGGTCCTGATGACAATTCAGACGAAACATACGTGGTTAGCAACATTGCAGCTGTCACGCTTGATGATGAACAACTCATGACACTACAGCTTTCATCTGGGAATTACCTACGTTTTCAGGCCGACACTGCTGCACAGTGCAACATCATTCCAGTACAGCTGTACAGGAAAGCTGCTAATGGTCCCGATCTAAAAGAGGTCAAGCCTTCAAAGTTAACTATCTCGGCCTATGGCGGTCCCCAACTTCCAGTTGTGGGACAAGTCACCATGAGAGTGTGGCATGACAGTTTTAAGTGCTTATTAGATTGCAAGTCGGTTGATCACAAGGACATTCACCCCATTCTAGGGCAGAAGATGTGTATTGGCATTAACATTGTCCAATACACCGATAATGACGCTATCAACAAACCAAGAACAGGGAATGCGGCAGTCTATTCAGTGGCGGATAATACAAACGGAGACATGTTGAAAGAAAGTCTTCTGAAACACTTCCCAGAAGTTTTTGCAGAAGAGGTTGGGCAACTAGACACCGAATACCATATCAAGATTCACCCTACGGTGAGTCCTGTCCAGCATCCACCCCGCCGAGTACCTGTTGCAGTACGTGAACAGCTTAAAGCTGAGCTAGGCCTACGGTGGAACAAGACATCATTACCCCTGTAACAACACCAATGCCATGGGTCAGTTCCCTCGTGGTTGTTCCCAACAAGGATGGGAAAATAAGGCTGTGTTTGGATTCCAACGACCTGAACCAAGCGATTCAGGGAGAACACTACCCTCTTCCAACCATAGAGGATGTAGCGACCCGTTTGCACAGAGCCAAGGTGATCACGAAACTTGATGTCAGAAATGGTTTCTGACACGTCAAACTAGATGACAGCTCGTCCTATCTAACCACATTCAACATGCCATTTGGTCACTACCGGTGGAAACGTATGCCCTTTGGAATCCGGTCAGCCCCAGAGATATTCCAGCACAAGATGTACAAGCTGATTGAGGGGATGTCCCACGTTGATGTGGTGGCCGACGACGTTGTCGTTGTTGGTTACGGAGAAACACAAGAGCAAGCGAAACAAGACCATGACAAGAACCTGATGGCATTCCTTCAGCTGTGCCAGGATTGCGGACTCAAGCTTAACATCGAAAAGTTCACACTTAAACAAATGTAAGTGTCTTTTATTGGACATGTGGTGACCGGTGATGGCCTGCGAGTGGACCCAGGCAAGGTTAAGGCTATCCGCAACATGCCCGCCCCTACAGATAAGGCAGGAGTGCAGAGGCTACTGGGCACGGTGCAATACCCAAGTAAATTTCTCCCCAACCTGTTGGGTATGACAAAACCTTTACGAAAGCTGACATAGCAGGATGCTGAAAGGTGCTGGGAAGATGCACAGATCACAGCGCTTTGCCAACTGAAGGAAGCAGTCACTCACACCCTAGTCCTGCATTACTACAACCTCAGCGATGAAGTTACGCTTCAATGGGATGCATCAAAGTCGGGTCTAGGATGGGCAGCTCGTAGCCTACGCCTCCAGAGCTCTCACACCACCGGAGACATGTTACGCGCAGATCAAGAAAGAGCTGTTAGCTATTGTTTTCACATGCGAAAGATTTGATACATCGATGGCAGGGATGTGTTTGCAGTTGAAACAGATCACAAGCCCTTAGAGGTCATTGCCCGCAAAACACCCAACTCAGCACCACAATGCCTTCAGCAAATGCTCCTTCCTTGTTCCTTGCAGACACCCTCAGCAGAGCCTTCCCGCCTAAAGCGCATGTGTCTGCACTTGTGCATCAGCTAGAGGAGATAGACCACAAAGCTTCACTTCCTGTCAGTGATGCCCAGTGGCATCAAATTGAGAATACCTCAGCGGATGATCCAATATTCCAAGAACTATGATCGGTTATACAGCATGGCTGGCCCTTGAACAGAGCCGATGTTGCCCAGTGCCTGTATCCCTATTTTGACATAGGAGATGAGCTCACCCTGCAGGGCAAATTGGTTTTTAAAGGGCAACAACTGGTCGTACCAGTCTCACTTCGCAAGGAACTAATGGCAGAAACCCACGCATCCATTCCCATATCGGTGTAGAGGCCTGCATCCGGCAAGCACGTGACAGTCTCTACTGGCCACGGATGATGACGGAGCTGAAGGAATACATCACAAAGCATGATGTCTGCATGGCAACACTGCAGTGAGCAGAGCAAGGAATCAATCCTGCAACATGACTTTGCAACAAGACCCTGGTCCAAAGTGGCTGTTGACCTCTGTGACCTTGACGGGCGTATCCTTCCAGTCATATCAGACTATTATAGCAGCTACATAGAGGTTGCACGCATCACCTCGATCACATCCAGGTCAATCATAAAGGAGCTCAAAGCAGTCTTTGCAAGGTTTGGCATTCCAGAGGTTCTTTTGACTGACAACCGAGCTCAGTTCTCCTCAGCAGAGTTTTCCGTCTTTGCGTGAACTTGGGGTTTTGAACATGTGACGTTATCACTTAGGTACCCACAGTCCAATGGCAAGGCCACAAATGCCGTCAAAACCATAAAGC
>Ga0126338_10000303_pt1 | contig 24669 bp, 20 predicted proteins | sample OrbCmetagenome_2_FD_92529 | JGI IMG/M metagenome (GOLD analysis project Ga0126338, IMG submission 92529) | Coral microbial communities from Petempiche,Puerto Morelos, Mexico - Orbicella C C metagenome | ecosystem: Host-associated > Invertebrates > Cnidaria > Coral | place: Petempiche,Puerto... | reverse complement strand
TACGACTGATGGTGCAATAATAGAGTTTGTGTTGATCAAGTGATGTGATGTCTACAGTAACAAAAGAATCATCAAGGACTGCTTTGGAATGTGCACTGCGTTGCGACTGTAGTGCTAAGCAAATAGTTAAATTTTAAAAGCGCGGTTATAAGATCTAACAGATCTTCTTGTTAGTTATGGGGTAACTTGATACTTTTATTTTCCACAAGGAGTAAATTCAATTAGAGGTCACAAATTATGGTCTTTTGTTCTTACAAGATGTTTTAACAAACAAATTGAGATATTTTTAGTTTCAGTTTTTTGTTTTTCCCATAGGAGTAAATTCAGTTTTTGGTGCAGATTTTATAAAGGTAAAAAGGTATGGAAATTTTTCAAATGTTCTTAAAGACAGCATGGCACCAAGTCAAGCTGCAAATTAATTAAATCAGAGTAAAGGCTTCAAAGTGGTTGTTTTGCTATGTTACCATTGTTTGTCAAGCAGTGTCGTTGGGTTGTTTTCCTTGGGTGTTCTGCTGTATTATTCGTTGTTTAATACAAGGACTTGGGAAATTGAGAAATAAAGACTGGTGTATGTGTTGTTTGGGGGTTTTCCGACATGGAGGGGAGTGGTATACAGTTACCTAAGAGCGTTTTGGGTTATTTTAGAGTGCATTACAGACAACACTCTAGTTTTGAAACAGTTCTAACGTTTATATTAGTAACTGCAAGTAATGATAGTTTTGTTCTTGTTGCATGCAAATATAACAAGTAATTTTTATTTTTAGTTACAAAGGGTAATTTGACACTCTTGTTTTTCACAAGGGAGTAAATTCAATTAGAGCTGACAAATTGTCACCACTTTTTCCCATGATATGTTTGCTAGTTTTAGTTACAAACGGTATCTTGACACTTTTGTTTTTCACAAGGGAGTAAATTCAATTAGAGCTGATGAATGGTTACCACAGACATGTTCCCATGACATGTTTGAACAAACAAAACAAGATATTGCTATTTTTAGTCACAAATGGTGACTTAACTCTTTTTTTTTTTCACACAAATTCAATGAGAGCTGACAAGTTATCGCCTATTGTTTCCAGGATATTAAACGAAAAAAAAGCTTACATTTCTGGACGGCTTTTGAGTTATCATTATTTTTTTTGTAAAAAAAATACCACTTACTCAACAGGTCTGGGCTATGTTTTGAACGGGTCAATGGATGAGCGAGTGAGTGAGTGAGAGATGCATGTATGTCACACCAATCAGATTGGGGCTACTATAAACAACCAATCAAATTGCTGCTTGTAAAGGTGAATCATGTTTGTGAAGATTTCATCCCAATTTTAGAATGGCCATCTTTGTTTTTCTATAAACAGAAACAGGTATTCTTGTATTGGCCTTATTCTGACATTTCCGATGCTGCATTAAATTTTACTGTGGTTAAGCCCTGGACTTTGTAGATGGGTCTCAAAAGAGTTCAAAATTCGATAATCAGCTGAGGAATCATAGTCCTTGGTATACACTTACATGCCATTAAGGCTTTGCTTTTTTCATTACTTGAAATTTCAAATGAAATGAGTCTTAGCTGCTCGACAACTTGGTGATTTCTAGGACAGGAACAATCATTTTTAGTGCACAATAGGCTATTGGGATGTTGAGAGGGCTTTTTGCCCATGATGGTATTCCCCAGGTCAGTTCCCACAGATATCGTTTGCATTACGTGCAGTTCACGAAAAATGAATCAAGTCCAAACCAATTATGTTTGTGCAAAATTTTTCAGTTTGTGAATGCAAGTCTCAATTAAGTAGTAAGGAATCAATAGTGAGGTACTCATTTGAAGTGGTTTTCTGTGTCAAAACCAAAGAAATTATTGACGGCTAGTTATGAATGAAAACACTGCTGAGTTTTGAAATTTGTTTTTTTTTTTTTGTAGCAGGTTAATGTAACGAGATATTTTATTTGTTAGTTTCAAATGGTAACTTGACACTTTTGTTTTTCATGCATGAGTAGTTTCAATTAAAACTGATGAAACAGTGACTCTTGTTTACACGGTCAGAATAAACAAACAAGCCAATCTAGCAGCACTTCCAGAAATGTTAACTTGATATAGAAGTTTGGAGGTCTCTTTTTTAGTCTCTTCAGGGGCATTTTGATATCTGCATTAATGGCGATTCTTAAAACGGAAATGTTTAGCAGAGATTTTCGGATGTTACTTAAACTGAGAATGGGGAATGGGGAGCAGGGAGCAGGGAATGGTGAACCGGGAACAGGGGTCTGGGAATGAGTGTACAGCAGTAACCCACCTGATAATTCAAAATGGCAGACAAAGGGAAAGAAAAGGGAGCAATGTGGGGAAATGTGAGGAAGTGTTAGAGTTGTAAATGTGAGTTTATACTAGTTGTGCCCACAGATGACAAGTACGTTCATGTTTAATAGAGCAGAGTCTGATTGGTACTGGGATGAGCAAAGCATGAGATGGAGCCTGGGTGGAATTGGTATTATCACGTGCTACCCCAATTGGTCAGTACAAAATGCAGACTGCAAACTGTAGACTAGGTACAAAACACAGACTGGGAATAAAGACTTTTGCTCGTCTGATATGTGACAACATGTCATCTGAAAACATACTAAGTGTCACGTAGTCACTTCTCCGCGCCATGCGCTGTCATCTTTCAACAACATTAGCATTATTGTGGAATATTCCTTGCTTGTTTCTTCATATATTTTGTCTTTAACAAAGCAGCCAGGCCTCAGGTTATTTATCTGCTGCTTAACTGCTTTGCCAGCTGAATTGCCAATCTCTTAAAGGCTTCCATGCTGCCCTGATGCGAAGACAGCGGATGACCCTTGTTCAAAGATGGTAATGACTGTGTTATGTCGCTTGTCCTCGATATCATATTCCGTGTTGCTATTTTTAAATATTGATATGACAGCTCGCACACCGAGTGAGAAGATATAAGAAGACTATGAAGGCTTGAAATTCTACTTGAGAATGACTGTGGCCTAGCCGACTGGGGTAGTATGTGATAAGGCCATTTCAGTTTTCTCCCCAGGTGCCATTTCATGCTTTGTTTATCCCAGTATCAATTGCCAGTTTTTCATGTGACGTCATAATTTTCAAAAAATGATTGTAGTTGTATTTTTTTCCATTTCACAGATATGTTTTAAATACAGTAAGAAATTGTTTAGTTTTGGAGAACATTTTTTCTGTCTAATTAACCAAATGTAATATTTAGCATTTAAGCAGCAGAAGTTAATTTGGAGTTTATGTTTAGAGCTATCCAGCGTTAGACCCAGTGCTGTATCAGGCTCTAAGGGTTGTCTCTTTGGCAATGACTTGGCAAGACTGTAGCCATACCTTAAAATTGGTCCAAAAATATTGAGTTTTTGGGCAAGTCCAAAATAAATGTGCAAGTTTCTCTGTTTCTCTTTTGCAGAAAGTGCATTTCTCGCTATCAACAAGACCAATTTTTTTCAAGAAGTTGTTTTTTGATATTCTTCTATGAAGAAATTTAAAATTGAAAGTTAAAAGTATTGTGCTCTTTGTACATTGAAAAGCCATTTGGTTAACCTCTTTCCAGTTGAGCTCTTGTTTTGTTGTGAGAGTGACGTCTTCCTGCCACTTTTGTTGACTTTGGTTGGGTGGTTCACTTTTTCCTGATACAAGTTTCTTACATACTAGTCTACCTGGTTTTTTGCCTTTTAAAAATTTTGACAAGAAACTTTGACGTTTGATTGAGGTTCTGATGTTATGGGGTATATATCTTTGAAGAAGTTTTATTGAAAAAATGATTCCACGAAAGGTTAAAGGTCAGGCTGTCAGGTCGTGTATAGTTTGGAAAGCAGTGAGCGAGAGAAACTTTCTGGAGTCATCCATTAAATGTTCTACTTTTGTTATTCCTTTAAGGAACCATTCTTTAAAAAACACTGGTCTATTCCCAACTCTTATAAGTGAATTATACCATAAGGGCGATGACCGAAAGTGATAATCTGATACAATCTTTTCTTCATAATTGGCTTATGACCAGATTTCAAGAATTTCTTTGAAAAAAGGATCTGATACTTTAATAATGTTACGACTGTCTTTTATGTTTAGATTTCCAGTTAGTGTTACTTCACCTCCATATATTTCAAGTTCTGAGTCAAAAAATCTTTTCCAGCTTCCACGGTTTTCCTTATCTAGATACTTCTTTATCCATGTGGCTTTGAGAGATCTATTAAAGGAAGCTATATCAATCATTTTAAGTCCCCCTTCTGAGTAATCATTAATCATTACCTTTCTTTTTATTTTGTCGCCTTTGTCATTCCATAAGAAGTTATAAGACATTACATTTATCTCCTTTATTGCTGTATGATTTGTTTGAGGAGGAGAAAAAATATATACCAGTTGTGAAGCTATGAGGCTTTTTAAAACTTTAATTTTACCTAAAAGGTCAAGTCTGCGAAGCTTCCAGCATCCCAGAATCAATTTAATTTTTTCTATTTTATCTTTGTAATTCAAAGATATAGCTACATCAGGGTCTGTTGACAACCATAGCCCTAACGCTCTGACTGTTTTTTTTTGGCCATTTCAGGACAAAGTTTAAAATCTCAATCCGCACTTGCACCAATCCACAAAGCTTCTGTCTTTTTGCTGTTAAGTCTGAGGCTGGATATTTTACCAAAATAGTCTATTATCTTCAAAGATTCTAGAAAGGATTCTTCAGAGCCGTCTAAAATAAGGGTCATGTCATTTGCATATTGGCTAAGTTTAATTTCTTTATCCTTTACAATTACACCACAAATTTCTTTTTTATGGCGAATTGCATTAGTGAGTACTTCTACAGAGAGAATGAATAGATAGGGTGACAGAGGGCATCCTTGCCTAACTCCCCAGTTGAGCTCAAAGAAATTACTTGCCCATCCATTGTTTAGAATACAGTTTTCGCTATTGCAGTAAAATACTTTTAACCAGTTCAGCAATGATTGACTGAAACCAAAGTATTGGAAGGTTTTACGATTTAAGGGTCACTCTAGAGTATCAAAGGCTTTTTCAAAATCAAGAAAAAGGAGCAGTCCCGGCACGTTGTTTGCTTTTGAAAATTTGATGACGCTGTCTATTAAACAAATGTTTTCTCTGATAAATCTTTCTCTAATGCAGCCGGTTTGATAGTCAGAAGGTCATCGAGGCATGCAAGCTCCTCCACCACAACAACACTTAGTCCATGGAAGAGACAGAACACCTTACTTGCCATGTTCAAAAGTATGATGCCACGCCATTTCTTACAGTGGCTCAGGTCACCTTTCTTTGGCAGCTTGATCAGCAAACCTTTCTTCCACCCCTCTGGTAGCTGCTCCTTACTCCATATCTGGTTACAGAGATCCAAAAGAACGTCCTCTGACACTTCGCTCCCAGCCTTAATTGCCTCCAGTGGTATATTGTCACATCCTTATGCCTTCCCGTTCTTTAACTTCTTTATAGAGTTCTTGATCTCAGCACATGTAATGTGATCTGTCCTGATGTTCAGTTCGTCACTTGGCTCTGCCTCTGGCAGGTTGGGTGGCTCCCCATGGTTAAGCACTCCTTCAAAGTGCACCCTCCACCAGTGCATCTCTTCTTCCACTGTCCTGAGCAACACGCCTGCCTCATTTCTCACCAGCTTACAAGTACTCTGAAACCTCCCACTGCGCCTTCTTGTGATCTTGCACAAAGTCTTCATAACACCGCTCTTTCGGCCTCTGACTTGACATACACCCTCCTCTTGTCTCTCCTACAGCCTCTCTTCACCTCCCTATTCAGCTCCTGGTACCTTTTCCTCACATCTTTCCTCTGCTTTCTTGTCCTGGCCATGTTCACAGCATTTTATGCCTTCATTCTTAGCTCAATTATCTCCCAGGTCTCCCTACTGATCCACTCCTTTTTTGTCTTGGCCTGACCCAGCACTTTCTCATAGGCCTCCACCTAGCCTTGCTCGATCTGCCTCCATTCTTCCTCCCCAGGCAGTTCTGCTCCCTCAATCAACTGCTACAATGCCTCAAATCTGTTGTGCAGCATTAGCTTGAACATATCCCTTATCTCAGGATCCCTATGTGGCACCTACTCCACAACTGTCTGTAGCTGTTCTTAGAAGTCATCCTTCGTTTCCTCTGTTGCTTCATTTATTGGGACATAGCATTGTATGATAGTGACCTGCTGCCACCTAGAGTTGAACCTGGCCCTGTTAATCCTCTGAGACACTGGTTCCCATTCTAGCAGACTTTTTACAGCATCTCTGGATAGAATTAAGCCAACCCCTCTCTCATGATTTTTACCTTCATCCATTCCTGAGAATAGTACAGCTTACCCAGTGGCCATCATCAACTTCCCACAGGAGCTCCAGCTCATTTCACTTACTCCCAGAATGCTAATACCATACCTCCGCATCTCCTTGGTTACCTGGGCACACTTACGGGTCTCAAAGAGTGTCCTTACATTACACCCCCCGGTCTTCACACACACTTTTGGCGACAGCAACTTCATCGGCAGTTTAAGCGTCATTCTTTGCTTTGCATGCTGCTCTAACTGGGTGTTGACATCCTGTACGCCTGCTGCCCCACATTAGGGTGCAGTCGTACAGTGGTACAGTGGTCTCTGGCGACACCTAACAAGAATATTTTTTTAAAGACAATGCAAGCCGAACTAGCAAAACATACATGGCAAATTACAGGGTGTCAACTTAACAGTGGAAATGATGCAAACCTACATGTGAACTTTGACATGATGTTTGGTACACCACAGTCAAACGGCTCTGCTCAACTTAAAAGGAGAACTTTTTCTTAGAACACAGCATGTGATGCCCTTCTGCTGCATTAATGTGGAACAAACTAGGTTAAGACCAATCTTTTAGTGTGGAGTGCACTATAGGAATGCTGTTCGCTAATGCACTAACACTGTAAGGTGTAAACTTTAATGTTTGTTTAATTAATTAGTTTCAATTAATCAATTAGCCTTGCAGGAAGGAGGGCTAAGTGGGGTAGGTACCCGAGTGCATTACAAAAAACACAACATACTTGCGTTGGTTTCTTGAGAACATGACAAAGAATTGCTCATTGAATAAGCCTAATGTGGTTTGAAAGTGATTTAAACTATTCAATGGACTCCGATGACATCAAAGCAGAACAGTTTTCATAATTTGTGACCCTCCATACGAAAACACGTCTTATCCACAAAAGCGTTTCTTAGGGGGTTGAGGTCACTCTGAAACCCTTTCGAAACCCTTTTGAAACCCCTTGGAAATGCTTTGGAAATGCATTGAAACCCTTTGGAAACCCTTTTGAAACACTTTGAAACCCTTTGGAAACCCTTTCGAAACGTTTTGAAACCCTTTGGAACGTGGAAGCACTTTGGAAACCCCTTAGAAATGTTTTGCATACTCTTTGAAAAGCCGCTTTGAAAATGTTGGAAAAATTATTCTCCTAGGTTACATTCACCATCCACATGGAGGCGAATGCACAGAAGCACTGCACGTTATAATTTTTCTTTTTGCAGAAGTGTTATTTTGCCGTATGATTCGGTACTGATTTATTTATGGTTGTGGAAAGATCAAAAGTTATGACGCATGAGAAACTTCTAAGTTTAGTGGTGAAAAATTTTGGACGTATGCGAACAGAAGTGTGAATAGGTTATTGTTTACATGAGAGATCAATGACGCATGTCATTTACATATTTGCATGGGATGCAACCTTTTCTTTTGAATATTTTGTTTGCTAATGTGTAGTTCTGCGTACGTTTTGTCTAAACTTTCCAAAGAAATTGAAATTATGCTTTCCATTTAAACTGTTTTTCTTGGTACAAAACTTTTGCTTTCTTGCGGGTAAATATAAAACATGTTGGCTTTCGATCTTGCTATCGAGCTATTAAGACACTATAATTTATTAAAGGCATTATTAGTTCGGTTGGAATGGTTTTCCTTCCTTCTTTTGAGTAATTTTTGCTGTCTGTGTAAAGTTATCATGAACAAGCCAACAAGCTATTAGTGATATCACGTGAATGAGTGTTTTATTGCTCTGACCAGCAACGCATGTTCCGTTACAATCACAAGAAGATCATGATTTGTGGGAATTATAATTACATTTGAGCAGTCTCATTACAGTGCATTCAAATGGTTTAGGTCTTCATTTCCACATTTAGCAAAGCAAGGCTGTTGTATAAATTCCCTTTTCAACTAGTCGAAAAGGAAACAAACAGATAATCAAAATTCCAACGGCATTGCATGTTTACCACATTGTTGCATCCAACACATGATAAAATTCATGTCACAGTGTTTAATGTTTGTTTTGCTTTTTCTGTTTGAATCATTGATTTATGCCAAATAATCATCTTACATAAATGAAGATTTTAACATCTAACAAGCAGTTTTGTCAGTTTCATGGAGGAGTGTTTTAGTGAACATCAAAACAGCGTGGTACAAAATATCTTTTCATAAATTAATCATGACATGATGCAGTGGGGGTCAACAGCCGTGAATACTCAATGAAAGGTTTTCGCATGATTGAACAATTTGACTTTGGTACGATTTAAGCAGAAAAGTTTTAAAGCCCATGCTAACTGAGAAAGAATTTAACAAAATTAACTTAGCTGGAAGAACATGCTGGAGGTATAATCTAAAATACTCAAGACGCTCTCCCACACTACGTTACGAGCAGTGTTTCATCAAGGGGTTTCAAAGCTTTCATAGGATAGGAAACCTGTTTGGATTGCCTTAAAAACAATAAAAAAAAAACCCTTTGGTAACTCTTTTGAAACCTGTTGCAAATGCTGTCAAAAGACCTTTGGAAACCCTTTAGAAACCCGGTTTCAGGAGTTAGAAACCCTTTGGAAACCTGGTTGCGGTTGTTTGAAACCCTTGGGAAACCCTTTTGAATCCCGGTTTTACCCAAATTTCCATGTTTTCATACAGAGGGTTACATTTATACTAGAATTCAAGTATCTGCCAACATGCAAAATTTAATTTCTTTGCACTTCTGACTGGGCAAAGATAATTTATCTCAATTACAATCCAGGCTCCCAGTTTTCTCTTGTGTGTAGCGCCCTTAATTTTAATGTGACAGAATATCAATGGCATTTCAGAACACCCCATCCTTATGACCTTCCTACTACAGTCAACTCTCATTATAATGAACACACTCAGGGAGGTTGTTTAGTGTCCATAATAGCAAGAGTCCATAATAGCGAGGTGCGAGATAAAAAGTGCCCTTAATGTGTAATAAATAACATGGACAATGTCTGTGAAGCTATTTTAAATCTTTAATGTGTTAAATGTGTCACTTGTGCGAAAGAGCGAGAAAGGAAAAAGGATAAGCTCAAGTGAAGAAGCAAGGAGTATTGTGCAGAGATAAAAGAATTGATGTGAAAATAAACAGTCCAGAGGTCTTTTGAAGTGTATTTTGACAAATGATGAACAGCAGACTGTAATTTTACATAAATTTTGCGTGGTGTCAGCTTTATTGAGAGTCAAAACAATAAAATTGTCAATTTGATACCACAAAAGTGTTCACAATTCCACTATAGTGAGAGTCCGTAATAGCGGGAGTCATTTCCAGTCAAATGTCTATAGCTTTGCCAGGGATCTGATAGCAGGGTGTCTGCAAGGCAAGAGTTGACTGTGCTGTGTACATTTATTAAGTGATGACGTATTGTGTGACATCACTGCTTTAAGCTGGCATGCTGCATTCCTTTGGAGAGTGATTTCTCACTTATTTCGTCGCGCTTATGTCTGTTGCGCTTTTGTCGTGCATGACTTATCCCTCTGTGGAAGCGAAATGGACTCTGGGAGTTGCTGTTTGTAGGTTCAGCAGAGTACTTTTAATTCTAGCTTTTAAAAGAAGATTTAGGGGTGGATTTTGGTTTATACAGTATCGGATAAATTTGCCTTCACGGGCACACTCATAATAAGAACATATCCTCCACACATACAAGTTTAGATAGACAAGTAAGTGGCACAGTTGATAGGTGAAGGCTTTGCGGCTTTCCTTTGCTGTTTGTAGGATCAGCAGAGTGCTTTTAATTTCAGCTTTTAAACGAAGATTTGGGCGTTGATTTTGGTTTATACAGTGTTGAATAAATTTGCACTCACTGGCAAACTCATAATAAGAACATATCGTCCATACATAAAAATTTAGATAGACAAGCAAGTCTCACACGCAATAGCTGAGGGGTCTATATAAAATTTACAGATTGGTAGCGCAGTTGTACTTTTGCCAGCTTGAAGTGAATTGAATGAGCATTGTCTGAACTGAATGAGCACTGTATGAGCATTGTATGAGCACTGAAATATACTGTTTACAGTAGTGATACTGAAGTCAGAGTATGATTTATTTGCAGTTTTCAGTTTTTTATGAAGTTTTGGGAATGTTTTGTTTCATATTTTTTGTCAACGAAAGAGTTGTTGTGATTAAACAGTCAATAATTGTTTTGTAAGGGTAAAGACAATACGAATGTTTATTGATGACAAGTATACGGTTAAAACAGCAAATTAATTTTCGGTGAGGTAATTAGCATTGCCAAATATCTTTAAAGATAACAAGGTGTCGATTTCAGAGAGAGAAACTTGTATTTTGTGGCTTTCCTTTGCTGTTTGTAGTATCAGTGAAGTGCTTTTAATTTCAGCTTTTAAAGTAGATTTGGGGTGGATTCTGGTTTATACAGTGTCGGATAAATTTGCTTTCACAGGCAAACTCATAATAACATGTCTTCGATACATACAATTTTAGATGGACAAGCAGGTCGCACACGCGATATGACAAGTATATGGTTGAAGCAACGATTTAATTTCCAGTGAGGTAGTTGGCTTTGCCAATTATCTTTAAGGATAATAAGGAGTTATCCTCGCTGAAACAAAAACAAAAGTTAATGTAAGAAATTTGAAAAATCACTGTAACAGAAATTCCTTTATTATGTATAGGAAAATTTAGTCATTAATCTTTCTTTTGGGTTGGTACATTTCGCTGACCCCTAGCACATGGACTAACACGATGGACCTGGTACATGAACTACTTGAATGAACTACCAATGGACTACCCTCAAAGTAAACCCCTAAAATTTCTAACACAAAAGTTCTACAGTTTAGTTTAAGAATCAGTTTGTCTGCTTATGTTCCAATCTTCTAGGAAAAAATTTTAAACATCATTGCTTCTGCATGCATTGCATGCCGTTTATTTTTTGAATTTAGAGAAGCCTATTATTACTGAGTTAAAAGGCATTTTTCTTGTATAGTCACATGACTAATGTCGTCATCACGCTAAGTTTGAGATTTTGTGGCAAGTGTTTTATAAAATTTTATGGTGTAGTATGTTTGTGGGCTTCAAAATATAGATTAATTTAACATTAAAAAAATTTAGCTGTAAAGGATTCTGGTAAGGTTATTATAATTATATATTACTTTAGTAATTACTGTTAATTAGTTAATTAATTTAGTTCATTAATTTTGAAACTTTGCTTTTTGCACCACTAACTCGGTCTAATATGGGTTAAAAATTCAGTGCAGTGGTATCAAAATTGCTACTGTTTAGGCATTGATAAAATAAATAATGATGGCAGACTTGTATTCTATTTTTCAAGTTAAGTGGCTGATAGCCACTTTAATATATCTCTTCCCTCTTATGCTACCATTCTGCAGTTTTCTGGACCACAACCAATGTAACCAGTTTAATCTGAGGTTTTACCACAAGTTGCTTATTCTAGGATGAACTCTTCTTTCTGGAACACCAATTTCCCCTAGATAAGAAGTCAAATAGTCAAATAAAAACTGGTCTTTGGTCACTTTTATGTTTACCGGGGTCTGCTAGTTTTCTGCATTTTAAAGTTAATAAGCAAATAATAAATAATATTATCATAAGAAATTGGGCTAAAGTTCTAACTTTATATTTTGTTATATGACCAGATCCTCCAAAGGCAGTTCCAGAGGAACAGGTAAACAGTGTGGATGCAGGTGGATCTGTCACATTTAACCTCCATGCCAGTGGTACTCCACCTCCAAACATCACATGGTACAGAAATGGCATTCAAGTCAGTGGCAGTCAATATGTTGGAGCTAATTCATCACAGCTGACCATTAAGAATGCTTCTCTTGCTGATCATGGTTATTTTGATTGTCAAGTCACCTCCAGTGGATTGAAACCAGCAGCTGCTAGATTCTTCCTTGGAGTTTTAAAATGTAGGGTTGAATTCCACTTTGTTTTTTTTAAACCTGGGGTGATTAAAAATGTAATGGTCATGGCAGGGCTCAAAATAATGGCCGGTCAATGGACAACGTCTGGCCAGAATGGTGACTTGACCAGCCAAAAACTTCATGTTGACCAGTCATGTCACGTTGAGACGATCACATTGTTCATTCTTGAATAAACAATCAAATCCTCAACTGTAAGTCTTAGATTTTGAATCTCTTTTCTATTATGACCCCTCACACAAAAACATACACAAACAGGTATCTGTTCAAATGGCTAAGAATCAGTCACTTGCTGTTTGTCAGTGTCATGCGTTCAAGATCGATAGGAATGCCATTCGAACGGCTGGGGTTATCCGTTCAGAAAAATATTCAGCTGTTCAAACAACTGCTGCTATTCGTTCAAAAAAAATTTCATCTGTTAGAACGGCAGAAATTTTCAATTCTCAATCTCAAAAAGGAGGTTGCCCAGCTGCATGACTAGGTATGTTTTTCTTGTCACCCGAAGATGGATGCCGGTCGCCTGAGGCAACCAGGCACTCCCAGAGCACAGCCTTGATAGTTCTTGGAATTCAATGTACCAATCCAAAAATTTGAATTTCCATCAAATACACATCCATTCAATACTTTTTCTTTGACAGGTGGCAAGAATTCCACTGACAGTGTGTCACTTCAGTGAACTGCTGAGCCCTGCCAAGGCTATCTTTGGTTAAGTTTTGAGCTTTTCTTTGAATTGAGCCAATTTTTAAATGGTCTAGTAACAACTGGAACAAACAAATTATGTTTGTGGTTAAATTAGGCCAACATTTCGTAAATTTTTTTTAAATATCTTGACAGGTCAGAAACAAAACATGATGGTGCTAAAATTACTTTGGCCGGTCAACATGACCAGGGACAGTCCGAAAATTATTTTGAGCCCTGCGTGGGTATTTGCATCTGTGAGCAAAAATAGATCAGTCTTCTCAGTAACTACTTTAGTATAACTTCTTAAAGTGCATATAACTCCCAGAATTTGTGTCTCAAATAAGTGTATATATGATATTGATCAAGTACCACAAAGAGAAACTCAGCCTCTTGAAAACATGTGCTCAGTGGGCTGCAAATGACTGACAGCGGGCTACTAATGCATTATCAGCCTCACAGCTGATTGGTTCTTTCTTCATCATCTGATTGGTTTTAGCCAATTAGAGTAAGCGTAGTGCTGATGCGGGAAAACCATTCATTTGCAAAACTCTAGTTTTAAACTGCAGTTGTTTTCAGTCATCGAATCCAACCTTAATGAAAACTGAAGTAGTAGAAGAAATTAGCCGTCAAAACTCAAATTTTTTTGCAGTAATTCATTTAGCTCAACCGGTGTTACACAACTGAAGTTTCGTTCGCCACACCATTTCAGAATTTTTTGATCCCCTAGGAAGTGGCTCTTGTCATATTTTCCGCCTAAGCTTTTACTTCCAATTTGTCCAAATCCTCCAGCGGAAGGAAAAAACAGGTGGCCAGAGCGAGTCAAGAGTGGTCAGCTAGGTTTGCTTTGCTGGCCTAATTTTTGGTTTTTTTGCGCTTATCAGTAGCCTGTTCACAGACAATGCCAACTCTCCCAGATTATCTAGGAGTTTCCCGGAGACACAAACCTTCCAGTCTGCTGTATGGGTCACCGCTTTTATTTTGGCTGATAATTTGCATTTTTGGGGGAAATGTTTGGAATATTTGCCGATGCATGACTGTGGTTGCAGCAGCAGAGTTCTTATCAGTAATGACGATTTTAGGGTCAAGAAGGTAAAATTGGTAACGCTATTTGGGCACTTCTTTTTACGTGACACGTGATTGGTGCAGAAAATTCTTCGTAATGCGTTTTTTAATAGCAAATTTTAGTGTGATCGTGATTAGTACCCCCTCTTTGCCATCCGGCATCTAGCTAGACCAGTTTCATTTTGCGTTGACAAAGTAGCAAACTAAAATACAAAAATGTTCACCATTTTCTTTTATTTTCTTCTCAATCATTTATCTTATTAACCGAGCTAAGTCGGTCTGTATGGGAGAATCTTGACCTCAGTCGTGTGTACAGACCTCACTGCGTTCGGTCTGTACTCACGACCTAGGTCAAGATTCTCCCATACAGACCTCCAGCTCGGTTAATAAGAGCTAAGTATTATCGTTTGTCTCATGATGTAGTCACTTGAGATGTAGATTGTGACTGTGTGACCGAAGTGTCGTGTTGGACTTGAAGACGGTGCGAATGCCTTGTTGTTCTTGGCAGTGGTGGCTTTAGGAGCCTGGTAAACAGCAATATAAGTAAGAGGAAGTGGATTTTACATAGCTATTGACGTAGGGAGTACCACAGATAGTGGCCAACAAGCCGCAATTTTATTTCAAATTGGCATGATTTGTAGTGTTCTGAACTTATAGGATCAGGGGACAGAACCCTAGCCTCGGAAGCCTCGTGAAATCAACATTTTGCTCTGTCATAAGTCAAATGAGCATCTCTCTGGTCATGCATTCTTGTGAAATCTACATCTAACTGTTCCTTAGGTGAAAAAAGTGTCTTTGAGGTTGGCCGTTGACATGAAATCAAAATGTATGTTTCTGTTTCAAGTGAAATCAACATCTCTGTGTTTTCATGTGTTAACATTTAACTGTCTTCTTCAGGTGAAATGAGCATCTCTGCGGTCACGCATTCTCGTGAAATCAACATTAACTGTTTCTTGAGTGAAGAAAGCATCTTTAAAGACTTGCGTGCAAAAATTTTCCAGTCGAAAGATTTTTTTTAATTTTTATGGCAGTCATATAATGAGTTACTTCTGTCAGAAATGCAAAAAAACTAGGGGTCACCGACTTCGTTTCAGAGATAAGGCGTGTGGAAAACTACCGTGATTTTGAACAATTGGCACACGTAATTCAGCATGGTCTACAGGGGTTTATAGTTAAAAACTTTTAAGGTGAGTCAACAGAAGCAAAGGATCTGAGTCATGTTTTGTAGAAGTAGGTCTGTTGCATAAATAATTCCAAATTTTACCAACGTTTTCACAAAACTGACCCCTTCAAGGGGCATTTGAAACTGTCGCACAGATAATGAAGAGCTAAAAAGAACGGAATGCGATGGTGCATTTTACAAAAAATTCCAACTTCTAGTCGACAGTTTATCTTCATTTTTCCGCTAAATGTAGAAAATCAGTAGAGAAAATGATTCATCAAAAGAGAAATAGGGGTCTCCAAATGTCCAAGATCTTTTAAGCCAGGCAAAGCTACAGCAATGGCCATTTGCCCTGTCATTGTTCATTTTATTACTTAGCGCACACTCTCATGCATGACGTGGCAAGTGAATTTGCGTGCGCAGTAAGGATGTGCAGAAACAATTAGCGGGAACATCCTTAAGATCGCCTGTTGACCTGAAATCAACATTTTGCCATTTTTAACTTGGAAAATAGTTGTTGTTTTCCAAGTTGTAGTGGTGGAACGATTTCACGCCTTCGCTCCTTCACTTCCCATTAGACATTTGGAAACCTGGGGGGGGAACTCCCATATGAAAAGGCAAGGGATGCTCGTCAGAAAATTTGAATTTAACTCCTAAGGGAGGCTAATGTGAACGTTGCTTGAGCTTCATCAGACTCTTAAAAGATACCACTTAAAATGGAATAGGTTTGATCACTGGCCACTGTTCAAGAAAGGATCCCTTGCGCACTTGTAGACCCGACTCGCATACTCAAGAGATCAACGGAAATCAAGCCTACAAACAGAAATTGAGAGCGTTTCTTTTATTATTATTTCCCTCTGTGCACCCTAAAGGATACTTTGACATTAAAGGCTCCAGACGATTTTTTTAACACAAGAAACGGAAAGACAAACACTACCTTTCAGTAAATGGTTTCTTGACAGAAAAAGAAAAAACAATGAAGAAGAAAAATAAAAATAAACGGTGGTCACCACTAGGATTTGAACTCCTTGTGAATCGCATGGTGAGCCAGCGCTTGTCACACTGTACTACTTGCACACATGTTACCAAAAGGGCCAAAGTATTAATTATTTATTTACGTACTGCGGGCTCAAGTGTTTCACTCAGTCTACACCTCACTTTTGACCAAACAAAACGATCTTGCCGTTTTTGACTACAGCTCAAGGAAGACATGTACAGATACATGTAATGTAAAATGTGTAGGCAGGCCTGAGTAACAAACAGTTTCTTAACTCTGAACTTTTTCATTTTGCAAATGTCACAACACACCCCTGAATGGAAAAAGGCTTTATGGGCTAGTTCGAAAGCTACACTGCCCTCACATCACAAGTAGTTCCTTAATGAGCAATGCCTCATAACACCCTTTCGTAGTTTATTTTCCAAGTTCAGTGGCTCACAGCCACTTTGATTTTGAAGTGAAGTCAAAATTATTGCCTTCAAAACTTGTAGCGAGACAAAGTTTTTTGCTTTGTTGTGGAGCAGAAACTTGTTTTGAGCTTTTTTCTGGCAATTCAGAACGAAAAAAGCAAAATATAACCTAAAATTCGTCATCAGGCAGATATGCATACAGTCCTTCAATTGATGAAGTCACAAGTGGTATGAAGAGTGCGACCACTCAGGACATGTACCGGTATATGCGCCATTGGCAGGCAAAGGGTTTAAACTCGTTGAAATAGTCAAATACAAGTTTTACTTTTCCTGTTTCTCTGTTGCATTAGCCCTGTCTTACTATCCAGATGTATTTTAAATTTAAACTACTCACTCGGTGAGGAAATCATTGCAGAATCACAAAAAGTCTAACAGGAAATGAAGGAAGGAAGGAAGGATCATGTGAGTCTCCCATCCATACCTACGACTCCGACTTTCTAGGTTATTAAAAAGGAAAAGGAAAAACATCTTTTCTGCCAATGACCCCAAGACATTGACTTTTGCTCAAAAGAAGTTCTCCAAAGACTTTTTTAACTTCAAAATTTGTTATGTAGACCAGTTAATTAGTAATTGAACCTCGTGTTGTACAATTCAGGGAGTAATCGTGTTTTGAAATTAGTGACGTAATTACTCCCTGAACTGTACTCCACTCAGTCCATCTACTATAACTAATATTCAACTATTGCTTTTCTAGTGCTAGTCATACAGGAAGACTTTCTACTAACTATCAGAAGGAAAAGTCGTATATTTGAACTGTGAAAATTATTTAATTTTATTTATTATATATCTTGTTTGTGTAGTTGTTTATGATCTGTCCAGTTTACATGAGAAATCCTCCCAACATAATAGAATGATTTTTTATTGCTATTTGTAAGTTCACAAAACCTTTCAGCTTTTGACTTTCTCATTTTGTTTTGACACTTTTAATTAGCAGCTTGTGAGCAAGATGCAGGAAGGTGTTGAAAAAGTTTCAACGCTCTATTCCAGATAAATATTCCAGATACCAAGCAGGCTTCAAGGAGTTTTTTCTCTACAAGTTGGTATTCAAAGAGATGTATTTATGTCAATTGTAAACGTTTTTCCCTTCAGTTCAAGAAGACAACGTTCTGTGTCCAAAGACAAATTATGAAGCCAATATAGGAGACAAAGTTGTCCTATGTTGCCCAGTCAGTGGATACCCACCACCCGAAGTGGAGTGGACATTTGGTGGCGTGAAGATAAATAATTCCCTTGCAACAGTTCTGGTCCGTCATGTAAAAGAAAATGACTATGGATCTTACACCTGTACTGCTAAGTCCTTGAAAGGAGCGATTGGACCTTTTACAATCACCATTAGCAAAACAGAGGGTAAGTTGTTTGCTTTCTTCAATCTTGTATAGTTCATGTGTCAGACCAACTTAATCAGGAATGTACACCCTGCTGTAGGAGATTTATTAGGGCTGGAAATAACAGTTGGTCATCAGACATTGTCCAACCAAATTGTCTGGCCAATTTCACCTCGGACATGACATCTGGACATTTCACCGACACCAAGTTATTGTCCATCCATAAAATTTGATTAGATACAGTGTGAAAAGGCTCACAATTGCAATCGGTACAGTTGCCAATGCAGCTAAAATTTTATCTTTGGCGACCAAAAATTCTGGTTTAGTCGACAGCCGAAAATACATTTGCATTCACAGGCTGCCATAATAGCAACTGCAGCTCTCTGTGTTGACGATCGAGAGCAGTTATTTTCTCAGACATTATGAAAGATCTTTGCTTCTGTAACATTCAACATATGAAAGGAAGCAATCTATCCTTTTGCTTTTTTGTAAATGATTCTCACACATCGGAAAACATGCAAATGGCTGATCGTGTTTGAAATTTCCCTATAATACATTGCAAACCCTTGAGCATTGAGTACGTCATGTATGCCTACCGATTGTGTCTCATGGAATGCATGAATCCTTCATAGACATTACATCAGCTATGTATACAAAATTAGCACCCAAAAAAGTCTTGGAAATTTTTTCTTTACAGATTGTATGCATTGAGTTCTTTTCTGACTAAAATTCCTACTTGATTTTTATCACTTAGTCGCCAAATGGCTGCTCAAGAATTTTTTAATTTTGGGGCTGCCAGTGAAAAAAGCGAAACTTTTTCAGACAATTTCTTCCAGCACACGCAAAACCAAAAAAAGGACTAATGAAGGACTAACTCCCGAGGAAGTGGAAGAAATTACATCACTTCGAGCTCTTTTGGCTGATATTTCTGAAAGTATGCAAAGCATCAAGACAAGCAAATCTAAAGATGACAAAGCTACCTACTCAGCTTTCAAAAGTCTTGCCTTCGGGAAAAATGTTGCTAAATGCAAAGCACGCAAATCTCTCTCCAAGCTAGTAAATGTCAGGCGCAGAAGCGTGAGTACAGGAATTAGAGAAAGGGCAAAAATTTTGTCGGGAGAGAAAAAGAGTTGGCTAGATCTAGAAAGGGAAACTAGAGGTGACCCTGTCAGTACAGAACACAAGCAGCTTGTTTTCAACTTTTGGTCATATGAAGGAAGCAGGCCAACAGGAGGCAAATAAGATGTTATCATGAAAAGAACAGGAAAAAAAGAGCACATCAAACACACAAAGCATGCGCTGGAAAAAATGCAAACAGGCATACCTGGAAGTAAAAATTAAACTACGCAAATTTGAGACTCTAAAGCCATTTTTGATGTGGCCTGCAAGAGAAAAGGACAAAAGGTCCTGCCTCTGCAGGAAACATGTAGAAATGCAAATAGTCTGTAAAAGACCATATGAAATTAAGAAAGGTAGTATGCCAAAGGAATGGTTCCAATGCAGAGGTAGTCAACCTGACTCTTTCTTTGAAACCTGAAGGCCACAGCCATCACAGTCTGAAATGCCTGACCAGAGAATGCAATGAGTGTGACATCAGTAAATTTGAGCTCCTCCCTGAAGAAGTCTCAGAAGGATTTATGGAGGAAGTGACATGGAAACGCTATGAATGTGTAGGGACTGGATAATTTTAATCCAATGGGCAGGAAAAGAAAAAAATTGCGCTTGTGACAAAGAAGATTTCACCAAGGGAGTTATTTTAATACTTCCAGGATCTTCTTAATTATTACCCCTACCATTCATTCATGGCTAAATGGTAGAGGGAACAAATGGAAAACCTCATTGAGAACCTTCCTTCCAACGAGGTTGTCTGTGTCCATGATTACTCTGAAGGCTACAGCTGCCACCAGCAGGATGAGGTGAGTAGTATAGTAAATGGCGGTTTAAGCGCATTATGCTAAAAAAACAGCCTTTTTACCCCTCCAGAAACCAAAAAAATGCCCTCGCCAGGTCCCAACTCAAAACATGCATTTTCAGGCCTCTCAGAGCAACTTCCATGTCAAGCCCTCTCGTGAGCCAATTTCATGTCTCCCAGCCCTCCAGAAATCAAAACAATCCCTCTGCCAGAAACACTTTGTGGAGTCGACTCCTGACCAAAAAATACTCTTGCCAGGCCTCCAGAAATCAAAAAATGCTTCATTTCAGAAACAGCATAAATTGGGCTGTCCCAGGCCTCCGCAAATAAAAAAATCATTTACCAAGTGGCAAAACAGCACTTTTTAAAGTTATATAAAAGTTATATTGGTAGTAATGAGTATGAAAAATAGAAATTATGAATATAAATTATCCAACTATAATACAGTAGAGATGAATAAATCAGAATTGAATAAATTATCAAAGAAACAATTGGTTGATCTATTGTTAAAAGATCAACAAAAATTAAAAAAACCTATTCCAGCACCTCGTAAAACTGTGAAACAAAAGATACAAGATTATGAGGAAAATATAATTGCGGCAGCTCTTGAATTTAGAGATAAACCAATTCCTAAACCTTGTATTAAATCTAAAAAACTAATACCAGCTCCGAGAACAAAAGTAGTGGAATTACCTATTGGAGCTATGTTGAAGCTAGAAAAACCAATTCCTAAACCTCGTATAAATCTAAAAAACCAATACCAGCTCCAAGAACTAGAATGACGCCTGTTAAACTAGCTCTAAAAGATGCTGTTAAAACTTATGAGATAGATTTGAAAAATAAAAGTGATCCACTGATTCAATCACAAACAACTAGACAGGCAATTGGGAATTATTTTAATAAATCTCACTTGGAAAATGGTAAGAATTTCAAATTTTATGAATCTATGAGAATGACTTTTATCAAAGAAGTTCCTGATAATGAGAAAAGTGATGATGTCGAAGTTGAAATTGATATTGTGGGTGGTAAGCATTATTTGAAATGTAAAACTGCTCATTTCAATAGTAAAGCCAAGATTGTTACTAACATCATTGATTTAAATCAACAATTGAAAATTTCCTAAGAGATTCTGAAAAAGATCGCACAATGGCTATCAGAAAGTAGTGGTTGGATAATCGATAAAATTGATAACCATTATCTGAACATTGTCAAATATGTTCCACTGTCGGCCAAATCATATATCCAACTTCCAAAAGAGTTGAGAAACTCAAAAACAGGACTGATCAATATGAAAAATAAGGACAATGAATGTTTCAGATGGTGTCATATTAGGCATTTGAATCCACAAGAGAAAGATCCCCAGCAAATCAAGAAATCAGACAGATCACTTATTAATAAGTTAGATTATTCTGGTATTGAATTTCGTGATAAAATCAATGATTACAATAAAATTTAGAAACAGAACAGTATCAGAATTAATGTTTTCAGTTATGAAAATAAGCAAGCATATCCAATTTACGGTATGTTTCCAAAGAACAGTTTGATGATCATTTGAATCTTCTATTAATAACCAACAATGAGAAACAACACTATGTGCTGATCAAAGATTTTAACACATTCATGTATAATCAAACCAAACATGAGCATAGAAAACACTTTTGTATGCACTGCCTTCAGTGTTTCTCATCTGAAGATATTCTCAGTAAACATAAGACTGAATGTATCGTGATTAATGGTGAGCAAGCAATAAAAATGCCTGGGAAAGGTGAGAAAATGAAGTTTATAAATCACAACTGGCAGTTACAAGTACCATTTGTTATATATGCAGATTTCGAAGCAATTATAGAAAAAGTAGATTCTTGAAAACCAAATGATGACAATTCTTATACAGAATCATATCAAAAACATACTGATTGTGGATTTGGTTATAAAGTTGTCTGCTGTTATGATGATAAGTATTCCAAACCAGCCGAAATTTACCGAGGTGAAAATGCTGTGTATAAGTTTATGGAAAAAATGATAGATGAAGTGAAATATTGTAGAAATACCATCAAATACAAATTCAATAAACCAATCAAGATGACTCCTGCTGATGAAGAGAATTTCAAACAAGCAACAGAGTGCCATATTAGTGGCAAGACGTATACCAACAAAGACAAAAGAGTAAGAGATCATTGTCATGTGACAGGTAAGTACAGAGGGTCTGCTCATGAAGCTTGCAACCTCAATTTTCAATTAACCGACAAGATACCAGTCATATTTCATTTTATAATCTCAGAGGCTATGATAGCCATTTTATAATGCAACCGATTGGCCAAATAGCTAAGAATAACACCTACTCCAATAAGAAAGATGAGGAACAAGAAATGAAGATTAATTGCATCCCGAATAACATGGAGAAATATATGGCATTCATGTTAGGTCGCAATTTGGTATTCATTGATAGTTTCCAGTTCATGAGTTCTAGTTTGGATAAACTAGTGAGTAATTTGCCCAAGGAATCATTAACATACACATCTGAGATTTTCCAAGGAAAAGCACTTGATTTGATGTCAAAAAAAGGCATTTATCCATATGACTAAATGGATTCATTTGAAAAGTTCGATGAAACTAAATTACCAACGAAAGATGAATTTTACAGTATTCTGAATGATGAACATATATCTGATGATGATTACAAGCATGCAAAAAAAGTATGGAGAGGATTTCAGCTTAAGAATATGGGTGAATATCATGATCTATATTTGATGTCAGATATTCTGTTATTAGCCGACATGTTTGAAAATTTCAGAAAAACATGCTTGGCATACATGTCTTATAAATTAGATCCATGTCACTATTTTACTTCTCCTGGATTATCATGGGATGCTATGTTGAAAATGACTGGCATTGAACTTGAACTGATGAGTGATATTGATATGTTTCAATTTATTGAGAATGGTATGCATGGAAGAACAAGCTATATGGCCAACAGATTTGGTGAGGCTAATAACAAGTACATGAAATCATATGACAAAACCAAACAGTCAAAATACATCACTTATCTTGATGCTAATAACCTATATGGTTGGGCTGAGTCAGCATCTTCCAACTGGTAAATTCAGATGGATGACAGACAAACAAATTAATAAATTAGATCTCAGTAAATACACAGATGATAGCAAAACAGGATTAATTTTAGAAGTGGACCCGGAATACCCTCATGAATTGCATGACTTGCATAATGATTTACCTCTTGCTCTTGAATAGGTACAAGTAACAGAAAATATGTTGTCAGAATATTGCCGCTAAATAAAAGACAAATTTAATATCTCAATTGGTCAAGTTCACAAATTGATACCTACATAGAACAACAAGAAAAATATGTTCTCCACTACAGGAATCTACAATTATATCTTGATTTAGGACTAAAACTAACCAAAATTCATTATGTATTAAGATTTAATCAATCTCCTTGGTTAAAAGCTTATATTGATTTTAATACGCAGAAACAAACAAATGCTATAAATTCGTTCAAAAAAGACTTCTTCAAACTCATGAGTAATGCAGTCTTTGGGAAGACAATGGAGAATGTTCCTAAGCAAGTCGATGTCAAACTTGTTACTGATGAGAAACAACATGTTAAATTAGCAAGTAAGCCTACTTATGTATCATCCAAAATTTTCAACAAAAATTTAGTTGCAGTGCATAAGATCAAAGAAGCACTAGCCTTGAATAGACCTGCTTATGTGAGCATGTGTATTTAAGACTTGAGTAAGACTTTGATGTATGATTTCCATTATAATTATATCAAACCAAAAATATAAATCAAAAGCCAAGTTATTATTCACTGACACTGATAGTTTAACTTATGAAATTCAAACAAAAGATGTGTACAAGGATTTCTTCAAAGACAAAAATAAGTTTTTTTTTGGTGAATACCAAGAAAACGGTAAATTTTATGATAAAACAAATAAAAAGTAATTGGCAAATTCAAGGATGAAGCTGGATATTAGACTAAACTGCTCTCATTTTTGCATTTATGAATTTCCATCAGCAAATGAAAAATCACTTTTATGTCGTGTTGTATGAAAAAGCTACTAAGGATCCATACAGCTTCCTGTATATTGATAAACCACGAAAATTTACCGCTAGGAATTTCAATGAGCAATTGTAATTTCTAATCTAACACAATTGTATATGTCTTATTCAAACAGAATATTAGGCTGGTCAGGTGAAGTTGCCTCATCTGAAACAAACAAAAGTATACGCTGTTGAAAAACAAATAGCCCAAGTGGCATTACACGACGATGAGGTGTTCAAAAGATTATTCGAATTTTATGCTGATTTATTAGATCCTGAAGAGTTCGTTAGGAGTGGTCCTAATGTGACTGCCTTCTACGATTTGAAAGTAGTTACCTCCACTGGTTCACCAAGTGACAAACCATTTTCTGATTTCACCAAGACTTACGGTTTCGATAACTTCTATGGTAAAATGGATGTTAATCTTGATATCACCAAAGATTTTACGATTTTTGATATTGTTAAAATTGATTTCAACGTGTCGAGTTATTATTTAAGAATTCGTGTGGGGAGAAAAGGAAGTTTTGAGACATCATATCACTTTCAAAAACAAAACAGTATTGTTATATTGCGGACAGAATTTGATGGAGCAAACAATTTTCTGGATTTAACTGGTGATAAAAGTAAATTTGTAATCAAGCAGATAATATTATGGAGTACCAAAAAGGGCAACAAATTAAGCGAGACTATTGCTGGAATTGATCCGATAGAAACCGCAGACACACGCTGCCCCCCCCCCCCCCCCCCCCCCCCCCCCCCCAACCAACCCTTTCTCCCCAAAAACAAACCCTACTTTTTTTTAAAAGGGTTTCATCCCACACTTTATAAAAAAAGATG
>Ga0126338_10000301_pt1 | contig 24713 bp, 15 predicted proteins | sample OrbCmetagenome_2_FD_92529 | JGI IMG/M metagenome (GOLD analysis project Ga0126338, IMG submission 92529) | Coral microbial communities from Petempiche,Puerto Morelos, Mexico - Orbicella C C metagenome | ecosystem: Host-associated > Invertebrates > Cnidaria > Coral | place: Petempiche,Puerto... | reverse complement strand
TTGTGAAATTAAAGCCTGAAAAAAATTCAGGCCTGAACGGGATTCGAACCCATGACCTCTGCGATACCGGTGCAGTGCTCTACCAACTGAGCTATCAAGCCAACTGGGAGCTGGTCACATTGTCAGAACTGACAATGCTATTCACTATCTATCACAGACTAGATAGTGAGTAGCGTAGCCAATCAGAGAACGACATTCGTGATAGAACGCTAGTAGAGTTATACTAAAACTCGATAGAAACACCGTACATGTTTTCTATTCCTTAAAGACGAACTGTCTCTCGTAGTGCGTCGTTCCATACGCATTTCGAAGGATAGTTCGTCCAGACGTATAATGCGTCTTGTGCCCGTCTTTATACTAGAGACGGATAACCAGACCAACTACAAATGTTTGCCCAAGTTCGTCCACACGGATAATGCGTCTTTAAAAAAAGGGCCAGTCGAGGACGCATTATCCTTCTGGACGGATAATAGTGATAATGCGTCCTCTAGTATAAAAACGGCCATTCTGACCACAAACACGGCCTTTTGGCGAGTTACACAACAAGGCTAACAAGGCAAGTTTGTTTTCTGAAAACCAGTCATAGCCACGGATTTGCTGAGCTACAAATCGAAAAATTTATTTTCTGACCACAGATCTGAGGGTCATCGTGCATGGCCATTTGCCGAGCTACACATAAGCTTTGTTTTCTTACCAGAACTCATGGCCATTTGCCGTTGCCGAGCTACATAACCATTCTTTCCTGATAACGCAGGCTTTAGTTACTTGTTGTAAATGTATGTATGCGTATGTATGCATGTATGTATGTATGTCGAAGTCGTCGAAGGCTAACGGGTCAAAATATTTGCAGCTTTTCGGAAATCATACACACTTCGAATCTATACGGCTGCGCGAATGCGCTCATGATGTAATTTGTCCCTGCTGTGGGGGTGGGGGTTGGGGGGAGCAAATCAGTAGACTGCAGTAGACTGCAAAACAGTCGTATTTTTTGCGAACGCGAGAGACGGTCAATATTCGAACGAAAAGTCTGGAGAGAGTGTAAGAACGGCGAGGGAGAATGGGGAGAGACGCTAAAAATATACGGGCGTGTGAGGCTCGCGCGCTTCACACGCGAGGATCGCGCTTACGGCGCTTCACGCTTTCCGAAAACGTCCGAAAACGACTGTTTTGTAGTCTAGCAAATCAGAGAACAAATCCGTCCGAAACATTTCGATACAAACTCGATTAGGATTGCGTAACACTGCGTGAACACAATGATTGCGTTGCACAACGATTTGTTCACATGATTGAAAATGACGTCAATGGCTATGCTATCTCTCCACGTGACTACCGATAATGCAGCTCAGCGCATCAGGAGCAGACATAGAGCAAGTTGCGTACTCGGGCTTGTTTTGCTAACACTGTTTAGTGCGAAGGTTTGTGTACTTCTTTATTATACTCTCAGATCTCCACAAACTGCATTTCATTTTAGAACACGAACCAGGGAGAAGGCTGTCTTGGTCTGCAAGGTATTTTTACGCTCGTTTCTTCAAGTTTTGAGGTCATTAACTTGACTTAATTCATCTTTCATCTGTACGCTTAATTAAGGCCCAGTTCATACGTCGCATTTCTGCCGTGTCGAATTCAATTCAATTAAGTGCGGCAGAAATTCGACTGTGGATTCATACGTCGCACTTGTGTCGCACTTAATTCAGAATTTATACTGTCGGGTATGTCCGCCATCGGAAAATGTTTTAAACGTAGAGTATTCAACATGGCGGACGAAAATACCGAGTGACGAAGGACTTTAATTTTGCGAAAAATTTGTCCGAGAAGGAGAAGGCTGACAAAAGAGCAGTATGTGTTGCAATATGTTCAGGTTGCATTGGGTCGAGAATGGCCAAGTTTCTTCTTTTTCTTTGGCAGGAAAACATTTACGTATGCTCAATACATTAACATAATGTATGCATTAGATTCGACATGGCAGAAATTCGATGTCTGAATCGGTGTCGCATTTCGGTTGGATAATGCAACAACACCAGTTGAACGTGTGGCAGAAATGCGGCAGCCGATTCAGACGTCGAATTTTTGTCGAATTTAATTCGTTGAATTGAATTCGACACGACAGAAATGCGACATATGAACTGGGCCTAAGTGCTTTACAACAGTGCACTTTCTAAGTGCTTTACAACACAACGGAGCACTGTCGAGGCTTCTTTATTTGTTTTAAGATAAAGAATCCAATAATTTCCCCATGCAATCGGCTGAATTTTCAAACCAAACTTTACTTTCCAAACGAGTAAAAGTGGCGTCAGCTGTGCTCTGTTCTCTGTTCTCTGATAAAGCACGCTAAAATAAGCCAAACACAACCCTTGTTAGAATTGTTCAAATAATTTGATTGGCTAACGAAGTGACGGCTGTCAATCACAAACTGGATTTCAGCTTAGCTTTCAGTTTCGAGTAGTCTCTACAAGTGGCTTTTGAGAGAAGAACGATGCCTTCAAAGTTCTTTTTTTAGTTAACTTTTAAATAAGGATCTAAATGTGGGTAAAGGTTTGTAGTCCAGAGGAATCTGACCGTATTGTGGCTCATGAAAACGTGCACTTTTCCGAAACAAGGAGCGTAAAGCTTGCGCATGAAAATGCAAAATGCTGCGTTGAATTTGAAAGGAGTTACAGTTATTTATGGCTTGCAGCAGCTTGCAGTAAGATTGCCCAAACTAGCGTAAAAGGCTAAACTGCTCCCACTGGTTGTACACCCAGCATAGAAGAGAATATCAAAGTAAGCTTTGAACTGACCAGTTGTCGGTTCTTTTCACTAAGATGATTGGAGAACGAGCGCTACTACACTGCATGTAAGTGTTGTTTAAGCAATTGAGCATTTTTACAAAAATAAAGCTTCTCATCATAAACAGAGACAGCTCAATTGTTGTTTTCTGTCGTTGTTTTACTTCTTAAGTATAATTTCTGCTTTGGTAACAAATACAATGTCTTTTATTGAAGTACTAGTTGTACCTATCAGGAAGTGCCAACGAGTGAATTTGAGTCAGTAAACAAGCGTCAATTGAATTTTGTAATATTTATTTGGGATACTTCTAGTATAACAGGTGTTAAAATCAATTTCTTTTAGTTAATGTTTCAACTTATTGTTGTAATTGAACACAACATTGTTTATTGTTTCAACTCCATGAGTGAACAAAACGCTAAACAATTTTTTGCATATTTTTAAAAATCACACTTGTTACACTTCCAGTATAACAGGTGTTAAAATCAATTTCTTTTCCCTCGTTGGGCGATTGGATTTGTTGTGATTGAATTGTACAGTTGTTAAAGCTGAACAAGACCCGAGTTGTTTTGTGGAATAAATTAGGGTGTTGTTTATTTGATTCAGGGTAACGCTCAGGATTTGTTCACCATCTGGTCGGTGAATTATTTCGGTAAGTAGTTTGTCTGACATTCTGCTTTTTGAAGGTGAATGTAACTCGGATTTGTTGCGATTGAATCGCATAATTGGAAAACCTCATTCAGGTGTTTATTCGAGTGAAAGTGCTCTTTGAGAGTAAATTTCAATCAATGTGTTGACAGAGCCAAAGAAGCTCAAATCAAACCAACGAGTTCACTTCTGATGACCTCTGAGCAAAGTTCTTGAAATTAAAAGAAACTTCAAACCAAACATATACCATTAATCACTTAAAAACTTACCATGAATCACCGAATTGATTGCAAATAAAAAACCTGTTCAAATTAAAAAAACAACATCGATAATCTTTGTCATATTACATGAAAGCTTGTTTTACACTGTCCTCTGCTCAACACTTTTGTCTCTGTGAAAATGCGTTGAATCGAAGTTACAAGCACCTCATTGATCCTTTACTAACTTATTTTAATTTATATTCACTTTTAAAAAGCAGACGCTGTGTCTCTATGTCCGGCAGCCGGACAGGTTTTTCAAAATAATCCATATCTGAGTCTGGAAGGCCGCCGGCCGGTTGCCGTGGCGCAGTGGTAATGGGTATCGCTTGCCATGCTGGTGACCTGGGTTCAGTTCCTCTTGGGGTCGCCTGTCACAAAGTTCTTTTTACGTTGTTTTACTTTTCAAAAAAATAGTCTCACTGGTGGATACAGAGTATTTTAAAAAACCTGTCTGGTTGCCGGACATGTAGCCACAGTGAAATGCAGAATGTCAGACAAACTACCTACCGAAATAATTTGTGGAACTGATGGCGAACAAATCCTGAGGGTTACTCTGGATCAAATAAACAACACTCGAATTAATTCCAGAAAACAACTCAGGTCTTGTTCAGCTTTAACTATTTTACGATTCAATCACAACAAATCCAAGATGTATACGCCTCAAAAAGCAGAATGGTAGCCAAAATAATCGCCCAACGAGGTTCTGCACCCAGGAGAGCTGAACAAATATTGAAGCCTCATCACGTCACAAAGAAAAATAGTGTTCTGATTGGTTCGTGCGATATATCGACAACATCCGGCTACATCCTAATATGGCCAAAAAAATATCACTGACGGAACAGGATTACACGAAAATTGAGCTGAAAGATCTGAGATTTTTTCTGCATAGCCATCAAACTATACACGGCTCTATATCCTGCCGCCTCAACAGGGTCGCGTTTTCGCTCGCCTGTCTCGTTGGCAACTAGTTAGGTTGAGAATTTGTTTATTTCGCTATGTGTTTTGTCAGTGGAAATCTAGCAACACTTGTTATTTTAGTATAGTTTTAACAATACTGTTGCTAATAATGGTGTCCGTGAGCCATATTTACTGCGGACAAATAGCTCGTTTCCATTGCATTTGTCTGAGTCACAGGGGATGTTTAATTTGGGTCAAATTTGTCAAAATTCTGAAGCAAAAATATGAAAACCAGCTTACCGTCATCAAACCGTGCTCTGTTCTCTGATAAAGCAGCTGTTTCAGCCAATCAGAGTATGTGTGATATGGAAACTTTATTATAGTAAACAACAAGCATGTTCAAACATCTTTATTGTCGAGTCATTCCAATTAGGTTGCATTTACTTACGGAGCAACGGCTGTAAGTGGGGAGGTACTATACCCTTATGGATAGTGCTTGTGTGTGATAATTTTTCTGTAAACAAGCGAGCTAGAAAACTATACCTCTTACTAACCGAGTTCAAGGGCCGTACTGTAAGTTACAGACTGAGTTTTTAACTTGGAAAATTTTCCAGGTTGTAGTGATGGGACGATTTCACTCCATCACTCCATCACTCCTTCACTCCTTCACTGGGTCACTTCCTGTTAGACATTTGGAATCCCGGCTGGGGGGGTGACTCCCATATGAGAAGGTCAGGGATACTTGTTAGAAAATTTGAATTTAACTCCTAAAGAAGACTAATGTGGGCGTTGTTTGAGCTTCATTAGACCCCTAAAATCAGTGGAAAACAAATGAGAGTGTTTCTTTTATTATTATTTCTTTGACTGCATGCTAAAGGATACTTTGGCAGCTGAGAATGGTGACATTTTGCCATCAACACCCTAAGTGAGACCAGAATCCTTGATTTGTACCCGAGACGAGGGGCATCCTTGCCTTTTTCACATAGGAGTCTCCCCGGGTTTCAAACATTGCACTGTCCAAGGCCTTTTTACAGGCGATTGCACCATGTTAAGTTAGTTATTCTTTGAATTTCTGACACAAGTACTCAATATCTTACCGCAGAAATGATTGACATGTACATTGAACAGATTTTTGCGCAGATGTTTTCATATATAGAAGCTAATTATTTTTAATAGCTCATTTCCTGAAGGTGTCTGCTTATACAGATTAAACCGTACTCAATTGCCGAAAACTGAGGAGATATTGAAAATCACAAAATTGATGAGCTGTGTGAAGTTTTGAATTATGATTCAAGCAGTGATTAAAAGGTTTTGAATGATCAACAGACAAGAGAATTGAGGGGAATTTGAACAACGTGTTCCACCTTTATTTATACAGTATTATAAACAAATACTTCAAAGATGAATACGGACATGGCAAATTGATTTGAACAAAATAGTTGATAAATAGAAAAAAAAAGACATTACACAAGACTGGGAGTTCAGCAGCCTTGGAAAGGGAAGGAAAAAAAATGAAAAAAGAAAAGAAGTTATTGCAACATGGGATTTTCGTATTTGGTAACCCATCCAAGCAGGAACCCCAACTTTGTTGAGCGGATGAGATGTGATGCTGTCCTTGTGGTATTATGACCATATGTTGGATAATTTTGAAAGATCTCTCAAAAGGTAATAAAGAAAGAAAAAAATCAGTGATATCGCCTGGGAAAATAAGGAATGGAAAAAATAGAAATGAAAATGAGAATCTGGTACTTGCTTTACTGATCACCATTGCTCTGCCGAAAGTGAAACTTTACTTTGCTCAAAAAAGTTTTTATTTTTTAGGTGCTTCAGCTTTTAAATCTTTACCTTTAAAAATCAAGCAAATTAGCAGTAGGGTACTATTTAGGGAGTCTGTCGATCAATTTTTTGTATAGTGTAGTTAATAAGTTACAAAGTCATTCTTATCTTATTTTAGTTTTTATCTTTATATTATGTCAAGGAAAAGGTGGTTGTTATTCTTCGTGGTAAATGCAATAATAAAGTGATTCACACCATCCATTGTACTTCTAGTACAATGGATTGATTTATGAACTATGAGACGGCGCAGCCATGGGGAGCCCTGTATCCGTGGTTATTGCTAATCTCTACATGCAGATATTTGAAGAACAAGTAATAGAGTCCGCACCTTGCAAACCTAAGATCTGGAAACGTTACGTAGATGATACTTTCACCATCCTGAATCGGGATAGAGTTGATGTCTCCCTGCAACACCTAAACAGTCAACAACCATCAATCCGTTTCACCATGGAGATCGGGAATAACAGCAAGATCACCTTTCTCAACACGTCAGTTTATAGAGAACCTGATGGCCGTCTTACCATCAGTGTCTAAAGGAAATCAACACATACTGATCAGTACCTAGCATATGATTCACACCACCCTCAGTTGTTAAAGCGCAGTATTGTGAAGTGTCTGTACGACTGGGCTAAATGTCTCATGACCAAACTATCAGTAATCGCTGGAGAGAAGAAACATCTGTCATCCTTACCTGTTTCTAACAGAGATCCCTCCTCTTTAGTACAGAAGATCACAAAGGCACGAACAACCCCAAGAAGAGAGCCCGTTGTGGAATTTAAATCCATCGCCATTTTACCTTGTGTCCAAGGAGTTTCGGAGTCTCTCCTCTGCTGCCTAGAACAACAAGGTATGCGCACCGTCTTTAAGTCTGACACGACACTTCAGTCACACTTAGTGCGACCAAAGGACACCATTAACCCGGCTGAACAAGATGGTGTTGTCTACAGGATTCCCTGTGAGTGCGGCAAAGTCTACATCAGGGAAACAGGGAGATCTATGCAGGAGAGGATCAAAGAACACGACAGGGATATACGACTTGCCCGTACCCAGACCTCCGCCGTTTCTGAACACACCTGCGAGACCGGCCACTATGCTATCTGGAATGATGTCAAGTTTATTGATCGAGATCCTCACTGGTACACACGTAGGGTCAAGAAAGCTATTCACATAAGACTTCACCCTAATAACATCAACAGGGATAGTGGAATGGAAATTCCTGAAGCATGGATGCCACGATCAAAAAACACAACAACAGGAGAATGGTACAACAACAGACCGCTGAGGGAACAGCTACTTGCCGGAACAATGGAACAATAGGAGGATCGAAATGCACCAATCACAGCCGACCTTTCTGATATAAATGATACTGTGCATTAAGTCGACCTTATTGCTTGAAGAAGACTAGCAGTAAGCAGTCGAAATGTCGTGATCTACATATGGAGTGACTACATTGTGAGACAAACGATAATACACTTTATTATATCTTTATATTATGTTATTTAGACAGGACCCCTTTGATAACAGTACTCTTGCACTGAAGGGCTATCCTGTATAAATATTCATTGTTATTATTATTATTATTATTATTACTATTATTATTATCAGACAAGAAGCCATATGTTATATATAATAATTATGTATAATGTCTCGCATGAGGATCACCAATAACTTTGTGAATGTTTTCAATGGTGTTACATCTCCTCATGTATTCTCTTATTGTTGTGGTTTTGCCAGTGGGCTTTGACTTTAACTTAACCTATGGATTAAAACCTCAAGTCAGTGGCCTTAAAATTGTCACTGTTTACAGACGATCCATTTTCCAAGTAGAGTGGGTCATAGCCACTTTGATTTCCCCATAAAACGAGGATCAGTAACTTACACTACAGACTGAGAAAATGAGGTTAGTAAGATATTTATTATATTTCTACTGTGTGTCTGATGGGTTTGGGAATGATTTCTATTCATGCAGAATGGTTTCAAATTTCTGATGCACCTCGAAAGCAAAACGCGTCAATTTGAAATTGTTGTTAAGTTACTCTTACATTGTTGACAGGTTTGATACACAATTTCAGAAGTAAAAGAAATTTTGAAACTTTAACTTACTAAACAAGTTAAGAACACTTGGTGATAAATCATGAAACATTTTGGCAACAAAAACAGCTTTAAAATTTTAGCAGGCCGTACAGGACAATATGGCCTGCTAAACTGACCAGTCACAGCGTGCCTACTAACTGAGAGATATAATAAAAAAAATTAACCTATTGACTCCTGTGCTGCCCATAACCGGCTGTGAGGAGCCTTAGCCTTTGTTCCACTTCTGACGTCATCGCCACTGACCAAAATTGGCATCATCTATACTCAACTTCTGCAGGAGGAAAAGATCTTTCCAATGATACCCAGATCAGAGTGATTAGCTCAATGGAGCCTGAAATATGCATGAAAATGCTCAGAAATTTGAGTGGAAAACTCAGGGTAAAATTTCCTGCGAATACACCTGGCTGCTCCATGGTAAAAATTTCCCGTCTTGATGATGCCTTCTCAGAATTTTTTGAACTGGAAGAAAGCCCAGTAAAAGGTCAATCACTGCAGCAAAAAGATAAGAAAAAGAAAAAAGGAAAGGCAAAATAAATTTAAAAAAACCCCAAAAGCCTAAAGACGTTGATCACTCTCTCATCCAAAAAATATCTCAAAATTTTGATTTTTGCACATGACCTAGCAAAAAATGTTGTAAAAATGTGATGCTAGTGGAAAGAAAGGCATGCTTTCATGTTGCAAATGTATTTTTGAGGAGATTGGAGCTAATTTGGCCCATATCCAGCCTGAAAATCTCCAAAATGTCCAAAAAATGCATTTTTGGCAAAAAGCTCTGGGATTTGACTTTCACTTGCATGCCTGTCATTTAAAAAAGTTGAACTGATTTTGAATGATTTTTGAATGATTTTTGAACTGGCATATGTAAGAAAATTTAGTGGTGAACAATAAAAACAGCAGAGTGTTTGGGTGCTTACCATTTTTATGAAAAAACCAGTTGGTGTGACCATTGCATAATGGTAAGTAATTTTCTGGACATAACAGAAACTGCCAGGCCTTCTGTTCTCGCTCACTCAATCTGGCACAAAATGTCGTGCAAAATTCAATATTACTGGCTCTTCTGTCAAGATGGCGGACGAAAGCATTATTGTGGTCAATGAGCTATCTGAAGATTTAGAGGTAGAAAACGAGCTTTTTGAAGAAGATGATGGCCTGATAGTGTTTAGCATCGTCAGCTGTTTCATGAGATGCCATCTTAACAGAATTAAGGGTTATTTTGAGGTAATATTGTTCCCACAAACGCTCTGAGTGAATTTTGCAGTCACTTTCGAATGACAAGAGGCACATCTGAGTTCTTGTGCAGAGAAATTATTAACACAGGAAGAATTCCAACGGGGCAGCCTATTCCACCAGTTAAGCAAGTGCTTGCTCTTTTATGGTCAAAGGCAAATCAAGAACCTGCCAGATTCGTAGCTGACAGATTTGATATCACAATGAGCAGTGTAGACAGAGTGCTGCAAAGGGGAACTCAAGCACTGGCTGATCTTAGTTCCGAGTACATAAAGTGGCCAAATGGTTAGTGCTTCTTTTTTCATTATGTTTACTTCAGGTGTTATTTCATCAACTTTAGTGGTCTTGATGTATTTGTTTTTACTGTTGTTTACATTGTAAATAAAATGATAGACCTCTGTATGTTTTCTTGATTTTTCAGAGCAAAGGATATGAGCTGTCAAGGCTTCATTTGAAGAATTGAGATTCCCTGGTGTGGTTGGCCTTATAGATGGAACGCATATAAGCATTAGAGCCCCTATAGAAGAGCCAGATGCGTACATAAGTTGGAAAAAATTCCGTTCAGTAAATGTGCAAGTTGTTTGTGTTGAAAACATGGTTTTCACTGATATTCTAGCTGGATGGCGAGGCTCTGTGCATGACTCTAGGGTCTTACACAACTCTGCTACATATAATACAGCTGCAAACAAGTTGGAGGTAATACACATCTGCTGGGTGATGGAGGATATCCTCTACAGACTTGGCTCATGACACCATACAGAGACAATGGTCATCTGACCACAGATGAACTCTGTGCAATTATGGTCTGTCATCTGATACACAGACTGTGGAGAGAGCAATCAGGCTTCTCAAGGGAAGGTGGAGAAAGCTACAGCACATTGACCATCTTAATCAAAAGCTGGCAGTGCTCATCATCATTGCTGGATGTGTTCTCCACAGTGTGTGCCTTCTCCATGATGACTTTGATGAAGATTACATGCTTGACAAGAGCATGAAACTGATGACAGTGTCAATGACAATTGTGCTGCTAGGCAAAATAACAGATAAGCCCAGCAGAAAAGGAACCCTTTGAAGGCTATAGTTTATGCAAACCATATTTAAAGGACTACTCATTTAATATAAACTAAAGAAAGGAGAGTGGCTGGTGGAAATTTCTCCACGTTCTTCTTATTATGGGCCTAATAATATACATGAAAAAATTGCTCAATACTGATTGGCTGAGAGCAGTGCAGTTCAAGTGTAACCAGGGCTTAAAATAATTTTCAGACCGTGGCTGGTCATGGTGACTGGCCAAAGTAATTTTAGCTTGGTCACGTCTTGGACCATTTTCACATATATTGTTCTGTTGTCACTTTTTGCTGTCTTATTCACGTATTCTTAATATGAACAAAGGTTCTCTTCATACAAGAAGTTTCAGGCGTATACACCTCTCTGTCTTGAAATAGTGATAAACTGAAAATGGATTTTTGGGCCTGAAAAGTTTCCGGGTTTTTCGAGAAATAGGCCCCTGGAAATGGAAGAATTGTTCAAATGGTTAGTGAATTTCCACTATTCTGTTCCGAACAGAAAAAGAGGAGTACCTCTAGAGGTAGTCCACAATTTCCACATGGATTTTCTTGAAAATTACTGTACCATTTGACTTCAAACTGAAATTTCCAGATTTTTTGGCTAAATGGTAAGCACCTTACATTTCTCTGAACTATGGGTCGTAGTGTTCTTCTTGCCATGTTTATGCAGATCTTGCAGTATATATTAATAGTATCTTCGTCATAATTACTTGAGTCACAGCCACAAAAAAAATGATAACTGTTGCCTAGCATGTCCATGTGTACTTATGGTAATCTTTTGTTGCTCATCCCTTTTTTCCAGTTAAGATGATTGTGCTTGTACTCTTCCACTGGTTTTTTCCTTGCGGTGAGTTGACTCTTCCATCATTTTTGCTTTTCATATTTGCTCATGCACACAAGTACAGGGCAATCTTATAAGAATTGCTGTAAATTTTGTTGTTGTTTTACAGTTTTGTCAGAAAACATTGGGGATGGTAAAGTCCGCCTGGTGGAAGGCAACTTTACTTTTGAAGGTCGTGTGGAAATCTATCATAACAAAGAATGGGGAACAATATGTGATGATGGCTGGGGTATGGAGGAAGCCAGTGTAGTATGTCATCAGTTGGGATACATGAAAGGTGCTCAGTATTGGTACGGCAATGCCAAATTTAAAGAAGGACAGGGCAAGATCTGGTTGGATGATGTGGTTTGTTATGGGAATGAATCTGCTTTGACTCACTGTCATAACATTGGTTGGAATGGACACAACTGTCGTCATTATGAAGATGTAGGAGTGGTTTGTCTACCTAAGGGTGAGTGTACATCCTGTACATTACGAACGAATGCGTTAAGTAATGGTCCGTGTAAGAACTAGGAAGGCCAAATGCAAAATCGATTAAAAAGTGTGAAGTCTTAATTATTAATTTCAATTAAATCAACGAATCTGATTGTTCCATATCAAAAAAATTGTTGAATATTAAATAAAGAAAGAAAAAAGTGGAAGAAATACCCTTTTATGGCATAGTTTACCGCATACCCCTTATTTTTATCACTTGGCCAAACTTGAGCATTGTCCTGTGTATCAATCAAAAGTAAGAGAGGAAAATGTGTTGACCTCTGGAAACTAACGGGATGTGCCATATTGGACTCAAGAAGGAAAGCGTCTTCTACTTGATAATTGCTTGCAAAAATCTGGTTTGTTTTTAGTGCAGAGTGCACTATTGGGATGGTTATGGGAGCTGCCTGCCTCTAAGGCACTATGGCACTATGGCACTATGGCCTTATGGCGCTATGGCGATAAGGTGTAAACTTTAATATTTGTTTAATTAATTAATTTCAATTGATTAATTAGTCTAGAAGCAAGGAAGTGGTGGGAGTGGGGTGGGAAAGGTACATGTGTACTCTACGCAAAACACATTTCATCACCGTCAGTTAGGTATGAACATCGCAAAGCTATATATTTGTTTCAGGTAACCCCTTGTTCTCCTTGTGGTACCATTCTCTTCAGAACAAAACTAATTTGCTCTAAACGCATGCGTAGATTAATTAGCGTTCGTGGCTTCTATATTAGGTGGAGGATACATTGCATACGGAATCACGCACAAATGTTGAGTGGTTTTCCTTATGGTAGAACTCAACATGTAAGACGCATGCGTTCTAGCATCGTTAGTGTTATACACTATCTCTCCACGTGGTATTTTAAATGTCATGTCATGTGACCAAGGACGGCAGTTATTTTTCAGGTAGCGCCAATTGTCCCTTTTTATTGCAAGAGTGAAATGTTACTGTGGCTGCGTAGCTTTTAGAATTACACACAGGTCGGTTCAACAAATATCATCTGCTGTTTTCAATCTACAATAGTGTGCTTGTCAGGGTTCAAATGTGTTGCTTCTCCTTAGCGGCTTGTTTATTTCTTGCCTTAATTGTGTCTGTAAGAGAGACCAGAAAGTTCCCAAGTTAGTGGCTATAATACTCTGCAAATTGTAAATTTGTAACAAAAGAAACCAGGAAAGTACTCAAATATTGCTGCAGACTCCATGGCACCTAATGAAAAGCGGATATTAATTTAAGGTTACTTCAAACCTTCGTGGGGTTATATTGGTAGTTTTTTTTTGGTCAAGAAAATTAATGTCCGCGAAGCACAAGTTTGCACACTGCGAACGCTAGGGGTTCTGTTATTCATTGGCTCGCGGCTTTCAAGTTGATACATTCCTCTGTGAAGGCGTGATATGTTTATAAATCTTTAGAAGGCGAAAACTCGCACTCATTTTTCGACAGAATCCCTTCTCTTTAAATGAATTAATAGGTTATGCAGATTTGACGGTTTTCCATGAAATTTGGTCAGAACATTCACTGATAGTTATGGAACAAAAGCGCGTCGGTGAATTCCTTTATTTTAAATACTTTCCTCGTGGTGGCCTTTAACGTAACAGGTTATGCGAATTTTTCAATAGTTGAACTTGACAGATCTATAAAAGAATAACCAATAGAAATAAAAGAAAATGCTGACACGTTTTTGGAGATTGAGGCTTTGTGATTAACACTGCACAGTTAATTTGCATGAATGATCGCATTTGATACCCGATTAATTCGCTGGAACATCAGTCGATCAGTTTGAAGTTGACGGTCTCTGCTGCCTCTGGAAAGCAAAATCCAAAACAAAACATAATTTTATTGAATTCTACATTTTATAACCTTTCTGTTGATATATAGTTTGTGGGGGTTTCCTTGAAAACAATGTGTGTACGAATTTTTTTCTGGAGGACTCCCGCGAAGGTTTGAAGTAACCTAAATCAGTCTTTGAGGAGACTCATTTATATTGGCCAAGTAGCACTGTTTATTTTCAATACTTTTCGTGGAAATGCTTCTCAGCCATCAATATCATTGTGTGTTAATTTTAAATTGTTTTATTGTTAACAACAAAGATGGCAACATAAAAAGAAAGTGGTGTTTCGTGACTATCTGATAATTAAATTAGTTCTTGTTCATCGGTAAAAATTTGCATTTTTAGTAAAACAACATAGTTTCTGTTCCATTTCTTCATCACTACATCAGATATTTAAGGTTCTTTCATTTATCTCCAAAAACCATGCACATCATCCGTGTGTTGGAGAAAACAAGGGTTTCATATTACATGCCTTTGCAAGGAGAACAAAAGTATCAAGTGACAAAGTTGGCGTAAAGAGCTAAATTGTCACGTTTGCTGCTTCAACGTACTATTGAATTTAAAATGAACGAAAATCAACGTAAAACACCAGGAGTAATTAATTTGTACGTAATTTTTGGACCTTGAATGAAAATACAACCTTGAAACATTCACACTGCAAAGGGGAAAAGCTCTAGTAGACTACCAAGGTAGACACAAACCGGAAGTGAACCGAGCATGGATGAGTACTTGTGGGACTAACATGCCAGAGCTACCAATTACGCTCTGCACTATCTGAGATTGTCTCTCTAGTATTTCTTCATCATTTAAGATGTAGCAGCGAATTCAACCATACATTATTGTCTTCAAGTGACTTGAATTCCTTTTTTAGATAGTTTCTTTGCTGTTCACATCATGGGTCATGTGAAAACCACTGGGACGCAAGAATATTTCTGTACATGTACGCGAGGATGAAATATTTTTTTATGTTTATCCAGTACACTGATGGTATTATGTGGAAGGAAAGTTTTTTGTTGTAAAAAGAAGTGCAGTTCATCTGGGTAGAAAGACAATGCCGAAAGTCTGCTTGTTTTGAAGACAATATGTGATGAACGTCATGTCAGATGTCTTGCCAGGATGTTTCTTTGCTGTTGTGAAAGGTGTTGTGAATATGGGTTGTTTTCAACTTATGTATGTTCAACTGGGGATACTATTTTAGGACATATACAATGTGTGATATTAGTAATATCACTGTCCTAAGGTGAATTTTAAACAAAGAATCAATTTATTGTGTCTCTGTTTCTGTTCTTGCTAGGGTGCTGTGCTGCCTATTTGCACTGCAATAGTTGTTGACCTCTTTGATGAGTTTATCCTAGAATTTATCTGGCTGGTAATTTCTATTTATGCATGTAGGAAAATACCTAGATTTGTGCAGTACAGTTGTGTCACAGTACTTAGGGCTTTGTTTTCCTGATTACAAGGCTTTTCTCTCACCGGTTGTCGGCCATGTGTTGTGTATCCATGGGTGTATATCATTATTCTTGCAAAACCAGAGACAGTGTGTGCTCGTGGTTATTTGGATCAGGCCATGCGCACGGTCTTGGTGTACAGAGCCGTTACAAAATATGTAACCCTAAAAAACATGGTGCAGTATAACATTTAAAGACAGGTTTAACAATCTGCCGACATCAAATGAAAGTAAATTATATGTGCATTTATCTCCTAATGAGAAAATCCCAGAATATCTACTTACTTTCGCTTGAAAACAAAATGAAAACACCATAGAGGAAATTGATGATAATAACAGGAGTGAACGAGTTTGAAATTTTTGACATATTTTCCGTTGTCATTAAAATTTTGAGACAAAAGTCTTGAAAATCGAGGTGCACATGAGTTGCAGATTCAAGTCGAATAGGTATTTTTCACAGAAAGTCAACACAATCAAAGAAAAAAATGATTTTCTAGCGTTGCATTCATATTTTCGAACCAAAGTTTTGGTTTGAATTTCAATGTCAAACATAAGCGTTTTGTCCAGCTTGTGAAAACATTTGCATTGTTTGTTTGGTTCGTTTCGTTTCCATCGTTTGAATCGTTTCTATCGTTTGCAATGTTTCTATCGTGCGTTTCGTTTTTATTGTATGTTTGTATTGTTTCTATCATTCGTTTGATTTCTACTTTGAGTATCGTTTAGAACCCGGGTTTTGAACTATCTTTGGCGTCGTTCTTGTGTCTGTTACTTGGTGACTTGCAACTGGCACATGAATCTCAACTTCAGCTTCAAATGATGCACAGTTTAGGCACAACAAATACAAATTTTACATAGTTTATAAATTTCCAATGTGCAGATCATTTAAAATGTTCATCAACATTGTTCAAGGATAGGTTTAGAGTTATTTCACTGAAAGCAATGGCAAGCCTGCTTTTCCAATGCATCAAAAAAACGTGCAAAATGTTTGAAGTAAATGGCTTGTAAATGGTACTTGGAAGACTGTTGGAGTATCATTTTTGTTCCTAAACTGGACCAAAACCATGCTGCTCTTCCTAAATTTATTGCGTGACGAGCCAGTGCTATGAGAGGTTTGAACTCAGTGAACTTGGGATCAGCTGAAAGTTTTGCGGCTTTCAGTGGCAGCATTAGATTACTCATGTCATGTCAATTTCTGTTACATTAAGGCATGACTTGTTTAACATGACAACTTGTTTTAAACTACAAACGAAACCTCTTGTGCCTTCGTGAAAAACCTAGATGGATCCCAGACGAAACGACTGTGTTGACTCTTCTTGTTGACTTTTGATAAAATACAATTACAGGCTGGCCAATCAGAATCGTTGGTTCCCGCGGCTAGTAAAATTCCAAGTTGAATGAAGCAGAAAGGTTTACCACTGATTTAACCATTTTTTTTTTTGTAGTTAACACCTTTATCAGTTGATATATCTTAATTTTTGTGACATTATTTTTAGGTAATCGAGCAATTGATCTTAACTTCAGCGGAAGAGAAGATCTTTCAATTTTGATGTGCATTTTCTTGTAGGCACGAAACAACCCATTAGAAAGTTTTCAGCATTTCAAAACACTACAAAATTGGTTGCGACAAACAGATGATTGTTTTGTTTACCAAGCCAGTTTTTTGCATTAAGGGTCCCTGGAAATCCCTCGTGATGTCCACCGATCATGGAGGTCTTTTGAATAAATAAACTTGAGGTGCACAATTAAATGTTCGAAATGAAACAAATGATAGAATGAAAATGAACGATAGAAACAATAGAAACGGAACATTTGACATGATTTAACACCGGAAACCAAATGAACGTTACACACATTGTAAACGCTGCAAACTCTGCACCGTTTGAGATTGAAAATGTAACGCCACCTACGAAAATTTCAGTGAGTTGTGTAAAGTTTTCTGTTTGTTACTCGCTAACCTGGCAAAAGAGAGGGGATTCAAACAACAACACCACAAGCTGATGTAACAGAGAATCTATGACTATGATTATTTTCATTCACATTCAGTCCATAACAAAAAATATTTGAGTAAAAGTCGGACATTTGTCAATGATTAGTGACTGCACACCAACACCATGCGCATGGCTACCTTTGTTTGCAACACATGAGTTGTTTTATCACAGGAATTGAGTTCAGGATCTTTAACCTGAGGAGAAATGCAGTTATACACTTTAGGAAATGTAAATCAATATTCAGACTGTGCGATCTGTAAAATTACATTTGATTGAAACCTTGAATCCATACATGGAATATACAATGGGATCCCACTTTTGGTAGTTGAATGTGGAATTCTTAAAGAGGTGATTCAACTGTTTGCAGTTTTTTTACATACCTGGGCTAAATTATTTACTTTGTCTCAAAACGGTGAAGTAAAGAACGCAGGTGGAGTGTTTTTATCTCCAGGTGCATGGGGTTTGTTTCTCCGTTCAATCACTTTTGTGCCAGGTTTTTGGAAACCTGAACGTTTGTTTTGAACATTTGAGCTCGTGATTGATATTTTACTTGTGCTTTTACAATAACCTGAATTCCTTGTGAACTGGTGCTTACAAACTGCTTCAGCTCCACATATTTAGTTTCTAAACTCACAGTGGATACATACTCGAAAGAAAAACTTGTTTAAGTGGATTGCAAGTGAGGTAACTTTGCAACCAAAATTCAAAATTTGCGCTTAAATACTCAATAGCCAATGAGGGCTACTGAAATTAATTTGATTAGGGTAATGAGCATGAAAAAATTAACTGTGGCTATTGCACTTGTTCCGGTTTCGAAAGCTGGATGACTCTATCCATCAGATAAGTCGCTATCCAGTGGATAAGTGAAAACAAACCACACTATCCACTGGATAGTGATTTATCTGGTGGATAGCATTATCCACCTTTTAAACAACCCGGGCCTGGCCTATTGTTCTTTTGCCTATTTCTTATGTGGACCATAACTTAAATAAGTAGCTGCTTCTGGTAGTTACTGAATTTTAATTCCACCAGGGTATGTGTTTTAAATTGCTCCAGATATATGGCCAGTAATAATCACTTGTTTGTTCTGGACAGGTATATAATTGGCCCTGCTTTCCTTGTTAGCAATACTTGAATGGTACGTGTTCTTGTTCTGGACTATTCTCTCTCTTCTGTAGACTCAAATAGTAATCAAACTGAGTGGACCCAAATAAGTGACCAGTTCGCCCTCCCTTCCACGGACATCCACTAAAGAGTAATGCAAGTCGGCATTATCCACCAACATCAGCAAGTCCACAAATCCTTCATTTGCTGGAGATGGGAAGTCACACTTGACAAGGTTGTGGCCACTTTTGGTGACTATTCTTCCAATCTTCAACCTTGTGGCTTCTAGTCACACTACAGGGGAATGTTTTTGTTTCAATCTCCAGTATTAACTGTCCATTCACACTTTCAATCTTAAATTGAAGGGTTTCGTGCAAAAAGGGCATATGTGACATTTTGGGGAGATTTTTATTTTTTGCAGGATTGAACTAATTTTTGGCAGACTGACTTGTTTTGACATGAAAAGCATCGTTGCATAATTGTTTTTGTTGATTTGCGCTTCGTTTTCGAGAAATAACTTATGCAAGAAGCTCAGTTTTCCAAGGGTATCTTTTGGATGTCTTTTGTTGAGTGAAAAACAAAAGAAACCTTTGTTTTGCTAAACGATGAAGTCACCGAAGCATGGTATTTGCCGCTAGTTTTATTATTCATATAATTACGCAGTTCTCCTACTGTTGCTTTGTTAGCACAAGCGAATAAGGCACTGAACTGGCCGGATGTGAGTTTGTTTTGTCGTGACACCGGTTTGATATGGGGTCGGTCAATTTTTTTTCCTGGTCTATTTCTCTATTTCTTTCAAAAATCAAAACATCTATTTAAAAAAAACCATGCTGTCAAAGCTGCTTAAAGTAACCGTTTAAGTTTGTGCTGCGTCAAAATCCACCTTGGAAGGATTCGCTCCAAAAGATGCTGCTCAGAAAACTAAGTTTTTGTTCATACGTTATTTCTCGAAAACGAAGTGCAAATCAACAAAAACAATTATGCAACACTGCTTTTCATGTCAAAACAAGTCAGTCTGCCAAAAATTAGCTTGATCCTGCAAAAAATAAAAATCGGCCCAAAGTGTCACATACGCCCTTTTTTGCACGAAACCCTTCAATTGTCAACAGCATGGTTTGAAAAGTCTCCACAGAGTTATTCAGGACATGGGCTTTGACTTTTTGATAGGGCTTCTTTAACTCAAGAGCTCCAGTCTCTTTATCATTCAAAAAGGACTCGCTTGAGGTATTGTCCAGGATTGCATCCACTTTGACCTTCTTTCCTTGTGCTTTCACCCATACTGGAGTGGTATGCAGAGAGTAGGTGTTGCTGATACTTCAACTCAACAGCATTTGTAGTTTTTTGACCATAATTTATTCCACAAGTCCAGCCAGTTGTTTACAAAGCCCAAATTCTACACGAACAAAACCGCATCCTCACTTGCGGGTTACATAGTTTCTACTTAGTACTTCACATAATTTCCACCTGATGTCAAATCCGATTAAAGATAGAAAACTTAACTTCTGCGGTGGTAACAGTAGGCTTCATCAAAGCATCCTAAGTTACATGTCATAATAGTTCGCGTTCCAGGTCCGCCTTGTACCTCCTGTGATGCCGTGGTACTGGATACCCCAGGGAAAGTTTAACTGTTCCCACAGAAAGCATTTTAGCATTTTACAGTTGCTTCTTGTAGTTTTGTCAGTTAATGCACTTATTATATTACTGTATTTCCTAATGCTACTTCATAGAACACTCCTAAACAAACTCTGTGCTACAGGTGACTGGTTCGAATAGCGTTTATATTCTGTCAGCAGACTTGCACTTGGTGAATCGCTCTTTGCTCGTGCATAACTCAAAGGTTAGGTTGCTTGCAGGCTAAATTGGCTTCAATGCCTGCTGATAACATAAATTTCTCATTGCCATTTTTTAGTTCAGGCTTACTCTCCTGATAGATCTATGTTTCAGATTACTTTTCCATCGATTCCAAACAATTTTGACCTTTGCTGGATACAGATTCTGCAAATGTCACTCACTGCACATTTACTCAGCTCAGATCATAGCTAAGAGCACCTCAAAATAAGTCATTTGACTAACTTCCAGCACAAAATCTCATATAGAAGTGAAGAGAGGGTTGATTAGAAAACACTGGCATGTATTATTCTCTTGTAATCCTTGCTTTGTGCATACCATGGCGATTGTAACAGAGCATGTGAGGTTACAAGGAACATCACTGTACTTCGAACAAAAATTTTCAGTCTGAACCAAATAAAACATTTGAAAAAGCACCCACACAAAATAGATCTCAAACCCAACTTTTGACAATCATGGTTAATTTTGTTATTCCATTACACATTTCACTGCCTCTTTACGACCAGTTTGCCATAACATTAGTACTCAAGAACCTCAAAAACCACCTCTTAAGTTTTCATTCTACTTGTACCAGAAACAGGCAACAAAAAAATGCACTTTTCATTTTAAGAACTGCACTTGATGTAGGCTACACGTTTAACAGGTCAAAAATCAGTTCACCTCTTTGCTTTTGGAGTTTAACACTAAGCTCAAGTCTTACCAATGGCGTTGTGGCCATGCATTTTTCATCCACACAAATTAATTTGCACGTTCAAATTAGATTGTGGAGTCTTTGCCTTAATGTCCAATCTGCAACTACCATCATTGGCATCATTGATTTAAATGGCTTCAAACACTTTTCTGTTTTGGTGCATTTACACATAACAAACTCGAAAACTCCTTACAACTGTAAGATGTACTGGCAAACAGATTGAGTGACATGACTTCAACCAATACAGGTCTTTGTTTTCCTGAGTGTACAGTTCCTTGTATAATGAAGCTGGGAAGCTGTTCTCTCATGCATCACCACTGCAATGCTTCAGTCAATGACCTGAAGGTGAATCCTTTCTGCAGGTGAAAAATGATAGTAAAAGTCACTTGATTGATTGTGGTAAATGGCCTTGTGATCCTTTACATCAGTAAATCTTGATTGTCGGACTGTGTAAAGTAGTCACTATTTCTTTGTATTTTTAGCATTCCAGTGATATAGTGATATACATAGTTTTCGATGGTTTCTTTTGAGTTGCGGACATCTTTTTGGTGCAGAGTGCACTATTGGGATGGTTTTGGGGGCTGCCTGGCACTATGGCACTGTGGCGCAAAGGTGTAAACTTTAATGTTTGTTTAATTAATTAATTTCAATTAATTAATTAGTCTAGAGGCAGGGAAGTGGTGGGGGTGGGGTGGGAAAGGTACACGTGAACTCTACGTAAAACATGTTCCATCGCCGTCAGTTGAGTGTGAACATCTCAAAGCTATTTATTTGTTACAGGTAACCCCTTGCTCTCCTTGTGGTGCCATTCTCTTTAGAACGAAACCAATTTGGTCTAAACGCATGCGTAGATTAGTTAGTGTTCGTGGCTTCTATATTAGGTGGAGGATACATTGCATACGGAATCACGCACAAATGTTGAGTGGTTTTCCTTATGGTAGAACTCAACATGTAAGATGCATGCGTTCTAGCATTGTTAGTGTTATACACTATGTTTCCATGCGGTATTTTGTATGTCATGTCATGTGACCGAGGATGTCATGTGACCGTAAGTTTTGGACCATGAGTGAAAATACAACCTTGAGACATACGCACTGCTAAGGAGAAAAGCCCTAGCAGACTGCCAAGTTAGATACAAACCAGATGTGAACCAAGCAGGGTTGAGTACTTATGGGACTGCCATGCCAGAGCTATCAATTGCACCCTGCACTATCTGAGAGTGTCTCACTAGTTTATCACGTGCTTAAGTTCTTATTGGAGTGTAAAATTTAAACATGTGAAATGAGAGAGTTAAAGGTGGGTAATTCACTTGAATCACCCCCAGTTTCTTGGGTTTAGGTGCTGTGTACACATGAATGGTGCTATAGTAAACCATACAGTTATGTTATATGTTTTAAGTTTATGTCTAGATGTAATTATTAATTTAAGGAAAAGATTTGAGAACTTTTGCCTAGTACATTGCTGCGGTTGTTGTTGTTGCAGGTAATGTTTCAAACCAAGGAAACTGTGACTTTGAAAAGCAGCATGGAATGTGTGGGTTTGAAAATGATGTTGATGATGATTTTGACTGGGTGTTTGGAAGCCGAAACATTCAGTACTACAGACAGGGACCTAAAACTGACCATACAACGGCTAATACAACTGGAGAAGGTAAACCATTTTTATTCCTTTTTAGTGCAGAGTGCACTATAGGGATGGTTATGGGGGCTGCCTGCCGCTTAAAGGCACTATGGCGCCGTGGTGCTATGACGCTAAGGTGTAAACTTCAATGTTTGTGTAATTATTTTATTAATTAGCATTGCAGCAAGGGGGTCGGAGGGGTTAGGTACCTATGTCAGTGTGCACTACTTAAAACTTGTTATACCTACAGTGCCGATCAGAAGAAACCGTTTGCGAATGGGTGTAGAATGGATACAGAATGGGTATGAGAATGTGAACGGAACGGGTACAGAAAGGATACTGAATGGAAATGGAACAGAAATGGAACAGATACGGAAAGGTTACGAATCACAATCAAAGTGGTTATGAGCCACTCAACTTGGAAAATGGATCGTCTGTAGACAGTGACAATTTTGATGCCACTGACTTGAGGTTTTAATCTGTAGGTTAAGTTAAAGATAAAGCTAAAACCCACTGGCATTGTTCAGAAATAGTACGAAATGCAACTGTAGGAGAATAAACGAGTAGATGTAACACTCTTGAAAACATTTATGAAGTTATCGGTCCGAGAGACCGAGTTATCCTCGAGAGACCGAGTTATTATTGGAGAGGCCAAGACAATTATAAAGAAAGTACCGCTTCTTGTCCAGTCACCAAAGCAAGTAATAATTTTCATTTTCATTCCTCTCATTTTTTTCACTATTTATTTTCCCAGCCAGTATCAGTGATTTTTTTTCTCTCTTTGTTGCCTTATCTTATCTTAGAAATTAAAAAAATGCATTCAGCACAAAGTCACTTTACCACAAGGACGGCACCGCATCTTGTTTGCTCAACAAAGTTAAGCCCTGTTCGGTGGCATTCATACCTGGATGTGTGACCAAATATGAATATCCTGTGTTGTAATAACTTTTTTTCCTTTTTTTTTCCCTTCCCTTTCCAAGGCGATATTAAAGACTGCAGATCTCCCAGCCGTGTGTAACATTGTCTCTTCTATTTCTCAACTATTTGTTCCTCATTTTGCCATGTCTGTATTCATGTGTATTTATTTACAATATCGTGTAAATAAACAGCAGAACAGTGGAACACATTCAAATTCTCAATTTTCTTGACTGTTGATCATCTAAAACATTAAATCTCAGCTTGAATTATTCAAAAAGCTCGAAAAGCTCGTCAATTTTGTGACTTTCAATGTCTTTTAGGGCAATCGAGTATGGTTAAACCTGTATGAGTGGACACCTTTGGGAAATGAGTTATTGAGTTATTTTTTTGTAAAAAAAATACCTCTTAGTCGGCGCGTCGGGTATGTTATGGACGGGTCAATGAGTGAGTGAGTGAGTGAGTGAGTGAGTGAGAGATGTATGTATGTCACACCAATCAGATTGGATCTACTTTAAACAGCCAATCAAATTTCTTGTTGTCAAGGTAACTGGTATGTGAGAAGAGTTGATCCCGATAGAGTTCAGAACGGCCATATTTATTCTTCTATAAAAGAGGAGGAAGTATTCCTATACTGGGTTTACTTTGACATTTTCTGTGGGTTAGACTGAGGATTTTAGTTAAATGAACGAGATGAGCCTTGAGGTTTGAAACAGTTCGTGAGTTAGTAGTATCCAAATGAACAGGATATTTTCATTTTTAGTTACAAAGGTAACTTGATACTTTTGTTTTTCACAAGGAGTAAATTTAATTAGAAGTTGCGAATCGTCGCTTCTGGTTCTTAGGACATGTTTTAGAGGGGACGAGACTTCAGATTTGAAACAGTTCTAATGTTTGCAATAGTAAGTGCAGGTAACGATTGTTTTGTTCTCGATGCATGTAAATATAAAGAGATATTTTTGTTTTTTAGTTACAAAGTGTGATTTGACACTCTTGTTTTCATAAGGGAGTAAATTCAATTAGAGCGGACGAATCGTCACCACTCTTTCCCATGAGATGTTTGCTATCTTTAGTAACAAATGGTAACTTAACACTTTTGTTTTTTATATGGGAGTAAATTCAATTAGAGCTGACAAGTTATCGGCTATTGTTTCCAGGATATT
>Ga0126338_10000300_pt1 | contig 24735 bp, 10 predicted proteins | sample OrbCmetagenome_2_FD_92529 | JGI IMG/M metagenome (GOLD analysis project Ga0126338, IMG submission 92529) | Coral microbial communities from Petempiche,Puerto Morelos, Mexico - Orbicella C C metagenome | ecosystem: Host-associated > Invertebrates > Cnidaria > Coral | place: Petempiche,Puerto... | reverse complement strand
TAAAAAAATAAAAATTTGAAAAAATAAAAACTCAACACAAACCTTTTAAAAAATAAATGGAAATTTTAAAATTTATTTAAAAAAAAAAAAAAAAAAAAAAAAAAAAAAACACTAATAATCGGTAATCACTCAAAGGAATGTTCATGCGTCATTGCCCAAAATGCTAAAGCCGTTAGTTATTTAAGGAGTTCGTTCACAACAAATAACCCGTTAGACATTTAGCGATATATCTGCACAACAGCTTGGGCTATCAAGTCTCGACACCGGAACTGATGTCTCGACTTCAGGTGCTGTATCATTCTTGTCTTGGAATGGTCTTTGTGAAAACGTCTAAATTTAATTGATTCTCAGACATTACTGAGGATGTTATTCAGATTTCACAAGTGTGTTTGAAATACTAGAAATTTCCCTGGATTTTTTTTCACAACATCACAGGTATTGTTTTGACATGAATTCTCAGTGGCATCTTATGGCTTAAGCTCCAAGCGAGATAACTAGCGATGAATCTTGATGTGAAACATGTTATGTCAAAAGGCTTTTGCTCCCATTCTTTTATCTGAAGTAAGTCTATTTTATGGCGCAGTGTAAGCCAAGTTGTTGCTTTTTATTGTTAAAATGCAGCCTGCAAAACGAAAGTGGCTCTGCATTCCTCTCGAGCCACCTTTTGGTAGAAGTGACTTGTAGCGTGAACACTGATTGCATGTACCAAGTAGAGAACAACAGCCAGTATAGTATACTCCGAATCGTTAGAGCTTACACCATGAAAATATTTTTCGTTGATACTGAACTGAAACTTCAATCTGACATAGTTCGAGCTGAAGATTAAGATCTGAAGAGGTTTACTTTAACCTTAGTTTCCATAGTAAAAAAAGTCTAGTTTGGGCGAGTTGGCTATGAATCACTCAGTGAGACACAAGCCTCCTTCATCGTTAATATATCCATCCCATTTAGATACACAATTTAGTCGCCAAGTGAAATGTCCACAATAACAAGGTATCTGTGAATCAGGCAGATTGAAGTTCTAACGTTGGAGCCTGAAAATCGTTAACTAGTGACGAATGATGCAAAACTATAACAACGTACTTGTGAATGAAAATTAAGAATAGTGATAGATTGGAAGTAAATAATTTACCTCTTAGGAAGTCGACAAGTATTAGTCTTTCACAATCATAACTTCTGAATTGTTTCTACACTGCCATAGTGCCTGAGCTAGCTAAAATGTGGAATGTGAAATGTCTAAAACTTTGAAGAAACTTCGTGGGCTAACTTTTATTAGCCATATGAAGTTAGCTTAAAGAGATTCTCCTGTATTGTTCTATTTAAGTTGGTGGTTGCGTGAAAAGCTGCGAATTATCAATCACATTCTTCAGTAAAATGTTGTTTCAGTTGATTGGTTTTCTATTTTTATTAGAGAAACAACTGAGTGGGCAAGACATAGCTTCGCACTGTGCTGAAGGGAATAGTTATAAGAGAAAGTCTCTTTTTAAATTACCTTATGTGCCGATTTTCTGAAAGAATGCAAACCAACACCAGGATTAAATTGCCCAGCCCAGGAAAACCAAAGATATCTCCGGTTTAAATTTAAAAGTATCACGTCTTCTTTATACTGAGGATTTACATTAGACTAAGCTCGAAAGATTAATTGATTACTGAATACCACATTTCTATTGTCAACATCATTGCCCTGAAGTTTGGTTAGGACGTAAAACCGGTCGTTTTTTTCCTAGCTGATGATACACCTTATTCTCTTAACCTTCATGTCTGCTCGTATGCAATGTGATGACCTTTAGGGAGAAATAATGTGTTGGTCTGTCTGGGTATCAGATGAATGTCACGGTGTGACGTTGTTTAGGGAAATACGAGTTTTGCATTCCTGGATCAATACGAAACAACGGTATATTTAAGGAAGCACAGTGTTAAAGAAAACCGCCCTAGTGGATCATTGGGCCCGAGCAAACTCAATAAAGTATAGTGTAAGTTTAGCCATATCATATTCAGATCCTACAGATTAATATGCAAATAAATGCTCTGTAGATGGCAGATTGAGCAAACAAGTTGCTTTGTCCAACATGAAGTGTACCGTCGAAAAAGAGAAACTTTTTTCAACAGTTTCTCAGTATTCGACTTTGGTTAAACATTGAGATGTTGGAAACTCCTTTTAATTGGATCTCTAGCTGATACATGACACAGAAGAGATTCTAGAAATCCAATTCAGGCTTCTACCTAAAGTGATTGCGAAGGTTCACGATACGGGGGTCAGTTCTCCGAAAAAGAAAAAATACACTCAAAGACTTACAACTCTCAGTTCTGCTTTTCTTTCGCTTGGAATTTGGTAAAACTGGTGTCTCGCGTGTTTAGAGGTCTTGAAAGGTCCTTCGATGATATAAGGTTAACATATAGCTATGACAAACACTGCCACGAAAACAATCGTCATCTAATACCTCAATGCAGCCTAAATTGAATTTTCCAAGTTCTGTCAAGTTTGTTTTGATTATGGGGGCGTCGAATTCAGTGTCGACTATAAATAAGACACACATGTCCCATAATTGTCTCTGTATCGGCCTTTTGTATAACCCACGACACGAAAAGAAGGAAAGATCTCGAAACAAAACCCAAGATATCGCGAACTGGTGCAGTGGACTCGATAAACATGCCCTTGGACATTTGGTCTGAAATGAAAACATTATTCGGCTCGTTTCGTGAGATTATCAAAACATAATCGTACCCATTAAAGTGTTCACTCAACACAGTGTGAAAAAGGTCAAGAGTTAAATGTTCGTGAAACTTTACGTTATTATATTTCTCTCTTCTGATAAAATCCATTAATTGGTATTGTTGCAATTGGATTTAGGGCACATGAATGTTCAGAATCCTACAGGGAATTTTATCAGATGCATTGCTAGCAACCAGGCAATTTAGATGGCGGTTTTTTCGGTAGACACTTAATACAGAACAATAAATTTTCTTTAAAACAAGAACTGCGGCGATTGACTGTTATTTACTTTATTACATGTGTTATTTTTTTTCTCAACCTGTGTGAATAAATTGTTGTTGTTATTACAAAGGACAACAGTGAGTATTTATAGCGAATTGTTTGGAGTTATTATGAAATACGAACGTTCCGAGGACAGCTCATGATGCAATATTTAATAATTCGTTAGTAAACAAATTGATATTTACATCCAACTGTTAGGCAGTCTTAGCTAGTTTGAAATCAGACCGACACACAGTGAGAATAGACCACAAACTTTCCTAAAATAACATGGAAATTGTTTTTAAATCTTTTGGTTAATTAGGAAAGGCATCATGGGGAATTTGGCTCAAAATATATAAGTTATCAAGATCAGAAAAAAAATGCAATCACAAATAATCAAAGTAAAAACACAGAGAGGTCGAAACGTAAAACGATAACTAAATCTAAGATACAATTTTTTGTGTGTTTATCAGACAAATCCTAAATAATAGGTAACTAAGTAAAATCGAAAGGCAGTGATGAATCAAATGTTCCTACTATGCAAGCTTGTTTGAAACAACGCAGTTTTTTGAAAGAAATTTCCAGTGACTGTAAAATCAAGAGTGACTCTCATTAGATAACGGAAATTCGAGGCGCTAAATCATTTAATACCCTGCTAAAAGCTTCGATTTCCGATTGTTTTAAAACAACAACTAAGTTGGGGAAATGGTTCCACGTCGTGCAACATTGCTAAAACGCGCGAGATTGTTTCACGAAAGGTACATTGAAAATGACGACACAGCCACGAAAATCGTACGGGTGTTCTCGGTTTTCACTTTCGACGGGGATTAAGAAGATTTTTGCGTGCTTCGAACGATGTTCTTGCCTGACACCTCTTGAAATGAAGTGTTTCTCCCGCGGGCAAAAACGGATAATCCCGTATTTGTTCTTAGCCGCACACATCTATCTATGTAGAGCTGAGCTCGCTATCGGATAGTTCAGAGGGTTTTCTAGAAGTCATCACTTCCCTGCTTTGCAAAACCCGCGAAAACGAAATATTACGAAACAATGACAGTAACTGAAGAAATAGTAAATGAAGAAATTGCTATTTACCAGCCTGTAAAGCTTGCTTTCCAGTTGTCGTTTTATCCTCTTTATCTCCTGGTCAATAGTGAGGTAATCTTGCTCGTTACAGCTCTACAAGTAGTGTCGATGGATCGGAGTTGAAGTTGGGTTGCGTGAATCCGTCTGACACTCTGCAGACTGCACCTTTATATCTGCTCTTTATCAGATCCGTGTAACTTACACGGAATTGGGCGAGAGTCGTATAAACAAATACCGTTTCACCCTGCAGCCTGACTTATCAACGAGCTACGCTTGATAACATCTTAATCAATGTGATCACACGCTTTCTCGGTCGATAGGAAATAGGTTTGGGCACTTCCCATGGTGAATATCCTCTTCGTCCCATCACCTACGCGCATTTTAGCAGCAATATTTCCCGGTGGGCAGTCGATAGTGAAATTTATCTAACTGCGATAATCTTTTTGGCATCTTCGTTTTTTGATTGCTGGAAGAATTGAGAAACATGCGGCTACAAAAGTAGCTAAGAAAATACACCAGTCTTGTAAAAGTCATCAGTAGTTTAAGTTGTTTCATTGTCAGGTTTCATTACAGCGCATGCCCGTATGATTTTCATTTGTTGAACCAGATGAGGCTCTTCGTGACCCAGCTTGCACTTGGCACCATTGAAGTGACTATAAACACTCCCTCCCTCAAGTCAATACAGCCAAATTTTACTTGTATTTCGCGGCAGGGTGCACTATTCAACTGTCGGTTGGCCAGACATATGTGAATTCAATTAAGTGAAAAGTATGCAGGTCGAACCATTTTATAAATTCGTTTCACTGACTGACAACTGAAAGCATTCGATAAAAAAAGCAACTCAAATTTGGCGTCAAATCATTCAATTAATTAATTAATTATTTATTTATTTAAAAGCTACCCTTATTTTACGTCCTTAATTAAAAATGTTTGAATTTCCGGATTTAGGCAGCTAGTACGATGGAATTTAAACCGAGCAAACGCTGTGAGGTAACGGAGGCATCGCTTTCATTCACGACAAAACAACTTCTGATCCTTCAGAACATTAAAATTGCTCAGATAATTTATCAAACAACTGAGCAATGTTTCGTTTTGCCATCGTGCTACCAAGAAGAACGAAATCCCCTCAAGCAGGGGTAAAACTAATAGTTAAAGGATCGTTATAAATTATAGGACAGGAACACGGAAATCATGAACATCGAGGTTTTGATCGGTTTAAAAGAATCGCAATTAGACACAGATTAACAAGTTCTTACATTTAATCATTGTTGATGCTAGTTTATGGAAACGCTTTTATAACTAGATGAAGCGTGCAGCCGACCCTAAGCAAAATTTTGGCGCAAAACGCTGACGGGAACTTTCGGCATTCGCGCGGGGCCCCGTTCATGCTTAGCGTGAGGAGTCAAACAAAGGAGAAATTCCTTGAATGTTTCACCAATGACTGAATGGGCATCCACTCAAGTATAAATAGCTCGACTTAAAAAAATTACTAAAGATAGATAAATGACTGAATGTCTAGCTCGGGTAATTCTCACGCAAATTTTCTCCAATTTGTTAACCGCTATCTTTTCGACGTGCCTACGGCTTATCTCCTCAAGCATGCGAGTAGCTAAGGTCATCTCCTTTATGCACCGAAACCCTCAATACTTGAAATGTAAGAAATGGATGGCAAAAGTCATGAGAAACGCTATTTCGAGTTTACGGGGTTATTTGTCTCAACATGAGATATCCCCGGATGAATGGAGCTGTGACTCACGGCACATCACGTGTAGACTGGTCCCGAGGGAAACAGTTAACGTTACTTTTTAAACTGTTTGCCAAGGGACTAGTGATTAAGTGTTTTGTTATATAGCTGGAGTTTACTGTAAAGTAACCAGTAGCCCGCCGAGTAACATTTAGATTTAGTCATTGCCTCGCAATCAAAATTCAACGAATGGGAGCGCGCGGTAGATTAACTAAACCCCACCTATATAGTAACAATTTTCATTCAACGACTCACATGTTCAGCAGATGAAAACCTTCATTTTATTTCTTGTTGACAAAAACGTTCTTTGAGGGCAAGATAAACTAATTTTAACGCCAGATGTGAATTTGGGAATGTTTTTGAACCGCTGGTGTGGTTGTGATTAAACAGACATTTCTTTTTTGGGGAACCTCTTTTATTTACTTGAACTACACCAGTGAACTACACCGGTCAGGCCTGATGGCTGTTATCAACAGTTATCTTTTCCAGCGCGCGCAAATTCAGCTGTTCATCTTTCAGAATTACAGAACTGATATATTTTGAAAATGTTTAGATTATATCTTTATTTTCTTTCTGCCTGGATTATGTAAGAACGCCAGAGGTGGATAAAAATGTTACGTTAGGTGGCGTATCACAAATGAGAAGGCTGCGGTGGTTATTATATTGTTGGCTATCACAGAACTAAAACAATTTGAATTGTTACAGTAATAATGAGGACGTGATCAATGTCATCTCGCTTTCCTGTTTGCTAAACTAAACTGAACCATGTGAAAAGGAAGCCGGAAAAATACAGCAAATAGTTTGAAATGTCATCAACTGACAAAAAACGTTGTAATCGTGCCCTGAAACATTGTAATTCATCATCATTTGTGTGTGAAGATCTCAGTCTTGCGGGAGTGTGAGGGTGGGTAATTGAAAAGCTCAGAAAGCTTCCTTCTCTAAGTGCAATCGAGTTTATCGATTGTAACCGAGGTGTAGGTCAATATTTACTTATAGGGGAATCTAGCTTGATTAAATCGTTGTACTTCACAAAGTAGGCGTTAAGTTGCTATGACCGTTTGTAACAACTTTCACTATCGTCGTTTCGGCGCTCGAATCCTAAAAACACGTGCACCCTTTCATGTAACTGATTCAGGCCTTTGGATTTAAAAAAAAAAAAATTGCTCTGACAAATCAATTCTTCCTAGGTAAAGAAGTACTAAGCTTTCTCGGTCATTGGCCATCGGCAAAGTCAATACACATCATATAATGTCCTGTTAGCCTTTCCACCCAACCAAGCGAACTTGTCCGGTTCCTACTAATAGCCGATATATATTAAAAAAATCAATAAAGTTTGCAACTTTTGATTATAAGGGTTGTTTTTTGAGATATATGTGATATGTGCAGCATTTTCTTGCGATTATGATGCAATTTCACCAAAGCGTGCGAGGGCAGTACCATGATTCAAGATGTCCTTCACTGAAGTGATACAGGTAAACGTGTGGTAAATATAACGGATTTGTCAATCAGCAGCTCAAATATTAAAATTAGGTCGGCAATCTATCCCAGACGCCGTCAGGTCTGATGAAGCCGGAACTGGGTAGAAACAAGGTGAGAAAATATTTCTTCATGTTTCCTTGTGTGCTCGTTATGTGTTACAAATCCGGAACATAGGTGTGGCCGACGAAAGGGGGGCATGACCCGCCCCCAAGGTACTCAATAATTCGTGCACTCTCAAACTCATAGTAAACTAGCTTCAGGCACGAAACTACAACAAATGTCTTTGGTGTTTCTTTATTTCAGCCACCATAGAGCGGAAGCGTCTAATAACCACCAAATACCAAAGGAAAAAAATCCCATAAGAGTAGCATTAATAGAAAGGTAGCTTTCCTTCAAACAGGGCTTCTGCCTTGTTTCAGTTATATATTTGTTTTATTTTTAATATTCCTACTATGTAGTTATGGTTCATACATGATACTGCTGATGCCCATAAAATCTTCTAGTATTGTGGACAATATATGTCACGTGATCACCGCGTGGTCCGAATAGTTTGTTAACAAAATTTCAGCATCTCGCTTTCTACGCTCTATCAGTTCAATTTTATACTCTCCTTTTTAACATGTCGAGGCACATGGTTGCGAACAGAGTACCACACACTGATTGTCCAAATTGCCAACATAAACCAAGATGCTGCAGCCCGGTTGTATCAGTGTCAAAAAGAAACAAGAAAACCCTAGTACACTAGTAAGAGTAACTCTTTATTTTATTTTAAATATTTATTTTATTACTATTATTATTATTTTTTTTTTTTTGAGTAAAATTGTAGTTTTTAGGGATAGTTTTGTAAAGCGCCTTGGGCAAATAATGGATGTGTGCGCTTTATAAATGAGCTATTATTATTATTATTACTATTATTATTATTATTATTATTATTACTGTTGTTGTTGTTGTTGTTATTATTATTATTATTATTATTATTATTACACGGTAGTAGGGGGAGTTAGACATTTTTAGGTACAAACGAGGACTAATTCAGAAATGCCTATTTCTTGAAAGGCTGCTAACAGAAACAATGGACGTTGATTCGCCGTGATACAAGCTAAGGACAAATGCTTTTATGCATGCACTTCACGAACTTCTGCAACCGTATAAAAACTACAACTGCAAAATCTAAATAGCTGCAGTTACTAAAAAGGAAGGCTCGTACATTTGTTTTTCGAATAGGCTCGACACGTTGCATAAAGTAAAACACGCGTTTTTACTGTATCGTATAATGTGCTAGACGTTTTGTCTCGCGTGTTCAGAGATTATCAGTCATCCAGAACACGTAGTTTTAGTATACGGTTTGGCACGATTTCCTCACATTTTACGCGAGTTACGTTGCAAGGAATATTATAACCCCATTTACAACATTAACGTGGTTCTACTATACGGTATAAAAGTTACACGGTGTGTAACACGGTGATACTGAGTTTTGCGTTCTCATGTCGTTCAATTCACGCGGCAAAACAGAATTGAAACACTTCTTGAAATTAAACTTATTAACGGCTAAGATATGAGGTACGTCCCAAACGAGCAGGTATACTTGGGTCGCGAGGTCCGATAACGCGATCTACTCATACTTTTGATCTCGTGGCATACTTGGCACGATGTTAATTGCAAATAAAAGCTAAATAAATGTCTTCCAGTCAAGAGGACAATAGGATTTCTTTTACTAGATTTACGCGCAGATCACCCCAGCTAACGGGATTCACGCGTGGGAGTAATTTCCTTGTCTCCCGCCACGCGTGTAACCCTACGAGGTCGGAAAACCTCACGTGTTCGTATTCAAGCCTCGAGACAGATACCTCTGAGATCCTATTAGCCTGAAATGTCAGACCAAGTTCTTGTACCACGATTTCATTTTTATTCGGTCTACAAACAACATCGTTCTAACCTCAGACGGTGCTTTGATTGTCTTCTGTAGGTCTCTAGATGGGCCCTATTAGTATAGGGTCGAACAGTCCCGGTTATCTCGAAGCCGAGGTCTGAAACCACTCTGATAGCATGGTACTAAATGATTGAGCAACGTGCTTCTAACTTGAAAATGTCGATCCTCAGTCAAGGTCAGAAGCTAAATTCAATTTCTATAATTGGCTTCAGGCGCATTTTGGCGGAGACTGAGACGTTTCGCTGGAATGCCGACAGGCTCGTTTATTCACCGCTGCTCACGACCCGCATTTCCTTAAAAGCAGGTTATACAGGGGTTTGGACAGCCAGTGACTGTTGGGGAAAAGCTGCTGAATTCAGTTCAGTTCATGAAACAAACTCCGGGGAATTATATATATCAGTGCTAAAAGCATACTATGGGAACTATAGGAGACTGTAATTATAACCAAAATTATACGGCCAGTCCTCTAGACTAAAAGGGATCCCGAGAAGGAGGTTTATCATAGGAACCTTAGCCTTGGCACTGGATTGAACTATCGCTGATAACTTCTGCTGTTGCGTGCAATTAACGGCCGAATCAAATTGAGGAAGAGTGGATCAGTTTCCTGAACTATTTGCTGCCACTTGACCGGTTTCCGTCCACGCCTGGCTGAGTTCTTGCCCTCAAGTTAACGGACCGGAACCTTTCCCAAAAATGGATCGAACCGCCCTTCGCGCATGCAAGCACTTGTAAGAAAACAGGCAAAGAAATAGTTTATCGGATTATTCTTCACTGAGCTGCTTCTCGAATCAGAGCTCGATATTGCCAGTGGTGGTTTCTCTCCTAGCTGGCAGTTGATTTCGTCAAACGCTGACTCAGTTGTCAGGACGAGTCAACGATTCCTGGCGAGCGGAAGCGAATAATCGAACAGAATAAGATTAAAGTCAATGAGTTACCTCACAGTTTGCTGAGTCATTCAGCCTGTGAGAGAATAATCGGTTATTTTAAGACGCTACTATGCATCCTACTTCTATTTCACCCGGTAAAGTTACTTCCGGATTAGTAGTATTTTTTTTTGGTTAAAAGTTTTATGATCCTGTGTATGGCCTTATAGCAGAGAAGTCGACTTTTAGGTGCTGTAAATTGAACTGAAATCTTAAAACATTTTTGGCCTTTGCCTTGACAAGTGTAAGAGACATGAAACACAGCAGGAAATCAGTTAAATTTGTCATTCTAGTTCAAAGCCGTGCCTTGGTTGGTAAGCAAGACAAAACGAACCGTGACACCTTAGAGAGTCACGTTCCTTCAGATATCACAAGCCTTGGGCTTTTAAGTCCAGTAAAGCCCCTGGCAAAGGTTAGCTGTTTCTTACTTCTGCGGGACCGTTCATTATTTACTGGTAGAAAATTGTTATGGAACAAACATAGTAGACAGGATACAAATCTATTACGAACTTTCTTTCTGCTTTAAAATAACGTTGGACGTTGTTTCCATTCCGCTTCCTCTTTCTTTCATTTGACTTTCTGCGGTTTTCTTTTTTCCTTCTCCTTTTGTTGATGTGCTGTTTGTGTATGCCCTTGAATATGCTGTCATAACTTCTATTCATAAGCTATAACTACGAGATCCGAAATTGACTTATCCTTCTTTTGATTTGTGTTTTTTAATAAACAGCTCTCTGTAGTGTAAGGATTGTAAAGTTAACAAATTGACATCAGTTTTTTATGCGTCTGTCCTCTTATTGATGATAAATTGCGTCATAGCATTGTCAAAGTGGCTGTGGAACCACAAGCCGCAGGCGAGTTGCTCTGCAATAAACTTTGACAATGTTATGACCAGATTTATCTTCAATAAGAGGATAGACGCACAAAAAACTGACGTCTATTTGTTTTTTACAATAACAAGACCTCAAAGTGGTCAAATGGCGGGAATAAATGTGGGGAAAAGACGCCGTAAACTTGCCGAAAACAAAGCTAAGGGAATTTTATTCCAAATGACGCGAACATTGTCAATAGCTTTTCTCGCTTTTTGATTGGCTACTTAAGAAAGTCAATAAAATACCATTGGTTAAAAAGTTGACAGTTTGACAGCAAAACGTTGAACTGTTGAAAGCTTGCATAAATTAAAATTTTATCCGTTTGTACTCTTATGGATGATAAAAATGAGCCAATCAACGCCCGAGATATTAGACAGTTATTATAAAAATTGTCTTCACAGTGAGCACAACAACGTGAAGTACGGGAATAGATAAACAATAGTCTCCATTTATCGCGAAAATATGCTAGGATGTTTGTCCAAGAACAAATATGCGAGCATATTTTCATGCCAAATGGAAGCTATTGTGTTTATTTTTCTTCAAATATTTTTCGCAACCCGCGCGGTTTGGAAAGTTTTGCCAGTTTTGCCGGTTTTGAAAGTTTCCCCAGTTTTAGCTGGGGAATATTCGGTCACGTGACCCGTTTAGACCAATCGCGCGCGAGCGAAAATATTTGATGGATTATGATAGAGAATACTAAAAAGGGTAAAATCTTGAGAGAGGGTTATTATTTTCTTTTTTGGGGTTGGGGGGGAGGGGGGGAGGAAGCGGGGGCGAGGGTCACCCGAAAAAAATGACCGCTTTAAGGGGCGGGGCATGTGAAAAAATTGATAAGCTGAGGGTGGTCACGCGATTTTTATATGAGGCTTCCCATATCCCACCAGCCCCTCCTCCCTCATAAAAAATGAACGGTCCCTTTTATATGAAAAACAGATGAAATCGATCTGGAATTTGAAAGCTCGGTTTGCGGTGTACTGAAGATTGAAAAAAAAAAAAATACAAAATACAAAACAAAACAAACAAATAAAAACAAATTAACAAGGAAAATTGGCCAACATAACAAAAATCCAGTGACGCATTTAGTCAGAAAAGGAGATACTGTTGTTTTACCAATAGTTCCAATAAATTTTTTTGCTAATTTGCCATAGCCCATTTCACCACATAGTTGGGAAAACATGGTCACCGTTCGCTCCCAGTTCTCTTTTCCAGTGCTTCATTCCATCATAAATAAATCTAGCTTTCAACTGAAATCAGGATTTTTTGCCTTGTCTTGCTTTGTATTGTTTACGTTTGTTTCTTTGTTTGTATATTTGTTTTCGTGCAACCAAACTACCCACTTTCACGAGAGAAGGGGTTAGTAGGAAACCAAACATTGCTGGCTTTATTGAATTGTCATATTCAGAGAGAGCTGGAACATGAAAAAATATGTTTGCTACTAGCAAGTTTGTCAAATCATTATACAGACATCATATTACAGTGCACATAGTTCATAGCGAGTTTGCATTCTTGCCATTTTTGAAAACATTCTTAAGATGTCCTGTTTTTTGTCTGTTAGTTTTACCAAATTGACTTTTAAAACCAATTATTTGCCGCCATGAAATTAACAGTGACTAATTTGCGACGTCGCAGACACTATACGATAGTCAGTTTACCTTGTTCTTGTTTGCACTAAGTCAGCACACCCTGGTAAAGTTATATTTGAAGATATCATCGTTTGCATTGTTGGTGCTCTTTCAGTTCCTTTCCCACATCCATATGGACTGGCTTTGTAGCGATTGCTATAATAAAGAGGAAAGTCTTCCTCCAGAGGGAAATAAATTGATGACGTCGAGAGTTGTAAACATTGAGACGGGTGATTCCGTGAAAAGTCAAGTAGAGTAAAATGTATGGGTAACTATGGCTAACCCAGTGGCGTCTTTGGTACACCAAAGAGCATCAACCCTTAGGTATTAAACACGAATCAAAATAGTTGCAAGTTAATGTCTTATCGGAAAAATAATCTAAAGCTCATTATTGGCAAGTTAATTACAATCATACCGTTCTCGGGGGATTACCTTAATCCTACTTAGTTACTTTCGGGACGTCCCAAAAACGTGCCCAACTTATTCAGAAATTATGGCTCGAAAAACATCTTTCTGGCCATTTTGTTGCGGTTATCTAGTACGTTAAAGCAAATATGGAGAATTGTGAACCGCATAGGTTTTCCCATAACTGAGTACATAGCGATGTGCTGGCGACTAAAGTGTTTTATAAATTCATTCGTGATCAAGTCGAGTGGCCAAATTCCGGACAGGAGAGATTGCATTGCATTCTTTGCCCTCTTGATACTCCCTCCACTTATAGAAAATGTCTCGCAAAATGATGTAATGTATAAAACTGCAGTTTATTATGACGTTACTGTTTCCCAAACTTCACGAGTGTTTTCCTCTCACTCTTCAAGACGTAAGTCAAACTACAAATCAAACGAGTTTGGCGAAGATAAGGACTGACTGGTGATTGGTAAAATCCATGCAAGTACCACTCATTATTTCCTGCTGCCATGAGCTGAACTGGTTGCAGAGGCAGGTAAATTCAAATTGAAGGTTATGTTAACAAAATAAATAAATAAAAAATAAATATACATTATTTACCCTCGGTAGTGTTTACAGCTCAAAAGGCCAGTGGGGCCGAGCAAACAACTGAAACTATTATAGTTCTGAATTCTGAAGCGTCCTCCATGATATTTCTGTCAACTCGGTGTTGTAGAGTTGGCGATGAGGTGAATTTAACTCACCACACTGAGTCCCGAACGATTAAAGGAACATTGTTATTAAAGATGTTACGTTTTCGTGGAATAATTTTGTAACTGCAAATCCTAATTGCACAGGCACACCTTTCTAATTTTTGTCGAGTATTATGTAAGAACGGAAAGAAAATCCTCAACGATGCAATTTGAGTCTTGATAAAATGCAAATGCACGACAAAAACATCACAGGCTTTGAAAAGCTTAAACTGATTTTTTTTTTCATTCTAACCTGAACAAGGAGCAGCAAATGAGGGTTGCCAAAAGCAGATTGAACAGAAAATCTTGGGAAGGTAGCCACTTTTTTGTATTTAATCTTTGTTGTATAAACAACAACAAGGCTATCAAAAGGCCAGTGTTTGCAATTCGGAGGGGCCCATTTCTAATCGCCTGCCTTTCAATCTCGAAAAGTCACTGTGGATATGTCTCACCGATTCGACCTCACCAACTCTTCAGTAATTTTTGAAGCAGTCCACTGTAAGCTATAGCTGCGGGTAGATCGTTTACAAATGCCCTTCTTGGCAATATCATAAGGCTTAAGAGACAAGATAGAATACAAAGATGCAAAGTCTAAGCATTCAAAAATTCGACACAAATGCAATGCTTTGCATATAAATGAAAATGATGTTGCGAGGATATGTTAACAACCAAGAGAAAATTAACCATTATTGTACATGCTGTAGTTAAAGTGTTGCTTCATACAAAAGGGAAATCAAAAAACCAAAGCTGGAACAGAGCAAGTCCAGTCAGTACCGAATTGGTTCGTGGTGATATTGGTTATCACAACGGAACTGCAGATACCAGTGTTGACCTTACCCAGTGTTTCATGTATATGGGTGATTGATGCTTTTGAAAAGCAAAAGGGTTCACTCCATCAGTGAAACTCGTCGGTGTCTCTTCTGATAGTGGTCGAGATATGAAGACACTTTCTTTACCTAATTTACAAACAGAATCGAATCTTAACAGCTGCTTGAAAGAATGCGGCTTTAAATGGACTCAAGTAAGACGTCTGGTGTTGACGCTTTCATATGAAACTAAAGTTACACTGACTGAAAAATGCACACAATGATGAATCAATACAGGACATGTTTGGCACCGGGCTGCGACTAGTATGACTTACGCGTAACCACAAGCATTCTGACATTATCAGTTTTGCAGCATTGCAAATTCCGGCTCACTTACTGATCTGTGAAGCATTTCGGTACAGTTCTCTGTCACGTTTCATATCGTACGTATTCCGAAGCATTTTATGAGATGTAACTCCTCTTGACTTAGCTTTCGCCAAGAAACGGAAGGTGATACTTGGAAGGAGATCTTTAAAAGGGACTGGTGGACAATATAGATCTAATACACGAGACAGCAAATCGACCTTTCTCAAGCGCGATTCAAGGAGGGCTTGATTCCGAGAAGGCTTAATTACCCCGGCGTTTTCTGGCTAAACTGATTGAGCGATTGGTAGTGAATAGCTGTAGCTTTTTCCATCTGTTAATATAGATCCACAAGCTAATTCATTGCTGGTTTACAAATCCAGTACTGAGTAGGAATCATTTAGAGTTTAGATTCTAATGTTGACTGTCTGAGATCTGGAGAATTTCTGCACAAAGAGGAGTTAATTATTACACACGAAACTATCTTTTCCTTGTGTAACATATATATACATATAATTTTTTTTTCCTCTGAATTTCCTCTAGTTATTCCTTTGTAGCACAGATTTCCTCTTGCAAACTGATTTTGTTCCGTGACGGAACTAAGTGAGTAGCACATTTTTACTTTCTATTTTCCGGTTTTACTGAATTGGAAAATTCTCTTGATATATAGTATGATCGGAACCTGCACCAACGGCGTTCAGAATAGCACTTCGAATTGCTTAGCAGCAAATCTCCAACTCGTTTAAAACGATTGCACGAGTGTACTGTCTGTTTTTCGGAACGTCTGGCAGGTTTAGTTAAATACTTCACTCAAATACCAATCACTATTGAATATGTAAGTTTAAAAACAAGTCAAAAGAAACACTTACTTTCGTGTTTTTGTATTGTCGAGAGAATAGTACCAAAACCCAAGCTTCCTTTGAACTTTCCGCGAGTTATTTTCCTTTGAGACAAACATAAACTATCAAAAACAAACTTATAAACCAACCTTAGATCCCAAAACTTCCGGCTTTCACAGTTGAGCCTTCAAAACGAGTGTTTACTCAGCGACGATGTGTTGCGTGTGAACTGCAACAAAGTATTCTTGGTTACTGTGCTCCTTAGTTCAATGTTCTCGCTCAACCTTGAGACACCATCTGTTTTTCAGGCTTTGTTACCGATATTTCGCTAGTCATTAAGCCCATAAATTGGCACGCGGTGCATGTTCAAAATTTTTTAAGACATCCGGAGGCAAAAATGAGTTTACCACGCGTTCATATCTGAACGAACTCGGTGAGATATCTATACTGTGATGAAGGAGAGAGGGAAGGGAATAGTTATTAACCCTATCTAATTGGCTATTTTTGTCTTTCGAAGCTCTTTAAGACAGATTTTTCCAGTCATATGCAGAAGCAGTAACAACAGAGGTCACTTTTACCTCCTATTGTTTGCTTCATGATTGCTGTTATTAAAGAGCATGGGCTAAATACCATCGTTTAGTCTTTGAGTTAACGTGTCAAATGACATGAGAACAAATCCTTAAGTTCTCAAACGAATCTCTCTGGTTAAGTAACAAAAATCTGAGTTCATGCTGTAGAATCAAACTTGAACGTTGTCGTAAAATGAGTAATGAATTTTAGAATTGGGTGAAAAGATATTGCGCCAATCCTTGTGAGATTTTGCTGTAAATCGATTTGAAACATGTGGAACGAGTAAGCAATGTTTTTGCAATCATCTGTGTGTTTGTAATGCATGTGTAAATACCCAACAAACGTGATAAAACTTTTAGTTAACGCGCGTAATTACAATATGATGATCTTTCCATACTTCTCTTGGGCTTGAGGTGAGATACACATGAATACCAACTATTTGTTACCGAAAACTTGAAACTTTGATACTTTCTATCTGAGACCAATTTTTGTTCAAATATTTACATGGCCTTGCGATTTGCAAACCGTTGTAATGAGTGCAATTAAATCAGGCACGGATTTAATGGCAATCCATCGAGCCCCACCAATGACAAAAATCTGTGCGCACACCGAAGCAATCAATTCATAGCTGGGGACTAATGAGGGCAAACAATAAACCTATGATGGCGATAAAAAAAAGATATTTTCAACATGCACAAGTGAACACCTTGTACCTAACGCGTGTTTCGCATTCTTTCATAAGCATCAGGCTAAAGTTTTTATTTTTAACAAAACATTTCCCCGGTGAGCCGGCCATTTTGAATGACTAGGATAATATTTCGATGCTGTGTTATTCGAAACGAAAACAACAATCGTTAGCTTTAGCTTTGTTTTTCCTGTGTGTCCCGGATATCACTTAACGCCAATTGATCAAGCCTGTGTGAGGTCACATTAATAATTCTACAATGGCAGTGCCCGAAAAAAAATTGGCACAGCAAAAGGGTCGTTGATTGTTCTGATGATCTTTGTAGTGGTAACAAACTGCTTAAAAAAATGCTAACAGACACCTTAGACTACAAAGCTGTAGCTGTGCGAGGACAATCCCAGTTGGAGATTGGGTCTCGTAAGTAATAAATCAACACAAGAGAAAGTATTTCATCCCATTTCCAAACACAGCATCTTTGACGAAATTCTTGTGGCTTGGAAACTGAACCGTGAAACATTGTTTCGAGTGTTGAAACATATATCTATATTTTCAATCAAAACTAAAAGTGAGGAGAAAACTGAGAAAATCGTAAAAAGGACAAGAAGAAAGCATCCTTCTGTTATCTTCTAAAACTGAAAAACGTTCTAGAATATTCAAGAATATCAAGAATTAAAGCCTAATTATAACTGCATTGTGGTTGCTGAGCAAACCAATCTGTCTCTAATGTATAGGATCAAACAACACTTTGTATTAATGACGCCCTTACCACAAATCTCGTATAGAAAAAGCGCAATATAAGTAATAAATGTTGCTGTTGTTGTTGTTATTTCATTATGCAACATACAGGTCACAAACCATTTGCTACTGAATAGTTGCTCAACTATTGAATTATAAATTCGAACTGTTAGCCGTTCCGTGGTGTGGTGTTATTTCCCAAGTTCACTGAAGGGATGGATGTAAAGAAACTGATTGATGGCCATTTATAGATTTGATAGTTCTAACCGATCCCGACTTCTTTTTTTAAAGTCCTTCAACGCATACCGACTACTCGGACAACAAAACCAGTCATTTCATCCTTAATATTGTTGTTGGAATGCTTGAGAGAATGATAGGCATTCGTTTTTGCGGATTTCGCCACGTAAATTGATCATCTTCAATCCCTCCTAGCTTCACATTTATAGGTGTAAAGAGTTAAAATTTCTTTATGGATGGATAGAAAGGCCCATTACATTGTTTAACTTGGCCTGTCTACTTAAAAATGTATTACTACTACAGTAGGGAGAAATTATAGGTTGACCACTTGTTCTTGACAAGTGAAAATTTCATTACTTAGCCCCTATTTTGTAAGTGATGAACACTTTGTATATTTTCAAATCCGTTGTAAACTTTTCAAACTTTATCCATAAGACTATTATTGTGTACGTTTCCTCGGTTTCTATTTTTTTAAGTACCTATGAAATGAAAAAATCAAGTTATTCATTTAGTACAACTCAAATTGCTCCAACTTTTATATGAGGCTTGAAGAAACGGATATATTTTTCTATCCTCAATGTTGGTAAAAAGGTCTCTTCATTTTGGGGGATTGATTGCGAGTCTCTCACTGATTAGTTGTCAGGCAGTAAACACAAACAGAATATCTAAATCTCTGTTTTCAGTTGCACATATATGAGAGTTGAGAATTCAATGTGTATAGTTTTATACAGTGACAGATTTGTTTTAAAACTGATGCCTTGCTGAGACCTGGTTTTAAAAACCCTAATTTCACCTAAATCATTTAATTATACCTAACTGCAAAAGGAACACCTCTTAACTTTTTGCATCAGTACACAGCTGAAACATTATCCACTCATCATCGTCATCATCATTAGTTCAGCTTCCTCGTTTGGAGGCTGGGGCCAGCAAAGAAAAGTGGAAATCACTTATTGGCCTTCCCATAGTTCCTTCCATTGATGCCAAAGCATAAAAAATATGCTAACAATTATTCGCCAGGAAACAAAATCATTTACACACCGTTTTCCTTCAAGGGCAACACAGTAATATATTTTAGACATATTTTCTGAAACACCAACCCTAAGCCCGCATTTATAAACTGTTCCAACTTTTTAAAATTATGGAAGGCGCTGTAGTGCAGTCGTGCTATTCTTGGGAGCAATGATGTTGATCACCCTCAACGAAAAGACACAGCTGACCACATTCGACACTGTCGCGGTTCACTCTTTTTCGCCTCACCGTAGACAGCGTAGGGTGCTGACTCGACGAAGGTGATTCCCCCAACCTGTTGCGAGCCACAAACTCTTTTCCACAAGATCCTACGATCGACAATTCCTGCGAAGAAAGTGATGCCAGCCACAAAGAACGGAATTTTTGAATATTCTTCACCTTTCTGCACATGGTTCGCATAGTTTCGTTGGTAAACCATCGCCAAACTTAATTTCTTACCCAGTTAAAAACTCAAGCACTTTTAAAATTTCCGCTTTTTTGCTACTTTTCTGGCCGAAAATATCAACCGGGGTTTCTAAAAAAAAAAAAAAAACCGTTTTGTTGCAACAGCGACAAGTGTTTAGCCGTGAGTTAAACAAGATTGAGAATTGAGAGAATTTTCGCCCAAATCCTCCATGTCCTCCATTTTAGATTTTAAACACCGCTGGTCACAGCTGTTTCATATTTTCGCGCCAGGAATCCGGGCGAACATTCTGACTTCCAGAAAGTGAAGAATGATCATCGCAGTAAATTTTCCAATTTAAACAATTGGAAAGAAGAAGCCTGAAAAAAATTCAGGGCTTCAACGGGATTTCTTTGTTTTCAAACAGCCAATCAAAAAAATTCGAATTAATTCGAAAATCCTGGGTGCTTACCATTTGTCAGAATAAACCGGTTGGGATGACCGTTGTTAATAGTAAGGGTTTTTCCAAAATCAGCAAACTAAACGAACGAGATGGCGCTTACCATTTGCAATTCGATTTCTTGTAATTGTTTTCGGCTGATGAGAGAATGGAAACTGGAAAATTACCAAATGGTAAGGACATTTCCGCCGTTCCTTTCCGAACGCAAAAAGAGGACTACCTCTGAAGGTAGTCTACAATTTCTGAACGGATTTTCCGGAAAATTACTGTTCCATTTGACTTTCAACCGAAATTTCCGGTATTTTTTGCTAAATGGTAAGCACCCCGTATGTCCTCAGTTCGATTCTCGTGCCAAGGCTCTGCCGACTAAGAGGAGCGAAAAGGGCTATGGGGACGAGAATGGCTAGGCACCTCAGCAATTAAACATGGTGGACGGATTAGAGTGAAAAGCGACGTTCTGACATGGAAGGAAAACGACGGCGCCCCTATAAAGTTTGTAACTCTGAGCGGACAAAAACTACAGGAATTGTTGCAGAAAGCCTTCAAGAACTGAAAGATAGGGCAAGCTCAAAGTTTGGTGCAACGGCAGCGAACTGCCGTGTTTTTCTTGACAGTGACGGAACCGAGATTGACGAAGAAGAGTATTTTAGTTTCCTGGAAGATCAAACAAAACTTATGATTGTTTCTGAAGGAGAGGAGTGGACGACTGGCCAAGAGAGTAAGTTAAGATGTTGCTTGTAAGGACATGTGTCATTTTCATCGGCGTTGACGCCGTTCAATCATCGATCTCACTGTTAAATTAAACAGTGGTTTAAATTTACTTTATTTAGAACTGAGAACTACTGTAAGTAAGGTTCGTAATAGAGAGTTTAAGCACGACGTTAACGGCAGACGGCAAACGGTAAATTTAAAGACAATTTCTGATTTTGAGTTCTTTTCTTCTAATCCGTAAATAAGGCTCACAAAAATGGAATAACGTCTCCTACTATTCATTGCAAATACAAATAATTTCACTCTACTGTACACACAGCTGAAGAGAGACGGCAAAAGTTTCATTTTTGGTATTTGCCGTAAACGTCGTGCTTAACCTCTCTAACATTTCATACAAACTTCATATCAACTGCATCAAAAAGACTTGCTCTAGAAGGCGGTCCGAGTGATCCCGTCCAACTTTTATACGTGGTAGTATCGAAAACAAAGATCCCGAAAATGAACACCCGAAGACCGAAGACCCCTATGAAAACGAAGACCCCCCTACAAAAACGAAGACTCCTACAAAAACGAAGACCCTTTTTTTATAACTCTTCTCAGCCAAAATTGATGAATCAGTTAATATCTTTCAATTCACAAAGTCTTGCTTGTAGAAAGTCTATTTCTTATCCGCAATAACAGCAGTTCATCTAGGAATAAAAAATATCTTTCAATTGCCCGAAAACACTGACCCCCGGTATGGGGACCCTCACTATGGACCAAGTCTGCAGACTACCTATGGACCGGTCCATGGACTCCCCCTACGGACCCCCTCTATGGACCACCCCAAAAATATAATAAAAATGATAAATAAATATTTCACGGGTTGTCTAATAGACTACTTGTGATGGTGAAATTTTGAACGTTACATTGTACAAATGTAACAGACCTGGATTCAGGCAAGGGTGCAATTTATATCATTACACATTACCATTACCCTTGCTGTGGCCATAAAGTATACAAAAAAATGCATACGGGAAAGCCTCCAGGAAGCCTCGAAATTTTTGTTCTTTCCCCTCTGCCATTTTGTTCAGCCCATTCTCCCGTGGGCTTGTGAACTCATTCCAGGCTTCACAATTTGCTCAGCAGAATAACAGATACAAACAAGAATAAGCGGCCTAACAATATATCTTCCATAGCCAGATTGAGCCACAAATGGAAGGTTAGAACCTTCCTTCTTACCATTGGCATCTCCTTACGCTGAAAACAGCTTTTAGGCATTTTCTTTTGGGAGGGGGGGTGGGGTGTAAAAACCCAAGTCTGTTACATTTGCACAGTGTAACACGCGAAAAATCACCGACACGAGTCTGAATCTATTAGACAACCCATAAGTAAAATCTTTGTTTAGTATTTTTACACTATTTTAGGGTGGTCCGTAGAGGGGGTCTGTAGGGGTAGTCCATGGACTGGTCCGTAGGGTAGTCTGCGGACCAGGTCCGTTGTGGGAGTCTGCGGACCGGGGGTCAGTGTTTTCGGGTTACCCTGCATTAAGTCTTGCTTGAGGTAAGTCTATTTTTTATCCGGAATAACAACAGTTCATCTAGGAATAAAAATATCTTTCAATTGCACAAAGTCTTGCTTGTAGTAAGTCTATTTTTTACGAGGAATAACAGTTCATCTAGGAATAAACTCAACAAGGATTTGTGACCTATCAACTGAAAGGTCAATCAAATACTACCACAAACTTATAATGGTTCCTCTTTTTACGAGTTTGGACTAAAGAAACTGGAACAAGAACAAACCACATGTACTAAATTCATTTGGTATAAAAATGTGTTACTACAGTATTCAAGAGTTCATCTAGAAATAAACATCAACAAGGATTCACAAACTATCAACTGGAATATCAATCAAATACTAAATGCAAACGTAACCGTTCCTCTTTGTAACGAGTTTGGACTAAAAAAACTGGAAAAGTCCAAAAACTGCAACACTTGCAAACCACTGCAATTTAAACACGTCAGGTACATGTAGACATCCTAGGATGTTATTAAAAACTAAAATCCATCAATTGTAAAACATCTAGCTTGTGCTAAATACATTTGGTACAAAAATGTGTTACTACATAATCAACAAGGATGCGGAATGAAAACCCAAGAAAATCCATGGGAAAAGTCCTGGAAAAGTCTAGATATTTAGGGAGAAAAGGTTCTTCAAACAAACTTTGTGGGGCTCCTGAAGGGATCTCAATATAGTCAATTGTGAAGTAAGGGAACTACTGCATGATACACTTTGGGTCAGCATAATTGATAGTATCGCATTGCCTCCTCATTTGTGGCTATTTTGTTTTTCCAGTCACCGTGAAGGGGAAAATAGTATTGTTCCTTGTGTGAAAATACCAAACCATTTTTTTGGCCACGCACGCCTGGCTACTTAGAACCCACGTGCTTGTAAATTTGACAGCGGCAGCTCAAAGGTTTGTGTGGAATATTTGACTGCAGGAAACGTCACTCAAAATGATTTGCGCCAATGAAGCCACCACCGTGTTTAATGTGTTACTTATATCACAATCTTTTTTTCTCCTTATCATTATCCTCTCAAGTCAATCTAAGGTTCATTTTCCAGTGTATTAAACACCATGTAGTTCAATGTCAACATTCCCATGCATTAGGTGTATTTGATGCTTACCTCCACCCAACAGTGAACATGACGTAACCAACACCCAGTCATGTTACTCCAATCGAAAGTCTTACACTATCGTAACTTTGAAGTGAAATGCCGCCACGCCTTTCAAATTTGACGCATAACAGACAGCGACATGAAAGAAAGCTTTACAAATGTCGAAATAATTCTGATAAGTATTACGATATTTCATGCTACGTGCGTTGGTCTTCGGTATTTGCTTGTTTGTACTTGTTTCAGTTTCTTTATTTCGATTGGACTCGTTACAAAGAGGAGCCATTACATTTGTGTTAGTATTTGATTGATATTCCAGTTGATAGATCTTGAATCCTTGTTAATGTCTATTTCTAGATGAACTGTTGTTATTCTTGATATAATGTACTTACTACAAGACTTTTTTGTGTGCAAGCAAGACTTTGTGCAATTGAAAGATACATGTGGTAAATGATTCATCAGTTCTGGCCTAGATGAGTTAAATCAAAATTATTTCGTTTCTTACAAAAAAATTAAAGGGTCTTTGTTTTCATAGGGGGACTTTGTTTTCGTAGGGGTCTTTGGTCTTCGGGTCTTTGTTTTTCATGGTCGGGTCTTTGTTTTTCTTTGTTTTACCTTAACCTCCATTAAAATTCAATAAGAAAACTTAGGGTAGCCACACGTTTTTACTACAGCCTTGAATGGCAAACCCTTGAACAAAGAACCTGGAATCCGGAATCTGGAATCCAGAATCTAGTATCTTGACTTTCATAAATTTAAAAGTTGGGGTAACCACCCATTGTTTTTAAAAGTAAATTGAGTTGTTCTATTTTCTCTATTTTTGAAATCAATTAATATGGAGTCCATAAGATTTCTTTCTCCTGTCAACCACCCAGTTAGTCAGATATTACCATCTCGCAATCTTTTTGTGCATGCATTATGCAATACATGACTTTGTATGTAGGTAGAAGTTTACAGTTTGAATTCTATATAATTTTCTATGAATAGTACATGTAGTTTTTCAGCTGTAAACTGTCAGCAGCATGCGGTTAGAGATATTCTGCTATTCTGGTGTTGGTGTTAAAATACATGATTGCTCATTAACCTTGATTTGATCACATTAGGGAAATTTTGCTTGCATTGTGTTGTTCCAGAAAATATCCATACTCAGGACTCTCATAAAAAAGATTGGAATTTCCTGTGGGAAAGGGGTTCTGTAAGGCCGGAACATTTAAAGAAATGTATGAAGCTAAATTAGACTTTCTGTGGAAGAGGTACAGTTGTATGAAAATTTCTGGAACTACACATAATAGTTACCCATGTGGTAGCATAGCTGAAATTCATTTTCAATTGTCAGATTAAACACCAGATGTAGCATATGCCAGTGTTTCCGCCAGAGCGTGCCATTGTGGGAATCCCGCATTACAATAAGAGATGCCCCCCCCCCCCCCCCCACAAAAAAAAGGCCAAATTCCCCCTCTTTTTTTAATAAACCACGGCCCCAAAACAACCAAAAAACAT